>BNJU01004972.1_pt1 | contig 80527 bp, 128 predicted proteins | sample 8539281 | NCBI WGS metagenome assembly BNJU01 (sample SAMD00202456, study PRJDB9452) | human saliva metagenome | isolation source: human saliva | place: Japan | reverse complement strand
GCTGAAAGCAAAACTTGCGTATAAGGATGTTGTGGGTTTCGAATCTGCTGCGTGCCATTTCAGCACAACGACCTAAATACATCACCAATCACTTCATCAGCAATGTGTTCAACCACGAAGATCATGTGAAATAAACATAAGATAAACCAGCTCAACATAAATCCATCATCAAATTCCAGCACTTGTGCACGAACAGATACGTCTAAAGCTGAAACAGGTTCATCCGCTACAGCCACGTCAGGATCAAGCATTGAATACGAGCAATCGCGATACGCTGACGTTGACCACCTGAAAACATATGTGGATAGCGATCATAAAACTCGGCACGCAATCCACTTTCGCTATATGGATAACACTTTTTCTTTACGTTCTTTTGCCGATAGATTGGTATTGATGATGAGTTCTTCCAAGTGTGCCGATTTTCTTACGCAGTTTAGTGATGCATAAGTTTGACAATTTGGTTTCTGACGGCGCAGTAACTTTCGTTTATTGATCATTCTCTAGAATTTGTCGTTATGTATAACTCACCTTCTGTCAGTTTCAACTATCATCGTCAAGACGACCAAGTGTCGTTACGCAACCTGGCTCACCCACCACGGCGAGCGGCTTTTACACTCGTTCCATGGAGAAGACACCGCCATCTAATGCTTTCACTTGCGGCAGTTTTTAGCAAACATTCCTTTTGACAGGATATATATTTTCAGCCCAACAGCGTTGGAGCAATGGAGCATTTTCTTGTGCGACATCAGACATTGGCCAGAGTTCTCCTTGGGCATTTAGTGGGCAGTGACATGTTTACTTGTCTTCGTTTCCCTAGCGGCGCAATTCAGGCTCAACAGTTCGACAGATCTGGCCGCATACGGACGGCGTGGATTTAGCCGACAACCTTGGGCGATCGTGACTTTACCTGGCGCCACTCCGGGCAAAGATTGCACGAGTTACGACTTCACGCAAACCTCCGATAGAGAACGCACAACGGCATGAGTGTAAAGAGAGTGTTTTGGTTCACGAGTAAACATCTTCTGCTCGTCCTCTTCCACTGCGCCGTCGTCCTGCCACATCACAATAGCGATGCGCCGCTACTGCGACTAACGCAAGATCGTTGCGTAATCAGAATCAACGACATGCATTCTTTTGCTGTAACTCGCCAACCTTGATCTACAATTTGAGCTTGAATGAGTCACATCCAGTGCGGTGGTTGGTTCATCTGCAGTCGAGCAATCTCGGTTTACGTGCAATCGCCATAGCAATCATAACGCGTTGGCTCATCCCGCCAGAAAGCTGGTGTGGATGACATCAATACGCGATTCAGGATCAGGAATACCGACAGCTGCAAAAGCTCCAGCGCGTTCACGGCGTTCTTTTTGCTGCCGCCTTGATGCGCTTTAATAAGCGTCCATAATTTGGAAACCGACGTAGAAGCGGGATTTTAAGCTTTGTCATCGGGTCTTGTGAACATCATGGCACATATCTGCACCCAATCAATTCTTGCTTTTCTTTTGGTGCTAAGCTCAAAGATCTTTCCCTTCAAACGATAAAGCTTTCGCCGAAACACGACCAGGAAAACTCAATTAAGCCCATCACGGCAAGGGAACTCTCACGGACTTTCCCAGCCCGACTCGCCAGCAATACCTAATACTTCACCTGATTAACTTGATGGCCAATACGATCCACTGCTTTAAAAGGTGCTCATCTCACCAAAAGTGAACAGAGTTCTTTTCACATCCAATAATGCCATTCTGCCCCTATTGTTTTAATTTTGGACGAGCGCATCCACGCAACCCGTCGCCCGATAAGTTGAATGCTAAAACAAGCGATAAAATCACTAAACCTGGAATCGTAACCAACCAGTTGGCCGCCCGCACAAACTACGCGATTCAGATAACATAGTCCCCACAATTCCGGTGTTGGTGCGTTTGCACCAATACCCAAGAAACCCAAGGTTGCTAATTCTAAAATGGCATTATAGATAATCCCCACTGTCATTTGCACAATGAGAGGCGCAAAGGCGGTCGGTAATGACAGCAATAAAACATCAAGCGTAGCACGCTTGCTCCTGCCACACGCGAAGAGGGTGACATAATCTCTGCTCTCGACTAATACCATGCTGCACGTGTTAGCGCACATAACTGAATCGAAACCACGGCAATCGCACAACGTCGCTACTGGCTAAAGAAGGCTTCCAAAATTGATACCACCACAATGGTTAAAAAGCAAGTTTGGGATAGCCAACATAATGTCAATAAAACGAACTGATTAATGTATCCACGCGCCACCATAACCGGCATGCAAAGCCTAGGCTCGTTCCTAAAATGCAAGATAGTATGACAATAATGAAACCTTGCAAAAACAGAAATGCGCGTTACCATAAATAATGCGAGAAAGAATATCTCGACCAATGTCATCTGTACCCAGTAAATAAGCTGACAAGCCGCCTTCATACCAAGCTGGTGGTAACAATGAGGCTGAAACGATTTTGTTCGATAGGATTCAAAGCTAGCAGTCCAGGGATAACTGATTGTAATGCCACGGCAAAGATAAAGAAAGTGAGCCCAATCACTGCCCCTTTATTTTTGTCGAGAAACCAAAACTCCTGCAACGAGTGCAGGCGTACTCGTTTCAATAGATAAAGTTTGTTCCGTCGTGTAATAAGGCTCCTTGTTGTTAGCAGCGGCGAAATACGTGTCACCACGCCATAAAGTAAATCGATCGTCCGATTCACTACAATAATAATTGTAGCAATAATCAACACGGCATGCAGCAAGACAGGATAATCACGATATCAAATCGCATCAATAATCCATTTACCAATCACCCGGCCATGAGAAAAATCGTCTCAGCTAAACTGCGCAGATAATAGCTGTCCTAGCAATCTCGACCCACCACTGTCACACACGGATAAGCGCATTACGTAGCGCATGGACAATCACAATTCGGGTATAATCTTAAGCCTTTCGCTTTGCGGTACGAATATAATCTTCACCTAACACTTCCAACATCGAAGAACGTGTCATTCTGGTAATTCACCGCAAAGTGGAATGGTGCCTAACACAATAGACGAGAATCAATGACTTAATGGCATTCCAGAAAAGCGCCCGGTACGCCTGAAAGCCAAGTATCGATTAACATAAAACCCGTTGGTGTATCGATCCAGAAGTTGCCTATCTAAACGTCCCTCAGCAAACCAAACCAAAGGTGAAAGCATATAAAAGTCAAAATCAATCCCCACCGAGAAAATTAACGGAATAACCCGTTAATGACATGGCCGTCACAGCATGAGAAACTCAACCACTGACGAGCGCAATCGTTCCGGCAGTGCACCCGCAATTAACGACCAAAAATAACGCAAAGAAAGCTAACTCAAACGTAGCAGGAAAGAGTGAAAAACTCACTCAGAACAGGTTGTCGATGCAATGGACGATTCACGAAACGCCTTTGTATCACATTGCAATATAATTGAAATATTAAGCTGATACAACGGTAAATCAAGACAAGTTGTTTCATCATTTTGTTGACGAACTTCTGGCGTTAAAACCTCGCTCTCCCATCGCGATCTCGTGGATCTGGAGACACAGAATGAGAGCAAAAGTCACAAAAGTAGTCGGCGATAAAGGTGAGGAATCACCATTAAAATACGTTTTAAACATAAATTTAAACATCTACTTCCCACGAAGTAGAAAGTGCGCGGTCCGTTTCTTTCGAACGTTTTCGCACTGGCATATTGAATATGAGACACTAGTATTCATACTGCATTGCAAATAAAACCTCCTCGACTCTGCGCACTTTTTCTAATTTTGCCAAATGCGCAATCAGCCACTTAATGCCTTGAGCTTGAAAGCTTAATTTGTAAACGGGTGTTATTATCTACGGGCGCTTCAACGTTTATGGGTACAGAGCAAAACCAAAACTTTTCATGTATTTCACTCTTGCATTTTCCATTCATTTTCAAGCAAACTCATGTGCTTAAACTCCCTACTTTCGCTTGGTTTAATGCTCGTTGACTGTTCCACGCAAACGGATTTCTTGAATGCACTCTGGTGGTAATTCTGTGATAAATCGCGAAGGCAAATGACGTTCTTCTTTACGTATAAACACGACGACCTTTCAGCATAACAAATGGCGAGTTTTGCTTAGCTCAGATAATGCCCACATAAGCAAGACGGCGTTCTTCTCTCCAAACGCCCGCCCTTCGATGAACGGAAAGCTTTGGGAATACGCCACTCTTCCACCCTGCAACTTATAAACACGCGTGGAATTCTCAGCCTGCTGACGCAGTCGTCATTTCCACTAAGATTGATGCGGCGAAGCCTCGCTCTTCTCCTGACTTTCTGAAAGCAGCCAGGAGTTGTAAAAGGCGGTAAGATCGGTCATATCCTCTGCGTCATCGAGTTTTGGATAAATTCTCGGTTGACCGTCACCACCCCTTCTAAGTTTTCACACGCACTTCACCTTTCTCGCCTCCCTGTTTATACATATCGTATAAGCCTCGAAATGTTTAATCACGAAACTCAGTCTGTGCAAACAATGAGCACTTTTCTAGCTGTATCAACTCTGCAAAGAATTAATCAACCTTGGAAACGAAGTAATGCGGTTGAAGCACGTCCCGTTAACATATTTTCTTGTGTGGCCACTTGCACTGCTTTGCCATAAGGTTATTTGACGTTCACGGGTTAAATTGCATACACATCTAAAGTAATGATCGCCAACACCACGCGTAGGCGTACATCACACGTCTCCAAACGCGGCATCATCTTTCGACGATTATTAATTAAACGTAAATATGCCAACGCATCTTTAATTTTCTTGGCGTTCGAAGAATCGCATCCCGCCAAAAATCCGATAAAGGAATTTGACAACGAATCAAGGCTTCTTCAATAACACGAGATTGACTATTACTACGATATAAAAACAGCACAATCATCTAATTTTCCACCGTCATCTCACAATTTTGGATTTCCAGAACTACTAAATTTTGCCTCATCTAATCTCGCTAAATGCTGCATAAATACCTACTGGCTCATTTCACCGTCGGTCCATAAATTCTTACCGAGGCGATCACTATTATTCGAGCCAAGTTGAGCTGGCACTTCTTTCAAAACATTGCCAGTAGAACGACAATTTTGTTCCAGGCTGAATGGTTTCAGCATTGAAATCTTTTAGAATTTTGAATGTTTTCGACCTGTGCACCACGCCAACCGCACGTGGATTGATCCATCATCGCCCACAATCATCACTTTACCCGTATTACCGGCAAGAATTTTGATCCAGCATTATTGGATTTTTATTGGTATCTTGAAACTCATCCACCAAAATGTGCTGAAAAACGCTGCTGATAGCATGTTGGCAAATTACGGGCTTTTAGCAACAATTCCTACGCACGAATTAACAATCAGCAAACCGTCCACTCAAGCCCGCACGATCCATGCAAGTATCTTGATAATTTGATAAATCTTAATCCACTCTTTTTCTGAGCGATCACCAAAATCATTAATATCTTGCGGTCTTAACCTTCATCTTTTTATTATTGATATACCAACACGCTTGTTTTCGGTGGAAATGCTTTTATCGTCATCGTTGTGCAATCTTTCATCAAGCGTTTTTACTAAACGAAGTTGGTCTTCAGAGTCAAAATGGAAAGTCTTGTGGCAAGTTCACATCTAAATGGTGAGCGCGTAATAATCGATGAGCAATGCTATGGAATGTCCCAAATACACATACCAAAATAGATTCGATTGAGCATGTTTGGATAAGGTATCTTGAATACGATGACGCATTTCAGCAGCAGCTTTTATTAGTAAAGGTGACCGCCATAATGCTGCCTTCAGAAATATTTTCACGGCAATCAACCAAGCAATACGATGAGTCAAGACGCGAGTTTTACCACTTCCAGCCCAGCAAGCACAAGGTAATTGCCGAGTGGTGCTGCCACTGCTTCACGTTGTTTATCATTCAAGTCATCAAGTAATTCTGAAATATCACTACTCTTATTTTAATCTGGTTAAATTTACGGGATTATAGTGGAATTATATTTTTAAACAACACTGATGTTTACAAATTTACGCCGCCCTTTATATTAGCAATATCAGAAAGCAGTTACTAAATGACGAGGATTAAAGGGCACAATGTCAATTAAAACAACGCTAAAATTAACGCACTTTCTACTGCGGCTCACGCCTCATCACGTCTCACGCACAAGGGCTGAGGAGAAACTTACTGTCTGTTACGGCGGACAAAACGTAGTATGCAGAAAAAGTCCTCAAAGCCTTTCAGTAATACAATGTAGATGCACAATTTGTGCGTAATAGTACGGAAGGCGTCGTGTTAGAGCAAAATTAAAAGCCTGAAAAAGAAAACCGCACAGCTGACTTTCTGGTTTGGCGGCACCGATGAACCCCATCTTCGAAAGCAGCAGAATTGAGGCTTGCCCAGATCCTAATCGTTCCCCCATTACAAAGACATCATGCCGCAGTTTTAAATCTTTAATGGAACAGCATGACTAATTTCCACCTCAGTTGTTATTTAATGGCCGGAACTTGGCATTGGGGTAAATGCTAAGAAATTAAAGGAACTGAATATTCCTGCACCAAAATGCTATGCAGACTCAGCCAAACCAGAATATAAAGGACATTCAATACCTGACATCATGTTTCAGCACGGTTACTCGCTTATCAGTACGTTTTCCACATTGGGGAGAAGAAAAAGCATTCGATTATCTGACTAGAACCCAAATCTAATGCAACATACAAAACAGTCTTGCAGAGCAACTATTTGGCTAACAGTACCGTAGCAATTGATTTAGGTTTTATGTTGGTTTATCCCGCGTGAGAAAGAAATCGTGCGACCAGTTGAGGCATTTCTACCATGCGAAGGGTAGGCTATTCTTTAGGCGGGGCAAGCATCATTAAGGACTAGAAACCTTGAGTAATGCCAAACTGTTTATGGATTTTGTGCTAAGCAAAAGAAGCACAAAGAAATTCCGATGGAAGAATCAGACTCTTATCCAACTTCAACCAATATCCATGCGAACCTGCACCTGGTTTCCTACCGACTGTAAATTAAAACTGGTGGATATTGATTTTATGAAATTTGGTACAGATCAAGAAGCCCAAAACGCCTGACTCAACGTTGGGTTTCTGATGCTCTTAGATCACGCAAAATGACCGAAACGGAATAAATAAAAGTGCGGTCAAAATAAGAATGTTTTGGCCGCACTTTCTCAATAGATAAACAAGCTAAAAACCAGTCGCTCTTTCCCAGACATAAATATTGGCTTTTCCTGGGCGAGCAAAAGCCGATAAGGAAAAGATGTGTTGTTCAACCATATTGACGGCAAAGATCTGTTGCTGCGAAATCGCAACAAGTAACTCGATGCCACAGGCGACCGATTTTGAACCATTTCATAACTGGCTCGGCTCAAACAAGTACCGAATCCTTGCGGTTGATTTTGTTTAGCATGCCAGTCCGATTAATTTATCTAGCGCAACATATCGCCCACATCCTCTCAGATCGCTAGTAAATTGCCGGATAAATCAAAAAGGCCGCTAGCATGTGTAACCTGTTTCTTTCCGAGTTCTTGATTGGCTTTGTAATTGTTCTAAGCAACCATCTAATAAATTTAAATTAAATTGGAAAGTGCGGTCTAATTTTGGCAATTTTTATAAACTTGTGAGATTTGTTCTGTGCCGCAAATGCCACATCCTGTTCTGCCTGTTAATGTTCGACGATGATCTTTTAATGCCACAAATTGGCGGCTAGATAATTCAATTTGCACTTCAATACCATTGCATACTTCCACCACATCAATGCCATAAATATCCGCTTTTTCTCAATAATACCTTCTACCGTATGAAAGCCCTAAGCAAAAGTCTCTAAATCTTGTGGAGAACACATCATGACGGTATGCGCAATACCATTATAGACAAGAGAAACAGGGACTTCCCTGCAGCCAGACTATCTTGTTTTTCAACTGAAAAGTGCTGTCGGGTTTCAGGTATAAAAATTGATTGTTTTTGGATTATCCAGTGCATTATTTTTCCCAATAAAATGACTGTTAGCTAAAAATGTTACTAACAAAAAAATGTTTGTTTTGTGATCTAGCTCAAGTTTTTAAAAGCGATTATAACAAGTTTTTGATTATAGATTTTCAGGTTAAAAATAGTTAAAATCGGCTCCGTTTAAATTGGTCATTGTTATAGCTCAATTTAATGGTTGATGCGTTATTTTTAACGAAATCAGATAAATTATCTATACGAATTTATACTATCGAAAATATCTAACGGTTCGCCGTTATGAAGGAGTGATTATGCAGGTCTCTAGACGTAAGTTCTTTAAGATCTGATGCAGGGTGGTATGGCGGGGACGTCTGCGGCAATGTTGGGCTTTGCACCATCATCTGTCTTAGCGGCACCGACGTGAGTACAAGTATTACAGGCGTTTGAATCCCGTAACACCTGCTACATATTGTTCTGTAAGCTGTGGTATGTTGCTATATAGCACAGGTAAACCTTACGATTCCTTAAGCAGCCACACAGGTACCAATACCCGTTCTAAATTATTCCACCTTGAAGGTGACCCAGACCATCCGGTAAGCCGTGGTGCGTTGTGTCCGAAAAGGTGCAGGTGCGTTAGACTATGTTAATGAGTGAAAGTCGCGTACTATATCCTGAATATCGTGCACCAGGTTCATGACAAGTGGGAACGTATTTCTTGGAAAGATGCAATCAAACGCATTTCTCGCTTACTAAAAAGATGACCGTGATGCCAACTTTGTTGAAAAAAGATGCAAGTGGCAAAACTGTTAACCGTTGGACAACTACAGGTATTATGACCGCCTTCCGCTATGAGTATGAGCCGCACTTCTTACCCATAAATGGGTTCGAATGATGGGCATAGTGCCGATGTGTAACCAAGCGAATGCTCGAGCACGGACCAACGGTATGCAAGTCTTGCTCCATCATTTTGGTCGCGGTGCCGTGACAAACAACTGGGTTGACATCAAAAACGCCAATCTTATTATCGTTCAAGGGCGGTAACCCTGCTGAAGCTCACCCTGTTGGCTTCCGTTGGGCGATCGAAGCGAAGAAAAACGGTGCAAAAATCATCGTAGTTGATCCTCGCTTTAACCGTACAGCGTCTGTAGCTGACCTTCATGCGCCAATTCGTTCTGGTACTGATATCGCATTCTTAATGGGTGTGATCCGTTACCTATTGGAAACCAATCAAATCCAGCACGAATACGTTAAACACTATACCAATGCTTCATTCTTAATTGATGAAGGCTTCAAATTCGAAGATGGTTTATTCGTAGGTTTTGATGAAGAAAAACATGCTTACGATAAATCAAAATGGAATTACCAATTTGATGAAAATGGTTTTGCTAAACGTGATATGACCTTACAAGATCCACGTTAGTGATTAATATCTTGAAAGATCACGTCTCTCGCTATACCCCAGAAATGGTTGAGCGTATCACAGGCGTCAAACAAAAAACCTTCTTACAAATCTGTGAAGAGATTGGTAAAACCTCTGCTCCAAACAAAAACTATGACGCACTTATATGCGTTAGGTTTAACTGAGACATACAATTGGTACAAAAACATTCGCTCAATGGCAATGATCCAGTTACTCTTAGGTAACATGGGTATGCCAGGCGGTGGTATTAATGCAGTGCGTGGACACTCAAACGTTCAAGGTACAACAGATATGGGCTTATTGCCGATGTCTTTACCAGGTTATATGCGTCTGCCAAATGACAAAAGATAGCTCTTACGAACAATACATTAATGCGATTACGCCGAAAAGATATCGTACCGAACCAAACAAACTACTATCGTAATACGTCGAAATTCTTCGTCAGTATGATGAAAACGTTCTATGGTGATAAAGCAACCAAAGAAAATGGTTGGGGCTTCGATTTCTTACCAAAAGCAGATCGTTTATACGATCCTATCACTCATGTTAAGTTAATGAATGATGGCAAATTAAACGGTTGGATTTTACAAGGTTTCAACGTATTAAACTCATTACCGAACAAAAACAAAACTGTTGCAGGGTATGAGCAAATTGAAATTCTTAATCGTAATGGATCCGCTTCAAAGCTGAATCTTCTGAATTCTGGAAAAACTTTGGTGAATCAAACGATAAACCCAGCAGATATTCAAACTGAAGTATTCCGTTTACCAACTACTTGTTTCGCAGAAGAAGATGGCTCTATTGCCAACTCTGGTCGTTGGGCACAATGGCACTGGAAAGGCTGTGACCAACCAGGTGAAGCTCTACCAGATGTTGAAATTCTTTCTATGATTCGTGAAGAAATGCATCATCTTTATCAAAAAGAAAGTGGTCGTGGTATTGAATCTTTCGAAGCGATGACTTGGAACTATGCACACCGCATGCACCAAGCTCCACAGAGTTAGCAAAAGAATTAAATGGTTATGCCCTTGAAGATCTTTTAGATGCAAACGGTAATGTGGTTTATAAGAAAGGTCAATTACTTAACGGATTCGCTCACTTACGTGATGACGGTACAACCTCTGCAGGTAACTGGATATACGTAGGTCAATGGACTGAAAAAGGTAACCAAATGGCAAACCGTGACAATTCTGACCCTTCAGGTTTTAGGTTGTACATTGGGTTGGGGAGCTTCGCTATGGCCAGCAAACCGCCGTGTCCTTTATAGCCGTGCTTCACTGATATTAACGGTAATCCTTGGGATAAAACACCGTCAATTAATCAAATGGAACGGTAAAAACTGGAACTGGCATGATGTGGCTGACTGGTACACAACCACCAGGCTCTGATGCAGGTCCATTCATTATGTCTGCAGAAGGTGTAGGCCGTTTATTTGCAGTAGATAAAATTACAAGTGGTCCAGTGCCTGAGCACTATGAACCAATTGAAAGCCCAATTGATACTAACCCACTGCATCCAAGTGTAGTCTCTGATCCGACAGTTCGTATCTATAAAGAAGACCGCGAATTTATCGGCTCAAATAAAGACTTCCCGTATGTGGCAACGACTTATCGTTTTGACCGAGCACTTCCACAGTTGGACTGCTCAATCTGCATTAAATATCATCGCTCAACCACAACAATTCGGTGAAAATCGGTGAAAAATTAGCGGCAGAAAAAGGTATCCAAAAAGGTGATATGGTGAAAATTACTTCTCGCCGTGGCTATATTAAAGCCGTCGCAGTCGTAACGAAACGTTTGAAAGATTTAGAAGTCGACGGACGTACCGTACACCATATAGGGTCTTCCAATTCACTGGAATATGAAAGCCTTAAATGGTAAAAGGTAACCGTGGTTTCTCCACCAATACCTTATCACCATCTTGGGGTGAATCGGTTACTAAACACCAGAATATAAAACATTCTTGGTAAATATCGAGAAGGCGGAGGCATAATATGGCAGGGAAAGTGGTCAAGGCGTTCAATCGCAAGACATTATCAAGGTCTCCGCTACGTCTGGTTTTTACGCCGGCACCTCCAAGCGCGAGATCATAAAGTTGAAGTAGCAAAATTAATCGACGTATCCACCTGTATCGGTTTGTAAAGCCTGTCAGGTGGGCTGTTCAAGTGGAATGATATCCGCTCTGACGTCAATGCAAAATGTGTGGGGATCTACGATAGCAGTAGATCTCAATGCAAAAAGCATGGACGGTGATGCGCTTAACGAAGTAGAAGAAAATGATCGTTTAGAATGGTTAATCCGTAAAGATGGTTGTATGCACTGTTCAGAACCAGGCTGTTTAAAAGCTTGTCCTGCACCGGTGCAATCATCCAATATGCGAACGGTATCGTGGATTTCCAATCTGATAAATGTATCGGTTGTGGTTTACTGTATCGCAGGGTTGTCCGTTCAACATTCCACGTATGAACCCAGACGACAACCGCGTGTATTCAAATGTACCCTCGTGTGGATCGTGTTTCTGTGGGCCAGAACCGGCTGCGTGGAAAACATGTCCAACCGGTGCAATTCGTTTTTGGTTCTAAAGAAGAAATGAAACTCTACGCAGAACAACGTGTTGCTGACTTAAAAATCACGTGGTTATGAAAAATGCAGGTATCTACGACCCTGAAGGCGTAGGTGGTACACACGTAATGTATGTATTACATCATGCTGATAAACCAGAGCTTTATTCCGGTCTTCCTAAAGATCCACAAATTGACCTCACCGTCACTGTGTGGAAAGATATCTTGAAACCGGTAGCCGCTGTGGCAATGGGTGGTTTAGCACTTGCTGAAATCGGTCACTACTTAGCTGTAGGTCCAAACGTGGAAGAAGATGTAGAAGATCATCACGAAAAATTTGAAGAAGAAGATAGAAAAGGGGGCAAAGATGAGTAAGATTGAGATTAGCAATGATACTCGAATCATTCGTCATAGAACGCCTGCTCGTTTTAGCCACTGGCTACTCGTAATCTGCTTCTTTATGACGATGTTCACTGGTGTAGCTTTCTTCTTCCCAGATTTTTGCGTGGTTAACTGAGATTTTAGGTACCCGCAACTGGCGCAGAGCAATTCACCCGTTCACCGGTATCATTATGTTTAGTTGCCTTTTATTTTTCCTTGGCTATCTTTACTGGGATCACAACATTCCAGAGAAAAACGATATCCGCTGGTTAAAAGGCATGCTTGAAGTATTAAAAGGAAATGAACACGCTGTTGCTTATAACGGTAAGTATAACCTTGGTCAAAAAATGTTATTCTGGACATTGAACTTGGCGATGGTTACCTTGCTTGTAACCGGCATCATTATGTGGCGTCAATTTTTCTCGCACTACTTCTCTATTCCGGTATTACGTTTTTGCGATTTTACTTCACTCTTTAAGTGCATTCATGTTGTTCACCGGTATCTTGGTACACATGTACATGGCATTCTGGGTAAAAGGCTCCATTCGTGGTATCGTGGAAGGTTGGGTAACCGTTCGCTGGGCGAAAAAACACCACCCGAAATGGTATAACGAAGAAGTACTTCCTAAGCTAGAAGAAGACCTTAAAAACGAAGCTGAAGGTAAAAAGTAAAAACCAAAGCATTGTTCAAAGGTATCAATGGCTAAAATCAAAAGTGCGGTTAAAATTGACCGCACTTTTTCTTATCAAATACTAAGAGACAATTATGAGTATCAAAATCTTATCTGCAGACGAAATCAAACAAAAACGAATTCATACGATATTCCGCCTGTTTTGTTTGCTAACCCTAAAAATCTTTTATCAACGTCGTGCAAAAACGTTTAGAGAATTAGCGAAAGATCATCCATTGGCTGATTATTTACTCTTTTGCTGCAGATGTTGTGGAAAGCCAATTAAGCGTATTTGAAAAATCCATTAGAAAAACAGCATTTCGATAATTTAGATGAACTTGAACCGTTAAATACTAAAAACATTTAAACGCTCAAGCATTTTGGATTGAATATCTCAAAGAAATTTTTACATAGCATTAAACCAAAAAGCGAATGAACAGGTTGTTGCTACCATTGAGAAATCTTGAAAAAGCTTCTGATAAAGAGCTTGAAGAAATGGCTACCCATCTTTTTAAGCCAAGAATTTAACTTTAGTGAGCACCGATAAAGCTGTCTTTATCTGGGCAGCACTTTCTCTTTATTAGTTTCAATTGGCTCAACAAATTCCTCATAACAGCCGCCAAGAAGGTACTGACAATCTACATTACTGCCCTGTTTGTGGTTCTGCCCCTGTTCAAGCGTATGTGCATATCGGCACTTCACAAGGTTTTTACGTTATTACACTGCAGTCTCTGTGAAAAGCGAGTGGAATTTAGTGCGTGCACAATGTACAAACTGCAATGAACACAAAAATCTTGAAATGTGGTCATTAAAATGAAGAACTTGCTCTTGTTCATGCAGAAACCTGTGGTGATTGCCAAAAGCTATTTAAAAATCATGTTCCAAGAAAAAGATCCGAATGTTGAAGCGGTAGCCGATGATTTAGCATCAATTTTCTTAGATATTGAAATGGAAGAAAAAGCTTCGCACGCAGTGGATTAAATCCATTTGTCTTCCCTAGCAGAAGAAGTGTAATGTCTTATTTTTCAGATAAACAAAGTGCGGTCAAAATTGACCGCACTTTTTCATTCTAGAGATAATATGCCATCACGACAGCATTTTCTCGTCCACCATCTGGTTTGGGATAATAATTCTTACGAATATCAACCTCATTAAATCCCAACTTTTCATAAAGGAATCGAGCAGGATTCGATTCACGCACTTCAAGCCAAAGCGTTTGAATACCTTTCTCTTTAAGCTTATCCATTAAACCTTGCAATAAAAACGAACCGTATCCCTTTCCTTGTTGAGCTGGGTCAATCGCAATATTAAATAATGTGGCTTCATCTAATACCGTTTGGCAAATAGCAAAACCAAGCACTTGCTCTTTTTCCACTAATTTCAAATTGAGATAACGCTCGCCGACATTATTTTTCAATGTTCCCAATGACCAAGGCACAAGGTGTGCTGCTTGTTCAATTTCATATAAAGCGATCCATATCGCATTCTTCAATAGGAAAAAGAGAAGGCATCATGATTAAATTTGTTGGATTTGTTGCCAAAGCTCACGCTTAGCTTGGCTATCTTGCTGGAATTGTTGCCAATCAACAGAGCGATAAACACGCTCTGCATTTAAGCAATAAGGCAAAGTGCGGTCGATTTCATCAGCATTTTCAGCTAATAACCAATACCGCACAGAATGTTGTAACGTGATATGTTGAATTTGATCGAAATTCAGGCAAAGGCAATCTTCTTTTTTAAGCTCTAGCGCAAGTCGAATATCTGCAAAAAGCGGTGAACTCGAGAGATTATCATCAGCCACCACAATAAATTTCACTTGTTCAGAACACTCACACCTACTCCCCTTGCAATACTTCTGAGCGATAGAGCTGCCAACGGGATTATTCCCATTTCATTTAAAAAGAAGATTGCGTCTATCCATAGATTAACGAGCGATAGTATCTAGCGGATAATCTCTTAAACCTTTAACAATTGCTTTTTCTTGCGCATCTGTTGGTTTTTCTTGATACGCTTTTAAGCTACGGAAAGAAAGAATGTTTTTCGCTTGATAAACCACGGCAACAAGACGTTGGAAATCGTTACCATCACAGGCATAATAAACATCTGAAGCATTACCAATCGTTTTTAAATCACACACTTTTCTTAGTTTCATCAAGGTATTTAGTGGTCAATGCTAGGAATGTGTGAAAACATCTTTTTAAATAATAGGTTTCACTCATAATGAATTTACGAGTTACTACGATCTACACTAGATGCATCCACTTAAGAAACGCGGATCTTCTGATTTATCAAAGGCTTTTGTTTGTTTATAGAATTTCTCGCCGTTGAATGTCACTTCTTGATTACCTTTTTATGCGCTCAAACTGCGCATCTAAGCTTTGTGCTTGTGCAGCAGGTAATTCAACTTTTGAGCTTGTTGTTGGTAAGGTTGAAGTTTTTTGTTTTGCTACCTTGAAGTTGTTCGATTAATTGACAGCCAGACAATAAACTTGCCATTGCGACTGCGGTGATGATTTTTCATAAATAATTCCTTAATAAATACGTTTAAATCGTTTTCTTTTGTTAGAATAACACGTAATTTTAACCAATAAACCACAGGATTTAAAGCGTGATTTCTCTCGAAAGCGAAGTTTTACAACGCCATCTTCCCCTTTTTAGCGGTAAATCAATTCTTCTTGCCGGCGGCATTAATGATGATTTCCCTCAAATATTGCAAAAAACATTGCCAATCTGTGCAGGTTTGGAGTTGGTATTTTGATTATGCCAAAACCCAAAGTGCGGTCAATTTTTGAGGTTGAATTTCAGCCGCAAGCCGATTTGATTATTTATTATTGGACGAAGAATAAACAAGAAGTGAATTTTCAGCTGATGCAACTACTCGCCAAAAAGTAAAATTGGTCAAGAAGTGTTGATTATCGGTGAAAATCGTTGTGGCGTCCGTTCAGCTGAAAAACTGCTTGAACCTTATGGTGAAATTGGCAAAATCGACTCTGCGCGTCGTTGCGGTTTATACCATTTTTCCTTACAAAAACAACCGCACTTTGATCTTCAATCTTATTGGAAATGCTACCAAAATGATGCATTAGGCGATCTCCGTATTTTACAGCTTGCCGGGTGTATTCAGTGCCAATGAACTTGATAGTGGCACGTCACTTCACTTTTCTACCTTAACGTCACCAATTCAAGGCAAAGTGTTAGACGTTGGTTGTGGTGCGGGTGTCATTGGTTCAATGATCAAAAAATATCACCCTAAAGCGGATGTCACAATGACTGATATTCATGCAATGGCAATTCAATCTGCTCGCCAAACGCTTGCTGAAAATCAACTTGAAGGCCGGGTTATCGCAAGCGATGTGTTTTCCCATATTGAAGGGAAATTTGATCTCATTATTTCAAACCCGCCTTTCCACGATGGAATCGACACGGCTTATCGTGCAGTGAAAGAACTTATTCAACAAGCAAAATGGTATTTAACGGCAGGCGGAGAACTGCGTATCGTTGCTAATGCATTTCTCCCCTATCCCGATTTATTAGCACAATATTTCGGTAAGTTTGAAGTCCTTGCTCAAACCACCAAATTTAAAGTGTATTCCGTGAGAAATTAAGGAGAAAACAATGTTTGTAACCAGTTCAGCCATTCAAAATGGCGCTTTTGAAGACAAATATGGCAAACGCGGCACACAATTTAGCCCCAATGGCATGCCGACCTACTCTATTCCGTTTGAAATTCACGATGCCCCTCAAGGCACTAAATCCTTTGCAGTTGTCTTAGAAGATAAAGACGCAATTACGGCAAGTGGCTTTGTGTGGATTCATTGGCTCATTGCAAATCTTGAACGTACCGTTATTCAAGAAAATGAAAGCCAAACCGCAACAGATTACGTACAAGGTGGCAAATACTTGGGCAAGTAAATTAGGTCAATTTGATATTGAAGAAGTCTCATTCTATGGCGGTATGGCACCACCAAACTGTTTACATCGTTACGAGCTTATTGTGTATGCACTTGATACCAAACTAAACCTCAAACCAGGGATTCCGTTTTAATGATCTACATTTTGCGATGCAAGGGCATATTCTAGATCAAGCTGTGGTGATGGGCACTTATGATGTTTAATCATTTATAGCTCATTCTAAAAATACCATAAAAAATGACCGCACTTTATCAAAGTGCGGTCATTTATTTTAAGGTTTTATAATGTGATTTTTATTTGATGAGTCTTTCACTAATTTCGCGTGCGCTTTTTCTGTTCTTTCATCTTATTGCTCGTTTCACGGCGTAAAGTAGAAAGTTCCGCATTGCGAATGTTGTACTCATCCACACGGCCTTCATAGTCATCACGCATATTTTTCGATAATCGCACGAACATCTTCAATGCTCATATCATCACGAATATATTGATTTAAGTTATCTAATAATAAGACACGTTTTTGGTTATCACGAATTTTTGCGGTTGTTGTCTTCAATGTCGCGCTTTAAGTTTATTTTTTTAAACGATATAAACGCACATACTCTAATACTTCTTGGAAGGATTTACTTACATTTCCCATGATCGACTCTCTCAAAGTTAAAAACAAACTCGGAGTAATGTAGCCTCGTCCCCCGTCAAAAGCTTAAATTTAAATTGATGGATTAGATCAAAAACTGTTTGATTTAGTTGATTATCCTAGTCGGTAGTGGTAAAAATGAAGAATCCATTCAAAAATAAAAATAAGGAAACACAATGTCAAAAGTCTTTAATTTTAGCGCTGGGTCCAGCCATGATTTTTCCTGAGGTCCTACACAAAGCACAAGCTGAGTTAACCAACTGGCTTGGTCAAGGTGTATCGGTAATGGAAGTCAGCCACCGTGGCAAAATATTTTTATGGAATTGATTGCTCAAGCAGAAAAAGATCTACGTGAGGTCTATCACATTCCAGATAACTATCGTGTGTTATTCCTACAAGGTGGGGCTCGTGGTCAATTTGCGGCATTACCAATGAACCTAATTGGTGAGAAAAGGCAAAAGCACTTTTACTTAAATAGCGGCCACTGGTCTGCAACTGCAGCGAAAGAAGCGCGTAACTTTTGCTGAAATTGATGAAATTACCATTGTGGAAAAATGGTGAGCATCACACATCATCAATCTTGATTTCAGCGAAATCGCTGAACAATACGATTACGTTCACTACTGCCCAAATGAAACTATCAGTGGTGTGGAAATTTTTGATGTACCAAATGTTGGAAATGCCGTTCTCGTGGCAGATATGTCATCTAATATCCTTTCTCGTGAAATTGATATTAGCAAATTTGAGTGTCATTTATGCGGGTGCGCAAAAACCTTGGCCCAGCAGGGATTACGCTTGTGATTATTCGTGATGATTTAATTGGTCATGCTCGCCAAGCAACCCCATCAATTTGGAATTACGCCACACAACGTGATGCTGACTCCATGATCAATACACCACCAACATTTGCTTGGTATCTCTGTTCATTGGTCTTCAAACACATTCAAGCAATCGGCGGCTTAAAAAGAAATTGCAAAAACGTAACGCAGTGAAAGCACAAACCCTTTATGACTACATTGATAGCAGCAAACTCTATCGTAACGTCGTGGCTAAAGAAAAACCGTTCAACCATGAATGTCACATTTGTGACAGGCAATTCTGAACTTGATGCTAAATTTGTCGCAGAATCTACAGCTGCCGGTCTTCAAGCTTTAAAAGGTCACAAAGTGTTAGGTGGTATGCGCCTCTATCTATAACGCGATGCCATTAGAAGGTGTACAAACGCTCATTGAATTCATGAAAAAAATTTGAAGCTGAAAATAGCTAATTATCTGATTCATTAAACTCAACGTGCGGGCTGAAAGGCCCGCTCGTTTTTATAAGGAAAGCATATGCAATACATCAACGTCGCCAATCAAGGCGTAAAAATCTCTTTCACCTTACCAAGCCGGAAAAACCAATCGAAGAACTCGAACGCGAACTAGGCATTACTAATATCGTTAAACTTGCCTCAAATGAAAACCCTTTCGGTTTTCCTGAAAGTGCGAAAAAAGCCATTCAAGCCCAACTTGATCATTTAACTCGCTACCCTGATGCGAATGGTTTTGAACTTAAAGCAGCTATTGCGAAAAAATTTGGTGTGCAACCAAACCAAATCACCCTTGGCAATGGTTCTAACGATTTATTAGAGCTCTTTGCTCATACCTTTGCAGGTGAGCATGATGAAGTGATTTATTCACAATATGCTTTTATTGTTTACCCTTTAGTGACCAAAGCCATTAACGCCGTTGCAAAAGAAATTCCTGCTAAAGATTGGGGACACGATTTAAACGGATTTTTGACCGCACTTTCAGATAAAACCAAGCTGATTTTTATTGCCAATCCAAACAACCCGACCGGGAATTTCTTAACAGAAGCTGAATTGGATGCCTTCTTGGCCAAAGTACCTGAAAATGTGATTGTGGTATTAGATGAGGCTTATACCGAATTTACTCATCCAAGCGAACGCGTTAATTCTTTTTGCATTACTAGATAAATACCTAACCTTATCGTTTCTCGATCCCTATCAAAAGCTTATGGACTTGCGGGTTTACGCATTGGCTACATGGTCTCTAATCCTGAAATTGCAGATTTATTAAATCGTGTTCGTCAGCCATTTAACTGTAATAGTCTTGCTTTTGACCAGTGCAATTGCAGTGATGAACGATGATGTCTTTGTCGAAAAAGTGGCTGAGAATAATCGCCAAGAAAATGAAACGTTATGAAGCCTTCTGTCAACAATATGGCTTAGACTTTATTCCGTCTAAAGGTAACTGTATTACCATTGATTTTTAAAACAGCCTGCTGCCAATTTATGATGCATTACTACGTGAAGAGGTCATTGTTCGTCCAATTGCAGGTTATGGTATGCCAAATCACTTACGCATCAGCATTGGATTACCACAAGAGAATGACAAATTTTTACTGCACTCGTTAAAGTGCTGAATTTAGGAAAATAAAAATAAAGGCGCTTTCGTTTAACTAGAAAGCGCCTTTTTATTTATTCAGGAAAAATTTCGTTCAATATCAATGCAATCCCATCATCATTATGAGAAGCAGTGACTCGATTGGCAGCCTGTTTAATCTCATCCGGTGCATTGCCCATCGCCACGCCTAATCCCACGCTTTCTAGCATATCTAAATCGTTAAAGTTATCGCCGAAAGCAACACATTCTTCCATCTTCACATGAAAGTAATCTTCGAGAAAACGTACTGCATTGCCTTTTGTCGCGGATTTATGCATCACTTCAAGGAAATTCGCATGAGAACGGCAAATGCTTAAATGCGGGAATTTCTCTTTCAAGATTTTGCTCAATACTAATTACTTCATCTGTTTCACCGATGATTTGAATTTTATGCGGAGAATAGACCGCACTTTCATCATAAGGATCAATCTGAATGCCTGTCACGCTACGTTCGTAAATTACCCATTTATTATCCAAATCGCGAGCAACACAATCATCATAAGTATAATAATTGACACCCAGCGCAGGATGGTCTGCTAATACTTGTTTAATGGCTTGAATATCAGCGGGATCAATTTGTACTGAATAAATAGGCGTGGCGTTTTTCATCTAAAATCAAAGGCGCCACTGAATGCCACAATGATATTGTAATTTTTCAATGAGTTTTGCATAAGGCCAAATACCCAGCGGTGAACGAGCAGAAATAGGTGTAAATGGAATACCTTGTTTTGTAATACGTTGAAGTGCATCTAAGGTTTTAGGCGAAATTCGATGATCCGACGTTAATAAGGTACCATCAAAATCGCTGAATACGGCTTTATCATAATTGCTCCAAATCGTCATTATTTTTTTCGGAAAGGTAAGGGTCAGCAAAGCCTAAACCTTGCATAATTTCAGTTTCTAAACTTTCCATTTCTTCTGCTTCATCATCTTCAATATGATCGTAACCCAGTAAATGTAAGCTACCATGCACTATCATATGCGCCCAATGCGCCATTAAAGGCTTTTCTTGCTCGATAGCTTCGCGTTCTACTACCTGGCGACAAATCACCAAATCGCCCAACAGCGGTAATTCCACTTCATCAGGACATTCAAAGGAAAGACAATACATTGGTTGGACGATCTTTTCCACGATAAGTTAAATTTAACTCATGGCTTTTCCGCTTCATCCACAATGCGCACCGTCATTTCCACATTATCTTTCTGGTTGCACTGCGGCGGTTTGCCCATTGCAGAATTTGTCTTCTGATGGCAAAGCCTTCTGTATTTTTCACAGGCCATTGCAAATCGATAATCATATTGCCCATGTTATTCTCCCAAATTCGTTTCATTTTCTGACCGCACTTTTTGTTCACGTTCAGCTCGACGCTGCGCTGCGATTTCTTGGCGACGAATTTCATCTTGAGCTTCCATTCTTCGTAAGCTTGTACCACTTTTTGCCACCACAGGATGTCGTACAATATCTTTACTCTCAAAGTAGTTAAAGCTCAATTCCGACACCTTACTTAATACTTCCATGGCGTGGCGTAAACCTGATTTTGTACTACGTGGTAAATCGATTTGAGTCACATCCCCTGTAATCACGGCTTTGGAATTAAAAACCAATACGGGTCAAAAAAACATTTTCATTTGTTCGACTGTCGTATTTTGGCTTTCATCTAGAATGATAAAGCTGTCATTGAGTGTGCGTCCACGCATATAAGCTAATGGGGCAATTTCAATGACATTTCGCTCCATCAATTTTTGTACCCGTTCAAAGCCTAACATTTCAAATAATGCATCATAAAGTGGTCGTAAATAAGGTTCAATTTTTGTCCTAAATCACCCGGCAGGAAACCTAGTTTTTCGCCAGCTCTCTGCAACGGGAGGGCGAGTCAGCAAAATGCGACGAATTTCTTGGCGTTCTAATGCCTCTACAGCCGCTGCTACCGCTAAAAAGTTTTTCCCTGTTCCAGCAGGTCCAATCCCAAAACTAATATCGTGCGTAAGAATATTGTGTAAATACTGAATTTGATTTTTCACCACGCGGTTTAATCAAACCTCGCTTGGTTTTTAATTGTAGTGCTATAGACGTGATTTTTCACTGTGTGACTCACTGCCTTCTTGCGATAACATTCTGCTCTCTTGCAAGGCAATATGCACATCTTCCAAATCAAGTTCTTTTCACTTTTCCCTTAATTGGTGCTGTCTCTACATATAATGCCTGGATTAATTTAGCGCACGCTCAATTAATTGCTCATGATAGATTTCGGACTTTCATCGTTAGATTTCACCGTGAAAGTAAAATGTATTGCAGGGAAATATTGAGGTTAAATTCTTTTTCAATCAGTTTGATATTTTTCATCGAAATGCACCGCAAAAGGGATTGCAGACGATCATTTTCTTGAGGTTCTAAGGTAAAAGTTGTCATTAAATTTCATTTTAGAATTGTGAATACTGTTTCCATTTTAGCCTAATTACGATGAATGTAAAACAGGCTTCACCAACTGATGAAGCCCGATAACTAAATTAAGTCAATTCAGGGAAAAGCATCTTAATCACATTCATTGTCAATCGTCGAGATTGTCCACTAAATGGGAAAATATGCATCATCATCATAGGATTAAAGTTTGCCTCAATCACACCCCACGAATGTAAACTCGGTTCTGCCGGCTGTTTCAAATCAGGAATAATTAAATCTACACCACAAACTGCCGCCCCCATTGCCTTGCTAATCCCTACCGCAATTTCTTTGTAACTGGCATGCATTTCATCCGTCATATCAATAGAATCACCGCCTGTACTAATATTAGAATTCGCACGTAATTGAACAAGTTGATCTTTTGCAGGAATAGAATTCACGGTTAATCCTTGCTCCTTAAGCTGCAACTGCTCAATATCCCCCAATGCTATTTTTTTCAATGGCGTACGACTGCCATCGCCCCGTAAAGGATGATCATTTTTAGCGGCAACTAATTCAGCAACAGTATGTACACCATCTCCAATTACATTTGCTGGAACACGTAATAAGACGGCTAACGTTTGATCGCCCTAACACAAAGAAACGGTATTCGGTGCCTTGTAGATAATCTTCAACCATGATCTCTTTATCTTCACGGAAAGCAATTTCTACTGCTTTTGCAAAATCCTCTCTATCCGTTACACCTTGTTGGAAAATACTGATCCCTAAACCAAAATTCGTTGATTTTGGCTTAATCACGACAGCTCGATTTTTCAAAAAGTGGGAAATTTTCGACCGCACTTTTCATTGGTAAACTCGATGCTTTTGCGGCACATTAAATCCGGCTTTCGCTAACACTTTCTTCGTCACCACTTTATTTTTCCATGATGAGTGGGGAAATATAACTATCGTGAGAAGTCATATTACCGTTTTTCACATATTCCAAATGGTCGCCAAATTGAAGACTGAGAAATTGATCGCGTTCATCTAAAATCTCAACCTTTAATCCTTTTTGAATTGCATCAAATAATAACGCCTGTGTGGACAGCTCCATATTATCAAACGCACTTAATGCATAAAAAACGTTCAAAAGGCTTTTGCTTTATTAGATTGCGCAATATCGGCCCCTAATTGTTGGTAACTACCGACCTGTTCAATTGCCACAACCACTTTTTGCACAAAGCGTTTGGCTTGGATCCGCAAATTGTCCTAATTTGTCTTTAACAATCGTTTTTATCTCATCACTCACATTAAGTTGTTCAAGCATCTTGAGCATTTCAAGGAGGACTAATTCGCCTTCTACCGCATAAACACTTTGCTCTCTTGGATCTTCCCATGCCACTTCAGCAAGACGTGCTTTACCTAATTTTATGCCTTCTTGATCAGCGGTATCATCAAGCCATGCCATTAACAAAATAAAATAGTGAATGAATTTTGCATCAGCGAGTTCCATTCCATAAGGCGCAAACGGATTGAGATCAAACAAACGAAACTCTAAATATTGAATTCCTTTTTCAAGTAAATCTCGCGCTTTTTTAGCACCACGCAAACGTACACTTGAGTAAAACTCTTTTTCCGCAATCAAATCACCCGATTTAACCCAGTGCTCTAACGTCTCAACATACTCTTGCAAACTGTCATAAGAGACGTGGATCTTCGGATCATTCACATAACCATATTTTCCTGAACGTAAACTCCGCACATATTGATGCGGTTTAAGGGGGGAATTGTCTCTGAAATATTTTTCCTCTACCGTCGGTGTTGCAGAAAACAAGTAAAGTAAAATCCATTGATAGCGTAAGAAGTTCTTCGCTATTTTTAGAGTAAAATTATTTTGAAAAATCAACCGCACTTTGTGTTTCATTTTGTGCATGAAATAAGGCATCAATAAACTTAGGGTCAATTTGAAAATTGTAATGAATACCACTGACCATTTGCTTATATTTACCGTAAGACTGGACTAAATGCTCACGATAAGCCACATCTTCCTGATTATCTAATTGTGCAACCTTAATTTGCTCTTCTGGCGGTAACCCTGCAGGCATACTAAAAGGAAAAATAAATTCATCCTCTGGTAATGTACGCAAAGTTACTTCATGAATAGCTGAAAGCCACCGTAATGTATCCTCTAATTTTTCATCGGAGGAGTCACCAATTCCAACTGACTTTCTGCAAAATCTGTTTTGAATGTAAGGGTGGAACGACGATTACCAAAAAGCTTTGGGGTGCAATGATGTCACTATTGAACCATCCGCATGTACCCGTTGACTTTCCTTTTCAATCCCAAAATGACCCTTGCTGGAATAAGAGCTCTAAATGATGTTGTTTAATGATTTGCTGAATATTCATATCCGTCCTTATTAGAAATTTCTACTAGACATTATGGAGAAAAATCAACATAGGACGAAGTAAAAAATAGAATGGGATATGAAATTTTGATATAAGAAAAACATCTGAAATTATTTGCATTATCTCTTTTGAATATATTAGAATGGGACGAATTTTATTTTTCAGAAAAATGGGCGATTTGCCCGATAACATAAAGGAGTTTTCATGAAAATTAAGCACTTCAAATTGCCGCACTAACTGCTGCAATGGCGTTTGCAGGATTCGCTTCTGCAGATATTACCGTTTACAACGGCCAACACAAAGAAGGTTCTCAAGCTGTTGCTGATGCATTTACAAAAGCAACGGGCATTAAAGTGACCTAAACAGTGCTAAAAGTGATCAACTTGCAGGTCAATTGAAAGAAGAGGGAGATAAAACCCCCTGCTGACGTATTCTTTTTCTGAACAAACTGCACCTTTCGCTGCCCTGTCTGATGCAGGCTTATTAGAACCGCTTTCTGCAGATACTATTAAACAAACTGCACACAAGGGCGTTCCTGTTGCACCGAAAAAAGACTGGGTCGCATTAAGCGGTCGTTCTCGAGTAGTGGTTTACGATCACACTAAATTATCTGAAAAAGACATGGAAAAATCCGTGTTAGATTATGCAACACCAAAATGGAAAGATAAAAATTGGTTACGTTCCAACTTCAGGGCGCATTCTTAGAGCAAGTTGTTGCGATTACCAAATTAAAAGGTAAAGATGCCGCTCTTAAATGGTTAAAAGGCTTAAAAGAAAACGGTAAACTTTATGCGAAAAACAGCGTTGCTCTTCAAGCGGTTGAAAATGGTGAAGTACCCGCAGCGTTAATCAACAACTATTACTGGTATGCACTTGCAAAAGAAAAAGGTGCTGATAACCTCAAAACACGTCTTTACTTCATTCGTCATCAAGATCCAGGTGCATTAGTGACCTATTCTGGTGCAGCGGTATTAAAAGGTTCTAAAAATAAAGAAGAAGCGAAAAAATTCGTTGATTTCTTAGCAAGTAAAGAAGGACAACAAGCGTTTGTTTCAGTACGTGCAGAATACCCACTTCGTACCGATGTGGTTTCTCCATTTAACATGGAACCTTATGCAAAATTAGAAGCGCCTGTTGTTTCGGCAACCACTGCTGAAGACAAAGACAACGCCAATAAACTTATTGAAGAAGCTGGTTTGAAATAAGTTTAATTTGCTATGCAATATAGGGCGTGTAATACGCCCTTCTGTTATTTTACTCTACACTAATATTTTCAAAGGATTTTTTTCTGTGTCTAATCGCCCACCTCGCTGGCTTATAGCCTTAATCGTGCTGATTAGTTTGCCATTATTACTCCCTTTTTTATATGTTATTGAGCGTGCTGCAGATGTCGGATTGGCTCGCAGCATTGAATTACTTTGGCGCCCAAGAATGTGGGAATTGCTCAGTAATACCCTACTTTTAATGGTATTTGTCACACTTTTTGCCATTATTCTCGGCACACTATGTGCGTTTTTATTAGAACGTTATCGCTTTTGGGGAAAAGGCTTTTTCCAAGTAGCCATGACGCTCCCTCTTTGTATTCCGGCTTTTGTCAGTTGTTTTACGTGGATCAGTCTTACCTTCAGAGTGGAAGGCTTCTGGGGAACCATCGGCATTATGACGCTGAGTTCTTTCCCGCTTGCTTATCTCCCTGTCGCGGCGACCTTAAAAAGACTCGACCGCTCTTTAGAAGAAGTGAGCCTTTCATTAGCTAAAAGCCATGCTTACACATTTTGGCATGCGATTTTTCCACAACTCAAACCCGCCATCGGTAGCAGCGTATTATTAATTGCGCTTCATATGTTGGTAGACTTTGGCGCCGTGTCTATTTTAAATTACCAAACCTTCACTACGGCAATTTTCCAAGAATATGAAATGGCCTTTAATAACAACACCGCCGCCTTACTTTCTGGTGTGTTAATGGTGATCTGTATCTTTGTTGTGATGGGGAAATTCGTTTTAGAGGCACACAAACACTCTATCAAAGCGGCAAAGGCGTAATACGTCCGTATCCATTGAAAACCCTCTCAGCAGGAAAACAAATTTTAGTCGTAAGCTTTTTCACGACCATTTTTGTGCTCAGTATTGGTGTGCCGATTACTATGCTGATTTATTGGCTAACCGTGGGAAGTTCCATTGAAGGTGCGGTCGATTTTGGGGAATTTTTTACCGCCTTCACAAATTCACTGACTATATCAACACTGGGTGCAACACTTACCGTTATTTGTGCACTACCATTGGTATGGGCTGCGGTACGCTATCGCAGTAAATTGACGATTTGGCTTGATCGAATCCCTTATCTACTTCACGCTGTGCCAGGGCTTGTTATCGCATTATCATTGGTCTTCTTTACCATCAACTATGCCTATTCCCTTTATCAAACCTTTGCCATGGTTATCGTTGCCTACTTTATGCTTTATCTTCCAATGGCGCAAACGACCTTGCGTAGCTCGCTTGAACAAATGTCTAGTAACATTGAAAAGGTAGGGCAAAGCTTAGGCCGTAGCAACTTTTATATTTTCCGTACCTTAGTCATTCCAGCTATGTTACCGGGGATTGCGGCTGCCTTTGCTTTAGTATTTTTAAACTTAATGAAAGAGCTCACCGCAACCTTATTACTGACCCCTAATGACATTAAAACGCTTTCAACTGCGGTGTGGGAATACACCTCTGATGCACAATATGCGGCTGCAACGCCTTATGCCATTATGTTAGTGCTATTTTCAGGGATTCCTGTATTTTTACTGAAACGATACGGTTTTAAATAACGAGAAGATAAAAATGACAACATTACTCGACATTAAAAATTTGAATAAATCCTTTAACGGACACCAGGTTCTGCACAATATCTCTCTGCAAGTAGAGAAAGGTGAAATTCTATTTCTTCTTGGCGCATCTGGTTGTGGAAAAACCACCTTATTGCGTAGTATTGCTGGTTTTGAACAACCAACAAGCGGTGAGATTTGGTTAAAGAATCAACCTATTTTTAAAGAAAATCTCAATGTGCCGACCCAGCAACGCAAATTAGGCTGTGTGGTACAAGAAGGCGTGCTATTTCCTCATTTAAATGTTTACCGCAATATTGCTTATGGCTTAGGCGATGGCAAAGGGAAAACGGAAGAGGAAAAACAACGCATCGAAGAAGTGATGAAACTCACGGGTATTAGCAGCTTAGCGGACCGTTTCCCTCATCAGCTTTCTGGTGGTCAACAGCAACGTGTTGCACTTGCTCGAGCACTTGCACCAAGCCCTGAGTTAATCCTGTTTGATGAGCCATTTAGTGCGTTAGATGAACATCTAAGAAATCAAATTCGTTACGATATGTTACAAGTATTAAGAGAAAGTGGTTCCTCTGCCGTATTCGTGACCCATGATCGCGATGAAGCACTATGTCATGCTGACAAAATCGCAGTGATTCAAGAAGGGAAAATTCTCCAAATTGCGACACCTAAAACGCTCTATTGGTCACCTCAGTATTTGTCTATTGCTAAATTTATTGGGGACAGCATTATTCTTCCTGCAACATTAAAAAACGATAGCATCGCGACCTGTCAATTAGGTGAAATTGCCATCGAAAATAAAGGAAATGGCCATACGCAAGGGAAAGTGTTATTCCGCCCTGAGCAATTCTCTCTGCGAAAAATCCAAGACCCGACCGCTTCTTTTTAAAGGTGAGATTAAGCGAATTGAATCAAGAGGACGAGCTATCAATATTTGTATTGATGTTTGCGGTTATGAATTGAATATCAATGAAGATCTCATCAACGAATACCATACTGACGAACAAGTCACCATGTATTTGTATGGGAAAGGGGTATTCTATAATGACTAAAAAAAGGCGGAACACATTGTTCCGCCTTTTTATATGATTAATGACCAAGTGATTTTTCGCATTTTTGATGTTGAGCATTTCAACTACTGTTGAGAAGCCCATTGCAAAAGTAAATGTAGCTTTTGGAATATGAATATCCAAACTTTCAGCAATTAAACTTACTCCAACTAAAAATTAAGAATGCTAAGGCTAAAAATCTTCAATGTCGGATGGGTATCAACAAAATTACCAATTGGTTTCGCTGCAAACATCATCACACCCTACTGCAATCATAATTGCCAAAATCATCACTGGAAGGTGGTTTGCCATCCCTACCGCAGTAATCACTGAGTCTAAAGAAAAACACTAATATCTAAAAATCGCAATTTGGATTAATACACCCAAATAACTGACTTTCTTCTTATTATTCTCTTCTTCATGATGTGATTCAGGATGCATCGCTTCTTTGATTTCACCTGTACTTTTCATAATCAGGAATAAGCCCCCAAGGAATAAAATCAAATCGCGACCCGAAATTTCCTGACCGACTAAAGTGAATAGTGACTCCGTTAATTTCATCATCCAGGAAAGAGAAACAAGAAGTAAAATACGGGTAATCATCGCTAACCCAAGACCGATAATACGACCAGATTGGCGTTGATTAGCGGTAAACGTCCCACTAAAATACTAATAAAAATAATGTTATCGATACCCAAGACGATTTCAAGTGCGGTCAAAGTAAGCAATGAAATCCATGCTTCAGGGATCAACAAGCCATTCAAACATAATATGTTCCTATATAAAATCCGAAAGGTTGAATCATAGACAGTTCGCGTAGAAAATCAAGACTTTTCCTAACTTTTTAAGGTCTCGAAAATCTTTTCTGCTAACGCTTTAGAAATACCAGGTACAGAGGCGATTTCATCCAACGTGGCATTTTTGACACCTTGCAATCCACCTAAATATTTCAACAAGGCTTGGCGTCGTTTAGCGCCTACCCCTTCAATGGTTTCCAATCCACTTTGGGTAAAGGCTTTTTGGCGTTTTTGACGGTGACCACTAATCGCATGATTATGGCTTTCATCTCGAATATGTTGGATTAAATGCAGCGCAAGACTATCATCTGGCAAATGGATTTCACGATCTTGTTTGCTGATAATCAACACCTCTTGTCCTGCTCGACGATCTACACCTTTTGCAACACCAATTAAGTGCGGTCGGTTTTTATCCCATTTTACGTTGAGGTGATGAAAAACCTCTAAGGCACGATTAAGCTGCCCTTTACCACCATCAATAAAAATAATATCGGGAATTTTATCTTCATCAAGATCGCGGTCGTAACGTTTCTTTAAGGCTTGCTCCATCGCTGCATAATCATCACCACCCGTAATACCTTCAATATTAAAACGGCGATAATCTGATTTCAGTGGGCCTTCTTGATTAAATACCACGCAAGATGCCACGGTTTGATTACCCATCGTATGACTAATATCAAAACATTCCATTCGTTTAATTTCAGGCATATCGAGCAATTCACAAAAGCGCTTGATAACGTTCGTACATTCGGGAAGATTGTTTAAGTTGAGTCGCTAAGGCCGCTTTGGCATTAATTTGTGCCAACTGCAAATACTTGCCTTTATCGCCTTTAGCGGATTCTTGTATCACTACTTTTCGGCCAGCTTGTTCAGTTAATAAGGCCTCAAGCTCCGCTTTTTCATCTAATTTATGATCCACAATAATACTATTAGGGAATACTTCTGCCCTGATGACCTTGCAAAATAGAACTGCCCAACAAAAGTGGCTGTGAGTTCAGATAAATCTGTATTAGCAGGCACTTTCGGAAAATAACTGCGATTGCCCAATACTTTGCCTTGACGAATAAACATCACTTGAACACAAGCTAAACCGTGCTGATACGCAATAGACATGATATCCATGTCGTCCAAACGCTCATTGGATACAAATTGTTTTTCGATAACCGCGCGAACCGCTTGAATTTGATCACGATAACGCGCTGCCCCTTCAAAATCCAAGTCTCGGCTCGCCTGCTCCATTTTGCCAATGAGATAATCTAATACTTGCTGATCTTTTCCTTGTAAAAATAGTCGTGCTAAATCGACTTGTTGGTTATATTCCTCATCAGTCACATAGCCTGGCACACAAGGTGCGGAGCAACGCCCGATTTGATATTGCAAACAAGGGCGGGAACGATTGTTATAAACCGAATTTTCACATTGACGAACAGGGAATAATTTTTGCATTAACGACAAGGTTTCACGTACTGCACCTGCATGAGGATAAGGCCCGAAAATATTCGCCTGAAATTTTTCGTTCCACGATAAGAAGTAATACGAGGATGACGTTCTTTCGTCAATAAAAATAAAGGATAGGATTTATCATCTCGCAATAATACGTTATAACGAGGCTGATAAAGTTTAATGAAGTTGTGCTCTAGCAACAACGCTTCAGTTTCTGAAGAAGTAATCGTCGTATCAATATGATGAATTGACGACACCAAGGCTTCTGTTTTTGCTGCTTAGTTTTTTTCGGAAGTAGCTGGAAAGGCGCTTTTTGAGATCTTTCGCTTTTGCCCACATAAATAACCTGATCTTTATCGTCATACATACGATAAACACCAGGTTCATGAGAAACGTCTGAGAGAAACTTTTTAGAATCAAACATAAATAAGATTTTTGTTTCCAAACAGAAAACAATATTTACATTACTTGAAAAACATCAAATATTAGAAAACTGCTTCTAATCGTAAAATGCACCAACGTGATGACTACGGTCTTTTCTTTCTATCATTGTAATAACTTAATTCTGGTTGAATAAATAGCCATTTTCGCTCAAATTGGCTGACGCCAGCTTATAAATGGTCCATATTGATTAATATCGAATTTTTTTATTATCCAAATAACCACCAACAAAAGATACCGTAATTTAAACGTTTGTTATTAGTAAAATCATGTTCCTGATAAATACTATTTCCCCATGAAATCTCTTCATCAATGTCATGTGCATATTGTAGATATAGGTTATTCCTATAAAAAAATATTGTTTTGTACGTTGGTATTTCGTTTCGAAATTGGTACGCACGTAATGTTACTATTACTGCCATAACGATAAATTTGTTCTAACCGAGTGAAAGTTTCTCATTAATTTGCCAGTCTTTATAAGCTTTAAAACGAACAAAAATATCTACACCGGAGCGGATACCAAGATCAAGATCAGTATTAACACCTAATCTTTTAATACTATCAGACCAACGTACGCCGATAGAGGCATTATCATTACGAGCCTGGCTGCTATTATAATATTTCTTATTTTCTAACGGTTTTTTTATAAACGTTTTCCAATGTAGTTTTTATCATTCTCTTGGTTTTCAACATCTTCATCACCAAATACCAAACTTAACTGTTTTTTCACACCTGGTAGCAATTTTTACCACGAACACGCGGTTTAAAAGTCAAATGATCGTAATGATTCCATTGGCTATCTAGCATCACTCGTAATTTAGCACCAGCAGGATTCTCTGGATCAGGCTCACTTATCCAGTTATCAATACTCTTAGCCCAGCTATTTAGGGGTTTTCGTGGATTCGATCATGTTGTTTATCTATCCATTTTTGTTCTTCAGCTTGTACTATTTGCGGAATTTGACTCACGAAGATGCATGTCATTAATAAGTTAAATTTTTCATTTTTCTTCCTTGATTTAATAAAAACTAAGTTATATTGGTTGACCTTATTATTTCCTCATAAACATAACTTAATGTTTTATTCAGTTGAAACCTCCTTGACGCAATTTAATACCCTATTAATGAGTATAGTAAGGGATTCTAACTTTATCAAGCTGATTGTAATAAATATAAAAATCTTAATTTACAGCCAAAATTGACCACACTTTTTCTAAATCTTCTACCGTATCCACACCAACAGCAGGGACTTCTTTCGCCAATTCCACATGGATACGCTCACCGTACCACAATACACGGAGTTGCTCTAATTTCTCTAAGTTTTCTAATTGTAGTTGGTGCCCATTGCACATATTGTTTAATAAAGCCTGCACGATAAGCATAAATACCAATATGACGGAGATACGCATCAGCCAGTTGTGCCTTTGAGGTATCCTCTAATTGCATAAATTGATCACGATCGTAAGGAATCACTGAACGAGAGAAATATAAAACAGTAGCCATCTTTATCCGTAACAACTTTCACCGCATTTGGGTTAAATAACTCTTCCGCTTCGTGAATTTTTACCGCAAGTGTCGCCATATTCACGTTAAACTTCGCTAAATTCTCTGCTACTTGACTCACAATAACGGGGGAATTAGCGGCTCATCCCCTGGATGTTTACAATAATTTCATCATCAGCAATACCAAGCTTTATTACCACTTCCGCTAAACGCTCAGTACCAGAATTATGTGCTTCTGATGTCACTACACACTTCTGCCCCAAAAAGCTTTTGCGGCCTTTTCAACTGTTCGTTATCTGTGGCAATAATGACTCGGCTCGCGCCTGATTGTTGAGCTTTCTCAAAAACATGTTGAATCATGGGTTTACCAGCAATATCAGCTAAAGGTTTACCTGGTAAGCGGCTCGATGCAAAACGAGCAGGGATAATAACTGTAAATGACATAATCATTCCTTATTCTTTCAGTGTTTCGGCTTTTCTGCCAACAAAACCGGCACGCCGTTTTCAATAGGATACGCCACTTGCTCAAAAGGGCAAATGAGCCGTTGATTTTCTTGATCGTATTTCAATCTTGCCAAACATCGCGGGCAAGCGATCACGTCTAATAATCGAGGATTAAGTTTCTCACGCATATTTCACTCGAATAGAGTTAAACTAAATGACGGATTTTTTCCCACAATTGTGGAAGTTTTTGGCCTGGTTTTCAGCCTCAACAATCTCCGCATCAACTGGAACATACCACCAATTCTCTTTAGCAAAAAGCTTGGCATTTTTACTGCGTCCTTTTCGGTCATAAAGAGCGGTTGGTTTTCAGCGAGTTTTTCTAATAATTTCAGCTCAAAATGTTGATGATCTTGAAAAGCTTTCGTATTGGCTAAACGAATATTTAAATTTTCCAACATCGTGAAAAAACGTTGTGGGTTACCAATTCCCGCGATGGCTGAACCTTGAGTAAATTCACTTAACAAGCGTTTTTCTGCCGTCACCAAATTAATTGCATAATGTGGAACTAATTGCATAATGGCATCAGAATAAGCATTTTTTCCGCCATTAGTAATCACAAAGTCCACATTTTTTAAACGACTTGGCAATTCACGCAAAGGGCCTGCAGGCAATACAAAGCCGTTCCCTAAAGCGCGTTCTGCGTCCATTACGACAATTTCAATATCACGTCGCAACTTATAATGTTGTAATCCATCATCCGAAATAATCAGATCGCAATCCTGTGTATTCAAAAGTAATTCGATAGCTTGTTGACGATTCGGTGAAATCACCACAGGCACACCTGTTCTTTTGGCGATTAAAACAGGTTCATCGCCCCCTTGAACGGGGTCTGTTTCAGGTGTGACAACTAAAGGATAGGGTTTTAGATTGGCTACCATAGCCACGAGAAATCACGCCTACACGTAATCCTTGTTTTTGTAACTCTTCAACTAACCAGACAACGACAGGGGTTTTACCATTTCCACCAACAGAAAGATTACCGACAATAATGACCGGTTTCGGAGGTTTATAAGAGGATAAGATATTCAGGGAAAATAGTGCTCGGCGAATTTGGCTAATCAACCAAAATAGCAGTGAAAAAGGAAGAAGCAACCAAGCTAGCTTTGAATTAGAGTACCAAAAAGGCATTTCATTTATCCTATATTGATTTTTGGGCGAACACATTGGTTCGCCCTTATTATTTATCCACAAAACTGCATACTGTGTAATTGTTTATACGCACCATCAAGCGCTAATAAATCTTGATGTGTACCACGTTCTTTAATTTCACCGTGTTCAATGACTAAGATTTCATCGGCATTTTCAATGGTTGATAAACGATGCGCAATCACCAATACCGTACGATCTTTTTTCAGTTCTTCTAATGCAGACTGGATCGCACGTTCAGATTCAGTATCAAGTGCAGAAGTCGCTTCATCTAAAAATTAAGACAGGTGAATTACGTAATAGCGCACGGGCAATGGCTAAACGCTGACGTTGACCACCAGAAAGACTTGCGCCATTCTCACCAATAACAGTATCAAAACCTTGTGGAAGTTTCTCGATAAACTCTAGAGCATAAGCCGCTTTTGCTGCTTCGATAATTTCTTCACGCGTGTATTTATCTTCTGCTGCATAAGCAATATTATTGGCAATCGTATCATTAAATAAATGCACTTGTTGAGAAACAACAGAACAATTCTCACGTAAATTAGATAAACGATAATCTTGAATTCTCACGCCATCTAATAAAATCTCACCTTCATCAATATCGTAGAAACGCGTCACTAAATTGGCAATAGTTGATTTCCCGAACCTGAACGTCCCACTAAAAGCCACGGTTTTTGCCTGCGGGTACATTAAAAGAGATATTATTTAAAGGCTTTCTCTTCTTTACCCTCATAAGCAAAACTTACGTTTTTAAACTCTAAATCACCTTTTGCGGGTTCAGCTTTATATGTGCCATTATCTTTTTCAGTTTCTAAATCTAAGATAGAAAATAATGTCTGACAGGCCGCCATGCCTCGTTGAAATTGTGAGTTTACATTCGTCAACGATTTTAACGGACGCATCATCGCTAACATGGAAGAAAAGACGACAGTGAAAGAACCCGCAGTTAAATTATGTTCTGCTATCAATGGTGTGGTTGCTAAATAAAGCACTGCCGCTAATGCCAAAGAAGCAATCACTTGCACAACAGGATCTGAAATGGCATCAGCAGTGACCATCTTCATACCTTTACGACGCATATCATTACTGACTTTATCGAAACGCTCTTCTTCTACTAATTGACCGCCAAAAGAAAGCACCACCTTGTGTCCTTTTAGCATTTGTTCCGTCGCAGAGGTTAATTCCCCCATAGAATCTTGCATGTTTTTACTAAGCTTACGGAAGATCTTCGATACAAAGCGAATAAGCACCGCAATAATTGGTCCGATGACGAAAAGAACCAACGTCAATTCCCAACTGGTGTAGAACATCACCACGAGCAATGAAATTAAATAGGCACCCTCACGTACAATGGTCACTAATGAATTAGAGGAAGAATTGGCAATCATTTCTGAATCGTAGGTAATACGAGAAAGCAATTTGCCTGTTGAATTACGATCAAAGAAACTTACCGGCATAAACATTAAATGTTTAAACAAACGGCGGCGCATAATCATCACCACTTTTGCCAGACACCCAAGCCAAGCAATAGCTGGAAATAAAGTTAGTCACACCACGCAACATAATCATACCAACCACAACAAACGCCATCAGTTTTAGGAAGGAATGATCTGCTTTCCCAAAACCATCATCGAGCAATGGTTTAAGCATATAAATCAGGCCAGAATCAGCCAATGCATTAAAAACAAGAGCGACAGCAGCGACAAATAAACCTGATTTAAAAGGTGAAATCATCGGCCATAAACGCTTAAAAGTTTGCGAGGTTGAGAAATCTTTATCTTGCATAGTTTGTTCTTGCATCACATTGTCTTAATAAAAATTGGCTGCATTGTACCTGTTATTTCGGGGATAATCCAATTACACGGGCAAACCAAGGTGAAAAATCCCCTCTCGCCTTTTCAATTTCAATGCCTTTTTCAGTAAAATTTAACCTTATATGACCTGAAATAGCCGTATTTTTCGACCGCACTTTGATAACGATTTAATCGTTCAATCACGGTTGGATGAGGAAAATTCCACGCATTCCATCGTCCGCTTGAAATTAAGGCAAGCTCAGGTTTTCGTCTGTGCCAATAAAACTCGCCTGTTGAAGTTTTACTGCCATGGTGCCCTACCTGTAACACATTAATTTTGCCTAGTTTTTCAGCAAAAGATCTTTCTGTTTCCACATCAGCATCACCGGTTAAAAGAATCTGATACTGTCCATCCGTGAATAAAATCACGCAAGATTGGGGATTCTCCGCCCTGTCTGTAATTTGCGCTGGCGAAAGAATTTTAAAATCAAGTCCTCGCCACTGCAATTGTTTCCCCTGAAGACAAAAAGTGCGGTGCGTTTCGCCATAGTTTTTACGAGAAGGTGTAATCAGTTCAATGTCTGGGTATGCGGCTAAAATCGCTTTAGCGCCACCTGAATGATCATTATCATCATGGCTTAAAATCAAGGTTTCAAGTTCAATGCCTTCCCGTTGAAGATAAGGTAATATCTCTAATTCCGCCATAGAAGAGCTACCTATTCCACTCTGCCAAGCAGGCCCAGTATCATATAACACACCTTTCCCCTCTTTCACAATTAAGGTTGCTAAACCTTGTCCAACATCTAGCGTATCTAACTGCCATTTGGGTTTAGTGAGATATCGATATCCAAACGAACCAATACAAACACCAAAAAACAAGAATTACACCCAATAGAGCTTGTTTATACTCTTCTAGCGATAAGATTTTTTTGTATGATTTAACGTAAAAAATTGACTCGATTTTAGTGGTATATTTTTTTGTTTTTCCCTTGAGATGCAAAATACAATCCACCTAACATTCCGCTAAAAATAAGGCTTAAAAGTGCGGTCAAAATAAGGGATAAATTAATCGAAATCGGCATATACGACCTTGGAAAAGACTGAGGTATTGTGTAATACCTGAGCAATCGCATTTGAAAGATGCCAAGAAGAAAAATGCACCCTGGGTCAACACCGCAAAGAGAATCAAAGGTACAAGTAAGACGCTATACAAGGGTACTGCAATTAAATTTTGCTAAGAACCCATTTAATGCCAAGCCATTAAAAAAAGAAAAAGCTGAATAGGCGTGAATAAAAATTAGTAGCCCTAACTGCAAATGAAACAAGCCTAAAATCCACCGCACTTTTCGGGATAATTTTTGATGTTGCCATTCAATGATTGATAAGGGAACATATCGATACCACACAATCAGGCAGGTAACAGCACCAACTGAAAGCCAAAAGCTCACCGAAAGCGGCATAAGTGGATCACAAAACAGTAAAAACGCCACCACCAAACACAGCATTTGTAAAGGCGTGTAATATCGTCGCGAAAATTGAAGGATTGCAATAAAAAGCAATGCCATCATTGCACGAAAAGTCGGTAAACTAAATCCGGCTAAATAGGCGTAACCTAAGGCAATCAATACACCAAAGCAAAGCGGAAACTGTGGTGAAATAAAGCGTGTAGGCAGTGCGAGTTGCAATAATCGAGCAAAGAAAAAGCCTATCCCCATTGCTAAACCGATATGTAATCCTGAAATGGCAATTAAATGTGCTGTATTCGTTTGTTGATAAATCAACCACGTTTTATTATCCAGCCAAGCCCGCTCGCCAAATGCCAATGCGATAAGTAAACCTTGTAAAGAAAGCCCTTCCGTCTGCTTTGAGGCTATTTTGTAGAAAATCTGTGCGGAAAGAAAAATCGTCCCCAATTTTGACCGCACTTTTCACATTTCCTACGGCAATAATTCTTTTGGAAAAATACCATTGCTGTCGATCAAATCCCCCATGGTTTAATCTCGCCGAAATAGGGCGAAGCTTTACATCCGCCCGCCAAATTTCCCCCTAACTGTGGCTTTTTCTGGTGCTTTCCAATTAATAAAAATTTGTTGTACTTTTCCATCAAATAAAGACGTCGTAGCTACCAACGTTTGATAATCTTGCTGATGAAGAATTTCTGAGATGTGAAGATCTAACGTGATTTTATTCGGTAAACTTGAAATTTTTTCTGCTTGAGTCAATAACGACAAGGCTTGTGAATGCACGTAAGCTAAAGGCAAGCAAAAACCAAATACCGTTAATGCAAAAATTTCTGACTTTAAAAATAATTGAACCAATGGAAACAAAATGCGGTCATAACCAACAATAAAATGCTCAGCCCTGCTCGTTGCCAGGTAAACAGTAAAAAAATCAGGCACGATAAGCAAAGAAAAAGGCTGAAATGATGAGCATGATGCACAGTTGAAATAACGTGAGTTTTCATTTGGAGTGTGATTTATAGCGAGAAAAATAAGGCAACCTAGCCTTAACCTCATAAATAAACAAATAATTACGCCATTTTTTTGCGATCTCGATCGTAAAATTTAAATTTCAGGTTAAATTTATTTGCTAAATAGATGAAGTTCTGCTATTTATATCGCCCTTAAAATAACTAGGTTCTTATGTCAGCTATTTTTTTAGCTAATAAGAACTAATCACAAAAACAAGACAGGACGTCATTAAATTCTGTACTATTATTAGGGTTATCAATGTCTAAGGCATCTCTAAGTTTTGCTGGATTTAGCCGGTGTTACACCTTATCAACCAAAGAAAGGTGAAGAATACATGAATGAAGATCAAATTCTTCATTTCAGAAAAATTTTAACTGCATGGCATGAGCAAATTGTGGAAGAGGCATCAAGAACTGTTGCTCATATGCAAGATGAAGCTTCAAACTTCCCAGATCCAGCAGACCGTGCGACCCAAGAAGAAGAATTCGGTCTTGAATTACGCAACCGCGATCGCGAGCGTAAATTAATGAAAAAGATTGAATACACATTGAAAAATTGGATACCGATGATTTCGGTTATTGCGATTCTTGTGGGGAAGAAATTGGCATTCGCCGCTTAGAAGCACGTCCTACTGCTGATCTTTGTATCGATTGCAAAAACCCTTGCTGAAATTCGTGAAAAACAAGTCGCAGGTTAATTGATTCAAATAACCAAATGAAAAAGTGCGGTCAAAAAAACAACCGCACTTTTCGTGTTTTATCAAATGTGCATTTAACACAGAATGGAGTAAATTATTCTTACTTATATAAAAATTTATTTGGTAAAAACTAAAAAGAAACTGAAACCAATATAAATTCGTCCCGTCCCAAAAACGGTGCCAAAAAGCTGAAAAACCAAACGTTTCAAAAAGCAGAGCGTTCTAACCCAAGATCGCTCCCGTCCTCTTCTCACCACAAAAACGAACACTCAAAGCGCATCGTTACGACAAACATATCGTTAAAGCCTCTCATTTTGGTATTAACCCACGCATGTTTAGCCGTAATACCATTACCGTGGTGGAAAAAAATTGCAACGTCAAGGTTATGACGCTTACATCGTTGGTGGTTGTTTGCGTGATTTATTGTTGGGTAAACACCCAAAAGATTTTGATGTGGCAACCAATGCACGTCCCGACCAAATTCAAGCGGTATTCCAACGTCAATGCCGTTTAGTTGGTCGTCGTTTCCGCCTTGCGCATATTATGTTTGGACGCGATGTGATCGAAGTGGCCACATTCCGTGCTAGCCATTCGGATGCGCGCAGCGAAAATCAAGCCAAACAAAGCGATGAAGGAATGTTACTGCGTGATAACGTGTATGGCACCATTGAACAAGATGCGGAGCGCCGTGACTTCACCGTAAATGCCCTTTACTACAATCCGCAAGATAATACGTTGCGTGATTATTTCAACGGAATTGATGACCTGAAAAACGGAAAATTACGTCTGATTGGCGATCCAGTGACCCGTTATCAAGAAGATCCGGTGCGTATGTTACGTTCTGTGCGCTTTATGGCGAAATTGGATATGTTCTTAGAAAAACCAAGTGAACAGCCAATTCGTGAGCTTGCGCCATTGCTGAAAAATATTCCACCGGCGCGTTTATTCGATGAAAGCTTAAAATTATTGCAGTCTGGCAATGGCGTAAAAACTTATAAATTACTTCGCCAATGTAGACTTATTTGAACAGCTTTTCCCAAAGCTTAACGCCTTATTTTCACCGAAAAAGAAGACAGTCTTGCGGAGCGCATGATTTTAACTTCGTTAAAATTCAACTGATGAACGTATTGCCGACAAATTGCGTATCAATCCTGCTTTTTATTTGCGGCATTCTTCTGGTATCCACTACGCGAAAAAGTGGATGTACTGAAAAATGAAGGTGGTTTAAACAATCATGATGCTTATGCCCTTGCAGGCAATGAAGTGCTTGATCAATTATGCCGATCATTAGCCGCACCTCGTCGTCATACATCCGTCATTCGTGATATTTGGATGTTGCAATTACAATTGCTTAAACGCACCGGTTCTCACCCTGCTCGCACGATGGAACATCAAAAATTCCGTGCGGCCTTTGATTTATTGGCGATGCGTGCCGAAGTGGAAGGTGGTGAAACCGTTGAATTGGCAAAATGGTGGCATGAGTACCAACTCAGCAATCAAGAACAACGTCGCCAATTGGTTCAAGAGCAACAAAAATTGCATCCTGCACCGAAGAAAAAATATTACCGCAGACGTAAACCTAAGGCAGCTAACTAATGGTTCAAGTGTATATCGCCCTTGGCAGCAATTTAAATACGCCTACAGAACAATTAAATTCGGCATTAGAGGCAATTTCTGCGCTACCTAATACCGAATTAAAAATCGGTCAGCGGATTTTATCAAAAGCAAACCATTAGGCCCGCAGGATCAACCTGATTATGTGAATGCGGTGGCGATGATTGAAACCACTCGCCCACCTTTAGCCTTGCTTGATGAATTACAACGTATTGAAAATGAACAAGGTCGCGTGCGTTTACGTCGTTGGGGTGAGCGTACACTGGATTTGGATATTCTGCTTTACGGCGATCAAATCATTCAAAATGAACGCTTAACCGTGCCTCATTACGACATGAAAAAAACCGAGAATTTGTGATTGTGCCATTAATGATATCGCACAAGATTTGGTTTTTACCGGAAGGCGAAAAAGTCGCAGATTTGGTGAAAAGCCTTTGAAAAATCATCAAATGCATAAAATCAAAAACAGTGAGAAAAATTGACCGCATAACTCAAAACAAAGGGCTGATATTCACTATCAGCCCTTCTTTTACCTATCAAATTAGGGCGGCAACGGAAACAAAGATTTCTGTGCCGATAATCACACAAATAAAAACCGACCAACATTGGGACAGACATACGTTTTACGATTTCAAATGGTGAGATTTTTCCCCATACCGGATACCGCTACAACCACACCAGAAACCGGTGATAAACCACGACCTAAGTTAGAGGCTTGTAACATTGGAATCGTTAAGAACGCTGGGTTGATGCCCATTTGGGTGGCTAATTTTGGAATTAATTCTGCAAAAGCATAAAACGCTGCATTACCTGAACCTGTCGCCATGGTGGCTAAAATGGTAATCACTGCAAGCACTAACATCATAAAGAAGGCTGAACCGCCGAATGATTGTGCAGAGGCGATTAAATTAGTGATAAAGCCGATTGTACTTAAACTTTGTGCAAATACACCTGCCGCCACTAAAAGCATCACCACACCCGCAAAGGCATCCGCCATACCGCGATATGCCACAATGAGATTATCGAAGGTTTGTTTTGCGTTAAAGCTACGTAAGAAATCTACCGCAGCAGTAATGATAAAGCAAAGCACCATCACGGTAACGATGTGTAAATTTGGTAAGCCCCATTTACCGTCAAAAATCAATACGCCAATAATGGGTAATAATGGCAAAATCGCGTAGTAGTTTGGTGCTGTGGTTTTTAATTTCATCTGCATTAATGCGTCTCTTGCACACCTTCTTTTTATCTAAATAACGCTGCCAGAAGAAGTGTGCTACAGCAATCCCTAAAATCGCAAAAATCGAAACCGGCAATGCGGTGCCAAAGGCAAACTCACCTAAAGGAATTTTTGATATTTCAGCCGAAAGCACCACGTCGCCTGATGTTGGAGAAAGGATAATAGAAATTGGCGATGCACAAATTGCTGCAGCAGCCCTCGTGAAATCCCCACGTTTACCATGACGGGGAATAATGTCGCCATTAATAACACACCCTAAACCTGTTGCAGATGACACGGCAAAAGACATTAAACATGCAGGAAATAAGCAAATACCATTAAAATATAAGGTGAACGGATGTTTTTCAGTGGTTTTGACACCAATTTCACCACCATCGTTCGCGCCAAGATGAGTCATGTACACGGAGAAACCACATAACACCATAATCATCAAGCCTAAGCCGCCGCCACGATTACCGAGTAGATATTTCACATATTCTAAAATATCAAAATAGGTGGAACCGGTGCTTTTCACGCCTTCCGGTAAAATCGAATGTCCCATCAGTACTGAAATGAATAACAAGACCAAGCCACCGAACATCAACACGCCAGTCGCTGAATAGCCTTTCACGATATAATATGCCACCAAGACAATGGCAATCAAACCTATAATCGAGATCCATAATTTACCTCTTTATTAAAAATAATAATATCAGCAAGATAGCGATTGAATTGGAGTTGTAAATCAGTTCAATACGAAAATTTGAGATAGAATCACAAAAAGATTTTTGGGAGAAAGCGCGGTTAGTTTTGATGGAATTTTTGAAGTTAAAAAAACGTTTGAGAAAACGACTGCGCTTTTTAAAAACAGAACGATTGTTCAAACGTGGATGCTTGCGCTATCTTGGAGAACTCATATAGATAGCGCACGCTTCTAGCGTATGCTGATATTTTGAAAAAGGCACACGTTAGGAAACGTGCGCATCGCGAGGAGCTATCGTGGTGATAAATATCTAATATCTTTTAAATATGGATTGTCTTTACCTATAATCATTTCTGTTATCCTATTTATAGTATTAATGTTAGATTTGTAAACGTCTTTATTATAAGAAATATACATTCAGGCTCGCACTCAGATATATCTTTAAAATGCTCCATAAAAATCTTGCCTCACAACTAGTTAACTCTTCTGGTATATATTCTTTACATATATCAACCAATTTACTACCAACTTGTAACATTAAAGGAATAATGTTTATATAAATAAGCTCCTTACTAACCCCATGAATAATTGATTCATGTTCAAAAAGCATCTATATTCAAATATTCTAGCTAATAACTGATATTTAGAGCGTCCTTTTCTATCATTCATTATGTAGTTATATATATCAATCCACCTTACAGGATAGATAATACAGGAAATGTATCTTTATCCTTCTGTTGAAAATTAACATAAATACAGTTTCGCTCTTCAAAGAAAATACTTCTAATCCCTTATTATGATGTTTAGCATTTCTCAGTGACAAAATAACATGCAATTCTGGATAACTGTACCAATTGATTGACTTCTTAGATGATTCTTGTATTGCATCATATCCATTATGAAAAAGCATCTAATGTACTTTTTTACAGATATTTCAACATTAAAAATAGCTTCTTTCTCATCTACACCAACTAAATCAGGATACTTAAGAATCTGCTCTAGCTGCATTCTCATAGCATGGCATAAAAATTCAAATTGGTACTCTATATTGTTAGGCATATCTTCCCCTAATTACGTTCAAACATTTAAAATCATATTCAAAATCCGCTTATCCGACACCTGATACTTCGTGCCTAACTGTTGCGCAAATAAACTCACACGCAATTCTTCAATCATATAGCGAATCTCTGCAATTTCATCGGAAATCGGTTTGGATTTTGGCAGTTTAGCGAGCAATTGTTGGTAAGCCTGTTGTACTTGTTCTACACGCAACATCGCGGCACGATCTCGATTCACATCTTGAGCCAGTTTATCAATGCGTTTATCAACGGCTTGCAGATAGCGCTGTAAATCCGGTAAACGATCATACCCACTCTTTTTGCACAAAACCTGGATAAATCAACCCCGCTAATTGCGCTTTAATATCGGAAAAAGGCAAAAGCCATGGTGAAAATCCATTTTGCCTTTTTAAACGTTGGTTTAAGGCGTGATTGAGAGATAGGATTTGTTCCACTTTCTGCGCAATATCCACAGTCACTTCGTTAAGGTTTTCTCGAACGAAATCACGCAATTTTTCAAAAGCCTGCTTCATCCCATACAAAAACCGCCAAAATCGGCTATCAGTTTATCCACGGCACAAGCGATACGGTCATCGATCAAATCCAACACGCGACCGAACGGGAGTAAAAATACAGCTCAATTTGGCTTTATTCGGCAATTTTTTTCATGCAGATATTTAATCGGTGACGGTACATTGAGCAACAATAAGCGGCGCAAACCTTGTTGCATCGCCACCGCTGCTCAAACTCTGTTTCAAAGAGTTTGATACCTACGGCATCTTTTTCATCTACAATGGCCGGGAACGCTTTGACGCTGAAAACCACGTTGTTTTTGTTCGTAACATTGTGGTAAATCTGCAAAAGCTCAAATATGCAGCCCGCTTTGCTCAATGCCATCATCTGCCACAGCAGAAATACTTTCCTGCACACGATCTTTTTAAGTTGAATTTCAGCTCATCCAAATTCATGGATTCCGCGATTTTCTTGCCGTTTTCATCTACACACGGAAGGTCATTTTCAAAATGACTTGGAATTTGTTCCCAATTCCAATGTTCCGCTTCTACGGTGACGCCGTCATACGACGCAATTCATAAATCAGCGTATCCAATAACGGTTTTTCCAACGGCACGGCTCGACTTAAAAAAAGCTTGGGCATAATTAGGTGCCGGCACGAAAGTTACGACGATAAGATTTCGGCAGCGATTTAATCAGCGCAATCACCAATTCTTCACGCAAACCCTGGAATTTGCCAGTCAAAACCCGTCATTTCCACTTGGTTGAGCAACGGTAATGGAATGTGAACCGTCACCCCGTCCGCATCGGTGCCCTGGTTCAAATTGATAGATCAGTTTGAGTTTTCAAATTGCCTTGATGCCAGAAATTTGGGAAATCCAGCTTGCTCACTTGTTCCGCATCATCATTAATCAAGAATGAGCGTTCAAAATTAAGCAATTCAGGATCTTTTTGCTGCGCCTTTTTCCACCAGGTATCAAAAATGTTTTTTTGGGAAACCACTTCCGTGCCAATACGCTGATCGTAAAATTCAAAAAAAGCGTACGGTCATCCACCAAAATATCGCGGCGGCGGCTTTTTATGTTCCAACTCCTCTACTTCTCGAACGAGTCGTTGATTTTCTTTGAAGAATTTATGTTTGGTATTCCAATCCCTTCCACTAAGGCAGATTGAATAAAGATCTCGCGGCTCACCGTCGGATCAATAGAACCGTAATTCACTGGTCGTGCAGCCACAATCGGCCACCGTAAAGCGTGACTTTTTCATCGGCAATCACCGCCCCACGAGATTTCGACCAACGCGGTTCTGAATAGGATTTTTAATTAAATGCTCGGCAAGTGGCTCGATCCATTCTGGGCTCGATTTCCGCTACCATACGCCCCCAAAGTTTGGAGGTTTCCACTAACTCTGCCGCCATCACCCATTTCGGTTGTTTTTTTGAAAAAGCACAGAATTGGGGAAAATTGCAAAAATGGGCATTACGTGCGCCAAGATATTGTTGTTTCTCCGCTTCTTTAAACCAATATGAGAAAGCAAAGCCACTTAAAAAGTGCGGTATGAATTTGCTGATATTCTGCTTTTTCGGAATTAATCGGCAAACCCATTTCACGCACGGTTAAACGAATTTGATGATAAATATCCTGCCATTCACGAATACGTAAATAATTTAAGAAATCCTTTTTGACATTGGCGACGGAATTGGTTTTTACTCAATTCTTTTTGTTGTTCTTGTAGATAACGCCAAAAGATTTAAGAAACGCCAAGAAATCTGATTTTTATCAGCAAAACGACGATGTTTTTTTCATCAGAGCTTGTTGTTTTTCTTGTGGGCGCTCGCGAGGATCTTGAATGGATAACACGGCGACAATAATCATCACTTCATGCAACGCACCTTGTGAGACAGCACTCAACAACATTTTCGCTAAACGTGGATCCACAGGGAGTTGAGATAATTGACGGCCTACTGCCGTTAATTGACGTTTCTCACCTGATTTGGTGCGAACCATTTCAAACGCACCCAATTCTTCCAATAGTTTTATACCATCTTGAATATGGCGTTTATCTGGCGCATCAACAAATGGGAACGCTTCAATATCATCCAAACCCAATGCCGTCATTTGCAAAATAACGGAGGCTAAATTGGTGCGTAGAATTTCAGGATCAGTAAACTCTGGACGAGAATTAAAATCCTCTTCCGAATATAAACGAATACAAATCCCTTCACTTACACGACCACAACGACCTTTACGCTGATTCGCAGAAGCCTGTGAAATGGGTTCAATCGGTAAACGTTGTACTTTGGTGCGATAGCTATAACGGGAAATTCGCGCAGTACCTGGGTCAATCACATATTTAATGCTCGGCACGGTCAATGAGGTTTCTGCGACGTTGGTCGCCAACACGATGCGATTTAATCCGCTCGGATGGAAAATTTTATTTTGTTCTTGAGCAGACAAGCGTGCAAAGAGCGGTAGAATTTCCGTGTGTTTTAGATTTTGCTTTTTGTAAAGCTTCGGCGGTATCACGAATTTCTCGCTCACCGTTCATAAAGATCAAAATATCGCCCCGACCTTCCGCTTGCAGTTCATCCACCGCATTAAGAATGCCTTGTAGCTGATCTTGATCGTCTTCTTCCACTACGGGACGATAACGCACTTCAACAGGATAGGTTCTGCCTGACACTTCAATAATCGGGGCATTGTTGAAAATGTTTGGAAAAAGCGTTCCACATCAATGGTCGCGGAGTGATGATAAGTTTTCAAATCACGACGACGTGGTAAAAAGCTGTTTCAGAGTAACCGAGAATAAAAATCGTTGTTCAGGCTGCGTTCGTGGGCTTCATCGATAATCAAACAAGAATATTGATTGAGAAAACGATCGTTTTGAATTTCTGCTAACAGGATCCCGTCGGTCATCAACTTGATTTGCGTATCATCACTGATTTGATCGTTAAAACGAACCTTATAACCAACTAAACCGCCAAGCTCCGTTTCCAGTTCTTCCGCAATACGCGCCGCCACAGAGCGTGCAGCAATACGACGAGGTTGAGTATGACCAATCATGCCTAAATTGCCGAAACCTAACTCCAAACACATTTTCGGCAATTGGGTGGTTTTACCTGAACCGGTTTCCCCTGCCACCACAATGACCTGATGTTCAGAAAGCAGTTTTTGAATTTCTGCTTTGCGTTGACTAACGGGCAAACTCTCTGGAAAAACAATCGGATTTTTGACCGCACTTTTACGATTTTCTACACGTAATTGAGCCTGTTCAATCTGCAGCTGGATTTCAGCGGCAACAGCTTGTTGAGCCTCTTGGCTTTTAATTTTTCCAATACCATGAATGCGGGCGGATAAACGACGTTGATCCACCAGCATGATATCCTTGAGTTTCGAAAAGAGAGATTGTTGTATCGGATTTAATTCACGTTTGACTGATTTGTTCTTCATACTGATTTACTTTTAAAACCACCGTAAGCCAAGCAAAGCCAACCAATTAAAAATAACGTGCCTCCAATCGGTGTCACCCAAACCAGGAATTTGCCCGCACCAAGCGCAAGTGCATAAAGGCTGCCACTAAAAAAAGAAGAATGCCGTACGCCCAAGTCCCTGCAGCAAGATTAACTATTTTGTTTGCAATCAATGATTCACGGCATAATTGCAAAATGCCAATCGCTAAAATCGCAATGGTGTGGAACATTTGATATTTCACACCCGTTTCAATCCACGCTAATTCTTTAGGGTTCTAAAACCTTTGCTTAATCCATGTGCCGCAAAAGCACCAATCGCCACACATAAAAAGCCGCTTAATCCCGCGATAAATAACCATTTGTTTTTCATTTAAAATTTTCCTATTAATACCGATAAAATCCCTGCGGCGATTAGAGGTCCCACCGAATACCACCTAAGAAAGACACACCAATAATCGTACCAATTAATAACCCTGTCACCAAAACAGGTTGTTCACTCATTAATGGCACGCCTTTCCCCGCGAGCCATGCGACGAATATCCCCGTTAAAATAGAAACGCCCATTTTCCAGTTTAAAAATGAACTGAGATCGGGCAGTTGGATTTTTCCCGACACTAACGGCGCTAGGACACCAATCGTTAAGATGATGATCCCGATTTTGACACCGTATTGTTCGAGTATAGGAATGTATTTGGATAATAAGGTTTGCTGCATGATTAACAGCACGGCGGCTGAGATGGTAATCGCACTATTTTGGCTAATTAAACCTAAAACAATTAAGAAAACCAATAACAACGCGACCATATTGAATTGTAATGTCATAATACCTCTAAAGTGCGGTCAAAAAACTGACCATTTTTATGCGTGTAAAGTTTTTGTAAATTATACCAATTTCTTGCTTTTCTGTGTTTTTTATTTAGTGAAAAAAAGCTAGAATACAAGTCAACTTTCTTCTCATACTCCCTGTTTTTACTAAGGTTTTTTTGCCCTATGTCGAATGTCGTCAGCCCTGAATTAATTAAAACTGTAGTCCTGCTTGCTACCAGTGTCACTATCGTGCCGCTTTTTAAGCGTATTGGCTTAGGTAGCGTGTTGGGTTATTTAGTGGCTGGCTGTTTAATTGGTCCTTCCGTTTTCGGCGTAGTGAAAGATGCCGAATCGATTCTGCATATGGCTGAACTGGGCGTGGTGATGTTCTTATTCATTATCGGTTTGGAGATGCATCCAGAACGTTTATGGGCCATGCGAAAAGCGATCTTCGGACGGGGCTTTCTACAAGTCGGGCTATGTGGTGCTCTGCTTACCTTTGCTGGTATCTATATTTTAAATCTTCCTAAAGAAGTCGCATTCATTGCGGGTATGGGCTTTACCCTTTCTTCCACCGCTATTGTGATGCAGGTATTAGAAGAACGCGGGATTACGAATACACCAAAAAGGCCAACGAGTTATTTCTACCTTAATTTTTGAAGATTTATCCATTGTGCCATTATTGGCTTCTATTGCCTTTTTAACACCTGAAACCAAACATATTGAACATCAAACCAACTGGACATCTATTGCTATTGCACTCGGTGCCGTTGTCGGTTTAGTGGTTGCGGGTAAATGGTTAATGAACCCTATTTTCCGCTTGATTTCTAAAGCCCATATTCGCGAAATGATGACAGCTGCCGCCTTACTTGTGGTGTTAGGTGCGGCATTAGCCATGGAAGCGAGTGGCCTTTCAATGGCGATGGGCGCATTCGTTGCGGGTGTAATGCTTTCAGAATCCGCATTCCGCCACCAATTAGAAGCCGATATTGAACCATTCCGTGGTTTATTGCTCGGTCTCTTCTTTATGGGCGTGGGAATGTCGCTTGACCTCAGTTTAGTCTTCAATGATGCGGTTTGGTTGTTAGGTATCGTGTGCCTTTACATCGTCGGCAAAGCCTTAGCCGTTTATACCGTGGCACGTATTACAAAACTAGACCGCACCGAATCAGTTGGGCGAATGACCATTATGGCGCACGGTGGTGAATTTGCATTCGTACTCTTCTCTGCCGCAACCACTGCAGGCGTGATGACAAAAGATCAAAATGCGACTTTTACTGCAGCTGTCATTATTTCGATGTTATTCTCCCCATTGATTGGTTTATTGATGCGTAAAATTAACCAACGCAAATCAGCGAATCAAGAGGAAAAAGTCGATACTAGCGATCTTGATCCAATTGTGGATTTAGAAGATAGCGTGCTCGTGATTGGTTTTGGTCGTTTCAGCCAAATCGTGTGTCAATCGCTTCTGGTTCGTGGCATTAACGTATCGGTGATTGACCGTAACATCGAAAACATCCGTGCGGCAGCGAAATTCGGTTTTAAAGTTTATTACGGTGACGGTGTTCGCCTTGATGTTTTACGTGCAGCGGGTATCGAAAAAGCCAAATGTGTTGTCATCGGGATTAACGATACACAACGTATTGAAAAACATCGTTCAGAATTTGAAAGATGCTTATCCGAAACTCCCAATTTTGGCGCGAACTTATGACCGTCAAACAACCGTGAGTCTTATTAAGCAAGATGTAGACTTTATCGTGCGTGAAACCTTTGAATCTGCATTGACGCTCAGTCGTGCAACACTAATGCAATTAGGTATCAATAAAATTGAAGCTGATGAGGTCATTGCTGAAGTTCGTTACTTTAGATCAAGAACGATTGAATGAAGAAGTTTTACATGGTTTTTCTACAGACATCATCCGAAAAATATTGGATGCCAAAACCTTCGTTAAACCACATTCTGATGCTGAAGCACTCAATGAAGAAACAGCTGAGATCTTAGAAAAAGAAGATGATATCAATGATGAAGCTGTGGTTGAAACCCTTCTTCATGATGATTCAGAAAAAGAGAAACAAAAAGAAGTTGAATAATAAAAAGCCCGATAAATCATTATCGGGCTTTTTTTGTTAGCTTTCATTGTCACAATCCAGCAATTATGGATTTGTTTATTCCGCTCAAAATCAAGCGGTAAGGTTTTCGCTGAAATTTCGACCGCACTTAATCCTAATTCATCTAACGCCTCAAAATCCATTTTAAAACCACGTTTATTGTTCGAGAACACGATGGTGCCGTTAGAACGTAAAATACGCTTAAGATTACGCATTAATTTGATGTGATCACGTTGTACATCCCAACTGTCTTCCATACGTTTAGAATTCGAGAATGTTGGCGGATCCACGAAAAATTAAATCAAACTGGCGATCACATTTCTCTAACCACTGCAAACAATCTGCCTGGATGAGCTTGTGCTGCTTGCCTTCAATATCATTTAAAATCAGGTTTTGCTCTGCCCAGTTTAAATAGGTATTAGACATATCCACGGTCGTCGTCGATTTTGCCCCACCTAATGCTGCATGAACCGTAGCCGAACCGGTATAAGCAAAAAGATTAAGGAAATCTTTGCCTTTTGCCATTTCACCAAGCATTTTACGGGTTAAACGATGATCTAAGAATAATCCTGTATCCAAGTAATCCGTTAGATTCACCCAAAGCTGAGCGCCGTATTCATTCACATAGAAATATTCGCCTTTATTGGCCAATTTTTCATATTGATTCGTACCTTTTTGTTTTTGACGGACTTTCAAAATCAGTTTATTGGTTTCAATACCGGTGACTTGCAAGGTTGCAGTCACGGCATCCAATAAACGTTGACGGGCTTTATTTTCATCAATATTTTTCGGTGCTGCATACTCTTGCACCACGATATGATCACCATAACGATCCACTGCCACGTTATATTCCGGTAAATCGGCATCATATAAACGATACGCATCAAGGCCTTGCTGCTTCGCCCATTTTTCAATTTTCTTGATATTTTTCTGCAAGCGATTCGCAAAATCCACCGCTACCGTTGAAGTGCGGTCAAATTCAAGCGAATTTTCAACCGCACTTTCTTTACGTTCTGAAATTTGATAATTCTTTCTGTACACAATCTAACGGACCATTTTTCGCTTTAAATTGACGATGTGAACGCATACGCAAACAATCAAGCAACGTAGATTCACTACTGAAAATCGACGCATTCCAACCACCAAATTCATTTTTAAGACGTTGTCCAAAGACTGAATATAGCGCAATCAAAGCAGGAGTTGTGCCTAAACGTTCACCGTAAGGCGGGTTACAAATCACCGTTCCCACTTCATCTGGACTTGATTTTTTTAATGCGGCGACATCACCTTGTTTCCACTGAATTAAATGTGCTACGCCTGCATTCTGTGCGTTCTTTTGCGCTTTTTTCAGTACGCGATGATCGAGATCGAAGCCATAAAAATGCGGTTTTGGATTTTGATTAAAATAAGTTTCAGCTTGTTGTACCGCTTCTGCTTTTCACTTTATCCCAGCATCTTGATTATGCCCTTTCCAGCAATCAAAAGCCCCAATGTAAACGATGTAATTGCGGCGCAATTTGTAGCTTCCATTTGTGCCGCTTCGATTAACAAAGGTACCCTGAACCGCACATTGGATCCACTAAATGGTGTCCCTTTTTTCCAACCTGAACGAAGTACTATCGCTGCGGCTAAGGTTTCACGTAAAGGCGCTTGCCCTGTATCTTCGCGATAACCTCGTAAATGTAATGCTTCACCACTTAAATCGAGTGAAACGACGAGCTCTTCTTTATTCAAATAAACATGAATTCGCACATCCGGATAGTCTTTATCCACATTTGGACGCGCTTTCCTTGGCGTTCAAAAATAATCCACAATGGCATCTTTTCACACGCATCGCACCAAATTGGGTATGACGAATTTCTTGGTTTGTCCTGTTGAAATCGACAAAAAAATGTGGCTTTTTCATCAAAATAACTTAACCAATCCTGCCCTGTCACAATTGAATACAAGTCTAAATCACTATATACCTTGCCATTTACAATCGGTAACAAAATACGTGAAGCTAAACGTGACCATAATAAGCTGCGATAAAGTGTTTCATCATCAGCCTGAAAATGTACGCCGCCTTGTGCAATTTTACATTCTGTTGCACCAAGCTCTGTCAGTTCGACTTTTAAGAGTTCTTCAAAACCACGGGCAGTTGTGGCAAATAATTGTTTCATGGGTTTTCTCGATAGGGAAAAATTGGGCGGATTATAGCACGAAAGTGCGGTTAAATTTGGGGAGATTTCAAGAATATTCCCCCCTCTTTTATAAAGAGGGGGTGAGGGGGGAGATTTTTGATTATTTACTTAAACATTGAGCATAGCTATCAGCAGTCGCTTGAAGGAAATTCGCATAGGAATTTGGACCAAGCTGTACGTTATCGCCAATAGGATCTAAACGACCTACATTGACTTTTGTACTTTGAGCAAGAGAATCAATCACTTTTGGTGTGAATTGAGGTTCAGCAAAAAGACAATTTACACGATGTTCTTCAATTTCTTCTTTGATGTGAGCAATGGTTTTTGCACCTGGTGCCACTAATGGATTAATGGTGAAATAACCGGTTTGATTTAAACCATAAGCATCATTGAAATAGCTATAAGCATCATGGAACACAAAGAAGCCTTTATCTTTAAGTGGCGCTAATTGTGCTTTGATCTTATCGCTTTGCTCGGTCAAAGTGCGGTTAAAAATCTGCTAAGTTTTTCGCGATGAGCTCTTTTTTATCCGGATATTGTTCCGTTAATTTATCCGCCACTTTCTGTGCCACAATTTGGCTAATGGCTGGTGAATACCATAAATGCCAGTTCACGCTTAATCCCATTTTCATCTACATCGTGGTCGATCGTGATGCCCGAGCATGTTCGTGTTTATGGTCGTGTCCATGCTCATGTTTATGGTCGTGTCCATGTTCGTGTTTATGGTCGTGCCCATGTTCATGTTTATGATCATGGCTGTGGCCATGCTCGTGCTCATCATCTTCATGATAATGCTCATGATGAACTTTACTTAAAAAGCGGTTTAATTTCTGGAATCTCAGAAATATTGATGACTTTTTTGCTGTCAATTTGGCTAATTGGTTTTGCTAAGAAAGCATCAATATCTTCACCAACCCAAAGCACTAAATCCGCCGATTTCACTTTTTGTACATCTGAAAGTTTTAAGCTGTAATCATGTGGAGAAGCACCTGCTGGCACTAAAATTTGCGTATCTGTTACACCATTAGCAATAGACGATGTAATAAAACCGAGGGGTTTTCACGGAGGCCAATACATCTGCATTTGCCATCATTGGAAGCGTTAAAAGTGCGGTAGAAATTGCACTCATTTTTTTAATACTTGTTTCATTTTTGTTTCCTTACTTTTATTGGGAATTATTCTCAAAGCCAACATAGACTACGCCTTTTTGATAAAATTGCAACATTTCAAATTAAAAAAATGAAGTGATATTTCTTCATCTTATTGAATACTTTTATTCATAAAGAAAAAGCAACGTTTTCACGTTGCTTCATTTCTTTATTTTAATAACTTGTCTATTACCCTAGAAACGGCAAAAAATCCAAAAGTTGCGGTTATCATGGTTGCTGCACCAAAGCCATTTGCACAATTCATGGTGGCTGATACTTCACAGCCCTCGCCCATTTTAGGGAAAAATCAGAGGCTGACTGGAAAAACACCGCATCAACTGCGAACTTACGTTGTGGATTTTTGGGTAAAATTGAAATCCTTACGTAAAACTGACCGCACTTTTGCCAATAACGGATCTTGAATCGTTTTGCTTAAATCAGCAATTTGAATTTTCGAAGGATCGGTCTGACCACCTGCACCACCAATAGTAATAATTTTGATTTTTATTACGTTTGCAATAGGCAATCATCGCCGCTTTAGTTTTTACATTATCAATGGCATCAATGACATAATCATAGCCACGATTTAAGTATTCTGCTTGATTATCCGATGAGATGAAATCATCAATGATATTCACACACATTCTGGATTAATCAGCTTAACGCGCTCTGCCATCACTTCCGTTTTAAAGCTTTACCAATATTGCCGCTTAATGCAGGGAAGCTGACGATTAATATAGTGACACAAATATCATCCATATCAATCATGGTGATCTGCCCTACGCCACTTCGCGCAAGCGCTTCCACCACCCACGAACCTACGCCGCCAATACCAATGACGCATACATGAGCCTGACGCAAACGCGCCAAGCCTTCTGGTGTATAAAGGCGACCAATGCCGCCAAAACGTTGTTCGTAGTTATCGACACGAGCCATTATTGTAGTACCCAAACACGTCCATAATGTTTTGATAAACCCGCGATGTGACCTGCTTGATCGCCAATACCACGGTATAAGTCAAAGTGGTGGCCGTTTACCGCACCGCCCACATCAAGCGCTACCATTAAGTGCAATTTGTGTGAGCCAGTCCAGTTACCGTTGTTATCAATATCTGGTACTTCAACCAATAATACGGTACCAGAAGGAATGACATTGCGATCAGAAGCCACAGAAGCCATAGGTACTAAAGGCACACCAGCAGAACCTTTCACTTTTCCTGCCGGATCGTTTTTAAAGAAAACATAAGATGGGTTACGCTCTAATAATTCCTGTACACGAGATGGGTTTGCTTTTACCCCATTCACGAATCGCTTGAATAGACATTTTTTCTTTTGGAATTTCACCATCTTCTACTAACAAGCGACCAACTGCTTGATATTTATAACCATTTTGACCTGCATAAGCTAAATAATTTAAATTTCCATCGCCGTAATCCACATAACCACTACCTTGTACACCAAGTAGAAGTTATCCATCATTGAATCACTATACGCAAGCTCTAAGCCTTTTTCCTGCCAATGCACCATTGTAAATTTCCGCACGGCTATAACGTTTATAACTTGGCATCGCATAAATTGGATATTGATATTTGCCTTGTGCAGTGCGGCGAGCATGAATAACCGGCGAATAATAACCCGTCATCAAGACGTTTTGATAACCATCAAAACCTTTCATAATCTGAGGGTTAATACCATATTGCGCTAATTCATTCACATTTGCCCCTGAAAGTACCCAGTTGGTGATCTTGCCGTAACTCACAGCAAAGCGATTAGTAATTGAGTTTGAATAGTCACGTACGTTAGAAAGCTGCGTTAAAAAATCACCTTGGTTGACGACCGCACTTTTGTTCTCCACGGATGCCACTGGACTTAAAATAGATTGTTGATAATTACGTCCGCTATACTTTGCCCCAAATTTTTGTGGATCGTCGCCTGTCGCGGTACGCGGTACGCTTGAATTATTTTTTTGAAGAGACTTTACTTGGTGCTGAACCACATGACGCAAGCACTGAAACTGCCGCCATTACAGAGAGCATTTTTACAGCGAGATTTTTGACGAAATTTCATTCTTATTTTCCTAAATTAAACTAACTAATACAAAAGTTGCATACGCTATCAAAAATTCCCTTTTTAGGACTAGCACTATTTCATAAAATGATTAATTAATATTCACATTGTTTATTTTTCTTAACAAACAGAAAGTCAAATTCAGTTTAAATCTTGCAATAATTTTTGAAACGAGTATATTACGCGCCATCAGACGCGGGGTGGAGCAGCTGGTAGCTCGTCGGGCTCATAACCCGAAGGCCGTCGGTTCAAATCCGGCCCCCGCAACCAAATTACAAAGCACCGAAATTTCGGTGCTTTTTCGTTTTAGATAAAGATAAAATTGAATCAAAATAAAAAGGCACATGTCGTGAAACATTATGCCTTTATCCATCAATCTTATTAGATTTGATACTTTGTCTTATCGCCAATATCAAAATGCAATGGCATTCGCCATTTTTGAACCGCAAGAATCAATAATAATCCGCCGACAATCAACGATAAAATTCGAGCAATCCAACCACCTTCAAATACCCAAAGCAAACCAAAGTGCGGCGACAAATGCAGGTTGTAAATTTAATAGCGGTACTCTAAAACAGAAGTATTCTTTAAAACATAAACCGCCCAGTGTTACTAATGCACCACCTAACGCTAATTCATGCCAACCTAAAAGCGCACATAAGAGTGCAAGCCAGGTGGCAAATTGGAATGTTAAGCGGAAATGTTTTAAATAAATATGAAGGATGACGCACAGCAAGTTGCTGCAATCAACACAGCAATTTGAGCCTGTTGAGGATACCAAGTTAAAAGCCAAGATGCTAAATGCCGCAATCACAAAGCCTGTGCGATAAATAATGACGGTGAGTTTATCCCAAACATCCATTGGAGATTGAATATGTGGATCAGCCATGCTATTTCCTTATTTTTGATGATAAAAGTGCGGTCAAAAACATTCTCATTTTTGACCGCACTTTGCATTGAGATTATTTTAATCGATCTAAAATCTTTTTGATGAATGCCACCAAAGCTACCGTTTGACATCACAAGAATGTGATCCGTTGGTTTCGCTTCAGCCACAATCATATCCACTAATTTATCAACGTTTCCTGTGTAATGCGCTGGTTGAACACATTGTCCCTGCAATTTCAGCTACGTCCCACGGAATATTATCTGGTTGTAGCATAAATACGGCATCAGCACGCCCAAGTGCTGGTGCAATTTCATCTTTATGCACGCCCATTTTCATGGTGTTTGAACGAGGCTCTAATACGGCAAGAATACGTACGCCACCACCTACTTTATCACGCAACGCAGTAAGTGTCGCCAGAATTGCTTCTGGATGGTGAGCGAAGTCATCATAAACCGTAATACCGTTTACTTCCCCCTTCACTTCTAAACGACGTTTTGCATTGATAAAGCTACCTAATGCATGACATGCATCTTCAATTTTGACACCCGCATGGTAAGCAGCTGCAATCGCCATTAAAGCATTGTGCATATTGTGCTGTCCGACAATATTCCATTTCACTTCAGCGACTTTTTTACCGTGATGGAATACGGCAAATTCAGAACAATCATTGGTAATACGTTCCGCAAACCATTCTTTATCTTTACCGATAAATTGCTGTTCTGACCAACATCCCATATTGAGGGTTTCTTTCACGCTCTGTTCATCTGCAAAAGAAAGAACACGTCCTGTGGAAGGAATGGTTCTAATCATATGATGGAATTGACGCTGGATCGCGTGAAGATCATCGAAGATATCAGCATGATCGAAGCTGATATTGTTAATGATCAAAGTTTTCGGATTGTAATGTACAAATTTAGAACGCTTGTCAAAGAACGCCGTATCATACTCATCCGCTTCAATCACGAAGAACTCACTTTCTCCTAAACGAGCAGAGGTACCAAAAGTTGCCCCGCAATTCCCACCGATTAGGAAACCTGGGTTTTAACCCATTTTGTTCTAAAAATCCAAGTCAACATACCCGTTGTTGTGGTTTTACCATGTGTACCTGAAACCGCTAACACCCAACGATTACGCAATAAATGGTCGTGTAACCATTGTGGGCCTGATGTGTAAGGCAAGGCATTATCTAAAACATATTCTACGCAAGGATTACCACGCTTCATGGCATTTCCAACAATCACCATATCGGGTGCAGGCTGAAGTTGAGCCACATCATAATTGGGAATAATTTCAATGCCCTGCTCTTGTAAAAAAGTGCTCATCGGTGGGTAAACATTGGTATCGGAACCTGTTACTTTATAGCCCATTTGTTTGGCAATCATCGCGACACCGCCCATAAAGGTCCCGCAGATGCCTAAAAATATGAATATGTTTCATTGTTCTTCTCTAGTTACTAAAAATGCTGACTATGATAAATCAACTCAAAGATTGAGTAAATAAGGGCTGTTTACATAAACAGCCCTCTTTCTTATTTGATTCGGTCAAAGCCTGCTTGAAGATCGGCAATTAATTCATCCGTGTCTTCAAATCCAATATGCACACGAATTAATGAGCCTGTTAATTTACGCTCAATACCTGGGCGAATTTTTGCAATTTCTTCCGGTTGATTGCATAAAATGAGCGATTCAAACCCGCCCCAAGAATAAGCCATTGTGAAAAGATCAAAATGATCCATAAAGTCGGAAAGCTCTTCATCATTTAAACGTTTATGTAATTCAAAAGAGAATAAACCGCTTGCGCCAGTAAAATCACGTTTAAAGTTTTCATGGCCAGGACAACTTGGTAACGCAGGATGATACACTGCTTTAACTTGTGGTTGTTCACTTAACCATTTGGCCACTTTTAAACTACTTTCGTGATGCTGTTTTAATCGTACACCTAAGGTGCGAATGCCACGAGCCGTCGTATAGGCAGAATCAGCATCAACCATTTGCCCCATTAAATAGGAATGTTCGCGCAATTTATCCCAAGTACGCGCATTAGCCACAGCAGTACCAATCATAATATCAGAATGCCCCACTAAATATTTGGTCCCAGCTTGAATAGAGATATCAATACCGTGTTCTAGCGCTTTGAATAGTACACCTCCTGCCCATGTATTATCGATCATAATGACGATTTCAGGGCTCACTGCTCGAACCGCTTTAACAATCGCGGGGATATCAGGCACTTCCATCGTTAAAGAACTTGGAGATTCTAAAAATAAGACTTTGGTATTTGGCTGCACAAGTTTAGCAATATCAGCACCTATCATTGGATCATAATAGGTCGTATCAATGTGCATTTTTTTCAAAATCACATTGCAAAAATCTTGTGTCGGCTCATAGGCTGCCCCTGTCATTAAAACATGATCGCCTGTTTCCACAAAGGATAAAATAGCATTTGTTACCGCTGCGGCCCCACAAGGATAAAGATAACAGCCTGCGCCCCCTTCCATTTCACACATTAAATCTTGAAGTGCAAAATGCGTTAACGTGCCACGACGACCGTAAAAAAGCTCTCCTTTGTAACGATTTTTTTGTACAATGTTTTTTTATCTGCAATAGTCTCAAATACTAAAGAAGATGCACGTTGAACCACGGGGTTTAACTGAGCCCTTGACTAAAAACGTTTTTACGCCCGGCATGAACCAGTGTGGTCGATAAAGGTATGATGTTCTGACATATATTTCACCTGTAACTTAGACAATATTAATTAATTCAATAGATAAAAACAGCTGTTAAAGTGCGGTTAATTTTTCTTAGAAATAATCGGCGAGTTTTTTGCATCAGCAAAATTTTTTTATTAACTTTCATATAGGAATTATGACTATGGTATTAGTAACTCGTCAAGCTCCAGATTTTACTTGCGCTGCAGTTTTAGGCAACGGAGAAATCGTTAATAACTTCAATTTCAAAAAACACATCAATGGTAAAGTGGCAGTATTATTCTTCTATCCATTAGACTTTACTTTCGTTTGCCCATCTGAATTAATCGCATTCGACCACCGTTATGAAGAGTTCAAAAAAACGTGGTGTTGAAGTTGTTGGTGTATCTATCGACTCAGAATTCACTCACAATGCATGGCGTAATACCCCAACTGAAAACGGCGGTATCGGTGCAGTTAAATATGCATTAGCTGCAGACGTTAAACACGAAATCGCTAAAGCATACGGTATCGAACACCCTGAAGAAGGTGTTGCATTACGTGGTTCATTCTTAATTGACAAAAACGGCGTTGTTCGTCACCAAGTGGTTAATGACTTACCATTAGGGTCGTAACATCGATGAAATGTTACGTATGGTAGATGCGTTACAATTCCACGAAGAACACGGTGAAGTTTGCCCTGCTCAATGGGAAAAAGGCAAAGAAGGTATGAAAGACAGCCCTGAAGGTGTTGCTAAATACTTGAAACAAAAACGCTGACAAACTTTAATTTTTAAGAAAAAGCCACATTAAGTGGCTTTTTATTTTTGTAGATCCTTTAGAAATGAACGTATCTTTAACCAAAGTGCGGTTATTTTTTTATGAAATATAATATTCCCATTTTTCTGACGATTCTCCGAGTGATTTTAATCCCATTCTTCGTCGTGGCATTTTTATTTACCAATCCCTTCTGCTCCTTTTATTACAACGCTCATTTTCTTTTATCGCCGGGTGTCACCGACTGGTTTGATAGCTATCTCGCTCGAAAATTAAAACAAACAACTCGTTTCGGTGCTTTCCCTTGATCCTGTAGCTGATAAAGTGATGGTTATTACTGCGCTTGTATTAATTGTGGAATATCAACATTCTTTCTGGATTACCATTCCTGCCATTATTATGATTTCACGTGAAATCATATATCTCTGCTTTACGTGAATGGATGGCTGAATTGGGTGAACGTAATAAAGTAGCCGTTTCATGGATGGGAAAAGTGAAAACAACCTCTCAAATGCTAGCTTTAGGGTGGGATTACTCTGGCGATATAATGTCTATATGGAAAACATTGGCAATCATACTTCTCTACTTGGCAGCAATCTTAACAGTATGGTCAATGCTCCAATACTTGAAAAGCAGCGAAAGGTAGCTTGTTAGATAACATTGAATTATAGAATTGACTAAATTTTTAAATAAAAAGGTGCGGTTATTTTAATCGCACTTTTTGTTTTGAATTATTTTCAACCAATCAAAAAAATTTTTTTACGAATTTTATTTGACACAATACGATAAATCCGTAAAATACGCCCCGTTGTTTGGCAACAAGCAAACGCGGGAATAGCTCAGTTGGTAGAGCACGACCTTGCCAAGGTCGGGGTCGCGAGTTCGAGCCTCGTTTCCCGCTCCAATTTGCCCGAGTGGTGGAATCGGTAGACACAAGGGATTTAAAATCCCTCGCCTTTCGAGGCGTGCCAGTTCAAGTCTGGCTTCGGGCACCATTTCAAAATCATACCAGTGGGTCGTTAGCTCAGTCGGTAGAGCAGCGGACTTTTAATCCGTTGGTCGAAGGTTCGAATCCTTCACGACCCACCACTTTAAATCAGCACCTTAACGGGTGTTTTTTTATACCTAAAATTTAGGGGATAAACGACTTTCCTCTCTTTTTCTAAAAAACACATAAAAAATAACCGCACTTTGCGTACGGTTACTTATCTAGTTATTTTAAATGATTAGCCGTGATAACGTCCTACGCCTAATTCATCTTCTTTACGAGTACGGTTCATCACTTCTTGTGGTGATTGTGCAATACGTAATCCCATTTGATCTTCAGTACGTACCACTTCGCCACGCAGAGAGTTAGTATAAACATCGGTAATCTTTGATATCGACAAAACTTTACCAATCATATCTGGTGAGCCTTGGAAATTCACAATACGGTTGTTTTTCAGTACGTCCTGTTAATTCCATAATATCTTTCTTAGACGGCCCTTCCACCAATACACGTTGCTCTGTGCCAAGCATACGACGACTATATTGTGCCGCTTGTTGGTTGATACGCTCTTGTAAAAGATAGAGACGTTGTTTTTTCTCTTCCTCGGTTACATCATCTGGCATATCTGCTGCAGGTGTACCTGGACGCGCAGAATAGATAAAGCTAAAGCTCATATCAAAATTCACTTGCGCGATTAGGTTCATTGTTTGTTCAAACTCTTCATTGGTTTCACCTGGGAAAGCCCACAATGAAATCTGAGCTGATTTGAATATTTGGACGCACCGCACGTAATTTACGAATGATCGATTTATATTCTAACGCGGTATGACCACGTTTCATCATGGTTAAAATACGGTCTGAACCAGCTTGTACCGGTAAGTGTACGAAAGTCTACTAATTCAGGTGTATCGCGATACACGTCAATAATATCGTCAGTAAATTCGATTGGGTGACTGGTGGTAAAAACGTAAACGGTCGATACCGTCAATAGATGCTACTAAACGTAATAATTCCGCAAATGTACAGATACCACCATCAAATGTCGGGCCACGATATGCGTTTACGTTTTGGCCTAATAAATTGATTTCACGTACACCTTGATCGGCCAACTGTGCAATTTCAAATAATACATCATCAACAGGACGGCTCACTTCTTCACCACGGGTATAAGGCACCACGCAGTAAGTACAATATTTATTACAACCTTCCATAATAGACACAAACGCAGTTGGACCTTCTGCACGAGGTTCCGGTAAAGCGGTCAAATTTCTCAATTTCTGGGAAACTGACATCCACCACCGAACTTTTACCGCCACGAATTTGGTTAATCATTTCAGGTAAACGATGTAAAGTTTGCGGACCAAATACGATATCCACATAAGGCGCACGATGACGAATATGCTCACCTTCTTGTGAAGCCACACAACCGCCCACACCAATCACTAAGTTTGGATTTTGTTTTTTAATTCTTTCCAACGACCTAACTGATGGAACACTTTTTCTTGTGCTTTTTCACGGATAGAACAGGTGTTAGAAGTAACACATCTGCTTCTTCTGGAATATCTGTCAATTCAAACCATGTGTATTTAAGAGAAGATCGGCCATTTTTCGATGAATCATACTCATTCATCTGACAGCCCCATGTTTTTAATATGTAATTTTTGCGTCATATTGCTTAAAAAAATAAAGATTAGTAAAAAGATAAAAATCGGTCGGCTATTGTACAGATTTGTGGGAATTCTGGCTAGTATAAAATGGACTTTTACCCTATTTCGGTATAGAAAAAGTGCGGTTAAAATCATCTAAATTTTTAACCGCACTTTGTTTAGTATCCTTCTTCTTCCATATTAGGGTAGGAATGTTTTTTTGTTTGATTCGTTTTACTCTCGTTTCAATTCGTCCATCTGGGTGTAGCTCAATTTCACGCCAACCTGGTTGTAAGGTATCTAACGCAAAATGATTGCTATCTGGCTTAAATTGAATACAAGTCGCTGGTGTTGCCATGGTTTGATACCCCTGCCAATAACCATCAACCTGTTGATGAATATGCCCGTATAAAATCCCTTTTACATTGTTGAATTGAGCAAGAACGGCTGAGAAGCTATGCGCATTACGCAAGTTATGCTGATCAAGCCATGCTGAATTCGTTGGCAATAAATGATGATGCAATACGACTAAGCTATGACGCTCTGGATTTTTCCGCTAATTTTGTTTTTAACCAATCTAATTGGTAAGCACTCAATTCACCATGAGGGCACACCGAGATACTTGGCTATCTAACAAAATCACTTGCCAATGTTTACCTAGAAGTAAATGTTTTGACGCGTTAATCGGCGATTGGCTTAAATGTTCGACCATTTTGGGTTGGAAATCATGGTTACCCGGAAGCCAAAATACCCATTTATTTAACAGTTTAACCATTTCAACAAATCGTAAATAGCCTTCGTCGCTACTATCTTGTACTAAATCCCCCGTTGCAAGCACGACATCATACTCAAAAAGACTCTAACTGAATTTCTTTTTAACACCTGAGAAAAAGCTTTCGTGCGTATTGATGCCTAATAAATCTTTGCTTGTATCCTTAAATCAAATGAGGATCGGTGATTTGTAATAATTTAACAACTTCATTTGCGGGTTCGTATTCAAATGTATTGCTCATGGGACTCCTATTGCCAGCGTTGCTGCAATTGGGCGTAATTTAATTGAAGCCATTGCAAGCCCATTACTGCAATGCCATTATCAATTTTTGCCTTCACACATCCATTGATAGGCTTGCTCACGTTTCACCACATGAACACGAATGTCTTCATTCTCTTCAGCTAAACCATGAAGTCCCTTGGCTTGCGAGCTATCTACTCGTCCGACAAACAAATGAATACGTTCGACGACACCACCCGGGCTATCCCACACGCTTAAACAATGTGTGAGATCTTGAACGGATACGCCTGCTTCCTCTTCACTTTCACGCAAAGCGACTTCTTCAGGTTGTTCACCCTCTTCTACCATCCCGGCGATCAATTCTAATAACCAAGGGGAACGAGCTGATTCAGGTTGATATGCACCAATACGTACTTGTTCAACTAAAACCACTGCATCTTCTTTCCGGATCGTAAGCAATCACGGCAGAAGCGGCACCTTTGACCAACAACTCTCGTGTTACGACGCCACTTTCGCCACCGGCAAAAAAGCTTATGTTTGAAACTGTACTTTCTTAAGTGTAAAAAAACCTTTATAAACAGTTTCTTCATTAAGAACTTCTATATCATGCTGACTAAACTGTTGAATTTCTGACATCATTACTCTCCCTAGTATCGAGGGTCGCATAATACTCCCATAAAAAATAAAAACTGAAACCGCTCGTGTTTTTGTCGAAACTTTGAAGCCGGTCACAAAAAGAAAACCTATGATGATTTCTTATTCATCATAGGGTTTACGATAAAAATTTATTTAAATTAACAAACGCGGCTGGTAATTTCCCCATCTGCCACCTTCGTTTTTAATGGTGTCGCCTGTTTTGACTTGTTTCACACTCACAATGGCATGTCCTTTTGACATCTTCTGCGATGGAATATCCTCGTGCTAATACTTTTAATGGGCTTAATCCATCTAACTTACCACACAATGTTGCCAATTTACTTTGACGTTCAGTAACTTGACGATTCGCTCCTAAATTTAACCGCACTTGTAACTGAGCTAAATACTGCGATTGTTTTTGCAAACCGATAAGGCAACGGATTTTGTTTTAAACGCGCTGAAAGTGCGGTCAATTTTTGCTGCGTTTTATCCATTTGACGCTGCATCGCCAAGACTAAACGATGATGTAATTGTTCCGTTCTGGCTTTTTGCATCAATAATTGATTTTGCGGATGTTGGTTTTGCAGGCGTAAACGTAACTGTTGTAAACGTTGTTGTTGATGACTAAAAATACGATCTAACGCCATCTCCAAACGCTGTTGTTTATAGGCTAACTGTTGAAGTAATTCCTGCTGATTGCGACTCACTAACTCCGCCGCTGCAGAGGGTGTCGGCGCACGTAAATCAGCCACAAAAATCGGCAATGGTGACATCCGTTTCGTGACCTACCGCACTGATAATCGGTAAATTAGAACGGAAAAATCGCTCGCGCGACTTCTTCTTCGTTAAAGCACCAAAGATCTTCTAAGGAACCACCACCTCGACCGACAATCAATACATCCACTTCTTGACGTGCATTAGCGAGTTCAATCATTTGGACGATTTCAGCCGTTGCTTCTTTTGCCTTGCACTGCCGTTGGGTAAATCACCACTTTTAAACTTGGATCTCGACGAGCCAAAAATATGCAGAATATCTTGCAACGCTGCACCAGTCGAAGAGGTAACAATCCCCACCGCTTTAGCAAAGTCCGGTAAGCTTTTTCTTCAAGTTTTTGTGCAAACAACCCTTCAGCCGCCAATTTCATTTTTAGCGCTTCAAATTGCTGTTGCAATAATCCTTCGCCAGCAGGGTGCATGGATTCAATAATCAGCTGATAATCACCGCGAGGTTCATATAAACTGACATTTGCCCGTACCAAGACCTGCATGCCGTTTTGCGGACGAAATCCCACCCGCAAATTTTTCATGCGGAACATGGCACCGCGAACTTGGGCATTTTCATCTTTCAGCGTTAAATACCAATGCCCTGACACAGGTTGAGTGAAATTAGAAATCTCCCCTGTAAGCCAAATCTGTGAAAAATTTCCTTCCAACATTTGGCGAGCGGCGCTGTTAAGCTGGGAAACGGAGTAAATGTTTTCAGACATTATTCAATCAACACCCAACCGTCATCTAACCAGTTACAAATCGAATCGAGCAATAATTCCATTGTACTTTCAGGATCTTCTGTATCATTCACTAAATTATTTAAGAATGCCCAATCTAGCGCTTCACCATCGGAAAGACGTTTCAACACTTCCGCTTCAATAACATTCACTTCATCCAACCATTCGCCATTAGCATAAATGCGGAGCGGATTTTCGGTGTAAAGTAATTTGCAGTTATTGTCCTGCATTAATACACCTTGTTCCTCTTCTAAAATTGACCGCACTTCGTCAGGATCGGACATTTCATCGGATACTAACATTTCATAACGACGTGAACTCACTGTACTGGCTACTGCTTGTTTGAACAAGGCATCAAAGGCTTCTGACTCTGCCAATTTCGCTAAGAATTGCTTTTTCATTGCTTGAATATTTTCATCCGCCAATTTGCCCGTACTTTGCTCTGATTGCGTTAAGCGTAACGGTAATTGGAATTCGCTTAAATTCAATTCAGGATCTTGATGACAAAACGCTTTATTCACGTTATCAAAAATGTCTGCTAAATTCGGGTAACGCAAACCAAAAGAAAAGGTCAAACAATCATCTTCTGCCACACCGTAATGTGACATACGAGCCGGAATATAAAGAATATCGCCTGGGTTCATCACTTCATCAATCACCAATTCACCCATATCATCAAAAATACGGATCGGCTGATTCGGTTTAAATTCAGTGGAAGAATCGCACCATTTACCTAACTGCCAACGGCGGTGACCATAGCCTTGTACCAAGAATACATCATATTCGTCATAATGCTTACCTACAGAACCACCTTTAGGTGCATAGGACACCATAATATCGTCGCGTTGCCATTGTGGGATAAAGCCAAATTTATTCCAAAGCTGACCGAGTTCTGTGCTCCATTGTTCTAAATTTTGGACGAGCACCGACCATTTCTCGGGTACATCTGCAAAAATCTTCTTCAGATAACGGACTGAAAAACACTTTCCAATTATCCTCTGAAAAGGTTTTTCACTAAAGCGAGCCGTCACATCTTCGCCTTGTGCTAATTCGATAATATCCTCAGGCTCGAATTGTCCAACAATTTCAGGCAAACCATTACGAATAATCAATGGCTTTTTCTGCCAATAATCACGCAGGAAAATTTCAGGGTAATGCCATCAGGCAGACAATATTAGTTGGAAAAGTGCGGTCATTTTTACTCCTTTTCCTGTTTTTCTTGTTGGGCTTTTTCTTGTGCAGCTTTTGGCTTGCTCTGCTGCACGTTTACGACAATTTCTTTAGGATCCGCTAACAATGGACGATAAATTTCAATACGATCACCATCTTTTAATTGATCCGTTAATTTTGGCTGGACGGGAATAAATCCCGACTTTATTCTCGCGCAAATCAATCTCAGTAAACTGTTGTAAAAATGCCCTGATTGCAAAATAGCCGTTTGGATCATCGTGCCTTCATCCACTTTGAAGGATTTTCAAATAATAACGATCCGGCAAAGGCATAGGCGATTTCAATATTAATTTGGTTCATGTCTTATTCTGTCTTGATGAGTTTTCCGTTATTATAGCGGAAAAGTGCGGTCAATATTAACGATAAAATCAGGAGTTCATCATGAATTGGGTATTTTTTTGCCATTGGTTCAGCCTTTTTCGCTGGGACTTACCGCTATTTTAGGAAAATTAGGGGTTGAAGGCATTAACAGCAATCTCGCGACCTTTATCCGTACAATTGTGGTGTTTACTCGTTACAGCGGGTATCATTAGCGCACGTAACGAATGGCAACTGCTACAACATATTGCGCAAAACCTCTCACCTTTTTAATTCTTTTCCGGTGTTGCTACGGGTCTATCTTGGCTTTGTTATTATCGCGCGTTGCAAATGGCGCCCGCCTCTTGGGTTGCGCCCATATGATAAACTCAGTGTCGTGATTGCCATTATTTTAGGCGTGGTATTGTTAGGCGAACCTTTAAGTATGAAATTAGTTATGGGAAGTCTATTAATTCTCTCAGGCGTTTTAGTCTTAGCCTTATAGATTGAGAAATTAGCCCTTTTTCGCTACAATACGCCACTATTTTTATTCAAGCAGAAAACTATGTCTGAAATTAAACTCATCGTGGGGCTGGGAAACCCTGGCGATAAATATGCGAAACCCGCCACAATGCAGGTGAATGGCTGATTGAGCGTTTAGCTCGTCGCTTTAATGTTTCGCTTAATGCAGAAAATAAATTCTTCGGTTATGTAGGAAAAACGCTGATTAATGGCAAAGAAGTCCGTTTTTTAGTGCCAACGACGTTTATGAATTTAAGCGGAAAAGCCGTAGGTGCACTTGCTAATTTTTATCGCATCAAACCAGAAGAAATTTTAGTGCTACACGATGAATTAGATTTACCGCCAGGCACCGTAAAATTAAAACAAGGTGGCGGACATGGCGATCACAATGGTTTAAAAGATATCGTGGCACAGCTTGGTAACAGCAACAATTTCTATCGTTTACGCATTGGCATTGGCCATCCTGGACACCGTGATTTAGTTTCAGGTTTTGTGCTTAACAAACCCTGCGCCAGCGAAAGAGAAGCGCTCGATAAAGCGTTAGATGAAGCCACCGATTGCATTGAATTGCTTTTCAAAAGAAGGCATGGTGAAAAGCTACCAATCGCTTAAACAGTTTTAAAATTTAACTCAAAAGTGCGGTGAAAAACACCATAAATTTTAACCGCACTTACGCTCACAATAAGGAAAACATCATGGGATTTTAAATGTGGTATCGTTGGTTTGCCAAACGTCGGTAAATCTACCCTTTTTAATGCATTAACCAAAGCCGGTATCGAAGCGGCAAACTATCCGTTCTGTACAATCGAACCGAATACTGGCGTGGTACCAATGCCGGATCCGCGTTTAGATGCATTAGCGAAATTGTTAAACCTGAACGTGTGTTGCCAACCACCATGGAGTTTGTGGATATCGCTGGTTTGGTTGCGGGTGCAAGTAAAGGTGAAGGCTTAGGTAATAAATTCTAGCTAACATCCGTGAAACTGATGCAATTGGTCATGTTGTTCGTTGTTTTGAAAATGACGACATCGTGCACGTTGCGGGTAAAATCGATCCCATTAGCGATATCGAAACCATCAATACCGAATTAGCACCCTGCTGACTTAGAACAGCTGCGAACGTGCCATCCAACGTTTACAAAAACGTGCTAAAAGGTGGTGATAAAGACGCAAAATTTGAGCTGTCTGTGATGGAAAAAATCCTTCCTGTACTTTCTGAAGCAGGCATGATTCGTTCTGTTGCATTAGATAAAAGATGAGTTATTAGCAATTAAAAGCTACAACTTCCTTACATTAAAACCAACCATGTACATTGCGAACGTAAATGAAGACGGTTTTGAAAATAACCCGTATTTAGACAAAGTACGTGAGTTTGCAGAAAAAGAAGGCTCTGTTGTAGTACCTGTATGTGCGGCGATCGAAGCAGAAATTGCTGAACTTGATGACGATGAAAAATCGAATTCTTACAAGATCTTGGCATTGAAGAACCTGGCTTAAACCGCGTAATTCGTGCAGGTTATGCCTTATTAAATCTTCAAACCTACTTCACTGCAGGCGTAAAAGAAGTGCGCGCATGGACGGTTTCTGTTGGCGCAACCGCCCCTAAAGCTGCCGCTGTAATCCACTCAGACTTTGAAAAAGGCTTCATCCGTGCAGAAGTGATTGCTTACGATGACTTCATCCAATTCAAAGGTGAAAACGGTGCAAAAGAAGCAGGTAAATGGCGCTTAGAAGGTAAAGACTACATCGTCCAAGATGGTGATGTTATGCACTTCCGCTTTAACGTATAAAACACTTCAGACCGCATAACTATGCGGTCTTTTGTATTTATAAAAGGAAAAAAATAATGTCGGATAAATTAAATCAACTCATCGAATTGTTAAAATTAGAAAAATTGATGATCTTATCTTTCGCGGGAGCCTGTGAAGACTTAGGTTTTCGTCAAGTGTTTGGTGGTCAAGTAGTCGCTCAATCTCTGTCTGCTGCAATGCAGGTTGCCCCGCCAGAGCGAGTACTCCATTCCTGTCATGCTTACTTTTTTAGCACCTGGCGACAGTCAATACCTGATTATTTATGACGTGGAAACTTTACGTGAAGGACGTAACTTCTCTGCATTACGCGTAAAAGCCATTCAACATAAAAATGTAATTTGTCATATCACTGCATCATTTCAAGTACCCGAAGAAGGCTTCAACCATCAATCAGCCATGCCGCAAGTGGCAGGCCCTGAACAATGCATTGATGAACACGAAATCATGTTAAAAGTGGCGCAGACTTTGCCCGAAAGCTTGAGTGAAAAATTTGCCCAAGAACGCCCATTTCAAATTCATAGCCGATATTTGAACAATCCATTTGATGGGCGAAAACTGCCGCCAGAACAATATGCTTGGTTTAAAACCAATGGAGAAGCACCATTAGATTTGCAGACGCAACAATGTCTCTTAGCGTATTTTTCTGATTTCCACTGTATTTTGACCGCACTTCACCCACATGGGAAAGGCTTTTTACAGAAAAGGGATGAAAGTGGCTACAATCGACCACAGCATTTGGTTCCACCGCCCTTTCAATTTAAATAATTGGCATTTACATGCCATTGAAAGTAATAATGCTTTTGCGGGACGAGGTTTAGCAAGAGGACAAATTTTTGCTGCAGATGGCACACTAATTGCCACCACACAGCAGGAAGGTTTAATTCGTTATCAAGAATAACCGCACTTTAAAAACTAAGGTGCAGACTACCCTTCGTAACCGATATCTTCGAAAGTTGGGTTTTCTGCACCTTGTTTGGCTAATTCATCACAAATTTCATTTTCACGATGGCCTGAATGGCCTTTCACCCACTGCCAATCAATGTTATGGGTTTGAATCGCCTGATCTAATGCAATCCATAAATCCTGATTTTTACCGCTTTGTCCCGTGCTGGCTTTCCAATTGTTTTTCTTCCAATTGTAAATCCATTGTGTGATGCCATTTTTCATATATTGCTATCGCTATAAAAGCGTCACATGGCAAGGCTCTTTTAAGCTATTTAAAGCCTCAATCACTGCTCGTAATTCCATGCGATTATTGGTGGTTTTTGAAAATACCTTTTTGAAATATGTTTTTCATGCTGTTTATAGCGCAGGACAATCCCTATGCCACCGGCTCTCGGATTGCCGAGGCAAGATCCATCCGTAAAAAAATTTCAATCTGTTTTTGCATAACTAATTCGAGCTTGTGTAAAATAGGCAGTATTTTAAAGGAAACAGATAGGTAGAACAATGATAAATCCGGATCGCCAGATTGTACTGGATACTGAAACCACCGGTATGAACCAAATTGGTGCGCATTACGAAGGACATTGCATTATTGAAATTGGCGCGGTGGAAATGATCAACCGTAAATATACGGGCAATAATTTTCATATTTATATTAAACCGGATCGTTTGGTTGATCCCGATGCCATTAAAGTTCACGGTATTACGGATGAAATGCTGGCGGATAAACCGGATTTCAAAACGATTGCACAAGACTTTATTGAATACATTCGTGGAGCCGAACTGCTGATTCACTAATGCCCCCTTCGACGTGGGCTTTATGGACTATGAATTCCGTAAACTCGGGTTAGATATCAAAACAACCGACATTTGCCTCGTCACCGATACGTTACAAATGGCGCGCCAAATGTATCCCGGCAAACGTAATAGCTTAGATGCGTTGTGTGATCGTTTAGGTATTGATAACAGCAAACGAACACTCCACGGCGCGTTACTGGATGCGGAGATTTTGGCCGATGTTTATTTGTCCATGACGGGCGGTCAAACCAGTCTATTTGATGAAGATCATGCGGATAGTTCAATTATCCAAGCTGGTGCCAATATGCAAGATCTTCAAAGTGCGGTCAATTTTTCGCAGAATTTAAAAGTGTTACAACCCACTGATGATGAACTCCAAGCCCATTTAGATTTTCATTAAATTGGTCAATAAAAAGCGATGGCAAATGTTTTTGGTCTACTCGTACGGGTGACGAAACCTCACATTAATCGGTTATCTATTAATCAGATAAACATAAAAAGAGATTGACGGTTTTAACGTTCATCATTATTATACCCAGCACTTAGCGGAGTGGTAATCAGCTGGTTAGAATACCTGCCTGTCACGCAGGGGGTCGCGGGTTCGAGTCCCGTCCATTCCGCCAATTTAAAACTTGTCTTAATATACTCACGGAGTGGTAGTTCAGCTGGTTAGAATACCTGCCTGTCACGCAGGGGGTCGCGGGTTCGAGTCCCGTCCATTCCGCCAATTAAGCCGAGATAATGAAGCACCAGAAGGTGCTTTTATGCCCGAATTTTACCTGCCAGCCAACATTCGCTATAATTAACCAAATTTACACTTTACAGAGATATTTTTATGACAACTCCTGTCGTTGCCTTAGTGGGTCGCCCAAACGTAGGTAAATCCACCCTATTCAACCGTTTAACCCGTACCCGAGATGCGCTTGTCGCAGACTTCCCTGGTTTAACCCGAGATCGTAAATACGGTCATGCCAATATTTCTGGCTATGATTTCATTGTGATCGATACCGGCGGTATTGATGGCACTCGAAGAAGGCGTTGAAGAAAAATGGCGGGAACAATCTCTATTAGCGATTGAAGAAGCCGATGTAGTGCTTTTCTTAGTAGATGCGCGTGCAGGTTTAACGGCTGCAGACATTGGCATTGCCAGTACTTACGCCAACGTACTAATAAAAACAACCGTGGTTGTAGCAAATAAAACTGACGGTATTGATGCAGACTCACACTGTGCGGAATTTTATCAATTAGGCTTAGGTGAAATTGAACAAATCGCTGCATCACAAGGCCGTGGCGTGACCCAGTTAATGGAGCAAGTACTTGCGCCTTTAGCAGAAAAATTACAAGAAAACGAAGCCGAAATGACCGCACTTCTGACGAAGAAGAAAAGATGAATGGGATCACGAATTTGACTTCGATTCAGAAGAAGATACTTCATTGATTGATGAAGCATTAGACGAAGAGCTTGAAGAAGAACAAGATAAAAATATCAAAATTGCGATTGTAGGCCGTCCAAACGTCGGTAAATCGACATTAACCAATCGTATTTTAGGTGAAGATCGCGTGGTGGTTTTACGATATGCCAGGCACAACACGTGACAGTATCTACATTCCAATGGAACGCGATGGGCAACAATACACCTTAATTGATACAGCGGTGTGCGTAAACGTGGTAAAGTGCATTTAGCCGTTGAGAAATTCTCTGTCATCAAAAACATTACAGGCGATTCAAGATGCAAACGTGGTGTACTCACAATTGATGCGCGTGAAAATATTTCAGACCAAGATCCTCTCTACTTGGCTTTATCTTAAATGCAGGGTCGCTCGCTTGTGATCGTCGTGAATAAATGGGATGACTTAGATCAAGATGTGAAAGATCGCGTCAAATCTGAATTAGATCGCCGTCTTGATTTCATCGACTTTGCCCGTCGTGCATTTTATTTCTGCTTTACACGGCAGTGGCGTGAGAATCTTTTGATTCGATTAAAGAAGCTTTATGCTTGTGCGACGCAAAAATGACGACGTCCCTTCTCACCCGTATTTTACAAATGGCAACGGATGAGCATCAACCACCAATGATTGGCGGTCGTCGTATTAAATTAAAATATGCTCACCCAGGTGGCTATAATCCACCAATTATCGTGGTGCATGGTAACCAAATGGATAAATTACCGGATTCATACAAACGTTATTTATCTAATTATTATCGTAAGAGTTTGAAAAATTATTGGTCTGCCAATTCGCTTTGCTATTCCAAGAAGGTTCAAACCCATTCGCAGGGTAGAAAATAAACTCACACCAAACCAATTACGTAAACGTAAACGTTTAATGAAGTTTATCAAAAAAGCGAAACGCTAATCTTAACAAACAAAGAGCGGTCAAAAATCACGTGAATTTTGACCGCTCTTTTTATATAAAACAACATAAAAACCACATTAAAAATGAGTAATATAAAGTTATCAATTTGTTGATGAAAGTTTTAATTTTAAAGGTGAGTATTGTCAAAATATAATTTACATTATTTAAAAGAATGTTTTAGACTAAATTTTTAATCCATCCAAAAGCACATTCAAATATGAAAACGTAATATCATTTCTTACTTATCCGCTAATTACGGCTTGCAGGAGTAAGATTGCTTTTCAGCATCGAGTCGTAACGATACTCAAACGCTTTCTGCACCCAGGCATTGATCCCAAACGCACAGAAAGTACACCTGCGCCACTTTGGACACCACCATCACCGCCTGATGGAGTCACACGTTGGTATCGCGCTGCCACTCTGATCTCATGCTGAAGGTTGGTCGCAAGAATACACGTCAAGCGCAAGATATGATTACCCATATGAAGTGGCTGCGTCGAAGGGCATTATCAGGCAATCAACAACCTTTATTTACTTTATACCAATGGACATGGTGCAGTGGTACTTTGTATGCTCCCCAGCCCAGTCGCGCCCGCAAATGGCTGCATTACGGTTTAGACAGAAAATTGGGCGATGGCAAAACCACTGGTTGTTTGATGCGCTGTATGAAGGAAAATCGTGGCTACCGCCACACCCGAAACTTGGTCTTGCTTACCTGCAAAAAGCAGTAGATTTAGTGCCGCTGGCTCAATACGAGATTGGCACGATTTACGATAAGCGATTCAAAGAGTACAACACGCGCGAACGGTTACTGATTGCGCAGCCAGGGCGGGCTTTTCGGCTGCTATGAATGAATTGTCTCAGGGTTAAGCGATTCATGGTACTAGAATCCTTGCAATTAATGCATAATGCATTGCGCTATGGTGGTGAAGGAGGAGGAGAAGCCGCCTCTAAAGTTAACAATGGTTTTATGCCAAAAATAAGGCACTTATGGATAAATTTATTGCTACCCCTGCCGATCCTGTCCGCGAAGCAGCTTATGCCGAGTTGGAAAAGCCTTATGGGGACAGGCACCAAAAGCGGCAACCCTTCTACACCTTCCCGCGTCTGGACGAAGTCCTCCTTTCACCACCCGCCAAACCCATTGGAAAGGCATCTACTCGGCAATGAGTAAAGAAGACGCGGCGTTCTACCAAAATCCGCCGATACCGCCGCCCTTGCTGCCGATATTCTCAAACGCGGTATCGTTAAAAAGACGATGCTATTGTGCCGCCGCGCAAGGATTAATCGTTAACGCATTAGTATAGCGGTCAGATTTTAAAAGCAATTTGCTTGAAAATCTGACCGCACTTTTATGTTTAAAATATGACTAAATTATTCGTCTATAACCACTTTGCCAATATAGCCTAAGTTGCGATAACGTTGTGCGTAATCAATGCCATAGCCGACAACAAATTCATCCGGAATAGAAAAACCAATCATTCAACCGGTACTTCCACTTTCTCGGCGAGAAGGTTTATCTAATAAGGTACAAATCGCTAGCTTGCAGGATCGCGTAATTTAAAATGCTGCGCACTTTTTCGAGGGTATAACCCGTATCAATAATGTCCTCAACAATCAGCACGTGTTCATTGCGAATATCCCTTCAAGATCTTTGTCACATTTTTCATCGTGATTACTTGTCATTCCGCAACTCATAGCTTGAAGTAGTCATAACCCACTTCACTGGTAATTTTAATTCACGCACGAGGATCGGCCATGAACATAAATGAACCACTGTAAAGCTCCAACAACAATCAGTTTATCAATGGCTTGTTGTTGATAAAAATGCGTAATTTCTGCGCTAAGTTCAGCTATGCGACTACGTACATCCGCTTCTGAAATCATAATATCGACATGGTGTTTTCATGGTCTTTCCTTTTAATTTAATCGTTTGCGTATTCTACAATAAAAAGGCACAGTTTAAACCTTCAGCCTTTTAACCCTAACGAATTTTACTTTCTACTCTACCTGTTGGAGCAATCTGCACGCTGCTAAACAGATGTGCATATAGTAGCAGAAATAAATTACATGTCATTACGATTCATTATCATTTTTAAAATTATTAATTTCGAAATTTTCATCTTATCTAACAAGATTGAACCTGTTTGTATATTGAACGATGTTCAATATCATCTGCTACTGCCACAATATTTTTAACATATCCTGCAATTGACCAGCAATCGTAATTTCAGCAACTGGATATTGAATTTTCGCCATTCTCACCCAGAAACCCGCTGCACCACGAGAATAATCCCCGTCACAATATTTACACCTTGCCCTTACGACACTCTGTCACCATAAACCGTGCCCATTTGGCGTAAAAGTGCGGTCAATCCCCTGTTAAATCTGGTTTCACGAGCCAGTTAGGAATACCGCCTGCATGACCGGTACTTTTGCATGCCCATTTTTCTACCACTGTAACTGGTGAGCAAATGGGTTTGCAATACGCCATCTTGAATAATTTCAAGATCCTGTCTGTTCCCTTCTGCCATCAAAGGCGTGAGGCTAAACGTTTTAACAAATGCGGACGCTCACCTAATTTGGAACAATCTGGCAATACTTGTTTTCCAAGATGATCAAGCAAGAAACTGGATTTGATATTACTGCCGCCACTAATCGCTGTTAAACGAGAGATTAATCGCACATGATTGCCGTATGAAATCACCTGCACTGCACGTGCGCTACCTTTTGTGACTTTAAAACGCGCAATCACTTTTGCACAATTCTGTCCTCACCCATCTGCTGAAGAAAGGGCATCAAACTCACGTGAAAACTGTATATTCGTAGTCATTTTCGGGTTGATTCAGCTCTGCCACCAATCACCGAACAGGATAAAGTAATATGCACAGATAAGTAACTTTGTAGCATGCCATGGTATCATTGCCAAACACGCACACCAGTATGCTGGCACCAGCTTGCGCCATTACTTATTCACAATTTTTAAAGCATCGCGTCTCCAACGGCTGATTTTTCAGCTACAGCCACTCTGTAGCCTGTTCAACATCAAACACTTGCCCCATGATAAAGCGCGCAATTCATGGCGCTCAAAAGCCATGGCTAATCTTTTATCCGCTAGCCCTGCACAATCATCTGGCGAGGCATATATTTTGGCAATAGCGAGTGCGTGCTCAACAGTGTTTTTAATCGCTTTCTTCGCTTAAATTCGAGGTAGAGGCATCACTCAAGTGTTGACCCAACAAACATGAAATGCCTAATGCCCCATCATTAGTAACTCAACGATTTTCAATCTCCTCGCAGACTGGTTGAAACCGATAAACCACTCACTTTTGTCATTAATCACCGACTTCAGCGGTGGCTCCCCGCTTGGCGCGGTTTCAATCGCAAACTGGACTCGCATCACGCACGTTTGCTCTTGAGATTTTAAAAAGTGCGGTTAAATTTTCATGCTGTTTCTCACGATGATAATCCTATTAAAAATTTGAGCCATTTTATCTATGGCTTGAAAGTTTATGCTAAATGCACCAAATTTTTCATAAGGTAATAGGAAATGGCAAACGTAAGTAGAAGCTCTTTTGATTGTGAGATGAAGCACCAAGAAGAGATTATTTGGGCAAGCAAGTGAAATCAAAACGCGACGCTGAGGATTTAAAACAGCTCGAGCGAGAAAATTGCGAACTTAACTAAAGCAAATCTGACTAAGGTTCCACTAAAGACGATAGCTTTGAGATGCTACTGAATTTAGCGCAACGTCTACAAAAGAGGCACGTCGTCGCAAGCAATTTGCACACATCGGTAAGTTTCACGCTCAATTGATGCAGAGCCTATTCGTGAAGCTTTTGAAAAATTGAAAACAAAACATAATCAGCAACAAAGCTATGCTGTATGTTGGAAATCTACGCGATGAATTAGTTATGGTGCAAAGGTGATGCGGCTCGATTTTGACGGATGAAAAGGAACATCCTTCTGCAGATCGCCAACACTTACGGTAATCTTGATCTCTGTGCAGCACAGAGAGAAGGAACAAAATAAGCTACCAAAAGCTTATAGAGATTTACCAGATCTCCAAAACACTCATTTTAGAAGACCAAAATATCTGTTACTTTTTGACCGCACTTTTGTGTGCCAGTGCGTTATGATTGGCCACCTTTATAAGGGAAAAACGTTATTTATATCATTCGTTGAATATTATTTTAGTGTCATCGCTCTTGCTTTATTGGCTGGTATTATTCGGCTTAATCAAGATCTCATAGCGGATTTTACAAAGCCGCACTAGCCTGATAGCCCGGAACACGTCGGTAATAAAATGGAAAACCACTGTATTCTCACCTGAAGGTAAAAACAGTATCCTCGTGATTTTGGATCAAAGTGGAATATTACACACAAGACGGTCATACGGATTTTATTTCGCCGTTAGTCTATCTGACGTCTCTTTGGACAATAAAGATGACGCAGCGAAACCGATAAAATCCAATTAGAAAACAAATTGGAAACTTTGAGCGCGAAAAGGCAAAATTAACGAAAGATCAAATGCTCATCTTGAAGGTGGTGGTTGCTGAGAGTCCTGATCCTTTATCTCGCCTACAACGTGTTGAGACTGAAGCCGCAGTACTTCAATTTAAAAACACAAGACATTACTTCCGATACACAAGCATTAACGGATTTCAAACTTTAACTCTAGCGGATTGAAGCTCGTCGGAAATGTACGTCAGCAAGTTGCAAACTCTGAAGCGAACAGGTAAAACATATTATGAAATCAACAAACAATAAAATTTGCTTTTAACAGCGTTAATGATGACTTTGTCTGCTTGTTATGCTATGAGATACCAATAAACCGATTAACATTGTCTCGGTGATAACCAGTCTCAGATATGGAAAATAGCGTCGTAACCTTTACGGATAACGCTGTGATGACGCAAGGTTCCATTTTGATTAAAGCCACAAAGTGGTCATTACCGCCCACGTAGAAAATTCAGGTAAAAAGAAACTGCTGAAGCTATTTGGTAGTCCTGTTACCTTTCACCAACAACTCTTGATGGATGCTTGTAAACTTGTTGACGTAGAGCGAATAGTTCACCACGATTTAGGCACTCAACTTTTAACATTGACCGGTAATGCTGAATTAAAACAATTAGATAGTAAAAATTAACGGGTGAAACGCACTCACGACGATGTGACAACAGTTAAGCCAATGGTAGTCGGAAAATCACGCGCAAACCGTCTTAATTCCGACCCAATTACAACAGGTATAAACAGATGTCTCGTAATATACGCTGCGAATTCCTCATGCAAAAAGTTACAGGTAAAGCCGAAAAGTGGTTTCTGATGTGAGTTTAACCGCAACCCACGAAATTGTTGGTCTACTAGGTCCAAACGTGCCGGTAAAACCACCACTTCTACAGCATGGTCGCCGGTTTAGTGCGTCACGATCAGATCACCACTGATGGCGATGATATTAGCGTAGTACACTGCGTGAACGTGCCTCGTCGAGGACCATTGGCTATTTACCACAAGAAGCCCCTATATCCGTCGTTTAACGGTGCGAAAATCTTATGGCGGTATTAGACGCAAAGATCTCACCGCTGGAGCAACGCCGAGAGAGCGATGAGCTACTGGATGAGTTCAAGACAGGCCATATTCGTGATAGCCTGGGCACAGCTTTGCGGTGAACGTCGTCGTGGAAATTGCGCGTGCATTAGCAGCAAATCCAAAATTTATTTTTATTAGATGAACCTTTGTGTGTAGACCCACTTCGGTCACATGGATATTAAGAAAATCGGTCACAAGATCTTCCGCAATCGTGGTTTATAGGGCGGCACTCACCGACCATAACGCACGCGAAACCCTTGATGTTTCTGTGTAGAACGAGCTTATATTGTTGGCGAAGGGTAAATATCGCGACCGGCACACCGGAAGAAGTCATGAATGATGAGCACGTTAAACGTGTCTACTAGCGAACAATTTGAAACTATAACCTGCGAAATTTTATCGATGATCGTTTCCTGATGATATTCGTCAGCTGCTCTAGCAAGAAACGATTATTTGAATCTACTGCCGCTTTTCGTGGTGGAAAACC
>BNJU01003046.1_pt1 | contig 80593 bp, 83 predicted proteins | sample 8539281 | NCBI WGS metagenome assembly BNJU01 (sample SAMD00202456, study PRJDB9452) | human saliva metagenome | isolation source: human saliva | place: Japan | reverse complement strand
GCCGACCTCCCCCGAGCCACCTCGCGCTCACACCCTCCCAGGGTCCACCAGGCGCACCTGCGTGGAGGGATGGGCACCCCAGGGTGCCGGGCCGACACGCCGGCGAGATCAGGTTGCCAGGATGATGGGAGGACTCGGTCATCCCGTAACCCTCGATGATGGTGCCACCGGTGGCCTCCTCCCAGAGCCTGCGCCACCGCCAGCGGGTTGGGGGCCGCCCACTCCGCTACGAGCGATCTTGCAGGACAGGTTCGCCCCCGTGGCCCGCGCCCGGGTCACCAGACGGTCGAACATGACCGGGACCGGGAAGAATGTGGCCGGGCGGCGCTTCCATGCAGCCAGCACCAGGTCCGCCCGAGCAGGCCGCACCACCTGGGTGGCGGCCAGCCTCACCGCGCACAGCGGCGACAGGGGACATGCCGAAGGCGTGGAAGAAGGACGGGACCGCGTGGGGTCTCCTTACCCACGCTCGTGGTGCCGGACGCCAGGCCAGGACATCTCGGCGTTGGGCGCAGGTTCTCGTGGGTCAGGCACGAGCCCTTGGGTGTGCCCGTCGTCCCATCGGTGTGCAACAGAGCCGCCGCCTCCGAGACACTCGGCAGCGGGAAGCCCGTGGCCAAGGGGATGGCGGAGGCGGCAGGTCATCAGGCGCCGCACCTGCCGGGATCTTGCCGCGCAGCTCGCGGCGCTGGGTGCGGGGCGGCCACCGGCGGCCTCAGGGCCCAGGCGGCTGCGCGACGGAAGATGACGGGACGGATCCACCGAAGTACACGCTCAGGCAGGCCCGCCGCCTCCAGGGAGCACCGCCGCCACAAGACGCTCCCGAGTCTTCTCCCAGGCGATGATGACGCGCCCGCGGTGGTATGGAACTGCTCGCGCAGGCGGGCGGCCGCGCCAGCGGTTGTGCTCGGCACGATCGCCCCGATGCGCCAGGCCGCTGAGCCACGACCACGTGCTGAGGACAGTTGGGAAGAATGACGACGACGTCCCGCGCCCGACAGGCCCCGCAGAGTCTCCACTGACCCACGCTACCTGGGTCTCCAGCTGCGTAGGTCGTCGTGGCGCCCAGGGAGGTCAGGAGCCCCGGTCCGGGAAGTCCCGGGCGGCGTCGCGCAACATGCACGACGAGGGCTCGCTCACCGCAGGGGATCGTGGAGGGCACCCCGCCTGACGGTAGACGGCCTCAAGGGCCTCATCGCCAGGGCGTCAGTCGACCGCCGACTCGGCGCCGCTCGTGAGCGCGGCTACCGACGTGCGTGAAGCACTCATGGGTCTTCTTGTGCTGCCGTGAGCCTTCCCCCGACGGGAGGTCTCGCCCGTCGCGGGTGCCGCCCGGGCGACGATGAGGACTCAGGATCAGCCCGTGACCTACGGTGGCGTAACCTGCGTGGTCGGTGGCGGTGACGGTCGTGTGCGATCCGGCTCACCGACCGGAGGACGCGGCTCCAGGCGGGGGAGCGGCGGGCGGCTGACCACCCGCAGGCGGCGCGTGGGACGAGTCATCGCCACGCTGCGAGTCGCCCGCGCTGCGCTCACCGATCTCAGCGGGATCACAAGCACCACGACGTCGAACTCCAGCCCCTTGGACGGCACCGGGTCGACCACCAGCAGCCGCAGACGCAGCACGTCGCCTCCCGGGCCTCCATCGCGCCGGCCAGGGTCGGGGTCCTGGCGCAGCAGCACCTCAGTGCACGCCCGGGGAGGGCGAGATGACCGCGATGCGCCGACACCGGCCCCACCTGCTCGTCCAGGCGGGCAGACTCCTGAGCACGACCTCGCGCAGGAGGCTCGCTCAGGCATCGGGCTGGGCGCCCTGAGGGGACTGCGACAGATCGGTGACCTCCAGGCAGCCAGGGCAGGTCGCGCACCGAGGCGCACCGGGTGAGACCGGCGGGTGGCCAGGTGCGTCACCGTCTCCTCAGCCGCCTCCGCATGTCGTGGCCCGGCGTGCGGTGGCGAGCAGCTGAGGCCTCCTCGCGCAGCGGGTCGACCCTCGCGCGAGCGCCCCGACTGCCGGCCCTGCCGCGGCGCGAACGGGCGGTGACGGGACTGCGACGAGGACCGGCCCCTGACGCAGCATCCTCAGCCGACGCCGTCCCCAGGGCGGTGAGCACCTCGCTTCCAGCTGCCCGGGGCGTGAGGCGAGTACTGGGCCAGGTCTCCCACCACCGTGAAGGAGCGCGACCGGGCGGCGACGCGCCCAGCGCCCGCACACGCCGTGGTGCCCAGCTCCTGGGCCTCATCGACGACGACGTGCCCGTGGGTCCACGTCCGATCCGCCAGCCCGCTCGGCCAGAGTCGAAGTCGGACCGCCTGGGAGACCCGGTCGGCCAGCATCTCGGCACTGACCGTCCGCCGCCCAGTTCCTGAGACTCGATCGCCTGGGCCGCGTGATGCCACCAGGTCCTCGCGGCGGCGGGCCTCCAGCCAGGCGCGCCGGGCCTGGGCGTCCTCACTGGGGCCCAGCAGCTCGGCCAGCTCGTCAATGAGCGGGATGTCCGCCACACTCAGAGCGCTCCCGGCTCACGGCGCAGCAGCGCACGCTCCCTGCTCGCTCAGGGACGGCGCCACCTGCTCCAGGAGGCGGGCCCGGCTCCACAGCCGCTCAGCAGCCCCTGGGGCGTCGTCGGCATCAGCACAGGTTGATCTCCCGACGGGCGTCACGGGCGGTACGGATGTCCTCCCGGATCCAGGCGCGCGTGTCGGCGTCCGAGGGCGTCCTGGTTCGTGGCCGCCGCGTACTGGTCGGTCAGACGCTCCAGCAGCCAGATCACGAAGGCCTCGCGGGCCAGGTTGTGGGGCTTGCCGCCCGACGGGCCCGGGAGGCCGCCTCCCACGTCGTCGGGCTCCAGGGACAGCGCACCCCTGGACCTCGATCTCACAGGGAGCATCCGGGACACGCTGCGGGCCCCGCACCGCCCGCTCCAGGGCCTTGACCCACCGGAGCGACCCCTTGAGCTCGGCGACGCGGGCGTCCTCCTGCGCCGTGGCCCCGCACCCGGGAACCAGGTCGCCGATCGTCGTGGAGACCACCCCGTCTCACCCAGGGAGGGCAGCACCCTGCTCCACGTAGCGCAGGAAGGTGCGCGACGGCCCCACCAGGAAGCACGCCGGGACGCTCCAGGCGCTCGCGCTCGGAGTAGAACAGGGTAGAGCCACCCGGTGCAGCGCCACCGCCGTCTTACCGTCCCCGGGCCTCCCTGGACCACAGAGTACACCCCGGCCCGGGGAGGTGACGACCCGGTCCTGCTCGGCCTGGATCGTGGCCACGATGTCACCCATGCGGCCGTCACGGGCGCTGGACATCGCGGCGATGAGCGCCCCCTCGCCCTGCAGATCCCCGGCGGCCACGGCGGTCCCCGACGAACCGGACGGGGCCTCGCCGGCCTCCAGGGCGGCCAGGTCAGGACCTCGTCCTCCACCCCGAGCACCTGACGGGCCCGGGTGTCGATGTGCCGCCGACGCACCAGCCCCCATGGGGCGGGAGGCCGTGGCCTGATAGAAGGCCCGGGCAAGAGGGGCGCGCCAGTCCAGGATCACCTCACGGTGCTGAGCATCCTGCAGACCGATACGGCCCACGTAGTGGCGCCGCCCCCGTCGGTGACCGAGGGAGGGACGCCCATGCCTGCCGGAGCCGGAGGCGGGTCAGGACCCGCCCCGAGACAGGTCCGGCGCGTCATCGGGCTGAGCCCGCTCATGTCCATCCGTCCCGAAGACCAGACGGTCCTCGACCCCCTCCAGGGAGGAGACCAGCGACGAGTAGTGCACGGCGTAGGCGTCCCGCTCCCCGCGGGACTGGTGGGTGCCGCTGACGCCCTGAGCCTCGGTGCGGGCAGGGGAGTGACGGGCCTGAGCCAGCTGGCGGTCCAGCTCGCTGTAGGCGAGGTCGACGACGACCTGCTACCGCGCATCTCGCGCTCGCGGACACTGCCCGCATCTTCCTCCGCCCGCGACGGCGCCTCCTGCTGGGAGTGCGGTGGGCGAGAGGATCGTCTGACTCACGAGGCCTCGCATCGGTTCTGGTTCTGGCACGGCAGGCACGTAGGGGTGCAGCTGGCCGGCTCTGGTTGACGCTGACGGGTGCTGGGGTCGGTGATGGCTTCAGTACGGTCGACCCATTATTCTCCTGCTGACGCCCCGACGGGGACGCCGAGGGCGAACAAGGCGCCCGAACCCGGCGCGGGTGGGAACATCGACAATCCAGAAGGTGTTGGCAGGAGTGCCCAGGACGCTAACCGCTGTTCCCGGGCACTCACCCGGACGAATCCTGATAAAAACGCCGAATCGTGTCACTGAGCCGAGGTCACTCGACATCGCTCGACCAGGAAGCGACTCAGACGGGATCGCACCGGGCGCTGAACCCAGACCATGCTGAGACCATTGCACGACACGGACACGCCCTCCCCGGCGCCGTCGGTCTCGTTCGCCCGTCAGGGCGGGCGAGCGCACCGACGGGCCGATGCTGCGGGAGGATGAATCAGACCAGACAGGAGGAGACGGGCTCGTGAGACCACTGTTCACCATCCAGCACCCCGCGGATCAGCCGATCTCCCCGAGGGTCCTCATCCACCACTTCGAGGGCGCCATGGACGCCGGGAACGCCGGCGCTCTGGCCGTCGACCAGCTGCTCATGACGCTTCCCAGCGAGCGTGTCGCCACCTTCGACATCGACGCCCTCGTGGACTACCGCGCCAGGCGTCCCACGATGACCTTCGTCCACAACAACTACTCCTCAGTCATCATGCCCGAGCTGGTCCTGGACCTCCTCCATGACGACGACGGCGAGGACGTCCTCCTGCTCCACGGCAGCGAGCCGGACTACCGCTGGGACGAGTTCGTCGGGCCGTGGCCCACCTGGCCGTCTCCATGGGCGTGAGCCAGGCCGTCGGCATGAGCGGGGTCCCCATGGCCGTGCCCCACACGCGCCCGACCTATGTGCACCATCACGGCAGCCAGCCCGACCTGCTGCCCAACCAGCCCGAGCTCGTTCGGGCACGTCGAGCTACCCGGGTCGATGTCGGCCTACCTCGAGCTGCGGCTAGGTGAGCTGGGCTTGGACTCCCGAGGGGTGTCTGCGGCGATCCCGCACTACGTGGCCCGCGACGAGTTCCCGCAGGGGGCCTCGGCGCTGCTGACCGCCGTCGTGCACGCCACCGGCCTGGCGCTGCCGGTGGGGGACCTCGAGGCCGCCGCCAGCATCAACCGCGCCGAGATCGCGCCGAGGGCCGCCCAGCAGCCGAGGTCAGCGCCGTCGTCTCCGCCCTGGAGGCCCAGTACGACGCCATGGCCCCTCAGGATCGCCATCGATGAGGGTCGACACGTCCGCGCCGATCCTCAACCTGCCCAGCGCCGAGGAGATCGGTGCGCGCCTGGAGAGCCTTCCTGGAGGCCAACGACTCCGGGGACCTGGGGCCCCAGGGCTGGAACCCCCGGCCGCGGGGGCTGAACGGTACCGGGCGGTGCTGGGCAGGTTCGGACCGGCGCGCCGGTCAGCCGCCTCATACGGGTCTAGCGGGGCTGCAGCCCCCTCGGGTCGCGGAACCGCATGCGTCGTCGAGCGACCAGGTGCGCACCGGCAGCGGCAGACGGCGCACTGCGCGCTCGGCCTCCTCGAGCTCGCCCGCCGTGAAAGGGGTCTGGCGGGCCACCAGCACCAGGTTGCCCCGACGCCGGCCACGCACCGCAGCAGGGGTCGGCGACGATGACTGCGCGGGAGACGTCCCCGTCCAGGGCACTGGCGAGCGCGGCGATCTCAGCGCCGGCCAGGGCGCGCGGCATGGAGGCGGTGTTGACCAGCAGCAGCCCGTCAGGGCGCCAGCGCCCTCAGGCAGGAGTCGAGGAACTCCCTGGCTCCTGCAGGAGGCCGGCACGCTCCCGCCGTTGAACACGTCACGCACCACGACGTCCCACTGGCCGGGCCGCAGCCCCTGCCACCACCTCGGCGGCGTCGCCGACCCGGGATCCTCAGCCTGGGGGATCGGGGCAGGGTCGAACCAGGTCCCGCACCTGGCTCGCGAGAATCTCATCGATCTCGACGGCGACCTGCTGGGGAGCCGGGGCGGGTCACGTCCACGCCCTGGCCAGGGCACAGCCCGCCCGCCCAGGTGGAGCGCCCTGAGGGGCCGCCCTCGCCGCGCAGCGCCGTGAGCACCGCGTCCATCTGCTGGTGGTACTCGAAGTCCAGGTGGGAGGGGTCGCGCAGGTCCAGGAAGGAGGACTCCGCGCCGTCGAGCATGAGGAGGATCCCGGTGTCTCGCGCCACGAGCTCGGCCGTGGCCAGGGAGAGTGCGCACCGGGCCCGGGGCAGGGTCGGTCAGCGCCGGGGCCCCGAGGTCCTGCGTCTACGTGTCACAGCCCCACGGTAGCCTGAGAGGGCGCTGGGCGGACTCTTCGGGGTCCGTCAGCCGGTGAACCCGTGCCGCACTCGTTGAGGGAGGTGGAGATGAGCAGGGCGCCCCGTTCCCAGGCCGCGCGCCGGTCCTGGGGGACGATGACTCCGCCACCCCATCATCCACGTCGACATGGACGCCTTCTTCGCCCTCGGTCGAGCTCCTCGAGGCACCCCGAGCTGGCCGGCCGTCCGTCATCGTCGGCGGCCGCGACGGCCGGGGCGTCGTCTCGGCCGCCTCCTACGAGGCCCGCGCCTTCGGCGTCTCCTCGGCGATGTCCATGGCCGAGGGCCTCCCGCCGCTGCCCCCAGGCCGTGGTCCTGCCCGTGCGTCACGGCCTCTACTCCCAGGTCTCCGCCCAGGTCATGGCCGTCCTGGCCGAGGTCACCCCCGTCCCTGGAGAAGGTGAGCATCGACGAGGCCTTTCCTGGACGTGAGCGGGGCCAGGCGCCGCATGGGCTCGCCGGTGACCATCGGCCGCTGGATCCGCGCCGAGATACGCCGGCGAGTGGGCGTTCCGGCCTCGGTGGGCATCGCCTCCACCAAGTTCATCGCCAGCTCGCCTCCTCCCACGCCAAGCCCGGACGGACTGCTCCTGGTGCCGGCCGCCCCACGCAGGACTTCCTCAACGTGCTGCCGGTCGGGGCGCTGTGGGGTGTGGGCGCCCGGACGCAGGAGATCCTGGCCAGGTGGGGTATCAAGGACGTGCGCACCTTGGCGGACACCGACGTGCGCCACCTGGAGAAGATCCTCGGCCGGGCCTCCGGACGCCACCTGCACGAGCTGTCCCACGGCGTCGACCCCCGCCGGGTCGAGCCGGTGCGCGAGAGAAGTCGGTGGGCACCGAGACCACCTTCTTCGAGACCCTCACCGACCGGGAGCACGCCCGGCGGGTCCTGCTGGACCAGACCCACCAGTGCGCCGCGCGCCTGCGCGCGGCGGACCTGCGCTGCCGTGTCGCCGTCCTCAAGGCCCGAGGGGCCGACTTCACCACCGTCACCCGATCACGCACCCTGGCCACTCCCACCGACCTCGCCCAGGACATCTGGGAGACCGTCTCCTCGCTCTACTCCGCCCTGCCCACCCGCCCGGCGGCTTTTCGCCTCCTGGGGGTACGGGTCGAGGGGCTGCTGCGCCCCGACGACGGTGTGCAGCTCCTCCTGGACGAGGACCCGCGGCGCGGCGCCTCCGAGCGGGCCGCCGACGCCGTGCGCCGCAGGTGGGGCGCCGACGCGCTGGCCCCGGCCAGTCTCCTGCCAGGGAGACGGCACCCACCAAGGCGCCGCCCGGCGCAGGGGCGACGAGGCGAGGTCCTCGTCGTGATCCCGGAGCAGGAGCCGACCTGCGTCCCGGCCAACCTCCACGGAGAGTTTCTCCTGAGCCGTCACAGCGCTTATCCTGGCCACTACGGCGCAGATCCCCGGCCCCGCCCGGAAGCAAGGAGCATGATGGCACTGTCAGAGCGAGAGCAGCAGGTCCTGCGAGACCTGGAATCGCAGCTCCATGAGGATGACCCCGAGCTGGCTCAGACCTTCCAGCGTCAGGAGCGTCGGCTCACGGCCCCTCGCCCCGCCACATCGGTGGCGGTGGCCCTGGTCCTGGTCGGCCTGGCGCTTCTCATCGCAGGGGTCTCAGTGCCCCACAACCTCCTGTCCATCCTGCTGGGGGTCGCGGGCTTCCTCGTGGCCGTCGGCGGGGTGGCACTGGCACTGACCCGGGTCGAGAGCACGACGAGCCCACGTCAGTCCGCGGCAGGTCGAGACAGGCCCGCCAAGGGTGCCAACGGCGGGAAGAGGCGTTCCTCCTTCATGGACCGCCAGTCGAGGCGCTGGGATCGCAGGCGCGACTCAGAGGACTGACCAGCTCACACCAGCCCCTCCTCCTCTCAGCTCCACCCGCATCCCCGCGCCCCCCTCAGGCTGCGTCAACGCACGCCGATCCCCATCTCCTCCACCACCGCCCACTTCCCTCCACCACCCCACTTCCCTCCTCGCCGGCACTGCCTCACAGGTCCTGTCTCCAACGCTCATCCGTTCGAGACAGGACCTGAGCATCTGAGGGCCCGATCAGCCCTCGGCGGACCTCGCGAGGTCGGGACAGAATCCTGAGAATCTCAAGGAACTCATCGGATTCGAGAGAGCTGTCTCAAGAGCGGCGCGGCTCTGCTCCTACCTCTGCGCAGAGGCTCTGAGTCCCACCCGAACTCTGCATGCAGGCCGAGTGGACTCTGCTTTTTCCTGGATATCCACCACGCCGAGGAAGGGTGGTGGTGATGCCTCCTCCACCTCGCCCTCCACCTCCCTCCACTCCGTGTGAGGAGGCAGTGAACTGCTGTTATTCCAACGAAAAGTCAGAGGCCTGGATGGGTGCTTCTGTCGTCGGTGATATGCGGTTGTGATGCTCTCGAGGAGGAGGGGTGGGAGAAAAGGGAGGAAGTGGAGTAAGGGTGGGGGCACGGGGTCGTCGAGGGGAAGGAGGTGGCTCATGTTCCTGGGGACGCATGCACCCAAGCTGGACGAGAAGGGGCCGTCTCATCCTCCCGGCGAAGTTCCGTGAAGAGCTTGCGGGCGGCGTGGTCCTGACCCGAGGTCAGGAGCACTGCCTGTACGCCTTCACCGCCGCCGAGTTCGAGCGCATGTACGCCCAGCTGCGTGAGGCCCCCCTCGCTCAGAAGCAGGCGCGTGACTACGTGCGCGTCATGCTCTCGGGGGCGGACTCGCAGATCCCGGACAAGCAGGGGCGTATCACGCTGCCGGCGCCACTGAGGGCCTACGCGGGCCTGAAGAAGGACCCTGGCGGTGATCGGAGCCGTGCCCGGGTGGAGATCTGGGACTCCGAGTCCTGGAGCACCTACCTGGCCGCCCAGGAACAGGTCTTCGCCGACACGGCCGAGGAGATCATTCCCGGCTTCTTCTGACCCCGCGACCTTGTCGACAACTGAACAACACCCGACGGACCGCACGCAGACGCCAACAGAGCTCTGGTGAACCATCTCGTGAGGTCTCCGCCCGATGTCGAGTCCGACGCCTCTTCCCCGGCGCCGGAACCGCGGGAGGAGTCCTGGCGGTGGCCGCCTCCCCGGTCTGTCGGGGAGCGTCAGATATCGAAGACCTATCAGCAACTGAGTGCCAGTCGGGTACCCGATCCAGCACTCAGAAAGGAGTACGCCTCATGACCAGCTCACAGGCGCAGGCATCCGCTGCCGACGCCGTCGGCCGGCACGAGCCGGTGCTCCTGAGCGCTGCCTGGACCTGCTCGCCCCCGCCATCGAGGGTGCTGCTGACAGTGCGTCGACGGCAGGCCCGGCCCAGCCAGTCATGATCGACTGCACCCTGGGCATGAGGGGCCACACGAGGCCGCGCTCGAGCGCTTCCCGTCCCTGAAGGTCGTGGGCATCGACCGCGACCCTGAGGCGATCGCGCTGGCCTCGGCGCGCCTGGCCCGCTTCGGGGACCGCTTCATCGCGGTTCAGACGACCTACGACGCCGTCAGCCGGGTGGCTCGTGAGCACTCCGCTCGTGCTGAGGGAACCGTGGACGCCGTCCTCATGGATCTGAGGGTCTCCTCCCTCCAACTCGACGAGGCCTCGCGGGGCTTCTCCTATGCCCGCCCGGCACCTCTCGACATGCGCATGGACCAGGGCTCGGGAATGACCGCCCAGGACCTGCTGGAGACTGCCGACGCCGTCGAGCTCACCCGCATCCTGCGCACCTACGGCGAGGAGCGCTTCGCCTCGCGCATCGCCGCCGCCATCGTGCGTCGCCGCGAGTCCGGGCAGCCGGTGGCCAGCACGCAGGAACTGGCCGAGCTCGTCCGTCAGTCCGTGCCCGCAGCGGCTCGGCGTAGCGGTGGGCATCCGGCCAAACGGACCTTCCAGGCGCTGCGCATCGCCGTCAACGCCGAGCTCGACGTCCTGGAGCGGGCCGTGCCCCGGCTCTCAACAGCCTGCGCGTGGGAGGACGCCTCGTGGTGGAGTCCTACCAGTCCCTGGAGGACCGCATCGTCAAGCGGGCGCTGGCCCACGGAGCCACCTCCCGGGCGCCCCAGGACCTGCCGGTCGTCCCCGAGGCGGACCGTCCCTACCTGGAGCTGATCACCAACGGCGCGGAGAAGGCCGATGCCCGCGAGCTCGACCACAACCCCCGCTCAGCACCAGTGCGACTGCGGGCAGCCGCCCGCCTGCGTCCTGCCGACCAGGCTCCTTCGCCGCAGGCGCCTGCGCCCGCCGGCGGTCGGGGACGGGACCCCGGGCACCGGAGCGGTCAACGCACCACGCGCCGACGCCACCACAGCTAGGCGGCCCCGCCGCTCCAGATACCCGCGGACCGCCCCAGGCGGTCAACGATCCCACTGCACCATCGTCCATCCACACCAGTCCAGCTACGCCACAGGGAAGGCACATTGATGAGCGCCACTGCTACTGCTCGAGTCACCCGCCCGATCGCGACGCGGCGCACCGCCCAGGCAAGTGGTTCCACCAGCACCCAGGGGCGCACGGAGGCGGGCTCGGTCAAGCGACCCCAGCTGCGCGTCGTCAGCGGTGCCTCCCGGGCCGCCTCATCATCCCTTCCCTTCCTGACCGTCATCATCCTCGTGCTGGCCGGGGCCCTCATCACCTCGATGCTCCTCAACGCCAAGATGGCTGACACCGCCTACCGGATGAAGGAGAAGCAGATCGAGCTCAACGTTGCCGAGGACCACGTCGAGACGCTGCGCACCCAGGTGCAGGAGGCCTCGGCGCCCGACGCGCTGGCCAGCCGCGCCAAGGACCTCGGGATGGTTCCCGCCGCCGCCCCCGGCGTCGTCGACGTCAACAAGGGGCAGCTCACCGAGGGGACCCCCGCCCACGCCGCCAGAGCGGGAAGTAGGCGCCTGTGAATCCCTCGCGTCGTCAGGCGCTCCAGCTCGGAGGGCTGCTCGTGTTCACCGCACTGGCCGGGCGCACCGTCTACGTCCAGGCGGTCGAGGGGCCGGAGCTGGCCCAGAAGGCGAAGGCCGAGCGCACGGTCACCTGGGTCAACCGAGCCCCCCGCGGCGACATCACCGGACGCGACGGCACCGTCCTGGCCTCCTCTGCGGTCAGCTACGACGTCGGCGTCAACCAGTCCGCCATCGCCCAGTACGAGCGCACCGAGATGCGACTCAACGAGTCCACCGGCGTCAATGAGAAGGTCGTCGTCGACTACGGGGCGACTGCGGTCGCGGCCCAGCTCGCTCCGATCCTCGACGTCGATCCCCTCGAGCTCGGAGCCAAGCTCGTGGGAAACCGGAGCTACGAGGTCATCGCCCAGGAGGTCTCTCCCGACACCTGGCGCAAGATCAAGGCTCTGGACATTGCCGGGGTCGAGCCCGACCAGCGCACCCGACGCACCTACCCGGCCGGGACCGTGGCCGGCAACGTCCTGGGCTTCACCCACGAGGGCGAGCACAACCGCGAGCTCATCGGGGCAGCCGGGCTGGAGCTGACTCAGAACAAGCTCCTGACGGGAACCGACAGCAAGGGGCAGCGAGGAGGTCGGGCGCAGCGGCGTCATCATCCCCACCGGTGAGCAGGAGGACGAACCGGCCAGGCCCGGTGTCACGGTGCGCACCACCCTCAACCCCGACCTGCAGTCCATCGCCCAGGAGACCATCGACAAAACGGTTGCCGCACAGCACGCGGACTGGGGCATCGTCATGGCCATGGAGCCGGCCACCGGCAAGGTCGTGGTCCTGGCCGACTCCAACTCGGTCGACCCCTCCGACCCCTCGGCCACATCCGAGGAGAACCGCACCGCCCGCAGCGTTCAAGCCGTCTTCGAGCCCGGAAGCGTCGGGAAGGTCGTCACCTTCGCCGCCGCTCTGGAGGAGGGGCCGTCAAGCCGAGGACACCTGGACCATCCCTACACCTGGACCTCGGCCAACGGACGAGACCTTCAAGGACTCCCACGAGCACGAGACCCAGACCATGACCACCGCCGGGGTCCTGGCGGAGTCCTCCAACGTCGGCACCGTGCAGATCGGCGAGAAGCTCGCCGACGACGTCCGCTACAAGTACATGAAGCGCTTCGGCTGGGGACAGGCCACGGGCGTCGAGATGCCGGCGGAGTCCGACGGCATCCTCTACCCGCCCAGCTCCTGGGACGACCGCACCCGCTACACCACCATGTTCGGGCAGGGCGTGGCCTGCACCACTCTCCAGTCCCTCCAGGTGCTGGCCGCCGTGGCCAACAAGGGCGTGCGCGTGGCCCCGCGCGTCATCGACGCCTGGATCGACGCCGACGGCAAGCAGACCCCCCAGAAGCGCCCCCAGGGGTGCGCGTCATCTCCGAGGCGACGGCCAAGACCCTCACCGAGATGCTCATCGGCGTCACCCAGGAGGGCGGCACCGCCGAGTCCGCCTCCATCAACGGCTACCTGGTGGCCGGCAAGACCGGAACCACAGAGATCCTCACCGACGACTCCACCGTGGCCTCCTTCGTCGGCTTCCTGCCGGCCCGCGACCCGGTGCTGGCCATCGCGGTCATCGTCAACCGGCCCGAGGGAATCTATGGAGGCACCGTTGCCGCCCCCGTCTTCCGGGAGGTGGCGCTGGCCGCCATGCAGGCGCTCAACATCGCCCCGGACCCGAGCGTCGTGGCGGCCCGGGCCGCTCGCAACGGTGCCGGGGGAGAGCGGGACGCGAACCAGTGAGGTGGCCTATGTGCTAGACGAGCGTGACCACCAGCACCTCGGCGAAGTGAGCCGGAGGGGCTCTTGTGGAACATCGACAGTGGAAGGTCGCGATAGATTGAGGAACTATGAGCAACCACGCCTACGAGTCGGCCGCCGCCCTACGGCCGAGCTCCAATGGTCCCATTCCCATCAGTACTCTGAGCGAGCGCTTCTCCCTGGCTCCCGCCTCAGCTGAGGATGCCGCCGCCCTCAATGACCTGAGCATCCTGGGGGTCAGTGTCGACTCCGGCGACACCGCACCGGGAGAGCTCTTCGTGGGACTGCCCGGTTTCACCGTCCACGGCGCCCGCTTCGCCGCCGAGGCGGCCGCCTCCGGTGCCGTTGCCGTCCTGACCGATGCCGACGGCGCCCAGATCGTCCACGAGTCCGCTCCCGGAACCCCGGTCCTCGTGCACGATGACCCCCGTGCCGTCGTCGGCCCTCTGAGCGCCGAGGCCTACCACCACCCGGCACGCGGACTGATTACCACCGCTGTCACCGGAACCAACGGCAAGACGACCACCGCCTACTTCCTCGACGCCATCCTGTCCGCCCACGTCGGCGCCTGCATGGTGGCCGGAACCGTCGAGCTGCGCGTGGGGAGCGCTCCGTGGAGTCCCCGCGCACCACCGTCGAGGCCCCCGTCCTGCAGCGGATGATGGCCCTGGCCGTGGAGGACGGGGTCGGCGCCGCCTCCCTGGAGGCCTCCAGCCACGCCATCGTCCTGCACCGGCTCGATGGGTTCGTCGTCGACGTCGCCGGCTTCACCAACCTTCAGCGCGACCACCTCGACTTCCACAAGACCATGGAGGGCTACCTGGAGGCCAAGGCGCAGCTGTTCACCCCCGAGCACGCCCGCCGCGGCGTGGTCTGCGTCGACGACCAGTGGGGCGCGGCCCTGGCCGCTAAGGCCCCCATTGAGATCGACCGCGTGCGCGCCTACCCCGGGGACACTCCCGCCGACTGGTGGGTCGGTGACGCCGCCGTCTCCTGACCGACTCCGCCACCACCTTCACTCTCCACGGGCCCGACGGCGAGCACATCGAGGCCTCCTGCCCCCTGCCCGGACTCGTCAACGTCCAGAACGCCGCCCTGGCCCTGGTCATGGCCATCCGTGCGGGGGTGCCCGCCGCCACGGCCACAGCCGCCCTGGCCGGTGCCCACAACATCCCCGGCCGGATGCAGCGCATCAGCCAGCGCGACGGCCGACGCGGCCTGTGCATCGTCGACTTCGCCCACACCCCCGACGCCATGGAGCTGGCCCTCAAGGCCGTGCGCCCCATCACCCCAGGGCGCCTCATCGTGGTCTTCGGCTCCGACGGCGACCGCGACCAGGGCAAACGGCCCATGCTGGGTGAGGTGTGCGCCCGCCTGGCGGACGTACTGGTCGTCACCGACGAGAACCCCCGCAGCGAGGACCCCCAGCTCATCCGCAACGCCATCCTCGACGGGGTGCGGCGTGCGCCCCGACCTGAAGGACGTCGAGGAGATCACCACCTGGCGCGGCGACGCCGTGCGCCAGAAGTCGAGCTGTGCGGACCCAACGACACCGTCATCGTCACCGGGAAGGGGCACGAGCCCTTCCTGGAGATGGCTGGGGAGTTCATCCGCTACAACGACGCGCCCGTGATGGCCGAGGCCGTCGAGAAGAAATGGGGACGGGCATGAGGGCTCAGCCTGAGTCAGATCGCAGCCGCCGTCGGCGGCGAGGCTCATCGGCGGACGCGCCCGTGACCGGACCGGTCGTCACCGACTCGCGCCAGGCCGCCGAGGGCTCACTGTTCATCGCCGTTCACGGTGAGCGCACCGACAGCCACGCCCACCTGGGATCGGCCGGGGCCCTGGGTGCCGTCGGAGCCATCGTCTCCGACCTGGAGGCCGCCCGCAGCGGGCTGTCCCAGGGGCAGGCCGAGACGCCGACCATAGGTCTCGTCCTCGTGGAGGATACCGTGACGGCCCTCGGCGCACTGGCCCGCACCCACCTGGAGGGGCTGCGCCGGGCGCAGCCGAGCGCAGTGAGCGTCTCACCGTGGTGGCGATGACCGGCTCGGTGGGCAAGACCACCACCAAGGACCTCACCCGTCAGCTCCTGGCCGCCTCCGGACCCACGGTGGCGCCCCGGGCCAGCTTCAACAATGAGATCGGTCTGCCGCTGACCGTGCTGGAGGCCGACGAGTCCACCCGCTACCTCGTCCTGGAGATGGGGGCATCCGGACCCGGGCACATCGCTTACCTCACCGACATCGCCCCCCTGGACGCGGCCGGGGTCCTCATGATCGGGCACGCCCACATGGGCGGTTTCGGCTCCATCGAGGGCGTCGCCGCGGCCAAGGCCGAGATCATCGCCGGCCTGCTGCCTGAAGGGACCGCCGTCCTCAACGCCGACGACGCCCGCGCCGCCGCCATGGCCGAGCTCGCGCCGGCACGCGTCCTCACCTTCTCCGCTCAAGGGCGACAGGCCGACTTGAGGGCTGAGAACGTGAGCCTGGACGCGGCCGCCCGAGCAGCCTTCGACCTCCACCTGCCCGGGCTCGCCGAGCCCCGACGCGTCCAGCTGGCCGTCGCCGGCGCTCACAACGTGTCCAACGCCCTGGCCGCCGCCGGCCTGGCCCTGGCCGCAGGACTGGACCCCGAGCTCGTTGCCGACAGGCTCGGCTCGGTGAGCATTGAGAGCCCCCACCGCATGGATGTGTCGGAGCTCGGTGGGATCTTCTCCCTTATCGACGACTCCTACAACGCCAACATCGACTCCATGACGGCGGCGCTGGCCGTGCTGCCGGCTCTGGCCGGGGGGCGACGTCGCGTCGTCGTGATTTCCGAGATGCTCGAGCTGGGGGAGTCCTCGGCGGCCGATCACGCGCGCACCGGAGAGCTAGCGGCCCAGGCCGGAGCCGCTATGCTCAGTGGCATCGGCTCCACCCAGGAGGCACTCGAGGCGGCCAGGGCGCGAGGGGTCGAGGTGGTCGGCTTCGATGATGCCGCGACCGCCATCTCCCAGATCGACGCCCTGCTGTGCGACGGCGACGCCGTCCTGGTCAAGGGCTCCAACGGCTCGGGCGCCTGGCGCCTGGCCGACCACCTCAGGAGGTTCGTCCCCGATGACCGCCATCCTCATCTCCGGCGTGGTCGGACTGGTGGGCACCCTGCTGAGGGACCCCCTGCTCATCCGCTACCTCCACGCCAAGGAGTACGGACAGTTCATCCGCCAGGACGGGCCCCCAGGGACACTTCACCAGCGCGGCACGCCGACCATGGGCGGCCTCGTCATCATCATCTCCACCGTCCTGGGCTACACCCTGGCCAATCTCACCCAGCTGCGCACACCGCGCGCCTCCGGGGTCCTGCTGCTCTTCCTCGTCGTCGGACTCGGGCTCATCGGATTCCTGGACGACTTCGAGAAGATCTCCAAGCAGCGCTCCCTGGGGCTGAGGGCGTGGCAGAAGATCGTGGGGCAGGCGATCATCGGCGTCGGATTCTCGGTGGCGGCCCTGCACTTCGCGGACCGCAACGGACTCACCCCCGCCTCCACCCGGATCTCCTTCGCCCGGGACTCGGCGATCAACCTGGCCTTCGCCGGCAGCGTCGTCGGGCTCATCCTGTTCATCCTGTGGGCCAACTTCCTCATCACCGCCTGGTCCAACGCCGTCAACCTCACCGACGGACTCGACGGACTGGCCGCCGGCGCCTCGGCCATGGTCTTCGGCGCCTACACGCTCATCGGTGTGTGGCAGACCAACCAGTCCTGCAACTACGGTCACGAGACCATGGTCCCCACCACCTGCTACCAGGTCAGGGGACCCGCGAGACCTGGCCATGATCGCCGCCGCCCTCATGGGGGCCTGCTTCGGCTTCCTGTGGTGGAACGCCTCACCGGCCAAGATCTTCATGGGCGACACCGGGTCCTTGGCCCTGGGCGGGGCCGTCGCAGGACTGTCGATCCTGACCCGCACCGAGTTCCTCGCCGTCATCCTGGGCGGACTCTTCCTGGCCGAGGTCATGAGCGACATCATCCAGATCGTCTCATTCAAGTCAACAGGCCGACGCGTCTTCCGCATGGCTCCCCTGCATCACCACTTCGAACTGGGAGGATGGACCGAGGTCAATGTGGTGATCCGCTTCTGGATCATCGCCGGCCTGTGTGTCATCGCGGGACTCGGTCTCTTCTACGCCGAGTACCTGCGCCAGCTCATCTTCGGATGAACCGGGATGCTCGGGCCGCTCTGACCCGACCCCTTGAAACAGTCTTTTCCTGCCGGCAACTCCGTCAGGAGCAGTGAGAAAACCAGGAGCGTGAACCCGCACCGTGACCAGTCCGACTGAAGTCCCCGGTGAATCGCCCAGCGCCGTCACCGGCCTTGGCAGGGTCCCTGAGCGACCAGCTCGACGGCGCCCATGTGGCCGTCGTCGGACTGGGGCGTACCGGGCGCGCCGTCGTCGATGCCCTGGCTACGCTGGGGGCCCGCATTCACGTCTTCGACAGCCGTGAGTCCTCCATCGAGATGCTGCACACCCCGTGGCCTCCGCCGCGGTCGCCGACGCCGAGGCCACCGCGGCCGCCCTGGCGCAGTCCCCGGCGCGGCTCCTCATCGTCTCACCCGGGGTCCCGGCCACCGGCCCGGTCCTGCGAGGCGCCGCGGCAGCGGGCATCGAGACCTGGAGCGAGGTCGAGCTGGCTTGGAGGATCCAGCAGGACTCGTCACGCCCGCACGTCCCCTGGCTGACTGTCACAGGAACGGACGGCAAGACCACCACGGTCAGCATGCTCTCGGCGATCCTGACGGCCCACGGGCTCACGGCCCCGGCTGTCGGCAACATCGGCACTCCCGTCATTGAGGCGGTGCTGTCCGGCAGCGCCGACGCCCTGGCCGTGGAGCTGTCCAGCTTCCAGCTCCACACCACCAGGACCCTGGCGCCCCTGGCCTCGGCCTGCCTCAACCTGGCCGCCGACCACCTCGACTGGCACGGAGGGCTGGAGGCCTACGCCCAGGACAAGGCCCGCGTCTACCGCCGCACCCGGCTCGCCGCCATCTACAACCTCGCCGACGCCGCCACCGAGGACATGGTCCGCCAGGCCGACGTCGTCGAGGGCTGCCGAGCCATCGGCTTCACCCTGGCCGCGCCGGGGCTGGGGCAGGTCGGCATGGTCGAGGACCTGCTGGTCGACCGCGCCTTCCATGCCCAGCGACGTTCCAGTGGTGTCGAGCTGGCCACCACCGCCGACCTGGCTCACCTGGCTCCTGGGCGGCGCGCCCAGAACCTGCCCGCGCACCTGTTGGCCGACGCCTTGGCGGCCGCCGCGCTGGCCCGCGCAGCCGGAGTCGATCCGGAGGCGGTCGCCTCCGGGCTGCGCGCCTACAGCCCCGGGGCCCACCGGATCGTCACCGTCGCCGAGGCGGATGGTGTCACCTGGGTCGACGACTCCAAGGCCACCAACCCGCACTCCGCCGAGGCCGCACTGACCTCCCTGCCGCGGGGGACCGGCGTGTGGATCTGCGGCGGCGACACCAAAGGCGCCCAGTTCTTCGACCTGGTCCGCACGGTGCGCCCCCACCTGCGCGGCGCAGTCGTCATAGGCAAGGACCAGAACGACATTCTGGCGGCCCTGGAGCGGGAGGCCCCCGGCCTTGCCCTCACCCGCGTCAGTGACGGCAGCGCCGAGCAGGTGAGCGCCGCAGCGGTGGAGGCCGCCGGCGCCATGGCCCGCAGCGGCGACACCGTCATACTGGCCCCGGCTTGCGCCTCCTGGGACCAGTTCACGTCCCTACGCCCAGCGCGGCGACCTGTTCGCCGCCTGCGCCCGGGCCTACACCCAAGACGATGGCGCCCGGGACACGGACGCCTCCGGCGACCGGGAGCAGCTGTGAAGACCGGGTCCACCTCGGCCACCGCTGCCCGCTCGTCGAGCCCCTCCTCGTCAGGATCCTCGCGGGCATCCGGAGGTCCGTCACGGGGGACCGGTGCCGACCACAAGCCGGAGCGGACCGCCCCCCGCAGGGGCGCGGCCACCTCGTCCAGGCCGTCCAGGCCGACCGGGAAGCCCTCCGGCTCCCGGCCCACGGGAGCCGGAGGCCACCTGCGTGGCGCCTGGCGCAAGCGCCTGGCGCGCTGGGGCGAGCGGCTTTCGAGACCCTGGGACGGCGGGGCCCCCCAGCCCGATGGCGTCCCCGAGGATCGTCGTCGGCGTCCCTCCGGCGGGCCGGACTCCACCCAGGGCTCCGAGCAGGTGACCCTGACCTACTACTGCCTGCTCGTGTCCACCCTGGTGCTGGAGACCTTCGGACTCATCATGGTCTTCTCCGTGCAGTCAGTGACCGTTGCCGCCACCGGCGGCAACGCCTTCACCGACTTCGCCAAGTACCTCATCTTCGCCGCGGTGGGGACGCTGGGCATGGTGGGCGTCTCCCGCATCCCGCTGTCCTGGTTCCCGCGGATGGCGTGGGTGCTCCTGGCACTGACGATCGCCATGCAGTGCCTGGTGTTCACACCCGTGGGCGTCAACGTCTACGGCAACCGCAACTGGATCCAGGTCCCAGGGGTCGGCACCGCCCAGCCCTCGGAGTTCATCAAGGTGGCCCTCGCCCTGGTCCTGGGCACCCTGGTGACCTGGTACGCGGACAGGCGCCCTCGGGACCGGGTGTGGGCGGCGGGCTGGGGCGGCGTCGGCGCCGCGATCCTGAGCGTCCTGGGCGGACAGGATCTGGGAACCGTCATCATCCTGGTGATCATCGTCGCCGGGGCCCCTGTGGGTGGGGGAATGCGCAAGCGCTGGTTCGCCCTCCTGGGTGTCGGCGGCATCGCCATGTTCGCGGCTGCCTCCATGCTCAGCGCCAACCGGCGCGCCCGGATCACCGCCTGGATCCATCCCGAGGGCGCCGACCCCATGGGCGTGGGCTACCAGCCCAAGCACGGGATGTGGGCGCTGGGGACCGGGGGCTGGCTCGGTGTGGGGCCGGGATCCTCGCGCCAGAGTGGGGCTACCTCACCCAGGCGGACTCCGACTACATCTTCGCCGTGCTCGGTGAGGAATTCGGGCTGGTGGGCACGCTCGTCGTCATCGCCCTGTTCGCCGGCATCGGAGCCTGCTGCCTGCGGCTCATGAGACGCCACACCTCCCTGTACGTCGTGGCCACAACCTCGGCCATCGGTGCGTGGATCGTGGGGCAGGCGATCATCAACATGGGGGTCGTCACCGGTGCGCTGCCGGTGCTGGGCGTCCCCCTTCCCCTCGTCAGCCGTGGAGGCACCGCACTGGTGTCGGTCCTCCTAGCCATCGGGGTGCTTCTGGCCTTCGCACGCCATGAACCTGGTGCGCAGGAGGCCCTGTCCACGAGTCCCGGGGCGCTGCGTCGTTCCCTGGCAGTTATTGTCCCAAGGAGGAACCGTGCCCGAGACAAGTGAGAGCGCAAGCTCGCCCCAGCAGGAACGTCCCAGCGGCTCGGAGCGGCCCCGGCCATTGCGGGTACTGCTGGCCGGTGGAGGCACCGCCGGCCACGTCAACCCGTTGCTGGCCACGGCCGCGGCTCTGCGTGACCCGGCCCTGGGCGGTGATCCTCGTACGCGGATCCTCGTCCTGGGGACCGCCGAGGGACTGGAGAAGCGACTGGTGCCCGAGGCCGGCTTCGAGCTGGCCTTCGTTCCCAGAGTTCCTCTGCCTCGGCGCCCCAGCGGTGACCTGCTGCGCCTGCCGCACCGGCTGGGAAAGGCGATCAGCGCGGCCACGGAGGCCATTGAGACGGTCAGTGCCGACGTCGTCGTCGGCTTCGGCGGCTACGTGTCGACCCCGGCCTACCTGGCCGCCAGGAAGGCCGGAGTGCCGGTCGTCATCCATGAGCAGAACGCCCGTCCGGGCCTGGCCAACCGGCTGGGGGCCTCCTGGGCACAGGCCGTCGCCCTGACCTTCGCCTCCACCCGTCTCAAGGCCTCCAAGGGACGCACCGAGGTCACGGGGCTGCCGCTGCGCCCGGCCATCGCCACCCTGGTGTCGCAGCGGGCCACGAGCGAGGGGACCCACCGGGCCCGCGCCGAGGGTGCGCAGGCTCTGGGGCTCGACCCCGACCTGCCCACGCTGCTGGTGACGGGCGGATCCTTAGGGGCCCAGCACCTCAACGAGGTCCTGAGCGAGTCGCTGGGCTCCCTGCCCGCCGGACTGCAGGTGCTGCACCTGACCGGTAAGGACAAGGACGCCCCGGTGCGCGCCGCCCTCGAGGCGGCAGTGGCCTCCGGCGCCGCGGAGGACCTCTCCGAGCGGTACCACGTGCTCGACTACCTGACCACGATGGAACAGGCCTACGCCTGCGCCGACGGGGTCCTGTGCCGTTCCGGCGCCGGTACCGTCGCAGAGATCACGGCCCTGGGGCTTCCGGCACTCTACGTCCCCTTGCCGATCGGCAACGGGGAGCAGCGTCTCAACGCCGCTGACGTCCTGGCCTCCGGGGGCGGGCGCATGGTGCTCGACGCCGACCTGAAGCCCTCGGACATCCTTGACTTCGCGATGCTCATCTCCGACCCTGAGCGGCAGGCCGCCATGGCCCGGGCCGCGGCCTCCACCGGCGTCCAGGATGCGGCGGCTCGCCTGGCCGCCCTCATTCAGCAGTGCGCCTCCATCCATGACACTCCCACTGATGAGGAGAACGCGGCATGACCGCCACGACAACCCAGGACAGCTCCCACGCTGCCGGCCGGCCGGCCGGCGCCGATCAGCGCACGCTGGCAGACAGGACCTTCCACCTCATTGGCATCGGGGGAGCGGGGATGAGCGTGGTCGCCCAGCTGCTCGCCGCCCGCGGTGCCCGGGTCACGGGCTCCGACGCCCACGGCGGTCCCGCCTTCGACCACCTGGCCGACCTGGGCATCACGACCCACCTGGGGCACGACGCCGCGAATGTCCCCAGCGCAGCACGGTCGTGGTGTCCACCGCGATCAAGGAGACCAACCCCGAGCTCGCCCAGGCCCGGCGGCGGGGCCAGGAGGTCATCCACCGGTCTCAGGCGCTGGCGCTGGCCGCTCAGGGCCTGGACTTCGTCGCCGTGGCGGGTGCGCACGGCAAGACCACGACCTCAGGCATGCTCGCCGAGGCCCTCACGGACGCCGGCGCCGACCCTCCTCGCCATCGGCGGAGTCGTGCGGGCGCTGGGCACCGGGGCCCACCTGGGCAGCGGTCCCGTCCTGGTCGCCGAGGCCGATGAGTCCGACCGCTCCTTCCTCAACTACTCCTCGTGCGTGGAGATCGTCACCAACGTCGAGCCAGACCACCTCGACAGCTACGGCACCGCGGAGGCCTTCGAGACGGCATTCGTCGACTTCGCTCACCGGCTGGTGTCCGGGGGCCTGCTGGTCGCCTGCGCCGCCGATGCCGGCGCACTGCGCCTGGCGCAGCGCGCTGCAGCCGATGGCCTGCGCGTCGTCACCTACTCCTTCGCAGGCCCCGAGACCCTCCCCGGCGGGGTGCTTGTGGGGGAGGGACACGTCCACCTGGACATTCGGGAACGTGGGGCCTCATCCACTCGGGGGCTGCTGACCCTCACCACGGCGACCGACCGCGAGCCCGCCGGCGGCGTGGGTGAGGAGCCGCATCACGGCCCGGTTGAGCTGGTGCTGGCCGTGCCCGGGGACCACGTGGCCCTCGACGCCGCCGGTGCCTGGGCCGCGGGCATCGAGCTCGGCGTCGAACCGGTCCTGATGGCCCGGGCACTAGGGGCCTTCGGGGGGACGGGCCGGCGCTTCGAGGACCGGGGAGAGGCCGACGGCGTGCGCGTCATCGACGACTACGCCCACCACCCCACGGAGATCGAGGCCCTGCTGCGCACGGCGCGGGGTGTGGCCCAGGAGCGCGGCGGTCGGGTCCTGGTCCTGTTCCAGCCGCACCTGTTCTCCCGCACCAGGGTCTTCGCCGACCGCTTCGGACAGGCGCTGGCCCTGGCCGACGCCGTTGTCGTCACCGATGTCTACCCCGCCAGGGAGACTCAGGCGGACTTCCCCGGTGTCACCGGGGACACGGTCGCCCAGCGGGTCCCCGGCGGCACAGCCAGGTTCGTCGCCGAGCGTCTTGAAGCCGCGCACGCGGTGGCCGACCTGGCGCGCCCCGGCGACTTGCTGCTGACAGTCGGCGCCGGAGACGTCACCGAGCTCGCTGCCACGGTACTGGCCGACTTGGCGGCCCGCGAGGGCGGTGCAGCCCCCTCGCCCGCGGACCTGGACGAGCGGGCATGAGAAGCCCTCGGCCCCCGTCCCGAGCGCTCCAACCACGCTCAGGACGTCCCGGCCCGTATCCCTCCGCGCCGTTCGGGTCCCCGGCGTCCGCGTCCCACCCGCTCGGCGCAGGGGACCGTCTGCGGCGAGTACCCCGACGGATCAGGGGACCGAGCAGGCCGGGCCTCCGGCCCCCGCCAACCTGCCCCGGAGCGCTTCCGCCTCCAGGGCTCCCAAGGCCCAGGGTGGATCCGCTGGGGCGCCCTCGCGACCCAGGCGTCCGTCGACGTCGAGGGGCGCATCCAGCCCCTCGACGGTTTCGACGTCGCGGCGGCGAGGACACCAAACGCACCAGCCCCCGTCAGGAGTCCTCCAGCCCCGACGCGGCATCGAGCACCGAGCTGACCGTGTTCGGCCGTCGGCAGGTGGCTCTTTCCAGAGGAGACGACCGGGTCGTCTCCACCGGGCTGGCCGATCGTCTCAAGGAGCGTCAGGACGCCTTGCGCCGGTTGCGGCTGCGACGGGTGGTGAGGGTCTCCGTCGTGGTGCTCGCCATTGTCCTGACGGTCTGGGCCCTGACCTTCTCACCCCTCCTGGGTCTGCAGACTCAGAGGATCTCCGTGGCAGGATCGGACGGCAGCGTCTCGGATAAGCAGGTCCGCGAGGTTCTGGCCGCCTACGCGGGTGACTCGTTGCTGCGGCTGGACACCGGCCGGCTCTCCACCCAGGTCAGCGACAAGCTGGTCCGGGTGCGCCGGGGCGCAGGTGACCAGGGCCTGGCCCCACGGGCTGCGGGTGCACTTGACGATGCGCGTGCCGGTGGCCACCGTGCAGGACTCGGAGGGCTACCAGGTCCTCGACAACGAGGCCGTGGTCCTCGAGCGGGTCCCCGAGCCTCCGTCGGGCCTGGTGAACATCGTGCCCGACCCCGCCGTGCAGGCATCGGGGCCACAGAGGATCTCCGCCAAGCAGGTCGCCGCCGTCACCCAGGTGGTGGGTTCCCTCACGCCTGAGACCCTGGCCCAGGTGAGCAGCGGCAGCGCCACTGAGGCGGGGCAGGTCACACTGACCTTGTCCAGCGGGGCCAGCGTGGTCTGGGGGAACAACCAGGACAACCAGCTCAAGGCACGCGTCCTGGCGACTCTCATGACCACCACCGCGTCCATCTACGACGTCTCCTCGCCGCATCGCCCCACCACACGATCCACCGACGGAGCGACCACGACCACCGCGGCGCCGTCGCCGACGTCCTGAAAAGTTCTTCTGCTCGGCCGCTGCTCGACGAGCCCAGGGACGGCGGGACGCGCAGCAGCACGTGACCTCAGCCCTTCAGGTTTATTGCAGGGTATATTGCAGCGATATAGCAGGGAATCCGCAGGCAACTGCACACGAACACGCCGGGCTTCAATGCGATACGAGGTCCTGGAAGTCTCATAGCGTTAGGCCAGTCGTTCAGAGAATGACATAAGTATTGACCTTAACTTGAGGTTGAGGTTTGAGGGGAGTCCTCGTCAGAGGACTCATGACGAAACTCGCGGAGGGGACGCCAGTGGTCGAGAGCATGGCTGTGGACGACTCACAGCACTACCAGGCAGAGATCAAGGTCGTCGGTGTCGGCGGCGGCGGCGTCAATGCCGTCAACCGCATGATCGAGGCCGATCTGCGTGGCGTGGAGTTCATCGCCGTGAACACCGACGCCCAGGCGCTGCTCATGTCCGACGCTGACGTCAAGCTCGACGTCGGTCGGGACCTGACCCGAGGTCTGGGAGCGGGAGCCGACCCGGCGATCGGCCGCAAGGCCGCCGAGGATCACGAGTCCGAGATCCGTGAGGCCCTCGACGGCTCGGACATGGTCTTCGTCACCGCGGGTGAGGGGGGCGGCACCGGCACCGGCGCGGCCCCCGTCGTCGCTCGCCTGGCCAAGAGCATTGGTGCGCTGACCATCGGTGTGGTCACCCGTCCCTTCTCCTTCGAGGGCCGCCGCCGCTCGGCCCAGGCCGAGACGGTGTCCAGGCGCTGCGCGAGGAAGTCGACACCCTCATCGTCATCCCCAACGACCGCCTCCTGCAGATCGCCGACAAGAACATCTCCGTGGTTGACGCCTTCAAGCAGGCCGACCAGGTTCTTCTTCAGGGTGTCCAGGGCATCACCGAGCTCATCACCACCCCCGGTCTCATCAACGTCGACTTCAATGACGTCAAGTCCGTGATGCAGGGCGCCGGCAGTGCGCTCATGGGCATCGGCTCGGCCACCGGTGAGGGGCGCGCGATCACGGCCACCGAGGAGGCCATCGCCTCGCCGCTGCTGGAGACCTCGATCGACGGCGCACACGGCGTGCTGCTCTTCTTCCAGGGCGGTTCCGACCTGGGCCTGTTCGAGATGAACGAGGCCGCCAACCTGGTGCGCGAGGCCGTCCACCCCGAGGCCAACATCATCGTCGGAAACGTGGTCGACGGCGCCCTGGGGAGACGAGGTGCGGGTGACGGTCATCGCCGCCGGCTTCGACTCCGAGCCGGTCGTCGGTGGCCTGGTCGATCCGATGACTCGGCTGTCGCGGGCCGCCGCTGTGCCGCCGGTGCCCTCCTCCCCGGTGGACGACCTGCCTCGGCCCCGCTCCTCGCGGTGGCGCCCATGCCGCCCAGAACCCGGTGACTCGTCCGGTCCCGCTGGCTCCTCCGCCCTCCTCCTCTCCGGCGGCCGCGGCGAACCTGTCTGAGGTCAGTGCGGCCGAGGCCCTCTCCTCGGGGAGTATGCCGGCCTATGTGGATGAGTCCTACGGCTCCCTACGGCTCGGTGCCGGCGCAGCACTCGGTCTCCGATCTTGAGGTTCCTCAGGTCATCGGGGTCGACGCCGACGACGACGGCATCGATCTGCCTGACTTCCTGCGCTGAGCGGCATCGCTGCCCGGGGATGCGGCAACATGTGCGACACCGGTGCCGTTGAGATCTCGGACCTGATCGAGGTGGATCTGGGGCCCGCGGGCTCGTGGGTACTTCACTACCTGCGGCCTGCGGGCCCGTCCCGTCCTGGCCCCGGAGGGTGGCGCTCAGGATCGGGGGGCCGAAAGCGGGGACGAGACCGCCTATGGCGGGTGGAACCTGGCACTCCACGTCGGAGACGACCCGCAACGTGTTCATGGTCACCGTCGTCAGCTCGAGGGGCTGCTCGGGCTCGAGCGGGGGCGTCACCTGGCCTGGATGAACCAGATCCACTCGGCCGTCGTGGCCACGGCTCAGGTTGACGAGGTGCCCGAGGCGGATGCGCTCGTCCTGGACTCCCGGACGGCCGGGGCGCCCGCGGGCTGCTGCGTTCTCGTGGCTGACTGCGTCCCCGTCCTGCTGGCGTCCCGGGACGGCGCTCTCACCGCCGCCGTGCACGCCGGACGGCGAGGAATGCTCGACGGTGTCGTCCCCGCCACGATCGAGTTCCTTCAGCGCGGCGGAGTGGAGCCGACGGATCTGTGGGCCGCCGTGGGCCCGTCGATCTGCGGCTCCTGCTACGAGGTCCCCGAGGACATGCTCGCGCTGTCCGCGCAGCGCGAACCGGCGTGCGCCTCGCGCACATCGTGGGGCACGCCCGGCCTTGACGTCGCGGCAGGTGTGCTCGCCCAGCTCGAGCGCGCCGGTGTTGGTCACATCAGTGCTGGTCAGTGGTGCACCTATGAGGACCCTCGTTTCTTCTCCTACCGGCGTGACGGAGTGACAGGACGCCTGGCCGGCATTGGAGTTCCGGGATAAGCCCCAGTGCACTGAGTACCTCCTGGGCGTGACCTTCCTGAAACCTGAGGTTGGGGACACGCCGAGATGAGGTCCCCGTGCGGCGTCGTAGGGCGGATACCGTCGCAGCACATCCGGAACGCAGGGGACCGGACGAACCAAGGAGCGATAAATGGGCGCGCTGCGCAGTATGACCAGTTTCCTCGGCTACTCGGAGCCGGAGGAGGAGACCTACGAGGACAGCTATGAGGCTGCCGACGCCGGTTACGCCGTGCAGGAGCACGAGCAGGACTACAGCGACGAGGGGTACGAGGACTTCTCCGCCCCGGCTGCGCCCTGATCCCGTTGTCGCCGCCCCGGATCTTCGCCGTATCGTCACGGTTCACCCTCGACCTACAACGAGGCCAGGATCATCGGAGAGTCCTTCCGCGACGGCGTCCCCGTCATCATCAACCTCACCGGTATGAGCGAGTCCGACGCGCGCCGGATGGTGGACTTCTCCGCCGGCCTGGTCTTCGGGCTGCACGGCGCCATCGAGCGCGTCACCCCGCGCGTGTTCCTGCTGACCCCGGCCAGTGTGGAGATCGACGGCGGTGAGGTCGCCGAGGCCCGCGGCCGCTTCTTCAACCAGAGCTGAGCTGACTCGTAGGTGAACCTCGTCTCCGCAGTAGCCGGGATCCTGTCGAGCATTCTGAGCCTGTACTTCCTCATCCTCCTGGTCAGGGTCGTGCTCGACTGGATTCAGGTCTTCGCCCGCCAGTGGCGACTTCCCGGGGGTCGTCCTGGTGCTGGCCAACCTTTGTCTACGCTCTGACGGATCCGCCTCTGCGAGTGATCCGTCAGAGGGTTCCCATGGCACGCCTGGGAGGGTCGGTATCGACCTGAGCTTCCTGGTCCTGGTCTTCGGGATCTGGATGATCCAGTGGTTGCTCGGACTTCTCATCTGAACAGGTGTGAAGTCGTGAGCGAACCGCTAGAGTGCTGTTCTCACGTCAGCGTGAGATAGCGCGCTTGATGTGGCCTGAACCTCGAGTTCAGGTACTCTGTCCGCATGAGTGACCGGATGCCCGGTGCTCGTGACCTTATCCGTAACGACACCGAGGTGACGACCCATGACGCTGCTGACAGCAGACGACGTCCTCAACAAGAAGTTCCAGGCGACCAAGTTCCGTGAGGGCTACGAGCAGGACGAGGTCGACGAGTTCCTCGACGAGGTAGTCGAGGCGATGCGTCAGCTGGAGGCCGAGAACGCCGACCTCAAGGCCAAGCTCGAGGCCGCTAACCGCCGAGTGGCCCAGCTCGGCGAGGGAGCTGCCCTGCCCTCTGCCCCCGCTTCCCCCGTATCTCCGGTCCAGGCAGAGCCTGCCATGCCCATGCCGGCCGTCTCCGCCGGCGAGTCCGGCGCCCAGGGCCCGGCTGCTGCCTCCGGAATGCTCGAGCTGGCCCAGCGCCTTCACGATGAGCACGTCGCCAACGGCAAGGCCGAGGGCGAGCGCATCGTCACCGAGGCCCGCTCCACCGGTGAGCAGATCGTGCGCGAGGCTGAGGACCAGCGCAACCGCACCCTCGCCCAGCTGGAGAAGGAGCGTGCCAACCTCGAGCACAAGATCGACGAGCTGCGGCGCTTCGAGTCCGACTACCGCACTCGCCTCAAGAGCTACCTGCAGAACCTGCTGGCCAACGTCGAGGACGGCGGCGAGAGCTCCATCTCCAGCCTGTGATCCTTCAAGGGTCGTGATCCTCCAGGCCGTGATCGTCCCCCGGCTCATCCCCGTGAACGTCTCCGGGACTGACCAACGGAGTTCCATCATGATGCTCCCCGTCCGATCAGGATGGTCCAGCTCCTCCAGTCGTCAATGACACGGCCTCCTACGAAGGGCGGCGACCCGTGCGGGTCGCCGCCCTCGCTGGGTACACAGCCCATTCATCACCCGTTCTCCTCTGAGTGCAATGCGAGAAAGCCCCATGCCTGACCATGTCGATCCCGCCTCCTGCGTGGAGGAGGCCGCTGGCAACGTCGGTGACGCCGTCAACTCCGACAACGTTGTCCCACTGCCCACAGACAATCCCTTCAGCGCCATGGACGAAGCCATGACGACGCAGGCGGTGAGCGGGAGGCGATCCGAACGCCTCCCGGTGATCGTGCTGTGGCTGGTGGCGGTCATCGTCATCGTCGTGGACCAGGTTTCCAAGCAGTGGGCGCTCTCCGTGCTGTCCGACGGTCGGCACACGGCGCTGCTCGGCCGCGCGCTGGGGCTGGTCCTGGTGCGCAACCCGGGCGCCGCGTTCTCCTTCGCCACCGGGCAGACGTGGATTTTCGCACTCATTGCCCTCGTTCGTCGTGGCCGTCATCATTCGTGTCTCCCGGAACCTGGCGTCCCTGCTCCTGGGCGGTGGCCCTCGGCCTGGTCCTTGGTGGGGCGGTCGGCAACCTCATCGACCGCCTCCTGCGGGAGCCCGGATTCCTACGCGGTCACGTCATCGACTTCATCGACTACGGCGGCTACTTCGTGGGCAATGTCGCCGACATCGCGATCGTGCTGGCCGCCGTGGGCATCATCATCCTGTCCCTGGGAGGCTGGGAGATCGACGGCACACGGGCCGGCGCCCCGGACAACCCGGAGGCGGGAAGTCACCGGCGGATCGACCTCCTCAGCCCGCAGGAGGGACCGAGCCCGCCGGAAGGACCGTGCCGAGGCGTCCTCCGAGCCGGCGGGGTCCTCCGGAGCTTCAGGGCGGGCGGCCTCCGCGGAGCCGCAATGAGCGTGCGCCTACTGCCCGTGCCCGACGGCTTCGACGGCGAACGCGTCGATGCCGCGCTCGCCCGGATGACAGGCCTGTCCCGCAGCCGGGTCGGGGACCTGTGCGAGGCCGGAGGCGTGCGTCGCAGCGGCGAGGCGCTGGCCAAGTCCGCTCGTCTGCGCGCGGGCGAGCTCCTCGAAGTCGACCTGCCCGACCCGCGTCCCGCCGAACCGGTCGCCACTGCTGTGGAGGGGATGGAGCTGCTTTACGAGGACGAGGACATCGTCGTCGTCGACAAGCCCGCAGGTGTGGCCGCACACCCTCTATGGGCTGGGACGGCCCCGACGTCCTCGGCGCCCTGAAAGCCATGCACGTGCGAGTGGCCACCTCCGGCGCCGCCGAGCGCCAGGGCATCGTCTCGCGCCTTGACGTGGGCACCTCGGGCGTCATGATCGTGGCCAAGGGGGAGCGGGCCTACTCGGTGCTCAAACGCGCTTTCCGGGGAGCACACGGTGGACAAGGTCTACCACGCCCTGGTGCAGGGGCCACCTCGATCCCTCCAGCGGCACGATCGACGCCCCCATCGGCCGTCACCCCAGCCGGGAGTGGAAGATGTCCATCATCGAGGGCGGGCGCGAGTCCATCACCCACTACGACGTCATCGAGGCGATGCCCGGGGCCTGCCTGGCCGAGATCCACCTCGAGACCGGACGCACCCACCAGATCCGCGTCCACATGGCCGCCGTCGGCCACCCCTGCGTCGGAGACGCCACCTACGGCGCCGATCCGGCCATGAGCGCGCGCACCGGTCTGATCCGCCAGTGGCTCCACGCCCGCGAGCTCGGCATCGTCCACCCCATCACCGGTGAGCACATGGTCTTCACCTCCGACTACCCCGACGACCTCGTCCACGCCCTCGATGTCCTGCGCCTGCCGTGAACAGGCTCTCGGTGGAGGTGAATGAGGACAGTGACTGATCGCCTGCGTCGCTCGACCATGGCCCCGACGACGAGGCCGAGCGCTGACGAGGCGGTCTCGGAGACTTCCACCCTCGAGATCCGCCCGGCCACCGTCGTCCACGAACCCATTGGCTTCGCAACCGCCTGTGGCGATGAGACGGGCCCCGAGGCCGACCGGCTCCGCAGGTCCGTTGCCGACGTTCGTCTTGAGGTCTTCGTTGTTGAGCAGGCGGTTCCCCTCGCCCAGGAGATCGACGCCCGCGACGATGAGCCGACCACGATCCATCTCCTGGCCAGTGGAGCTGACGGAACACCCCTGGGCGCCGGACGGCTCCTGATGGAGCCCGAACACCCCGGTCGGGTCCATCTGGGCCGCTTGGCTGTACGGAGCATCGCGCGCGGTACGGGGCTTGGTGCCCGCATCGTCGCTGCCCTCGAGCAGACTGCACTGAGCCACTCCGGCCGGCCCCGCGTGGAGATGGTTCTCTCAGCTCAGGAGCAGGCCATGGGCTTCTACAAGCGCTGCGGATACTGGGTTCTGGACGGACACCGCTACCTCGACGCCGGTATCTGGCACCAGGACATGGCCCGCATCGTCAACAGCGTCAGCGTCGAGGACAGTTCCGGCCGTACCGCCTAGGGACCGGTCACTGACATCTGGGCGTACGTGCTCGCGGGGACAACAGCAGGACTGACAGGAGACACTTGTGCGGATCGTCGTCATCGGCGCCGGGGGAATCGGAGGATGGCTCGGCGCCCGCCTGGCCGCGAGCGGCCAGCAGGTCGGGTTCCTCGTTCACGGCCGCACCCTGGCGGCCCTGCGCTCGGGCGGGCTGACGCTGCGCGACTGCTCCGGTGGCGAGCCCGGTACCGTGACCGCCCGCATCGAGACTCCACTGGCCAGTGATGACCCGCAGGCTCTCACCGACGCCCTGGGAGGTCAGCCGGACCTGGTCCTGGTGACCACGAAGGTCGATGCGCTGGCCCAGCTGGCTCCTGCGCTCAGGCGCCTGACCGGCCCCGCCACCGGTGTCGTCTCCACCCAGAACGGGATCAGCGCGCCCGGACTGCTCGCCGACGCCGTCGGCAAGGAGCACGTCCCTGCCCGGGGTCGCCCGCGTCTACTCCGCCATTGTCTCGCCGGGAGATGTCCGCACCATCGGCAGCGCCGGCTCCCTGGCCCTGGGGGAGTGGGACGGCTGCGTCACCGCCCGCAGCCGCGCCGCCCTCCAGGCCCTCGAAGCGGCCGGAATCCGAGCCTGGGTCCCAGGCTCCATCTGGGCCGAGCTGTGGCGCAAGGCCTCCTTCGTCGTCGTCCAGGGTTCCCTCGGCGCCTCCACGAACGCGCCCATCGGCGTGCTGCGCACGGACCTGCGGGACGCCTTCACCCAGGCCGTGAGCGAGGTCGTCGCCGTCGCCGCGGCACTGGGGCACGACCTGGCCACCGACGACGCCCCCGACCCGGTCACCGCGGCCCTGCGCATGGCCGACGCCCAGCCGGGCCGGCGCCACCACCTCGATGCAGCGGGACATCGCCTCAGGCCTGCCCAGCGAGCTCGACGCCCAGCTCGGTGCGCTGTGCCGCGCCGGCGACGAGGCTGGCGTGCCCACCCCCGTGCTCGACCTCGCGCACAGCCTCCTGGCTCCGCGAGAGGCCGCTGCCCGGGCGCGCGCCTGAGCTCGAAGCACCTCTCGGAGGCGGCGGGGAGGACGCCGCCCCGCCGAGGATTTCTCCCCGGCTTAGCCGCCACCTCGGCCGCGTCCCGTCATGTCCGGCGAAGGTCCCGCCTTCCGGCAGGAGGGTGCGCGAACCTTCCAGGAGACAGGGAGCCGGGCGGGCCTAGGGATGATGCCCATGGCGGAGATGAGCAGTCAGGAAGATGCAGCCCCCACGGACGACTTCGTCCACCTCCACGTCCACACCGACTACTCCATGCTGGACGGCGCCGGGAAGATCAAGGACTACGTGGCCGAGGCCAAGCGGCTGGGCCAGCCCGCCCTGGCGATCACCGACCACGGCTACATGTTCGGAGCCTACGAGTTCTACGCGGCCGCCAAGGCCGCCGGCATCAAGCCGATCATCGGGGTCGAGGCGTACATGACACCGGGCACCTCCCGCTTCGACAAGACCCGTGTGTTCTGGGGCGATGAGTCCCAGAGGAGCGACGACGTCTCCGCCCGCGGCTCCCTACACGCACATGACGCTGCTCTCACACAACAACGAGGGCCTGCACAACCTCATGCGCATGGACTCCTTCGCCTCCCTGGAGGGCCAGTGGGGCAAGGCACCCCGCATCGACCGCGAGCTGCTCTCGCGCTACTCGGGCGGCCTCATCGGCTCCACCGGCTGCCCCTCCTCGGAGGTCCAGACCCGCCTGCGCCTGGGCCAGTGGGACGAGGCCCCTGCGCGCTGCCGGGGAGCTGCAGGACATCTTCGGCAAGGAGTTCTTCTACGTCGAGCTCATGGACCACGGCCTGGAGATCGAGCAGCGCGTCACCAAGGACCTGCTGCGCATCGCCCAGGAGCTCGGGGCCCCGCTGCTGGCCACCAACGACTCCCACTACGTGCGCCCCGAGGACCGCACCATCCAGGACGCGATGCTGTGCATCAACTCCGGCTCCGTGCTCTCCGATCCGGACCGCTTCAAGTTCGATGGCGACACCCTACTACCTGCGCCCCGGCGCCGAGATGCGCCGCCTCTTCCGAGATGCCCCAGGCCTGCGACAACACCCTGCTCGTGGCCGAGCAGTGCGACGTGCACTTCCGCACCGTGGATGAGGGGCCTCCTACATGCCGGCCTTCCCCGTCCCCGAGGGGGAGACCGACGAGTCCTGGTTCATCAAGGAGTGCTGGCGCGGCATGGAGCGCCGGTTCAACGGCGACATCCCCGAGGACTGCCGTAAGCAGGCCGAGTACGAGATCAGCGTCATCACCCAGATGGGCTTCCCCGGCTACTTCCTCGTCGTGGCCGACTACATCAACTGGGCCAAGTCCCACGGCATCCGGGTCGGGCCGGGGCGTGGATCGGGAGCCGGCTCCATGGTCGCCTACGCCATGGGCATCACCGAGCTCAACCCGCTGCGTCACGGACTCATCTTCGAGCGCTTCCTCAACCCCGAGCGCATCTCCATGCCCGATATCGACGTCGACTTCGACGAGCGCCGGCGCGACGAGGTCATCGAGTACGTGCGTGAGAAGTACGGCGCCGACCGCATCAGCCAGGTGGTCACCTACGGTGTCATCAAGGCCAAAGCAGTCCCTGAAGGACTCCAGTCGCGTCATGGGCTACCCCTACGCCGTCGGTGATCGGCTCACCAAGGCCATGCCCCCTTCCGTCCAGGGCAAGGACATCTCCATCAAGGGCATCTTCAACCCCGACGACGAGCGCTACGGGGAGGCCGAGGAGTTCCGCAGGCTGCACGCCGAGGACCCTCGACGCCCAGAAGATCGTCGAGCTGGCCAAGGGTCTGGAGGGCATGACCCGGCAGTGGGGCGTCCACGCCTGCGCCGTCATCATGTCCTCGGCCACCCTGACCGACATCATCCCCATGATGCAGCGCCTGCAGGACGGCGCCGTCATCACCCAGTTCGACTACCCCACCTGCGAGCACCTGGGCCTGCTCAAGATGGACTTCCTGGGACTGCGCAACCTCACGGTCATCTCTGACGCCCTGGAGAACATCGTCGCCAACGGCAAGCCGGCCCTGGACATCGACCACGTCGAGCTCGACGACCGCGCCACCTACGAGCTGCTCTCACGCGGTGAGACCCTGGGCGTCTTCCAGCTCGACGGCGGGGGGATGCGCACGCTGCTGCGGCTGATGAAGCCGGACAACTTCGAGGACATCTCCGCCGTCGGCGCCCTCTACCGGCCCGGCCCCATGGGGGCGGAGTCCCACACCAACTACGCGCTGCGCAAGAACGGCCTGCAGGAGGTCATCCCGATCCACCCCGAGCTCAAGGAGGCCCTCGACCCGATCCTGGGGACCACGCACGGTCTCATCGTGTACCAGGAGCAGGTCATGAAGATCGCCACCGACCTGGCGGGATTCTCCATGGGCAAGGCCGACGCGCTGCGCAAGGCCATGGGTAAGAAGAAGATGGACATCCTGGCCAAGATGTTCGTCGAGTTCGAGGCCGGAATGGTCCAGGCCGGCTTCTCCAAGGAGAGCGTCAAGACCCTGTGGGACGTCGTCGTCCCCTTCGCCAAGTACGCCTTCAACAAGGCCCACTCGGCCGCCTACGGCGTCGTGTCCTACTGGACGGCCTACCTCAAGGCGCACTACCCCACCGAGTACATGGCCGCCCTGCTCACCAGCCAGAAGGACAACAAGGACAAGCTGGCCGTCTACCTGGGGGAGTGCCGCCACATGGGCATCACCGTCCTGCCCCCGGACGTCAACGCCTCGCGGGCCCAGTTCTCCGCGGTCGGCGAGGACGTGCGCTTCGGGCTGTCCGCGGTGCGCAACGTCGGCATCAACGTCGTCGACGCGATCGTGGCCGCTAGGGAGGACAAGGGCGAGTTCACCTCCTTCGAGGACTTCCTCGGCAGGTTCCCGCGGTCGTGTGCAACAAGCGCACCATCGACTCGCTCATCAAGGCCGGAGCCTTCGACTCCCTGGGGCACACCCGGCGCTCCCTGCAGGCCTGCCACGAGGACTTCGTTGACGAGGTCATCGGTGTCAAGCGCAACGAGGCCGCCGGCCAGTTCGACCTGTTCGCCTCCCTCATGGGCGGCCCCGACGACGCCGACGACTCGCCCTTCGGCAACGGCCCGGTCTTCTCCTCCGACGTTCCCAACCTTCCGGAGTGGGACAAGAAGGACAAGCTCGCCTACGAGCGCGACATGCTGGGCCTCTACGTCTCCGACCACCCCCTCATGGGCCTGGAGGGGCTGCTGGGCAAGCTCGCGGACAGGGAGATCTCCGAGCTCCACGAGAACGATGAGCTGCCCGACGGCGCCATGGTCACCATCGCCGGGCTCATCACCTCGCTGACCCGCAAGACCACCAAGCAGGGCAACCTGTGGGCCATCGCCCAGGTCGAGGACCTGGCCGGAAGCATCGAGGTGCTCTTCTTCCCCCAGACCTATCAGACCGTCTCCACCATGCTGGCCCCGGACACGGTGGTCACGGTGCGTGGACGTCTCAACCGACGTGACGGGCAGGTCGCCCTGTACGCCCAGGAGATGACGATCCCGGACATCTCCAGCGCCACCCACGAGGCGGTCCTCATCACTCTGCCCACCAACCGGTGCACCGCTCCGCTGGTGGAGCAGTTCAAGGACGTGCTCACCAAGCACCCGGGTGGATCCACGGTCCGTCTGACACTGACCAGCCCGGGGCGCGAGGTGCGTACCCAGCTGGACGCCTCGCTGCGGGTGGAGGCCTCGCCTGCCTTCTACTCCGACATCAAGGCCCTCCTCGGGCCGGGGTGCCTGCGCCACTAGCAGGCCGTTTCCGGGGGAGTGGGTCGCTCGCCCTAACGAGCCGGTCGAACAGTGCTGGTGCTGTCGTGGAAGCCTCCCGGTTCGGCACGATCCCCTTGGGCGGAGACGCCGAGGAGCCCGAGTACTCCACCGGATCCTGGGTCTCCACGATGCTCGCTACGGGAATGGGCATTGGACTGATTTTTTACGGAGTCGGTGAACCGCTCTACTTCTACACGTTGTCCCCGCCGGACACCGTCAACCCTCAGACGGCCAGGGCCGCCAGCACCGCCCTGGGCACGGCCATGTTCCACTGGACCATCTACCCGTGGGCCATGTACGGCCCTGGTCGGATCGGCCTGCTCCCTGGGCCTGGCGGATCTCCTGGACGCCCTTCGCAGGCATATTCATCGCCCGCATCTCGCGCGGCCGCACCATCCGGCAGTTCGTCACCGGCGCCGACTCGGCCTCCATCGTCATGGGAGGGCTCTCGGAGAACGGCACGACCGATCCGAGCCGTTTCACGGTCGTCTTCTGGGGCGTGGCCACCGGTGGCGTGGCCTCAGCCATGCTGCTGCGGCACTCGCTGGCCAACCAGGTCCTGGTCGACTCGGTCACCACCGCGGTCACGACGGCCAACGAGCCCCACGAGGTCGAGACCATCAAGCTGCACACCAGGCTGTCATCGACCGCCGGCAACGACGATGGAGACGATGAGGACGCCGAGGACGGTATCGACGAGACCACCAAGGACCCTGAGGGGCGATGGCCGCGCCGTCGACGGTGCGGATGGCCGACCAGAGTCAGGGGACGAGGCCCTGAGGACTGCTCCTGGTGCTGGGGAGCGGGCTCATGGCTCGGTCCCCAGCTGCTCGACGGTGGCGCCCACCTGGCCTGCGGGGTGATCGACGACGACGACGTCGCCGTCGGTTGGGTGGTGCCCGCGACGCGTCTCCACGACGCCGTTGACAGTGACGTCTCCGGACTGGATGGCGATGCGCGCCTGTGCGCCGTCCTCCACCAGGCCCGCCAGCTTGAGGAACTGGCCGAGCCTGATGCTTCCGGACACTGAGATGAGCGGGTACCGAGATGCCCGCTGAGATGTTGCATGCGTCATAGGGTTGATCCTCGCAGACGGGGCATGAGATGCGCACGTCGGAGCAGGTAGCACCCGCAAGAGCGGCCGGCAGCGAGGTGAGTGAGAGAAGCATCTCTCAAAAGTATGCGGATATAACGGATGCCAAACAAAATTTATCACGGTAGGGTAACGGCGTTCTGATCACACTACGGAGACGGAGACACCATGAAGCGTCGAATCGTCGCCCAGATGGCGATACTCGCTCTATCGCTGTCGGCGCCTGTTCTGGCTGTGACTCATGCGCCAGAAGCCGCTGCCGCTGACGGCAACATCATTCATGTCTCGGCCGAGGGTGGCTCGGACGCGGGAGACGGAACCGCTGCCAAGCCCCTTCAGACCATTGGAGCCGCCTTGAAGAAGGCCGGCGACGGAGACACCATCGAGCTGGCCAGCGGCACCTACCGTGAGGGTGAGCTCGCTGTCGACAAGGGCGTGACCATCAAGGCGGCCGAGGGCGCCAAGCCGGTCCTCACCGGTGCGGAGGTCCCCACGAGCTGGAACGCCGGCGGCGACGGGAAGTGGTCCACGGGCAAGGACATGGTCCGCTTCTGCACGGTCTGCACCATTAACGCCGACCCCGCCAAGGAGGATCGCTGCACACCCCGAGCAGGTGTTCGTCGATGGCAAGCCCCTGACTCAGGTGCTCAGCCGCGCCGAGGTCACCGAGTCCACCTTCTTCGTCGATGACCCTGACCCGGTCACTCTGAAGAACCCGAACAACAACCAGGCCGGCTACAACGTCAAGCCGCACCGCGGCACCTCCTACGTCATCGGCGTCGACCCCAACCAGCACCAGGTCGAGGTGGTCCAGCACTCCCGCGCCCTGTCCTTCAACACCGACAACATCACCCTGTCGGGACTGACGGTGGAGAAGTACTCCGCGGTGCAGCGCTGGGACTACAACGACCCTGAGATCGGCACCATCTCCGGTGGTGGAACGGTTGTGGCCGCTCACGGTGCTCCTCGCATCGAGAACTCCACCTTCCGCTACTCCTCGACCGCCGGTGCGCTGCAGGTCATCGACTCGACCAACGCGGTCGTGTCGAACAACCTGTTCGAGAACAACGGCTCCAACGCCTTCGGCATCAATGACTCCAGCGGAGCCAAGGTGGAGAACAACCTGTGGAGGAACAACAACACCTCCGGCTTCATCACGAAGGACTGCGGCGCCTACTGCACCCTGGCCGACACCAAGATCACTCACGCCAAGAACATCCGCTTCGCCAACAACACCGTGGACTACTCGGCCACCGGCACGGACATCTCCGACCCCGCTGCCTATGACCAGAACCGTGCCGCAGGTGTCTGGTTCGACGAGGGCGTGATGGACTCCGAGATCGTTGGCAACTACTTCGTCAACGTCCCGGTGGCGATCTTCAACGAGGTCTCCTCCAACAACCTCATCGCCTCCAACATCGTGGCCGGGGCCGGCATCGGCATCCACGTCTCTGGGTCCAACGACACCCGCGTGTGGAACAACACCGTCTCCCACGCGCTCACCAGCCTGTGGATCCAGGAGGACACCCGTTCCGACGGCTGCAACGCCCGTAACGCCCAGGGCGTGTGCACCCAGGTGCAGAAGTGGAGCGCCGAGCACGGACTGAGCTGGGACACCACCAACACCCAGGTGATGAACAACATCTTCTCCTCCGAGCAGACCACCCCCATGCCCGGGGACCCGTGGCGCTACTCGGCCATGGTCCAGGTCCTGGGTGGGGCCAACGAGGACGGTTCCGGCGCGGTCTACGCCAATGAGATGGTCTCCAGCATCGACTACGACGTCTACTACCGCCAGGAGAACCCCCAGACCCTGTCGACCACGGTCCTGTGGAACTGGGGGCGCCGACCGTATGAACCAGTCGGTCAACGCCGAGAAGCTCGCCGACTTCACGGCCAGCTCGAGCGTCAAGGCCGCGGGTAAGGAGTCCAACGGTCTGGACCTGCACGGCTCCCCGGAGAACAACCCGTTCTTCGTCAAGGAGTCGGCTAACCCGATGGACAAGACCTCGGACTTCCACCTCAGGAGGGAAGCCCCGCCTCCGGTAACGGCCACGCCCTGCCCGAGGACATCGCCAAGACCCTCGGCGTCAACGCCAACGTTGCCGTGGACCGCGGTGCGCTCGTCAACGTCGCCTGGGGTGGCGGAGCCGTTCCCGGTGCCGGGGACGCCCCCGCTGACAACGCCAACAACGGCGGTAAGGCCGCTAACAACGGCGACAAGGCTGCCAACAACGGTGGCAACGCCAACAACGGCGGCAGGGCGGCAACACCAACAAGGGCGGCAGGCCGACAACAACGGCTCCACCGTTGCCGACGGGGCCTCTGACGCCAGCGGCAAGAACACACAGGGCGCCAGCCCCTCTGACTCCAAGGCGGGGGCCGGCCAGAAGAACTCCAGCATCGCCAAGCCCGGCAGCAACGCTCAGGGCGGTCAGGGTCAGGCCGCTGCGGCTGCTGCGGCTACTGGCGATGGCCATCTTCCTCTCACCGGTGCCAGCATGACCGGCATCGTCCTGGCAGTGGCCGCCATCGCCCTGGGCGGCGGTTTCATCCTGGTGCGCCGTCGCATGGCCGACTGACCAGTTCCGGCCTCGGGGTGGAGGCGCAGCGAGGACGAGCTTGTGACGAGCCCGGACAACCCGGATCATTACACCGTGACTGAGTCGCTCGCCATCACCGTCGGTGACTACTTCCCAGTGGGGGACAGGATGCGCCGACTCACCCCGAGGCTGGCTGAGGGCCACCAACGCAGCACGCTCCGTTCTGATAGAGGTCGCTCAGCACCGTGAGGTCATCACCTACGGCGAGCTCAGTGACTCGATCGGACGGGGCGTGCTGCCGCGTCATATGGGGCCGTTGCTCTCCATGATCGGTCACGACTGCGCTGCTCGCGGCGAACCGAGTCTGGCCTCCCTGGTGGTTTCAGCGGCCACGGGAGAGGTTGGCACCAGGGACGCGAGCTGGGCCCCACCGCAGCGCCTTGCCTGCTGGGCGGCCTGGGATAAGAACCAGGCCAACGGCTGAGCGGGAGCAGTTCTCGCTATATGGGACGACGGCGAGGTCGTAGAACTGTCGTGGTTTGATACGCTCGACCATCCAGAGCGGCCGAGAGACCTGGTTCCATGACGCCGCAGCAACCCGGTACGCGGGTGCTTCAGCCAGGACCGATGGAGACGATGTGCACGATAACGAGCCCACCGGGCCCACCGCCGCGGCAGGTGGCCGCGCAGGGGGCCTGAGCAGCGCCGAGACCGGAACCGCCCGGCGACTGCCCACCGTCAGCCTGGAACTGTTCCCCCTCGACCGGGTAAGGCCGCCTCGGCCACCTGGGGCCGCATTGACAGGCTTCTGGCCACCGGGCCCGACTTCGTCTCGGTGACCTACCGACCGACCTTCGTCACAGACCCCGCTGACGGGATCAGCAGCGGCGGGCATGAAGGAGCGCACGTGAGTCGGAGGCGGGCCGGTGCGAGGCTGCGCCCGCGTGCGCGCGGTCCAGGAGCAGACCAACCTCCGAGTGCGTGCTCGCCCACGTGCTGGAGTCCAGCACCATCCCCTTATGGCGCACCTGACCTGCATCGGTTACCGCAAGCAGGAGGCCGTCGACATCGTCACCCGCTTCCTTCGGATGGGAGTGCGGCGCTTCCTCGCTCTGCGCGGTGACCCGCCGGCCGGCACCCGGGCCGACGACGTCGCCGGGGAGCTGCGCCACGCCGACGACCTCGTCCGGGTCATCCGGGAGGTCGAGGCCGACTCTTCGGTGACGGCAGACGCCACGTCACGATCGCCGTGGCCGCCTACCCGGCCACCAGCGATCACATCGAGGCCATCGAGGTCCTGGCCGCCAAGCAGGCCGCCGGGGCTGACATGGCGATCACCCAGGTGTTCTACGATGCGGCCGACTACGTGGCGCTGACCAACGCTGCCTCCTACGCGGGAGTGAGCATCCCGATTCTTCCCGGGGTGATCCCGCTGACCGACCTGCGTCGGCTCACCCGCCTTGAGGCGCTCACCGGGGTGCGCGTGCCCGCCGGCCTGCGTTCCACACTGGGATCGGCCAGCGGCGCCACCCTCGTGGAACGCGGCATCGGCGCGACGCTCGACTTAGCCACCGCGCTGCTGCGCGCAGGGCCCCCGGACTGCACCTGTACACCTTTAACCGCACTCGCCCGGCCCTCGACGTCATCAGCCACCTGCGTCTGGGGGCATCCTGGCCGGAGCCGCGCCCGACCGGGAGGTGCGCGATGCCGTCGACCGCGGATACCTTCAGGCCACACCCGGCCGAGGCCCCTCCTTCCTGCGCCGCGGCTCTCCCGGTGCAGCACTGTCTTCCCGCCACCCCGTCCAGCCCCACACCACCATCACCAAGGAGAATGCATGAGCGCCACCCCTGAGTCGGTCGCCCCCGCCTCACCGGCTGAGATCGCCGTGACCGAGTCACAGGGTCCCTCCACCCCCTGCCGGGGGCCACCATCCTGGGATACCCCCGCATCGGAAGGGACCGTGAGCTCAAACGCGCCGTGGAGTCCTTCTGGAAAGGGAACCTGAGTGTCGATGAGCTCAGGCACGCCGCCGCCGAGCTGCGCGGGGCGACCCGCTCGCGCCTGAGGGACCTGGGGCTGACTCAGCCCGCCTCGGTACCGGCGGACTTCACCCTCTACGACCAGGTTCTTCAGGTGACCGCCACCCTGGGGGCCGCGCCCGCCCGCTTCCGCGACCTGCTGGACGCCGACGGCGCCCTTGACATCGAGGGCTACTTCACCCTGGCCCGCGGTGAAGGAGCCCGCCCGGCCATGGAGATGACCAAGTGGCTGGACTCCAACTACCACTACCTGGTCCCCGAGATCGACGCCTCCACCCCCATCGGCTACGTCGACACCGCCATCGCCGACCAGGTCCGCGAGGCCAAGGCCGCTGGGACCGAGGTGCGCCCCGTCGTCGTAGGACCGGTGAGCTACCTGCTCATGGCCAAGCCCTCCGACGAGGCGGCCGAGAACTTCCACCCCTGGACCGTCTCAGCGACGTCCTGCACGCCTACGGCCACCTCCTCATGGACCTGCACCAGGCCGGTGCCACCTGGGTCCAGCTCGACGAGCCTGCCCTGGTCTCCGACTCCTGGAACGTGGAGCGCCAGCGAGTCCTGACGCCGTGCGCGACGCCTACACCTGGCTGGGCGCCATCGTGGAGCGCCCCCAGATCCTGGTGGCCGGAACCTACGGCTCCTGGGCGACGCCCTGCCCGTGCTCGCTCAGGCCCCGATCGAGGCCGTGGGCCTCGACCTCGTGGCGGGCGCCCTGCCCGAGGCCGGCGACCTGGCCGACCTGGAGGGCAAGGCCGTCGTCGCCGGTGTCGTCTCAGGACGCAACATCTGGCGCACCGACCTGAACCGGGCAATGGACGTGCTCGAGCAGCTGCGCCAGCGCCTCCCCGAGGGCACCCCCATCACCGTGGCGACCTCCACCTCCTTGCAGCACGTGCCGCACGACGTCGAGCGCGAGACCGCCATCGATGCGGAGATCCGCTCCTGGCTCGCCTTCGCCGACCAGAAGGTCGGTGAGGTCATCACCCTGGCCAAGGGCCTGGAGCAGGGCCGTGACGCCATTGCCGCAGAGCTGGCCCAGGACGCCGACCTGCGCAAGCAGCGTGCCGCCCACCCGGGCGTGCACCGCGACGAGGTCCGCGCCGCCGTCGAGGCCGTCACGGACGCCGACCGCACCCGCGCCCCCTACGCCGAGCGCAAGGCGGCCCAGGACGAGCGCCTCGGCCTTCCCGAGCTTCCCACCACCACCATCGGCTCCTTCCCCCAGACCGCCGAGATCCGTAAGGCCCGGGCCGCCTGGCGCAAGGGGGAGATCGACGACGCCGCCTACGACGCCGCCATGCGCGCCGAGATCGCCAACGTCGTCGCCCTTCAGGAACGCCTCGGTCTGGACGTCCTGGTCCACGGCGAGGCCGAGCGCAACGACATGGTCCAGTACTTCGCCGAGCTGCTCGACGGCTTCGTGACCACGGAGCACGGCTGGGTCCAGTCCTACGGCTCGCGCTGCACCCGCCCCTCCATCCTGTGGGGCGATGTCGCCCGTCCAGAGCCCATGACGGTCGCCTGGTCGGCCTACGCCCAGTCCCTGACCGACAAGCCCCTCAAGGGCATGCTCACCGGCCCGGTGACCATCATGGCCTGGTCCTTCGTGCGCGACGACATCCCGCGCGCCCAGGTCGCCGACCAGCTGGGCCTGGCCCTGCGCGCGGAGGTGGCGGACCTCGAGGCCGCCGGCATCGGCGTCATCCAGGTCGACGAGCCCGCCATCCGCGAGACCCTGCCGCTGCGGCGCGCCGACCGCCCCGCCTACCTGGAGTGGTCGGTCGGCTCCTTCCGTCTGGCCACCGGAGGGGCGGCTCCCGCCACCCAGATCCATACCCACCTGTGCTACTCGGAGTTCGACGTCGTCATCGACGCGGTCGACCACCTCGACGCCGACGTGACCTCCATCGAGGCCTCCCGCTCGCGCATGGACATCCTGCCCGCGGTGGCCGAGCACGGCTTCGAGCGACAGCTCGGCCCGGGTGTGTGGGACATCCACTCCCCGCGCGTGCCCAGCCAGGCCGAGTGCACCGAGCTGCTCCAGCGGGCCGTCGCGGCCCTGGGCGCCGAGAAGGTCTGGGTCAACCCCGACTGCGGTCTCAAGACCCGGGCCTACGCCGAGACCGAGGCGAGCCTGACCAGCATGGTCGGCGCCGCCCGCGCCGTGCGCGAGATGAGTCTCTGACTCAACCGCAGGTGTGAGGCGGCCCGGGAGACAACGTGCTCTCCCGGGCCGCCTTGTGCATGGCCTGTAGGCTTACGGGCATGCTCACCCGCACCGATCTGCGCAGCACCCGACTCTCCGCACGCCAGCTGGCACAGACCCTGCCCCGGGCCACCCTTGACGTCACCGCCGCCCAGGCCGCAGTGGCTCCACTCATCGAGGACGTCCGATCCCGGGGAGCGGCCGCACTGCGTGACGCCGCCGAGCGCTTCGACGGCGTGCGACCCGTTCACCTGCGTGTGCCCGCTGCTGCCATCGCCCTGGCGCTCGACGGCCTGGACCCCGCGGTGCGCGAGGCCCTCGAGCTGTCCATCGCCCACAACCGGGCCGGGCACACCGCCCAGGTGCCCGCCGAGCGCACCACGGAGGTGGTCCCCGGCGGCACCGTCACCCAGCGCTGGATCCCCTGTTGAAAGGGTCGGGCTCTACGTTCCCGGAGGGCTGGCCGTCTACCCCTCCAGCGTGGTGATGAACGCGGTGGCCGCCCAGGTCGCCGGCGTCGAGCAGATCGCCCTGGCCAGCCCGCCTCAGGCCGAGTTCGCCGGTCTGCCCCACCCCACGATCCTGGCGGCGTGCGCACTGCTGGGGATCACCGAGGTCTACGCCGTCGGCGGTGCCCAGGCCATCGCGATGCTCGCCTACGGCGCCGACGCCCAGGACGACACCGACCGCGCGGATGCCGGGGAGAGGTCCTGTGCCGGGGTGTGGACGTCATCACCGGTCCCGGCAACATCTACGTGGCGGCCGCCAAGCGAGCCGTCATGGGGAGGGTTGGCATCGACGCTGAGGCGGGTCCTACCGAGATCGCCGTCCTGGCAGACGCCGGGGCCGACCCCGAGTACGTGGCCGCCGACCTGCTCTCCCAGGCGGAGCACGATCCCAATGCCGGCAGTGTCCTCATCACCGACTCCCCGGAGCTGGCCGACGCCGTCGATGCGGCACTCGAGCGCAGACTCAGCGAGACCCGGCACCGGGAGCGGGCATCGACCGCATTGAGCGGACCGCAGTCGGGAACCGTCCTGGTGCGCGACCTCGCGCAGGCCATCGAGGTCGCCGACGCCTACGCAGCCGAGCACCTGGAGATCCACACCTTCGATGCCCCTCAGGTCGCGCGCCGGATCCGCAACGCCGGCGCCATCTTCATCGGGCCCTACAGCCCTGTGCCCCTGGGCGACTACCTGGCCGGCTCCAACCACGTCCTTCCCACCGGTGGGACTGCCCGGTTCGCTGCCGGACTGAACGTGATGGCCTTCCTCAAACCGGTGCAGCTCATCGAGTACAGTGCGAGCGCCCTGGAGGCCATGACACCGGCACTGGAGGTCCTGGCGAGCTGTGAGGATCTGCCCGCCCACGGTGAGGCGGCCCGTGCCCGCCAGGCAGTGAAAAAGGCTGCTGAACACGCATTGTGAGAACGAACTGTGATCTACTCGTGACCATCTCCTGATGCGTCAGACGGGTGGGGACGGTGCAGGCCTGGATTCATTGACGATTCAAGTGGCGGAATCCCGCCACTTTCAGTCCTTGTGAGCCATCTCCAAGAGGGCGCTTATTGCATGGTCGAATGACACAGTGTTGCAAAGCGTTACTCTATTGTTATATTTGGTGGTGACGCACGGTGCGCCGTGCCCGACGGGCTGAGTTCCCACATCCCGTCATCCCCGGGCGCGTCGCACCGAGGCGTTGGTACCGGCTGGAACTGCTCGCGAATGCGGTGATGACAGTCGGTATCGGCCCTACCCCTTGGATCCAGATGGATGGCCTCATGCACTACTCCCCATTCGCCGCCGGAACCGGACTGTTCGTCGTGTGGTATGTCGCCCCGGCAGGTTCCCCTCCCGCTCTCGTCGCTCGTTTCCTCATTGACTGCGCCGGGCTGGTGTTCGTCGCCATCCTGGCCTTCTTCCTGCTGACCAATCTCTATGGCGCGGTCCGCGCCCTGCTCCCGCGCCCCCGGCGCACCGCCGGACGCCACGTCCAGCAGCGCAGCGGCCTGATGAGTCTGCGAGCGTGATGAGGACCCAGGCCCCGCTTCCGTCTATGAGCTTCGATTCCTCAAGCCCCCTGGGAATCCTCGACCGCATCGGTTGGTGGGGTGCCCTGGGGATGATCGCAGTCGCTCTCGCCTACACCTTCTTCATGCTCATCGCCTCGCGCGGTGCCCCACGGCATGGCGGGCCCTCGCACCCCGATGCCCCGCTGCTCATCGTCATCCTCATGCCCTGCCTCAACGAGGCGGAGGTCATCGGTGCCAGTGTCAGACGGCTCACCTCGATCCCGGACCCGGGTCTGCGCATCATGGTCATCGACGACGGCTCCGACGACGACACCGCCCAGGTGGCCGCCCAGGCCGGCGACGAGCGTGTCGAGGTGGTTCGCCGTCGTCCTCCCCACGCCCGCCTGGGTAAGGGGGAGGCTCTCAACGACGCACTATCGATCGTGCGCTCCCGATGCACCACGGTGTCCTCCTCGCGGGTCGTCGTGGGAGTCATGGACGCCGACGGCAGGCTCGACCCCCACGCCATCGGGGAGGTGCGCAAGGCCTTCGCCCCGCAGGAGGTCGGCGCCGTCCAGATGGGGGTGCGTATCAATAACCGCTTCGGCTCCCTGCTCGCCCGCATGCAGGACATGGAGTTCGTGATCTTCACCGAGGTCTTCCAGCGAGGCCGGCGCCGAGTCCGCAGTGTCGGCATGGGCGGCAACGCCCAGTTCGTCCGCCTCAGCGCGCTCGACGCCCTGGGGCCCCGGCCCTGGACCCGGTCGCTGACCGAGGACTTCGACCTGGGGATCCGGCTCAACGCCACCAGCTGGACCAACGAGTTCTGGCCCGCGGCCTCCGTTCACCAGCAGGGCGTGACCAGCATGCGCCGTCTCATGCGTCAGCGCACCCGCTGGTTCCAGGGAAACCTCCAGGCACTGCACCTGCTGCGCTCCGTGGCCCGCGAACAGCGCGGCCTGGGGCGGGCCGACACGCTCTGGCAGGTACTTACGCCCTACCTGCTCCTGACTGGCTCCCTGCTGACCCTGTCCTTCCTCATCACCATGGTGACCGCCGGTGTGGCCGCGGTCCTGAGGTGGGAGCAGTCATGGGCGTGGCTCGTGGGGGCCTATGTCATCGCCTTCGGCCCGGCGCTCATCTACGCCTGGATCTACTGGCGCATCGAGCGCAGCGAGGGTCTGAACCTGCTCAAGTCCGTGGGCTACGCGCACCTGTTCGTCCTCTATGGACTCCTTCCCAGCCTCTACGGCTGGCGAGCAGTCGCCCGGGAGCTGACCGGACGCACCGGGTGGGCCAAGACCGCGCGGGAGGCTGAACCGGCTCAAGGAGCGCAGGGTACGCCCAGCGGGCCGGTGGCCGCTCCCATGGATCAGCAGCCGTGGGCTCACCGCTACCGGGCAAGCAGCGGCCGCCCAGCGAGCCGGCGAGGGTGGAGCCCCTGGCGGCCCCTCAGAGCGCAGGTCCGGGCAGTGCTGTTCCGGCTGTCCCGGCCGTCCCTGCCCGCCCCTTGCTGAACCCCACTGCTGTGATCGTGCGGCGTCCCCGTCCCTACAGCCAGTCGCTTGACCAATGAGGAGATGAGATGACAGTTGCCAACGCGCCTCAGCATGCAGGAGCCATCGACGGTTCTCGTCGCGGCAGGATCCTGCGTCGCGCCCTCCTGACGGTCTGCGTCCTGGCACTGGTTCTAGGAGTCACCGTGTACTGCCACGCCCGAGAGACAGGGACTGAGACGCCGGACTGCTCCCAGTGGGAGATCATCTTCGATGGTTATGGCGAGGCCTCGTGCTCCGAGGGCCTGCTGCGCCTCAAGCCGACATCGGCCAACTCCCATGACACGACCCACGCCGGTCTAGCCACCTCCACCACGGTCGAGATCGAGGCGGGAGGCGTCCAGACCATCCACACCACGATGACCACCGTCAAGCAGCTGCGAGAGGATGGCGAGCCCAATGCCTGGGAGGTCGCCTGGCTCCTGTGGAACTACACCGACAACAACCACTTCTACGCTCTGGCCCTCAAGCCCAACGGCTGGGAGGTCTCCAAACAGGACACCGCCTACCCGGGATACCAGCGATTCCTGTCATCGGGCAACACACCCGTCTACCCACCCGGGGAGAGCCACGACGTCACCGTCACCATTGACACGACCAAGTCGTCGGAAGTCACCTTCACCATCATCGTGGACGGGCAGGAGCTCGGAACCGTCACCGACAAGCAGTCCCCCTACCGCTCCGGAACCGTGGCGGCCTACTGCGAGGACTCCGACGTCACCTTCACCCCGATCACCGAGGACAAGTAAGGCCTGCCCTTGACGACAGCGCCGGACTCAACCACCACTGAGGCCCACCTCGTCCCACTCCCGACACACGACCAGGAGAACCCCATGACAACCGACTCCACGCAAACGGGTGGCCCCCCTGAGAGTCATGCTCGTTTACGGCACCCGCCCAGAGGCGATCAAGCTCGCCCCCCTGGTGGCAGCCATGCGCGACGACGAGCGTTTCAATCCGATCGTCGTCGTCACCGGGCAGCACCGTGAGATGCTCGACCAGGTGCACGAGTTCTTCGGAATCGTGCCCGACGACGACCTCGACATCCACTCGCCGGGACAGACCCTCACCCAGATCACCAACCGCTGTCTGCAAGGGGTGGGGCGGGCGATCGAGGCCCACCAGCCCGACGCCGTCATCGTCCAGGGGGACACCACCTCCGCCTTCGCCGCCGCGCTGTCGGCCTTCTACCACGAGGTGCCAGTCCTCCACGTCGAGGCCGGCCTGCGCACCGGGGACATCTCCTCACCCTTCCCCGAGGAGGCCAACCGGCGGCTCATCAGCCAGGTGACCACGCTGCACCTGTGCCCCACCACCACCAGCCGGGACAACCTGCTGCGCGAGAACACCGACCCGCAGACCGTCAGCGTCACCGGCAACACGGTCATCGACGCGCTCCTGGTCGCCGTCGACCGCCGGGTCCCGCCACCGGATGAGGAGCTGGCCGCAGCACTGAAGGACGCCTCCCGGCGAGTCGTGCTCGTCACCGCCCACCGCCGTGAGTCCTGGGGCGAGCCGATGCGGGCCATCGGCCGCGCCGTCGCGCGCCTGGCCGACAGGCATCCCGAGGTGCTCTTCGTGCTGCCGGTCCACCGCAACCCCAAGGTTCGCGAGGACCTCCTGCCTCAGATCGAGGGCCACGCCAACGTCATCTGGTGCGATCCACTGGAGTACGGCGCCTTCTGCGCACTCATCGACCGCTGCGACGTCGTGCTCACCGACTCCGGCGGCGTCCAGGAGGAGGCCCCCGCGCTGTCCAAGCCCGTCCTGGTCATGCGGGACAACACCGAGCGTCCCGAGGCCGTCGCCTTCGGGGTCGCCGAGCTGGTCGGAACCGACGAGGAGCGCATCGTTGAGAGGGTCTCCACCCTGCTGACCGACGAGACGGCCTACACAGCCATGGCCCAGGCCGCCAACCCCTACGGCGACGGACACGCGTGCAAGCGCATCCTGGCCGCCACCGCAGCCCTGTTCGGCCGCGGTGTCCCCCTTCCCGAGTTCGAACCTGTTCCCACCTCATCGAAGGAGCGTTCATGATCCTCCCGACCCTTGTGTCTGCACGACGACGCCGCTGCGCACTGGCCGCCATCGCGGTGTGCCTGGGCAGCTCCATCGCCGCAGTGGGCCCTGCTCAGGCCGCCCCCACCGCTGGCGCGCAGCCTCCCGTGGCGGTCCAGGCCGCCGCGGCAAAGCCCGCCGGCGGGGCCCAGGCCAACGACGCCGACCCGGCCAAGAAACCGCTTCCGGCTCCGCCCGAGCCGGCCGCCGCGGCCAAGAAGGAGCTCCCCTCAAGGGCAACAAGCAGGCAGACGTGGACCTCAACAAGCCCGCGCCCGCCGCGGGACAGGTCAAGATCCGTGACCTGAAGCAGAACGCGCCCGAGGTCCCTGCCGGCGCGGTGACCTTCTCCAACCAGGAGGCGGGGCCGGCATCGACCCTGGTCCTGTTCGACACCACCGGTGACTACGCCAAGCTGGGGAGTACTACGCCCTGAGCATGGGCACCCTGGCCAGCCACTCCGGGACCGTGACGACCCTCCCGGTCAAGGACTACGTCGCCGGCCTGGCCGGTCGCTTCACCAACGTGGTCTACATCGGCTCCACCTACGACGAGCCCCTGCCGCGGGCCTTCGTCGACGACACCCTGACCGGCAACATCCCGGTCATGTGGTCCGGCTTCAACATCTGGCAGCTGGCCAAGACCGACGCCGACCGCGCCGCCTTCACCCAGCGCTACGGCTGGGACGCCGCCACCTCCTACATCGACTCCACCGACCGGGTCACCAAGATCAGCTACAACGGCGCCTCCCTGAAGCGCAACGAGCTCAACACCGGTGGCATCATCGCCCCACACATCACCCGCGAGAAGGACGTCAAGGTCCTCGGGCGCGCCGAGTGCTCCAAGCCCGGCGGAGCGGCCACCGCCTGCGCCTCCATCGCCCAGTCCGGCACCAGCTCCTTCCCCTGGGCGGTCAGCTCCTCGGGAATGACCTTCATCGGTGAGATCCCCCTGACCTACCTGGGTGAGCAGGACCGCTACATCGCAGCCGCCGACATCCTCCTGGACTTCCTCCAGCCCGGTGCCCAGCAGTTCCGTCAGGCCGCTGTGCGCCTGGAGGACGTGACCCCGGACAGCGACCCCGAGGAGCTGCAGGCGATCGTCGACTACTTCTACAGCCAGAACGTGCCCTTCCAGATGGCCGTGGTGCCCAAGTACATCGACCCCAAGGGCACTGAGAACGACGGGGAGCCCAAGGAGCTCACTCTTGAGGACGCCCCGGAGCTGGTGGCCGTCATCCAGGACGCGGTGAACAAGGGCGGAACGATCGTTCAGCACGGCACCACTCACCAGTTCGGGACCCTGGACAACCCCTACAACGCCGTCTCCGCCGACGACTTCGAGTTCATCCGCTCGTGGTGCTCGGCCACCAACGACACCAAGGCCCCGGCCATCGACTGCCAGGACAAGTCCTTCGTCCAGATCGGGGGCGCCCTGCCCGGTACCTCCCAGGAATGGGCCTCCGAGCGCGTGGATCAGGGACGCCAGATCTTCGGGGATGTCGACCTGCCGACTCCGGAGATCTTCGAGACCCCGCACTACTCGGCCACCCGTGAGGCCTACTACGGAATCGGCGAGCACTACCCGGTGCGCTACGAGCGCGAGCTCCTCTACGCTGGCACCCTGACCAACACCCAGGCCGGTCCGTTCGACTACTACGGGCAGTTCTTCCCCTACGCGGTCAACGACCCCTACGGGGCCCACGTCCTGCCCGAGAACCTGGGCAACTTCGAGCCCAACGAGATCAACCAGCACCCGCCGCGCCTGGCTCAGGGAGATCATCGACGCCGCCAAGCTCAACCTGGTCAACACTCACGCCACCGCCAGCTTCTTCTTCCACCCCTACTACCCGCTGGCCGAGCTGAAGAAGATCGTCGCCGGCATCAAGGCCGAGGGGTACACCTTCGTGCCGGCCTCGGAGCTGAGATGACCACGACGCCGACTGTGAGATTCAGCGGTCTCGGAATCACGGACATGAGACCGTTCGGTCGAAATGTCTCTCACAAGACTGGAATACTGCTTCCATGACATTCGAGACCAACCGCAGAAGGATGCTGGCGCTCCTGGGCACTGGAATTCTGGGAGCGTCAGTGTCCTCCTGCGGGCACGCGAACGTGACCCCGCCGGCCATGGGGGACGGGGCCACCACCCACCTGAGCCTTCACATCAGTGATGCTCAGGGCAACGCCCTCAACCTCGAGGCGCTGCGACGCATTCAGTCCAACGGCAAGGGCGAGGTCGGCTATGACGACGCGCTGCTGGATGCCAAGACCCTGGAGGTCATCGCCGTCGGCCCGCTCTACCAGGACGAGGGCGGTGCCATCGGCATCGATGTGCCCACCGGACGTGAGTGCACTCTGACCATGTCGTGGCCGACCAGCCATGGGTACTCGGCACTCATGGCGGATCTGCCGGCCTCCGGCGAGCACGATCTCCTGGAGCTGGCGGCCCGAACCCTCCACGAGAGGCAGCCCGAGCGCCTCCAGCAGGCCACCGCGAAGGGCTTCAAGGGTGCTGACGAGGCGGGAAAGCTGCGCGCCTCCGCCCAGCAGTCCCTGGACGCCTGTTCCAAGGCCCAGTCCTGGACGGAGCGGGGCCGCCTGGCGAACTCCGCCCTGGAGTCGGCCGCAGGGGCCCAGCTCTCCCTGGACCGGGCGCTGGCCGCTCAGGCGCCGCAGGACGCCGTCATCGGAGTGACCTTCACTCGGGTGCCCACGTCCGCGGAGGTTGCCGCCGCGCTGGCCCCAGCGGCCCCGGAGGCGGCAAGCGGAAGGTATCGGCCCGTCTCGTGATCGGTGACCCCAATGACGCCGAGGAGATGGCCGGCTGGCGCAGCACGGTGGAGGCCCTGCACGCGCAGGGCGGTCAGGCCCTGGCCCAGATCTGCGACTCCCACGACATGGTATCCCTGACCGACTCCGCCTGGGACACGCGGGTCGACACCCTCATCAAGGCGCTTCCCAACGTCGACGCCTGGGAGGTCGGTAACGAGATCGGTGGGGACTGGTTGGGCGCCGGGCCGGTGGCCAAGGCCCAGCGAGCAGCTAAGGCTGTGCGTGAGCGCACCAGCGCCACGACGGTGCTGACCCTGTACTACCAGCTCGGGCAGGCGGACCCGGCGTACTCCCTGTTCAGCTATGCCGCCAAGGGAGATCCCCGCATCGATCAGGGGAGCTGGTTGACGTCGTGGGACTGTCCGTCTACCCCCAGCTCCATCCGCTGGGTACAGCAGCTGACCGGGTCCTGAGCACCCTGGAGGTCGCCTTCGCCTCCTCCCGGCTTGCCGTGACCGAGCTCGGGTACGGGGGCGAGGACCTCAACACCGGCCCCTGGTGGTTCGGCTCGGCCTCCGACCCCGCGGTGGCCCGCACCGCCGTCGCCGAGCATGTCACCGGCGCGGCACTGGGGCGATCCGATGCCTGGGGAGCCCCCTTCTGGTGGTACTACCTCGAGGACCAGGTCGGAACCCCTGGGGGCCAGGTGGCTCCGGCACTGGCCGCCGTCTCCACTGGTTTCTAGGGCACTGGGCTTGTATTAGGACACCGGGGCCGGTGGGCGATGCCTGTTCAGGCAGCGCCCACCGGCCCCTACTGCGCCAGGACGAAGGGGTGGACCGCCGCCGCCCCCGCCTCACGTAGGGAGGAAGGCCGACAGCGTGAGCGTCCAGCCGGAGTCGCTCCAGTCGTCCACGAGGACCACGACGCGCTCGCGCAGCTCTTCGAGGGCCTGAGTCGGCCACTCCTGGAGCGTCAGGCTTCGGGCCACCTGTGCCAGGCGAAATGCAGAGCCCACATCGTGCTGCGGCAGATCCTGACCGGCCAGACCCACGACGCCCAGGGCCTGTGCGCCCAGTCGTGTGGCCACGGCGTGCCCCAGCTGGCGGACCATGCCGGGGCGGGTGCGGGAGTCCACGACGACGACGGCCGGCGGCCTGCTCGGGCGGCTCACCCCCGGCGGCGTCCTGCTCATTGCGGATGATCTCAGCGAGCCGGTCCACCGCCTCAAGCACCTGAGGCCTGATCGCCACCGGGACCTCGCCGTCGGCGGCGGAGGACACCAGCTCGCGCAGCGCCACCGAGGTCCCCAACCCATCCAGCCTGCCCACCGCCAGCCCGGTCGCAGCCTGACGGTCGGCTCCGATGCGGCCCTTGAAGTGGCCCAGGCCCAGTCGATCCATCCCGGTGGGCCACTGGCGGCGTGCCCGCAGCTCGACCCCTGCGCGCCCCAGCGCCGCTCGGGCGGCACCGACCTGCTCCTGGTCGGGGGCGTCAGGCAGGTCCAGGCCCCCGCACAGGTCGCAGGCTCCGCAGCGCCATCCCGGCTCAAACTGGGGGTCATCGAGCACCGACCTGAGGAAGGCCATCCGGCAGGGGGATGAGCCCTGCCCGGGGGCAGGAGCGGCCCCGAGACGCTCATAGGTGAGCATCGCCTCCTGCTCGGCCCGGCGCGCGGCCTCGACTCGCGCATAACGCTCGGCGTCGTAGCACCAGGGCCGGCCAGTGGACTCCCAACCGCCACGAACCCGGCGCACGGCGCCGTCAACGTCAAGGACCTTGAGCGTGGACTCCAGCCGGCTGCGTCGCAACGAGGTCACCGTCTCCAGCACCGCTGTGGACGCCGCCCCACCGCCCGCGGCCCTGCGCTCCTCCAGGGCGTCCAGGACCACGCGAACTTGCTCCTCGGGCGGGAAGCCTTGCGAGCCGAACCATTCCCAGATGGCCCGGTCCTCCGGGCCGGGCAGCAGGACCACCTCAGCCCGCTGCACACCACGACCGGCGCGACCCACCTGCTGGTAGTAGCTCACCGGTGAGGACGGAGCCCCCACGTGCACCACGAAGGCCAGGTCCGGCTTGTCGAAGCCCATCCCCAGAGCGGAGGTGGCCACCAGCGCCCTGACCCGGTTTGCCTTGAGGTCCTCCTCCAGGCGCTCGCGCTCGGCGGCGTCGGTCTGCCCCGTGTGGCGGCCACCTCCGCACCTGCCGCACGCAGGTACTCGGCGACCTCCTGCGCCGCCGAGACCGTCAGGCAGTAGACGATGCCGCTGCCGTGAGCACGGCGGATGTAGGCAGCCAGCCAGGCCAGGCGGGAGGCGGCATCCGGCAGCATCCTGACCCCCAGGTGGAGAGAGTCGCGCCCAGGGACCCCCGCAGCACCAGGACCTGCTCGCCGCCTGCCCCGCCTTCCTCCAGGGGCGCCCCAGTTGTTCAGCGACGTCGGCGCTGACCCGGTGATTCGCGGTCGCCGTCGTCGCCAGAACCGGGGTGCGCGGCGGCAGGCCGGCCAGCAGGGGTGCCGATGCGCCGGTAGTCGGGGCGAAAGTCATGGCCCCAGTCGGAGATGCAGTGGGCCTCGTCAATGACCACCAGCGCGGCGTTCGCAGCCAGATGGGGGAGCACCTCATCGCGGAAGACCGGGTTGTTGAGACGCTCCGGGGAGACCAGCAGGACATCGACCTCACCGGCGGCCACCTGGGCCTGAATCTCATCCCACTGGGTGACGTTGGCCGAGTTCATGGTCACGGCCCGGATCCCGGCGCGGCCTGCGGCGGTGACCTGGTCGCGCATGAGGGCCAGCAGCGGCGAGATGATGACGCTGGCCCCGGTGCCGGAGCGCGCACCGGGGGAGGGCGGCAGGACGCCCGGACGCCAGGCTCCCCAGCCCTCTCGCAGCAGGACCGTCGCCACGAAGTACACCGCCGACTTGCCCCATCCGGTGCGCTGGACCACCAGCGCGCGGCGGCGTGCGATGACAAGCGCCTCGATCGCCCGCCACTGGTCCTCACGCAGGTGCGCGTCGCTGCGACCAACGAGCTCGCGCAGGACGGCCTCGGCGCGCTCGCGAACAGGGCTGCCCATCCCTGGGGATCCCGATGTCATGGTCGTCTGAGACATGCTGCAACGCTAACGCCGGCCGCTGACTTCCACTGCCGACTACCGGGTTCCACTGACGTCCATCGACGTGTCTGCGCGGCTGCGGCTGTCGACACAGGTTCCGGGACCGGTGCGGCCAGACACCGTTTGAAGAGTGACTCACAACATACAGGTACCTGCCACAACTCCTTGACCAAAAATCGGAAGGTGCCTGTAGTTTTGATGTCGTCAAGATACAACAGGCACCTTCTGAAGTGCGGTGCCGCACTGTCCGCGACGGCCGCGCGAACCGGTGTCGACGGGAACGCCGGCAGATCCGCACGGGTGCCTTCACGAGTCAGGAGAAGCTCATGAATCCCAAGAGCATCAGGAACACCGAGCCGAGCACCACCTCACGACACTCAACACGGCGCCTATCAAGGCGCTGAGACGGAGACCGATATGACGAACAGCTCCCACCCCCATGTTTCCAAGGCCGCTGACGGCGCGGCCTTGTCGCAGCACCCGCAGCGGGCCTCCCTTCACGAACGATTCCGGCGCTTGCAGCACCTCATGCGCCGCAACCGCATGACGGCGCATCGCGACGGCCCCTTCGCCGACATCACGCGCGGCCGCGGCCGGGTTCTGGCCGCCCTGCGCATGCAGAGCCCGATCCCACCCGAGACCTGGCCTTCCTCCTCGATATCCGCCAGCAGTCTCTCAACGAGCTTCTCAAGAAGCTCCAGACCGATGGACTCATCGAACGCAGGCCCAGTCAGGAGGATCGTCGGGTCATGGTCGTCCACCTCACCGAGGCCGGTCGCAGTACGCCACTGAGCGGGCCCAGAGCCGACTACCTCGAGTCTCTGACCGATGAGGAGGTCTCCACCTTGGCTCGGCTTCTCGACAAGATCATCGACTCCCTGGAGACTCAGCTCGGGCCGGATGAGGACGGTGAGCGCGGGCCGCGCTTCGCCGGCGCCCGTCGCCGTATGGGCGAGGAGCGTTTCGAGGCCATGATGCGCATGCGCGAGCACGGTTTCGGCCCCTTCAGCCCCTTCGGCCCCGCATTCGCTCCGGATTACGGCCCCGGCTTCGGCCCGGAGGCGGACGATGTCGACCCATCAGCGGACTGTGGCAGGGCGACGTAGGCGGGCGGGCCACGGTGGGCCGCGCCGCGGGGGACGTCCCCGTCAAGGCGGCGACGCTCTTCTTGGAGAGGACTTTCCCGAGCGTGGGGACCGTAGGTTCAGAGCCGGTCGTGCACGGCGCACCCCTGGGGTAGGTATGGACTTCCCCGGCTCACCGACCACGACTGCTGAAGCCCCAGCGTCATCGCCGATGCACTTGGATACCCTTGGCCCATGGACCTCCTCATCATCGCCGTGCTGGGCATTCTGGCCATTGCGGCGGCCTCTCAGCTCAGCGACCGCATCGGGGTCGCCCCGGCGCTGATCCTCCTGGCGGGTGGGACAGCGGTGGGCTTCCTGCCCTTCATCCCGGCGATCGAGCTGGACCCCCAGGTGGTCCTGGAAGGAGTCCTTCCCCCGCTGCTGTTCTCCACGGCGGTGAGCATCTCACCATCAACTTCCGCCGCGAGCTCGTCCCGGTGGCGGTGCTGGCCATCCTGCTGGTGCCCCTGTCCGCCGCGGTGATCGGCGCGGTCCTCACCCTCCTGGTCCCGGGGCTCTCTCTGGCCTGGGCCATCGCCATGGGAGCGATCCTCAGCCCCACCGACGCCGTGGCCATCTCCATCGCCCGCCGGCTGGGAGTCTCCCAACGCATCATCACCGTCCTGGAAGGGGAAGGACTGCTCAACGACGCCACCGCACTGGTGGTCCTGTCCTCCGCCGTCTCCGCGGCAACATCCGGCGGCGTCAGTGTCGGAGGCGTGCTGGGCGGCTTCGCCCTGGCGGTTCTCGTGGCCCTGGGAGTGGGCTGGCTCGTCGGCGAGGCGAGTCTGCGGGTGCGCTCCCACATCACCGACCCCACCGTGGACACGGTCGTGTCCTTCACCGTGCCCTTCCTCGCGGCGATCCCGGCCGAGCACATGCACGGCTCGGGCCTCGTGGCAGCCGTTGTCGCCGGGCTCATCACCGGCCACCGCGGCCCCCGGATGCTGCCACCCGCCCACCGGGTAGCCTCACGCACCAACTGGCACACCGTCGAGCTCACCCTGGAAGGACTCATCTTCCTGGTCATGGGGCTGGAGTTCTTCGGCATCGTGGAGAAGGTCGGCGCCTCAGCTCTCGGTGTTGTCCGGGCCATCGCGGTCGCTGTCATCGCTGGGGCGCTGACCGTCGTCATCCGGGCGCTCGTGGTGGCACCCATGCTCAAGCTCCTCAGCCACCGGACCGCGCGCTGGGCGATCCACTGGCAGGAGAACGCGGAGGCCATCCACCAGTTCCAGAATCGCTGCTCGGCCATCGTGCGTGGAGAGGCCGAGATGCCCCCGGTTCCCTGGGACCGGCGCCCCTTCGCGCAGGTCCAGCGCAAGCTCCGCCAGGCGACCAACCACGAGGCATCGCCCGGCGCGCACGCAGCCTCTCCAGCCGGGTCAGACGCCGAGGCGCCGACCTGGACTACTTCGCAGCCGAGCCCCTGGGCACACGCGAGGGCGCCGTCATCGTCTGGGCGGGAATGCGCGGCGCCATCACCCTGGCAGCCGCCCAGACCCCTGCCGATCACAGCGCCTCACTACTCCTTCCTTCTCCTGGTGGCCATGCTCGTGGCCGCCGGATCACTGACGATCCAAGGACTTTCGCTGCCCGCACTGGTCCGCGTCGTCAGACCCGCCATGGCCGGCCCCGCCGACGAGGAGGAGAAGGCCGCCGTCATCTCGCTGCTGGTCAACGCCGCCCGCGACGTCGCCTCCGTCGGTACTCACGGCACCTCCCAGCACACCGCACCCACCGGTGCCGCAGGCCCCGACGCCTCGGGCGCTCAAACGACGACGAGCACTCCCGGGCTGGACAAGGTCTCACCGACTGCCCCGACCCCGAGAACAACGAGAGCCTCAGCCCCACCACTGAGCAGCACGGCCTCGTACGCAGGCAGGGCAACGACGTCGTCGTCTCGCCAGCAGCCGTCGCCAGGGCCTGGGCCGACCCCACCTGGCGCCACGACGACCTCGCCCCATGCGAGAACGAGCCCTGGACATAATCCGAGCCCAGCGCGAAGCCCTTCTCGACGCCGGCGACGAGGGGCCTCTACTCGGCCGACTCCCTGGAGCACGCCCTGAACCGCCTCGACTTTCAGGAGATCATGCTCACCAGCGAGCCGCACTGACAACGCCCCCAAGCAGGGACGCTGCGACCGCCGCCCTCAGTGCCGAGAGCACTGTGCTGTCCCCTCATTTCTGAGACATGTGAGTGTCGTGGCTTCTGAGGCACTCGCTCGGGCGGGAACCCTGGGCAGGCAGTGGTCCTGGAAGCGAGGGTGGCCGCGTAGGCCGCCGTCGCGTTCGTACCTTATGCCTCGCGTTCGGGGGTTCAGGGTACGAACTCGCGACCTACCCTACGAACGCGAGGCGCTTACCCAAGGGTGAGTCCGGAGGCCGGGGCTGAGCTGGTCAGACGTGGTGCGTGCCGCACGGTCCCCGGCAAGCCGCCCAACCGGTGTCTCAGAAGTCATGAGACAGCACATCGGTGCCGCGCGCACCGCCGGACGGGCGGCCCAACCGCTGGAGCGGACTGAGCCGTAGACTCCAGGCGTGAACGCGAACCTGCCCCTGAGACCGGACCTGGAGGGCGAGACCCCCTACGGGGCCCCCGAGATCGACGTCCCCGTGCGGCTGAACGTCAACGAGAACCCCCTACCCGCCCTCGGCCACGGTCATCGAGTCGATCGCCACCGCCGTGGCTCAGGCCGCCCAGGGGCTCAACCGCTACCCGGAGCGGGACTTCCCCGGCTGCGGGCCGCGCTCGCGGACTATCTCGAGGCCGAGTCCGGTGCGCATCTGACCCCTGAACAGATCTGGGCGGCCAACGGCTCCAACGAGGTCATGCTCCATGTGCTCCAGGCCTTCGGAGGCCCCGGGCGCACCTGCCTGACCTTCACCCCCACCTACTCGATGTACCCCGAGTACGCCCGCGACACCCTGACCGACTACGCGACGCGACCGCGCCGCAAGGACTTCACCCTCGACGTCGACGCCGCGGTGAGCGCGATCAACGAGCTTCGGCCGGCCGTCGTCGTCCTGGCCAGCCCCAACAACCCGACCGGAACCGCCCTGCCGCTGGAGGACATCAAGCGGATCCTGGAGGCGGCCCGCGGCCACGGTCCCATACTCGGAGCCGAGATCGGCTCGCCCGCCCGGGCCAGCGACTGCGTCGTCATCATCGACGAGGCCTACGCCGAGTTCCGCCGTCCAGGCGTGCCCAGCGCCCTGGAGCTGGTGGGGCCGGCCCACCCGCACCTGGCCGTCACCCGCACCATGTCCAAAGCCTTCGGTGCCGCCGGCCTGCGCCTGGGCTACCTGGCCGCCGACCGCGCCCTGGTAGACGCCCTGCGCGTCGTGCGCCTGCCGTATCACCTCTCCGCCGTCACCCAGGCGGCGGCCCTGGCCGCCCTGTCCCACCGCGACGAGCTCATGGCTCAGGTGGCCTCCCTGCGCGATGAGCGCGATGCCTTCGTCGAGTGGCTGCGAGCCCAGGGACTGGTCGCGCACGAATCAGACGCCAACTTCGTCCTGTTCGGCCCGTTCCCCGACCGCGAGGCCATCTGGCAGGCCCTGCTCGACGCGGGGGTCCTCATCCGCGTCGTCGGCCCCTGAGGGCTTCCTGCGGGCCAGTATCGGCACGCCCGACGAGATGGCACGCCTGCGCACCGCCCTGACCGCAGCCATCGGCGGATGACAAGGATGCCGGCAGCGATCAGCGCCCTAGGACCGGTAGGGTTGCTATCGATTAAGTCACCTATGAACCACTGTGCTGAAAAAGCACGACACCCGATGCTGAGGAAGCACCTATGAGCCGTACCGCGCGCATTGAGCGAGCCACGAGTGAGTCAAGCGTCGTCGTCGAGATCAACCTCGATGGCACGGGCCAGACCGACATCTCCACCACCGTCCCCTTCTACGACCACATGCTCACCGCTCTGGGGCGCCACTCGCTCATCGATCTGACAGTGCGCGCCACCGGTGACACCGAGATCGACGTGCACCACACCGTGGAGGACACCGCCATCTGCATCGGTGAGGCCCTGCGCGTGGCGCTGGGGGACAAGCGCGGTATCCGCCGCTTCGGTGAGGCCAGCGTCCCTCTGGACGAGGCCCTGGCCCATGCCGTCGTCGATATCTCTGGGCGCCCCTACCTGGTGCACGAGGGGGAGACCGAGGCCTTCGTCCACCACCTCATCGGCGGCCACTTCACCGGTTCCATGGTGCGTCACGTGCTGGAGGCCATCGCCTACCACGCCGGCATCTGCCTGCACGTGCGGGTCCTGTCCGGGCGCGATCCCCACCACATCGCCGAGGCCGAGTTCAAGGCGCTGGCGCGCGCCCTGCGCGCCGCCGTGGAGGACGACCCCCGCGTCGAGACCATCCCATCCACGAAGGGAAGCCTGTGATGGACCAGACCCCCGGCCCGACGAGAGCCACGACGACCACCAGCGCGACCTGGATGCCGAGTTCGCCGCCCTCATGGGCGACGTGGAGATCCCGACGACCTCTCGGCCGAAGACCTGGGGGGCTGTGCAGGAGGCCGACAGCGAACCGGGTTGGCGGACCCTGGCGGGGGATGACTCCGTATCGGCCGGCTCCGCGGGGCAGAGCGGACCAGCAGACGTCAGGGCCCAGCGACGTCCCCCACAACACCTACCATCCCCTGACCGGGAGACAGGGGCGGAGCGGAGGACACCGAGGGCCCGTCCCGGCTCACCGATGCCCAGGAGGCGCAGATCGCCGCCGCGGCCGACTCCCTGAGCTCCTACGTGCCCGGTCATTCCGAGGACCAGGCTCCCCGGGCGGTCAAGGTCGCCGTCGTCATGACGCCGCTGAACCGGGCCGACGGCTTGGCCGGAATGTGCTCCCTGCTGGACCTCGACTGCACCGTGGTGCCCTCCTCCAGCGGGGCCTTCGCGGTCAAGCAGTTCGTCTCCGCCCACTCGGACTGGGACGTGGCTGAGCTGCTCGGCGGCTCCGACTCCGAGCCCGCAGAGGCCGCGGAGCTGGCCGCCCAGCTCTCCCGCCTGTCACGGGCTGGCGCCGTCCTCATGACCGCTGACCTGGCCACCGACGTCGGTATCGAGTCCGGCCTGTCCGGGACGATCACCGCCCGCCACTTCACCAACGGTCAGCCCGGCGAGGAGGCGTCGGCGGGGCTCCTGCTGTCCTCCATGGACCAGGTTGTCGAGGACATCCTCCTGGGAGTCATCAACGCCGACGACGTCCCCGGAGCGGTGAAGTCCTCCGAGATCCAGGCGCCCCGGGCGATGCGCTGGTTCGGACGCGGCCTGCGCCGTCCCCCGCAGTGACGTCGCCGGCGCGCGCCGCCCGCTGCTGGCCGGCGGGCAGCGACTCCCAGCCGGCGTAGGGAGCTCGTCCGCTGCCCGCCCTTGTCGGAGGCGATGCAGGAGAAGCCCCGCTTCCCGGCGTTCCAACCGGCCTCCCCCGGTCCCAGCACCGATGTGCTCGGATCGGCGGCCCCGTACTGCTGGGCGGCCTGCGCGGTACAGGTGGCCTGCACGTTGGGATCGGCCGTCAGGTCGTCATCACTGGAGCCCGAGGTGCTCTCCGCCAGGGTCCCCACCTGGTAGACCTCCCAGGAGTGGGGCTCGTTGCAGCTGACTTTCCTGGCCGTGGTCTGGCCCGAGATCGAGGTGGTGCCCGCCAGGCAGGTACCCACCGGGTGCGGTGGGGTCGAGGCGTTGTCCTGACCCGACGACGAGGGCTGGGACGCGGGCTGGGACACGGCTCCTGATGCTCTGGTGGCACTGGCGGCGGGAGCCAGACGGGCACCCGCCACCCACCCTGCGCCCAGACCGACGACCAGGCCGACAACCGCGCCGATCGCCGCGGAGCGCAGAGTGATCCGCCGACGTTCTCGGCCGGAGAGTCTCAGAGACTGACTCCGCTGAGCTGACACCGGGGCGTTGAGCAGAGCCTTCTCAGAGCGCTCCGGTCCGCCTGAGACGATCGAGGGGGCTGAGGCGGCGGACCCCGAGGAGCCGGTCGGGCGGACCGGGAAGACAGAGTCCGATGCCGCCCGCTGTGATGCACCGCTGGGAGCATAGGAGTCGGGTGAGCCCGCCTCTTCGCTGCGCGGAGGCGGCGCCAGTCCGGCCTCAACCAGCCGCAATGAGGTCACCGTCCGCCGACGGCCAGGTTTCCCGTCCCCAGATACTCACGGATCTGCCCCAGGGCCCCCGTGAGCTCCGTGCCGTTGCGGTAGCGGTGCTTGGGATCCGGAGCCATCGCCTTGCCCAGGAGCGGCAGCAGGACCTCAGGAACGTTCGGGTCAGTGAGGTCCAAGGGGTCGTCGAGGGACCGGACGATCTCCGGCAGGCTGCGCTGCACGCCGTCGGGGCCACGTCGGGGACCCCGGCCCGTCAGCAGGGCGAAGAGCACCGCACCCATGGACCACACGTCCCCCTCGGGGCCGGGGCTGGCCAGCATGAAGGCCTCCGGCGCGGCGAAGTCGGGGGTGAGACACTCCAGGGTCACGGTGGGGTCCTGACCCTCGCGCTGGACAGCGGCGATACCGAAGTCCGACAGCCGGGGAGAGCCGTAGGAGTCCAGAAGGATGTTGGCGGGCTTGACGTCCCGGTGCATGACGCCGGCCGCATGGGCGGCCCCCAGGGCCGAGGCTGCGGCCTCCACCAGGGCCACGGCGTCAGAGGCGGGGGTCGGGCCGCGCGAGACGAGGTCGTAGAGGCTGCCGCCCGCACACAGCTCCATGACCAGGGTAGGGGGCGCAGATCGGGCAGCTTGCCCGTGTCCACCAGGGAGACCACGTGAGGATGCCCTGAGATCCTCGAGGCCGCCTGCACCTCGCGCATGAACCGCCGCTCATTGCGGGGATCATCCAAGGGGCGGGAGTCCACCTTGACGGCGACCGGACGCTCCAGGGAGTCCTGCACGCCGGCATAGACCGTGGCGAAGCCGCCACGCCCCAGCACCGAGGTGATCCTCACTCCGGGAATGGAGAACGGCGCAGCGCTGCGCGACCCGCTGGAACCGCCTGAACCTGTCCCCGCCGCTGCGGGGGAGTGGTTCGAGGAGGCCTGCGAAAGCGGTGGAGGAGGGATGCCGGCCAAGGCGGAGGCGGGGCCTGGCCGGAGGGGAACTGCATGCTCACAGACGAATACTCGCCCATCTTGGGGGAATCGTGAAAGGAGCCGACGACCCGGATTCAGATCACGCATTGCGCCCGCGCCTTCGCGCCATACCCGCGCGAGGCCGCGACCAGCTCGACGCGCCATCCGGACCGCTGCGCCGACGCTGTTGAGCCAGCGCTGCCGGTCCCGGTTCTGCGCACGTCACAGGGCGTTTCAGAGTGTGGAGGATACTCAGAATGATCTGCAGGGACGGTAGGGTGTGTCACATGCGAGCGCCCCGTGTCACCGTCCTGTCCTACGGATCCGGCAATGTCCGCTCAGCGGTGCGCGCTCTGGAACGCGTCGGCGCGCAGGTGACCCTCACCAGCGACCCGCACGAGGTCACCGAGGCCGACGGGCTCGTGGTCCCCGGGGTGGGTGCCTTCGGTGCGGTCATGGAGCAGCTGCGGGCGGTCGACGCACCTCGCCTCATCGAGCGGCGCCTGGCCGGGGGACGGCCGGTCCTGGGAATCTGCGTGGGCATGCAGGTCATGTTCGAGCGCTCCGACGAGCACGGGACCGCTGAGGAGGGGCTGGGACAGTGGCCCGGCACCGTGTCCCGCCTGAGAGCCGACGTCGTTCCGCACATGGGGTGGAGCCTGGTCCGTCCTCCCGCGGGCTCCGTCCTGTTCGACGGCGTTGCCGACGAGCGCTTCTACTTCGTCCACTCCTATGCGGCCACCCAGGACCCTGCCGAGCTGCTCGACCCCGGCCCCACCCGCCTGCCGCAGGTTACCTGGGCCACTCACGGCCACGACTTCATCGCCGCCGTCGAGAACGGCTCCCTGTGCGCCACGCAGTTCCACCCCGAGAAGTCCGGTGACGCAGGGGCTCAGCTGCTGCGCAACTGGTTGACGACCCTCTGACCTCACTCGAGCCACCCCACGACCTCTGCAGGAGACACGCATGCTCACTCTACTTCCCGCCGTCGACGTCGCCGATGGCAAGGCCGTCCGCCTCCTTCAGGGAGAGGTCGGCTCAGAGACGGACTACGGCAGCCCCGTCGACGCCGCCCGGGACTGGGTGCGCGCCGGGGCCGAGTGGATCCACCTGGTGGACCTCGACGCCGCCTTCGGGCGCGGCTCCAACCATGAGCTGCTCGCGCGCATCGTCGGCGAGGTCGGTATCAAGGTGGAGCTCTCCGGAGGCATCCGTGATGACGCCTCACTGGCCCGTGCCCTGTCCGCCGGAGCTGCCCGGGTCAACCTGGGGACGGCGGCTCTGGAGAACCCCGAGTGGACCGAACGGGTCATCGCCGAGCACGGGGAGAAGATCGCCGTCGGCCTCGACGTGCGCGGCTCCACCTTAGCGGCCCGCGGCTGGACCAAGGAGGGCGGAGACCTGTGGGAGACCCTCGAGCGGCTCAATGCCGCAGGATGCGCGCGCTACGTCGTCACCGACGTGACCCGGGACGGCACGCTGAGCGGCCCCAACACCGCCCCTGCTCACCGACGTCTGCCAGCGCACCGCGGCGCCGGTGGTCGCCTCCGGCGGTATCGCACATCTCGACGACCTGGTCGCGCTGCGCCGTCTAGTGCCGCTGGGACTGGAGGGCGCGATTGTCGGCAAGGCGCTCTACAACGGCAACTTCACCCTTCAGGATGCCCTGGCCGTGGCCGGTGACGAGGAGAGGTGCGAGCCCTCGCAGGCTCGTTCCTGACTACTCCGGGCCCTTGGCACCCCGGTTTCCCGCATCGCAGGCATGGTCACCGACGTCAGGGGACAGCGGGATGTCAAAGACGCTACCGTGAGGGCCGTGAACCAGTCAGCGCAGAACCAGCAGGCAGTTCCTGGACCAGTCCCCGGGCCGGTCGGTGACTCGGTGGCCGAGCCTCCGCAGGTCTCCCAGGTGGCTGCCGCCATGGCCGCGCGGGCCAAGCTGGAGCGTCTTCTGGCTACGCCGGCCCCCTTCGCCGCCGACGACGGCTCGATCAGTCCGCAGGTGCGCATGGCGCTGGAGGCCGTGGACCTGCCGCGTCATCAGTACCTCGATGAGCTGTGGGCGGCCCTCGTCGGTGGCCGGCTGATCGTTCCCGTGGCCGCTCACGCCCTTCCCGGACGCCTGGGGGGCAGCCAGGTGCAGTCCGTGACCCTGCCCCAGGGCCCGTCGGGCGATGGTGCACCGCAGGTTCCGGCCCATGAGGTGCACACCGCCGACGCCTGCCAGGACGCAGCGACCCTGGCGGTGAGCCTGCCCGACGGGCACATCGCCCTGCCGGTATTCACCAGCGCCGAGGCCATGAACCAGTGGCGCAGTGACGTGCGCCCCGTGCCCGTCTCGCCCCAGCGAGCCGCCCAGGTCGCCTGCCTGTCCACCGACCAGCTGTGGGTGCTCGACCCCGGAAGCCGGGACCTGCGACTGCCACGCCCCGCCGTCGTGGCCCTGGCCGGGGGAGAGGCATGGGTGCCCTCATGGCGCAACGAGCCGGTTCAGGCCGAGGTGCGCGCCCAGCTCCAGGAGGTCGACGGCGTCACCGGCGTGGCCTTCGGACCCGGTGAGGGAGCCGAGCTGCGGGTCTTCATCCGCATCGACGCCGCAGGCGGTCGCGCCGCCGTGGCCCGGAGCCTGGAGGGCTGCCAGCACGTCATGGTCAACCCGGCATGGGGCGACCTCATCGACACCGTGGAACTGTGCCCGCTTCCCGCCCTAATCGGGGCGGTTGGAAGCCGATCTCAGGAGCGGCCCAGGATCAGGGCCTCCCACTGCCCGACCTGTCCGTAGTGGTCCTCCAACGGCCCGGCCACCTGGTCGAAGCGGGCAACGACGTCGCGCAGAGCCTGGCCGTCCTGGGACCGTCCGTCATTCTGGGCGATCCGGGCACCGGCCTCAGCGATCGCACGGACCTGGGCGAGATCCCGGGTCGAGACCATCACCCGGCCGGGGCCCGGGTCCCTCGTGGTGCTCCAGTCGGTCCCTGCCTCACGGGAGACGGCGGAATCGCCGTCTGACGCGCCATTCGGGTCCGGCGTCCTCACGCTGTTCCAATCCATGACTGCGGAGCGTAAGGCATCCGATTCGACCAGGCCACCGAAAATAAGTGTGCTGGAATAGTACCGATGAGCGCGATGTCGACCACCTCAGCCCCATCTGGGCCGGACCCTGGGCTGCCACCTGGAAACGGACATGATTTCACCGGAGGCACCCAGCCCCCGGCGGCAAGCCGTGAGCCACTGGTGAGCGCCCGCGACCTCAGTGTCGGATACGGTGACCAGCCGGTCTGCGCCCCGGCGACCTTCGACCTGCTTCCCGGCCAGGTGCTGGCGCTGGTCGGGGTCAACGGGGCCGGCAAGTCGACGATCCTGCGCACCTGCTGCGGGCTGCTGCGCCCGCTGGCGGGGCAGGTTCACGTACTCGGACACGTCCCGGATCCCCGCTCAGGCGCCCAGCGTGCCGCCCTCGCCACGGATCTGGGGCAGGAGTCCTTCTTCCCCACCCTGACCGTCGCCGAGCACCTGCGGATGGTCTGCTTCGGGCACGGCGTCGTCGAGGCCGACGAACGGGTCAGTGACCTGCTGGAGGACCTCGAGCTGCGACGGCTCGCGGGGCACCTGCCAGAGGAGCTCTCCTCGGGACAACGGCGCCGACTGGCACTGGCATCGGTCCTGGTCCGGCCCCGCAGGCTGCTGGTCCTCGACGAGCCCGAGCAGCGCCTGGACCGGGTGACCCGCCTGTTTCTGGCCGACATGCTCGTCGAGGAGCGTGAGGCCGGTGGGGAGTGCTCATGGTCTCCCACGACCCGGAGATCGTTGAGGAAGCGGCCACTGACGTGCTCCTCGTCGGACGCGACACCCGGATGCTCAGCGTGGATGACGGCGTGCGCGCCATTGAGGAGGGGCTGAGGTGACGCCGCTGGGGGCGTGGGAGGAGCAGCCCCTGTCCACGCCCCCCAGACAAGACGGCGTTTCCCGACGGGGCCGCGCTGCGCAACTGGGCGAGGCGCTGCACCCGACGGCACCGCCGCGGTGTCTGGGCACTCGTGGGGGACGTTTACTCCGCGCTCCTGACGCTCATCATCGCCGTGGCGATCCTGGCCCCATATCTGCGTCGGCTGGTCGTGGATCGGCCCGCCTCGGCGGCCGGGACCGGTGTGCTCGGCGGCTTCGCCACGGTGGGCCTCGATCCCGGGTGGGGGTTCCTGGCGCTGCTTGTGCTGCTGGTGGCGGTCGGTGTCGGTTCACTTGGCCGGCTCGGCCCGTCTTCCTGCGCCCCCACGAGGCCGCCTGGTGGCTGCCCATGCCCGGGCAGCGGGAGGTCTCCTGGTGCCGGTGGCCCGCGTCGAGTACCTCATCGCGGCCACCGCGGGAGCCACGGTGGGCGTGCTCCCAGCGCTGGCGGCCGGAGGCGGCTGGGTCGCCGCCACGGCGTGGCCTGCCCTGATGTTGGCCGGGACCTGCCTGGTGCTCACCGAGCTCATCAAGGCCCAGATCCTTGACCGCGGTGTCGAGCCACTGCGCCGTCTTCTCATCCTGGCGGGGGCCGCAGCATGCCTGGCCGGTGTGGCGCTTCCCTTCCCTCGCTCCCCGCTCGGGAACACGGCGGTCGCCCTCCTGGCCGGGGTACTGGCCTTCCTGGCTGCGCTGGGATGGCGGCGGGCCAGAGGCAGCCTGGGGCAGGTGCATGATGCCGCACTCCTGGCCGTTGTCGCGCGGTCCTTCGGTGCGCACGTCTCACTGCTGTCACTGGACACCAGGGCCCTGGGGCGGCTGCTCTCCCGGAACCCGCCCAGCCCGTGAAACCTTCACCGCTGTGGGCGGCGCGGATCGGGAGCCGGCTGCCCCGCCCCCTTGGGGGCGCTGGTAGGAGTGGCTCAGGTGGACTGGCTCCTGCTGCGCCGCCAGGGCCGGCGCCTGCTTCAGATGGGGGTCGGACTGGCCATCGCGGTGCTGCCGTTCCTGTCCGGAGCCGTCGGCGACCCCCTGCGCGCCGTCGGCTATCTCATCGGAGGCTGGGTCGCGACCCTGGCTGTTGCCGAGCCGGCACGTCAGGCCTGGTTCGACGGCGGTCCTGACGCCTCCTGGCCGGTGGCGCCCCGGGTGGTGCGCGCAGGCCACCTGCTCGTGCCGGCCGTCCTCATGAGCACATGGTCCTTGCTGAGCCTGGTCCCGGCCATAGCGGCCTTCGGGGCTGCGGCCGCCTGGAAGGGGCTCGCCATCGTGGTCGCCCTGGCCCTGGTGAGCGGCTGTGCCTGGGCCGGGGCGGCACTGCGCTCCGGGTATCGGGAGATGCCCGACTTCGCCGCCGGACTCATCGCCTCTCCCGTGGGCTCCCTACCGCCGGGACTGGTGCAGATGCTGACTCAGGGCCCGACGCCGCCGTCGTTGGAGCACTGACCACGGCGCTCGTCGCCAGTGGTATCGCGGCGCCGACGACGACGCTGCTCGGGATCCAGGCCGCCGCCGGCATTATCGCCGTCGTGTGGGGAGTCTGCACGAACCGCTGGGCCTCCTGACAGCCTGACTCGCCTTAGAATCCGCCTCATACGTGGGAGGACTCACGTCAATATGGCGAGGATGCAGTGGGAGAGCGAGCCCTTGTCCTGGTAGCATTCCTCACTGACCACCCGGGGTTCGCCCCGGTGCGCAAAGCGGAGCGATCCCACCTGGGTTCCTTTCAGGAATCGGGTTCATGCGAGGGTGACAAGCCCTTCGCAGTCCCTGCTCGGCCACAGCCGTGCGGAGAACGCGCTCATCACGAGGCCTCCGACCTGCGCGGCAGGAACGGGGGCCTTTCCTCGTTCCGCAACCATCCGTGACTCAGAGTGAGGAACCGACATCAGCGAGCCCCGTATCAACGAACGGATCCGCGTTCCCGAAGTGCGTCTCGTCGGCCCCAGCGGCGAGCAGGTCGGCGTTGTCCGCGTGGAGGACGCCCTGCGTCTGGCTGAGGAGGCCGACCTCGACCTGGTCGAGGTGGCACCCGACGCCCGCCCACCGGTGTGCAAGCTCATGGACTACGGCAAGTTCAAGTACGAGTCGGCCATGAAGGCGCGCGATGCGCGACGCAACCAGGCAAACACCCAGCTCAAGGAGATCCAGTTCCGCCCCAAGATCGATGAGCACGACTACGCCACCAAGCGCGGCCACGTCGAGCGATTCCTCAAGGGCGGGGACAAGGTCAAGTGCATCGTCCGCTTCCGCGGCCGCGAGCAGTCCCGGCCCGAGCTCGGGATCAGGCTCCTGCAGGGCCTGGCCGAGGAGATGGCCGAGCTGGGCACCATCGAGTCCCACCCCCGTCAGGACGGCCGCAACATGGTCATGGTCCTGGCCCCGGTCCGTAAGAAGGCCGAGGTCAAGTCCGACCAGCGCCGCCGCCGCGAGGAGGCCCGCGCCGCCCGCCGTGCCGAGAAGCACGCGGGCCGAGCACCCAAGGGCGCCAAGGCCTCGGACGGGAAGCCTGCCGGCGAGAACGCCTGAGTGCACCCGAGGGTGCACTCGACACTCACCTGACACCACCGACCCACCCCCTCGCCACCGTGAGCGGGGTCCGCAGTCCCGGCGACCACTGGTCTGCCAGGGACCGAGAAGAGGAAATACCCATGCCGAAGAACAAGACGCACTCCGGTGCCAGAAGCGCTTCCGGGTCACCGGCAGCGGCAAGCTCATGCGCGAGCAGGCCAACAAGCGCCACCTGCTGGAGGTCAAGTCCTCCCGCCGCAAGCGCAAGCTGTCCCAGGACCAGCCGGTCGCCCCGGCCGACGTCCGCCAGGTCAAGAAGCTGCTCGGTCGCTGACCGCCCAACCCACCAAGGAGTCTCACCATGGCACGTGTGAAGCGGGCTGTTAACGCCCAGAAGAAGCGTCGTTCTGTTCTCGAGAAGGCCTCGGGCTACCGCGGCCAGCGCTCGCGCCTCTACCGCAAGGCCAAGGAGCAGGTCACCCACTCCGGCGTCTACGCGTTCCGCGACCGTCGCGCCCGCAAGGGCGACTTCCGTCGCCTGTGGATCCAGCGCATCAACGCTGCCGCCCGCGCCGAGGGCCTGACCTACAACCGCTTCATCCAGGGCCTTGGCCTGGCCGGCGTGGAGATCGACCGCCGCATGCTCGCCGAGCTGGCCGTCAACGAGCCCGAGGGCTTCAAGGCCCTTGTGGAGGTGGCCCGCAAGGCCCTCCCCGAGGACGTCAACGCCCCCAAGGCCTGACATACGTCAGTGGGCCGATGGCCTGCTGAACAGAATCTAACGATGGTGGTGCCGTCACCCTGATCAGGGTGACGGCACCTCATCGATATTTTTAACTGTTGTGTGTCACGAGGTGCTGGGGCAATGGAGCCTGGGCTGTCAGGATGGGTGGCGCTGAATCATCCTTCCAACCGGAGAAAACCCAAGTCGATGGTGGTTTTAGGTCGGGAATCACTACCGATGAGGCGGTTCGGATTAGGAAGTGGGATACGGAGGTTCGAGAGCTGCGAAGCGCCAATGCGATCCTGAAGATTGCGTCGACTTGTCCATAGCGGTGAAATGTGAGCGCCCGTCTCGCTCATCTGCAGTACATCGAAACCAAGAAGGAGGAGTTCGCGGGCCTGGCCGATCTGCGTTACGCTCAGTAAGGCTGGCATACAGGTTGCCCCGAGTTCATGACTTACGCCCGCCGTAGCCGGCTCCCCAGCCTCAGGAGCCTGCGCGACAAGGTCCTCAAGAAAGAGATCGGACGAGTCCATGAGAACCAGCTACTCGGTTCTGGGGGCCTGCAAGACGCGCGTGATGTAGGGCCGACCTGAGGCCCCAGAGCGTCACGATGCCGGTCACGTGGCGTGGTGCACCGCCCATGCGACTCATGGGAGACCTGGGGCTGCGCGGTATCAGACGCGCCAAGTCACCGAGAACGACCTGCTCGGCACCTGAGAACCGGTGCCCGGCTGACCTGACCGGGCTAGCGCATCACTTGCGACCGCGGCGTGCAGTACAGGTCGATCCGCCACGGGACCGCCTTGTCCAACTGTGAGGCGGTCGCCTCGGTGGGGTCCAGGGGGAAACGCCCTGGCCGAGGCTCTGAACTCCCTGTACAAAGCCGAGCTGATCCGTAACCGGGGCACTTGGGAGGATACTGACGCTGTCGAGGTTGCCACCGCCGAGTGGGTGCACTTGTCAACGCCATCCGGCCACACTCCGCCATCGGGATACGGAACCCCGCTGAGCACAAAGCCGTCTGGGTTGCTGATGTCAGAAAGAACAGTTAGGGACAATCACAACCGGCTACCACCGGCACCAGATAAACTATCATCTGCAAAACTCCTCGGCTTGATGACAGATGCCCGCAGCTGCTTGGCCACTATATATGGACACCCACGGCATGCATGCTCCGGAAACTGACATGTAAAATACGTGCATTTCCTCAAATACTAAGGCCTCTCGACTAAGACGTTTCGCCCGATCTATGTTCAAACGATCACAATAAGTGAACAGAGTTTTGTGCATTTTCACAAACGCAACACTTTCTCGCTTCAATTTATCTCATGATATAATATAGCCATGACACATTCTCCGGCAATTCTAGACATTTTTTTGTAGTTTGGCACCCCGACGACAAAGGAGGAAAAAGAAGTATTCGAACGGCTATTAAAAACACTACCATTCAAGCGCGTTTTCCGGACTTTCAGGCGGCAGTGTAGAGGTATACTCGCGATGTGATCAATGGAACGGTGTTGAAAAGTCCCCAGGCCGCTTTCTTCAAACGATCGCGGAGCGCCGTCACCAGCTATGTTCAACGTAGTTATACCTGTAATCGGATCAGGACTTAATGAAGCTGTCAGAACTGACAAATCGTGGCAGAACTACATTTCGAGAATACTAGATATTTCAAATATCCCAGCAACTTGCCATCCGGAGGATCATGACCCTAAGTTCTATGTCTGCCCAGTAGTTTTAAACGACTTTCATCCACGCGCCGGATTACTAAGCAAGTTAAGGCAGAGACAGTTTATCTCGTATCACTATTCATATAGCGATTCAACCAAGCCTGCCACCCCAACTCCATCAAGTATAAACGTAGACACAGATAACTTTGCATTTGAATTGCAAGTGAGTCAAGCAATTACACAATGCATCGACGAACGATGGAACGTAAATAATCCTTTGAAGATATTTATTAGCCATACGAGACAAAAGTCTATCTGGGAAGAACGGAACTCTTCGGCGTCGATCGCGGAACGAGTTCCGGAATACTCAGACGAGAACACGAAAATATTTCATTTCGTCGATTCTCATACAATACAAACCAGGCAAGAATGGAAGAAAGTCCTCGAAGAAGAGGCGTCAGTTGTGCCGTTTTAATGATTCGTACAGATGAATATGCTAATCGACGATGGACTCAACGAGAAGTGTTATTAGCCAAGAAAGCAGATAGTCCGATCGTTTGCCTCTCTGCACTTACATATGGTGAAGAATCAGGGTGTTATCTTCTTGACAATGTTCCAACCGTAGCCTTTCCATGAAAACGCGTTCGGATGACTCTATTTTTAATGCATTAGCCCGATTAGTTGATGAAGTACTAAAAATCAGCAGTATGGTCTAAAGTTAGGGAACTGTACTTAAACTGTGGCTTCGACTGGACTCCTGTTAGGTCACAGAACCTGCTACCGTGTCGGACTGGCTGATTAAACACAGGAAGGCCGATCCCAACGATCGAAAACTATGGATAATTCACCCAGATCCTCCCATTACAGATATTGAATGGTCAACAATTAGGGATATCTGCAACCTAGCAGGGTACAACAACTCTACGCTCAAGATTCTAACTCCCCGAGAATTTAGTTCCTATGGAGGAGTGCTTAGATTCGAGGGCGATCCAGAATCTTTCTGTTGACAGTAACGTGCTTACTGGCATCCAAATAGTGTTTCATCATCCGTCGTGGAAGACGATAATGCTGGGACATTAACTCGTTTTGGGTTGAACTGTCAGCATGTTGTATATGCGTTAACGGAACTGTTTCAGTTGATTTTTATGCATGGTGGTTCAATTATCTACGGTGGGCGAATTTTTCCAGATAAAGATAATCCTGGGGATCTAATTTCCCACATGGTTAAGGAAGCCGACCGGTATAAAGCGGAAATTGAGCATCAGCAAAGAATGAATGAAGTCGGGATGCTGTCGGACAGCCTCATTGTTGGCCGCCCTGACGACATAATGCAAGGGCAAGTATTCGTTAACTACATGCCGTGGGGCTCCTTTGCTCAGACTTCCGAGCATACGATTCGCGAACAGTTAGACTCCATCAGGGTTGATGGGGGGCTGTATGTGATAACAAGTGACGGGAGAAAGCTGGACGTCAGTCAAGCGTTCGACCTGCTCCGTTCGAGTACTGATGTGCCGTCTAAAAACTCTCCCGAAATGCTAACCTCTTTGCGCACGAACATTGTTAACGATTCCGATATGCGAATACTGATTGGTGGCTTGATCTCTGCGCCAGACAGTCCCAAGGTTAGTGGAACACTCGAAGAGCATGCCTAACTGTAGAATCGCATAAACCTCTCTACATTGCGGGCGGATATGGCGGCGTAGGAGCTCTGCTCGCACGAGAGCTTGGCATTGTTGCCGACAGCTGCTTCCCTCCGATTCCAAGGTTAGACAAGCTGTCCAAGCAAGATCAGGATATAATCGGTCGTATAAAACGCGCTTGGCGGCCAACCTTGGATGGCCTATCTAAAAATAAGCGCCGACGCATGGCGTTAACTCATAGGCCGTCCGAAATGGTATCACTGATGCTAACTGGAATTACGAACATTTGTCGCAGCAAAGAATGAATCTGTTCGCCGCCTTACCTGGAGTGCGTGGTGTTTCTCGGACTGGGGGAGTTTTTCTTCCCGTGAGTCGATAGGATGGAGACCATGCCAGCAGCGAAATACTCAGACGAGTTCAAGACCCAAGTGGTGCGTGAGGTGATCGAGAAGGAACGCACGATCGCCTCGGTGGCCGCCTCATACGACCTTGTAGCCCAAACGGTGGGTAACTGGGTCGCCAGGTACAGGATAGAGCACGCCACCGACCAGGACCGCAAGAAGGCATCCGAGTCAGCCGAGATCGCAAAACTGAGAGCAGAGAACAGGGAGCTGCGTCAGGAGAACGAGTTCCTGAAAAAAGCGGCCGCCTTCTTCGCCAAGGAACGACCGTGACCGAGCGCTACGAGTTGATCAACCGCGAAGAAGGCCACTACCCCATCTCCTCATTGTGTCGGTGGTCCAGGGTATCAAAATCAGGATACTACTCCTGGCGTGACCGACCCCAGTCACAGACGGCCATTCGGAGGGAGGGGCTGGCCATGATGATTAAGGACATTTTTGAGCACTCGTGAGGGCACCTACGGATACCGGCGCATCCAGGTGGTCCTGGAGCGGCGCGGGGTCCGGGCGGATGGTTCCACGATCCGATCCATCATGAGGGACCTGGGGCTACAGGCCGCGCAGCCACGGGCAAAGGTCCGAACCACCGTGCCGGCTAAGGACCTGGACGAGCGGCCCGGACCTACTCAGGCGAGACTTCACAGAGCTGACGAGCCCGGCAAGAAGCTGTGCGGGGACATTCCCCCGCAAGCGGGAGGTGCCCCTCCTATGTCAGGACGTGGACCGGATTCGTCTATCTGGCGACCGTTCTGGACCGCTGCACGAAAAAGGTTGTGGGGTATGCGATGGCCGACCACATGCACACCTCCCTGGTGTGCCAGGCCATTGACATGGCGGTCAGGAGATGCCCGATCAAGAAGGGCGTGACGATCTTTCACTCCGACAGGGGCAGCCAGTACACGAGCCTGTTCAATGGTTTGTGTAAGCCCTTGTGGAAGGACTGACACTGATGACTGCTACTGATGATGACAACAGGGCTCCTGCTGGTGGGCGGGATGTGGTCGACCAGCTGCGCTCGGCTGGGGCTCTGGATGGCTTGTTTGAACAGATCGATTCCGGGCAGGTGAGCATGACCGGGGACTGATGGCCTGCTACCGGCCCTGGTCAAGGAGGCCCTGGAGAGGGGCCTGGCCGCTGAGCTGACCGAGCACCTGGGTTACGACAGGGGCGAGCCAACCTCCCAGGCGCGCGGTAACGCCAGGAACGGAACCACGTCCAAGACGGTGGACTCTGAGGTGGGGCCCTTTGAGACCTGTGGTGCCCCGGGACCGGGCCGGGACCTTCACCCCGCGCCCGGGTAGCGCCATGGGTCAGCGCCGTCTGGACGGCCTGGATGCGTGTGAATCACCAGGCCTGATGTGCCGGTGGAATTGAGAAGTGCGGGATATCCAGCACCACCTGGCCTCCACGCTCAGCGCGGGTGCTCAGCGCGGGGACCATTTCGAGGATCACCGACGCGGTAGCCGATGCTGTCCCGCGTGTGGCAGCACGCGTCCGCTGGAGGAGTCCTCTTCCCGGTGGTCTACCACAGGCGCGATTCGGGCCGATGGTCCGCGCCTGTTCACCGGGTCGCCTCCCGCTCGGCTCACATCGCGGTCGGGGCGGGGCATGGACGGCTGTCAAGCACGTGGCTTAAGTATCTGGGCCCCGGGCCCGAGGAAGGAGCCTCCTTGAAGGGCGGCTCGTGTGCGCTGAGCTGGCCAACAGGGGCGTCAAGGACGTCCTGATCGTAGAGGGGGCACCTCCCGCACAGGGAGCGAAGCGCGCGGGGGAATGTGACGGGCTCACCGGCCTTCCCGAGGCGATCGAGGCGACCTGGCCCCAGGCCACGGTCCCCACCTGTGTGGTCCACCCGGTTCCGTGCCCCTGGATGCGGTTCGTCTCCCTACGGGGAGAGCCGGGAAGGTCGCGGCCGCTCTCAAGACCGATCTGCACCGCCCCGAACCAGGAGGCCGCCTGGCAGGCTCTGACCGACTTCTCCGAGTCCGACATGGGGGTCAAGTACCCCCAGACGGTGGCGACCTGGGAGCGGGCCTGGGAGCGATTCACTCCCTTCCTGGACTTCCCTCCGATGCTCAGGCGTGTCATCTCTCCCCCACTTCGTGGGAGGTACCCCCTCCACCAACACGATCGAGACTGCGAGTTACCAGCACGCAAGGATCTCCATGAACCGCGGCCACTTCCCTCCGATGAGGCGGTGATCAAGCTGCTGTAGCTGGCGATCTGCGACATCGAGGACAAACGAGCCCGAGAACGCGACAAGGAGAAAGGACTGCCAGCATCCAAGCGCAGGGCCAAGGGCAAGCTCGTCGAAGGACAGATCACCACCGACTGGAACAAGGCCCTGGCCCAGCCCCGCCACCGCCTACCCCGACCGAATCAACCCTACCTGTAAAACGCTTACACAGAAAACTGAACAGGCCCCAGTACACGTCCCAGAAGTTCCTGGACCACCTCGAGTCTTATAGTACCCGTCCCTCAGTGGGGCGCACGGGAAGTGCGTTGGGACAACGCTTGGGCTTCAGTCGTTCAACGCCACGCTCAAGAATGAGAGAGTCCACCGAATGGTGTATCCCACGAAGGACAAAGCGATCAAGGATATTGCCTCATGGATCGAACTGAGATACAATCGCACTCATCTTCACTCAGCTCTAGGGTATCGCACTCCCGACGAGGCCGAAAGAGATTTCCTGGACCTGAAGAAGGCAGCCTGAAACACAAACAAGCACTGTCCGAAAAACACCCAGCAGTCCAGATGCCGGTGAGGTCGTCTCCTCCTACCACGAGCTGTGGCACGTCGAGGCCTCTTTCGCCGATGAGCAAGCACGACCTAGAGCCGTCCCGTCTTCCACCACACCCGAGACGCCATCGAGGCTCACCTGACCGTGGTCATGGCTTCCCTGGCCGTAGCCCGCCACCTTCAGGACGCCACCGGGATCAGCATCAAACGCGTCGCACGCGCCCTCAAACCCCTCCAGGAAGTCACCATCAACCTCAACGGCCACCACCTCACCGCCGCCGACCCCCTGACCCCCAAGCCGAAGACATCCTCACCGCCCTCAACATCCCAACAGGGCACTAAAAACTGTTCAACTCAGGTCTTGGTGCCCCGCCAACTAGAACCCCCGACTCCGTAATACCAATGAAAACTCACCCACCGCCGCCCACAACCCACCAAGGTGTCGTGAGGTCAGGCGAGTGGCAGCCCTGAGGGGTCAAAGGAGCGTTACGGTGGGTCATGGTATCGGGGCTTTCTCCTGTCGAAGGCTGATTCAGCACCACCCATCTTGACAGCCCAGGCCCCGCTGCCCCTAACGCCCCATGACTACAACCTCGTGACCCACAACATCTAAAAGCCCCAAAAATACTTAATTTGGGCGATCCAACACCTCTTTCAATTATTCCAAGCAGATCTTAATGCAATCAGGTTTCCTTATTTAAAGATGACAGTCCCTTAGTAGAAGTTCTGTAATCTCGTAAGGTCGTTTGGGTTATGGCTAGCCGATGAATATCATGCTCTGATAGTCCTGTTAACTTAGTATTGTATAAATCTCGAATTTCGTTGAGAACGTTCTTGAATTCTTTGTAGGCGCGTCGAATGAGAAGAGCTGTTAGCATGTGTGGAGGTTCCGTTAATGATGTCGGCAAGTAAGGCGCCTGCCCTCCAAAGCCGCCAGCAATGTACAGCAGTTTTCCGGCTCTGAGATGTAGAGGGCCTCTTCTATAATCCCTGGCATTGCACCCCGATATCCGTCTGGGTTGGTTTCCGAAATAGCCAGCATCTTCCCTGATATAACAAGGCGTGCATCACACAAATTTGGAAGATATCTACGTAGTTCAGTTAGGTGGTGAGCGGCGTTTTTCATCGGAGAGTGGAGTTTAGTATATCTGTCGAGCTCGCTTCGTGTTCGCGGGCAATTTCATTAAATGCAGTCACTTCTCCATAAAGCAATGCTACCAGAATGTTGTGTATCTCGATTAAGTGATTCACGAGTTGGAGTTGTGAGATTCGGTGGAGTCAAATTGACGACTACAGTAGGTGAATAAGGGGCGGCGGAGTTCGGTAACCTTGACGTCTGTCGTTTTAGTCTAGTTAGCGTGAGCGTTCGGTCTGCAGCGTCAAGTAAAGTGAGAGCAATGTTCGGCGAACATGCCTCTGGTTGGCCAGCGTAAGTGATTCTACCGCCAGCTAGTAGCAACGACTTTGTGATGGTGTTGATAGCCGATCCTACGTGCAAGGGCCTCAAGCCAAACGAATGCAGATCTTCGGCATAGCTGGCTGAAATGCCAAGAGTGATTCCATTGGCCTCCATTGCAGAAATGCCGTTTGATGTTAGGCTATTTCTCTCAATGTGAGTGACGTCAAGAAACAGGGTGTGCGGCGTAGTGAAGTGGATGCTACTTTGACCCAAACCGGCAAGTGAGCATAATTCGGTCATCATATCTTGTTCTGCGGGCAATAACGGCGGATCTGGATGTAGAACCCATATGTGTTTTTCGACTGAACGACGGAAGGGTAGCGAACCTATAATTCTTGGAATTAATGCTGGCTCTGGAGGCTGGGGTAAGTGAGTAATGAAGTAATTGTCTTCTTCGTTTGACTCATCCTTCTTGTTGATGTGTTGCAGTAATGTGTCGATCGTTGAGCTCTTCTGAGAAGCGAACTGGTGATTCCAAATGTGTTGCTTCAAAGCAAATATCTACAAGCAGGTTTAGGGGCTTCTATTATTGCGTGAGACTGAAGGTCATCCACCATTCTGGTGTCGCAATGCTCTTCGTTGGATGGGTATGTCACCCTGGGGACGTTGTCGAAGTATTGACCCTTGTGGCTGTGTCTTAGTGCAAGCATCAAGGCATACTACTGGAGTGTTAGATCTCTTTGCTTCGAGAATCTCCCATTGTGTCCATTCACGGTTACTATAATTTTCAGTGCGAATCATGAGCACTGCCCCGCTTTGAACTTGTTCTCGAATTTTTTGATCCCAAGGGTCGCCTGATTGCAGGTCGTGGATATAGTGTCCGAGCTTGGTTTTATCTGCCCACGCTTTCACCTTTGCTACGACGCCACGCGGATAAATATCATTCAAATCGCTGTCAGGGATGTCGGCTCGCGAATGGCTAACAAATATCCTCAGCTTTTCTTGTTTCTTACCATCTCCTAGGAGGTTTTGTATGACCGCCTGACCTATATCTCTCATGAGAGCACCCTCACAGGCGGCAGACCGATTTGCCTGGGCATAATTGCTTGTTCCCACGCACCCCTGTGACACTCCCTGTCGATTAAGTAGTTTGGTGATCACGGGAGAGTTTGAGTAGTCAGGTAGGTTGGTAGGAAGAATTGGCAGTACTAGTGTATGTGAGTTGTTTTTGCCTGAGTGGTCTTGTAACTTCACTGCTTCGGTCAGGTAGTTATGCCATTCACTTTCGGTTTGCAAAGAAGATCGCACTAGATGCTCGCCAATGAAAAAGAGTACCACTGAATACTCTGCTGCATTATCGGTGCAATTTTGGTCGACTTTGCCGATCGTGCCATCTCTTGTGAAGATTGGAGGTATTGTGTCGCCGAAGTCGTTGTTTGTATCGGTCGTGCATGATCTCCCATATACTTCGATTGCATTTTCTGGTAGGCCAGAAAATGGTGTGGAGTGATAGTGGTTAAATAATGTGTCGCATATAAGGGCCCCTTCTTCATCTTTGGGGTGCCAGACGACGAAGATGTCGAGAGTGGGAGGTGCGGACACGAACGGTGGCGGCAGTTCAAGTGTGCTTGATTTCATGCTGTGCGGGGTCTCGGAAGGAAACAGTTGCTTAGAGGCAGTGTAGCCGTCACGGTTGTCGATGGAAGTGATGCAGTGTCGTATTGGGGCTTGTCGTTACGATGCCGGGCTTGCTCGCGTAGGGCTGACGGCATGACCTACCGACTCTG
>BNJU01001661.1_pt1 | contig 80630 bp, 87 predicted proteins | sample 8539281 | NCBI WGS metagenome assembly BNJU01 (sample SAMD00202456, study PRJDB9452) | human saliva metagenome | isolation source: human saliva | place: Japan | reverse complement strand
TGAGTTATAGGACAAAAAGAGTTGGTAAAAAACCCCGCAACGCTAGTAGAATCAAGCGTTGCGGGGTTTTTATCTTCTTTGAAACAAGATGAAGGGTGGACAAAAAGAGTTGGTGAAAAGTGCTTCAAACCCTTGAGATACAAGGCTTTTCTCTGCTTACATCTTCCTTGAAACAGTATGTTTGGAGGAAAACGTCATGAAGCATGCTATTTGTCCTTCTTGTGGTGGGCCTTGTATTAAATACGGGAAGAATAAGTCCGGAACCCAACGGTGGCGTTGCAATGCCTGCTCAATGATTATTACGCCCAAGTTTGATAACGCAGCAAAACAGCTACAAGTCTTTTTAAAGTGGTTGTTTGGCAAGCAGACACAACGTGAGATGCCTGCTGAAGGAAGAACATTTCGAAGAAAAGCTAAACAGTTTTGGGATATATGGCCGATGCCTCCTCGGATTGAATCTGAAAGAGATGTGGTCTTTGTAGATGGTATCTACATGGGGCGCAAAGCGTGCGTATTAATCTGTTGTGATGCGCAACATGTACTTGGTTGGTATCTGTGCAGATACGAGCATTCAGGCGCTTATAAGGCGTTATTATCACGAATCGCAGAGCCTAGGATGGTTGTATCAGACGGCGGTACCGGCTTTGCGAAAGCTTTGAGACAAACCTGGAAACATGCCAAGCTTCAACGGTGTACATTCCATGTGTTCAGTCAAGTGAGACGATACACGACTAGCAGGCCCTAAAAACCTTGGCTGCGATGGAGTTATATATACTAGCCAAAAGACCTGTTGCATCTGAAAAAAACAAAGTCGAGGCAGAGAAATGGGTTCATCGGTTCATAGACTGGATGGAACGATACCAAGCCTTTTTTTGAACCAGATGACAGTAGACGAGAATGGACAACGTCGACCGACTCATGAACGCCTTTTGAAGGCTCGAAACTCGCTTATACGATTGATTCGTGACGGGACTTTATTTACATACTTGGATGAAGAGTTGTTGCGTACAATTGAAAAAAATCCCTTCAACAAAACAATCAGATCGAAGGGGGTGTAAATGCAAGGCTTAGAGCCATGCTTAGAGATCATAGAGGTCTAAACATAGAGAGACGAATAAAAGCGGCTTTCTGGTGGTGCTACATGCACTCACCAGAGCCGCTTTCTGCAAAAGAACTGTTAAAGGTAATGCCAACGGATGAAAGTATTGCGGAGATATACAAACGGCTCTCGCCGCAGAAAAAGATAGAAAGTTCAATCCCGACATGGGGTGATGCAATAGTATGGAGCGAGCTTCATAGGACATCTCCCTACCCCGAACTCTGGAGCTAGCACCAACTCTTTTTGTCCGCTTAGCCTCTTTGCTTGTGGGTGCGTGTTTTCAGCAGGCGCTAAGCTGTATGGGCGTGAGCTTTCCGTCTCGCTCGACACAGGTCAGGGTTTCTGCGCTGTCGGGTGTCAGGCTGCCGCCCGAGAGCTCGGTCAGCGCGGCGAGAAAGCGCGCGCTGTCCTCTGCCCGAAAGAGGAGACAGAGGGACACTTCCGCGAGAAAGTCGAGGGAGAGCACAGTGCCCGCGCAGTCCTCGGCGAGGCGGGACACTTTTCCGTAGAGCCCGTAGTCGACGGTCAGGGAGAGCCGCACGGCAGGCAGCAATTCCGCGATGACCGCCTGTTCAAGCGCGCCTTTGGCCGCCGCCGTATAGGCGCGGACCAGGCCGCCGGTGCCGAGTTTGATGCCACCGAAGTAGCGCACCACCGTAATCAGCGTGTTGCGGAGCGAAGCCGCGCGGAGCAGGTCTAACATCGGGAGCCCCGCGGTCTTTGCGGGTTCGCCGTCGTCGGAGGATTTTTCAAGCGGCGGATTGCCAAAGAGCACATAGGCCGAGCAGACATGCCGGGCGTCGTAGTGTTCTTTCCGGACGGCAGCCAGGATTTCCGCGACCTCTGCCTCGCTCCGCACAAAGAAACTCTGCGCCAGGAAGCGCGATTTCTTTTCTTCCAGTTCGGCTCTGCCGCTCCTTAGTAGGGTATACCGGCACTCGGGCATGAAGGACCTCCTTGTTCTGTCTTAGGTAGATAGGACAGAAATTTTTCACTGAAATCTTAGCATAGCATTGCGGACAGCCAAAATGCAAGGAGAGCGGCAAAGGCCCTACGGGAAGCCGGCTGGGGATTGCTGGAGTTCGGGGGTGACTCATGATATACTAGAGTGAACTCTCAAAATTTTTTCAAAGGAGTGCCCAGTGGATTTTGGAAGAAATTCCGTGGAGCGCGCGCTGCAGGACAAGGACGCGCACCGGAGCAAACTGAAAAATCTGATCTCTCTCACGGCAGTCCGCGTGGTGCTCATGCTGCTGCTCTTGATTGCCGCAATCGCGGTGTCCTTTGTGCTCGGCGCAATCCGAGGCATTGTGGACTCGGCGCCGGAGCTCAAGCCGGACAGCATTGCCCCGATGGGCTTTGCGACTTCGGTCTACGATGCGACCGGAAATCAGGTGGAGACCCTGGTCATGGCGGGCTCGAACCGCGAAGAGGCGACTTATGAGGAATTGCCGAAGAACCTGATCAATGCCTTTGTCGCGATTGAGGACGAGAGGTTCTGGCAACACAACGGCGTCGACACGCGCTCCATTATGCGCGCGGTCGTCGGTGTGATTCGCGGGACTTCGAGTTCGGGCGGCGGCTCGACCATCACCCAGCAGCTCATCAAAAACAATCTTTTCAACGGTGGCCGGGAAAAGAGCTTCGGCGAGAAGCTGACCAGAAATTCAGGAGCAGTACCTTGCGATGAAACTCGAGCGCATCATGAGCAAGGAAGTTATCCTGACGAACTACCTGAATACCATCAATCTCGGCAGCAATGCGCTCGGCGTAAAAGTGGCTTCGCGCCGCTACTTCAACAAAGAGGTCAAGGATTTGACGCTCTCGGAGTGCACCGTGCTCGCGGGCATCACCCAGAACCCCTCGCGCTTAAACCCCATCACGGGGCGGCAGGCAAACGAGGAGAAGCGGAAGGTGATACTCCGCTATATGTTGCGGCAGGGCTACATCACCAAGGAGGAGCAGGAGGCGGCACTCGCGGACAATGTCTACGACCGCATTGAGAACGCCGACCTGGTTTCCAAGGAGAAGGCGACCCACACCTACAGCTACTTTACCGACGAACTTGTGAGCCAGGTGCAGCAGGATCTGAAGGACAAGTTCGGCTATACCGACACGCAGGCGCATAATCTCCTCTACAGCGGCGGTCTCTCGATTTACACGACCCAGGATCCTGCGTTGCAGGCGATTGTGGACGGCGAGATCAATAACCCCGCGAACTATGCGGTCACCAAGTACGCGCTCGAATACCGCCTCTCGGTGAAGCGCGCAAACGGCGAGGTGCAGAATTACAGCGAGCGCAATGTGCTCGCCAACAAGGGGAAAGACTTTGACGGCCTGTACCGGACGGATGCCGAGGCGAAGGCGGATGCCGAGGCTTTCCGGGCGAGCGTCGTGAATCCCGCCGAGGATCAGATTGTCGGTGAGAGCCTGCACATCATCCTCGAGCCGCAGGATTCGTTTGTGCTGATGGAGCAGAGCACGGGACAGGTAAAGGCGCTCTCGGGCGGCCGCGGCGAGAAGACCGTTTCGCTCTCCTTAAACCGCGCGACGGATTCCTACCGGCAGCCGGGTTCGACCTTCAAGGTCTTGTCCGCGTTTGCGCCGGCCATCGATGCCTGCGGGCAGACGCTCGGCTCCGTCTACTACGACGGTCCCTACGAGGCAAACGGCAAGCAGTTCCGGAACTGGTACGGCGACGACAACTATCTCGGCTGGTCCAGCATCCGCGACGGCATTATGTACTCGATGAACATTGTCGCGGTGCGCTGCCTCATGGAAACCGTGAGCCCGCAGCTCGGCGCGGAGTACAGCAAGAAGTTCGGCATCACGAGCCTCACGGACTCGGACTATAACCCGGCCATGGCGCTCGGCGGCCTCACCAAGGGCGTCAACAACCTGGAACTCACCGCGGCCTTTGCGGCAATCGCAAACCAGGGTGTCTACACGAAGCCGGTGTTCTACACCAAAATTCTGGATCACAACGGCAAAGTGCTCCTCGAGAATAACCCGGAGCAGCACCGCGTGATCAAGGACTCGACCGCTTTTCTGCTGACGGATGCGCTGCAGCAGTCCATGCTGCCGAACCGCAAATTTGCGAGCAGCGGCATCAATGTCAATACGACGAGCACGCGCGCCAAGCCCTCGAACATGAGCAGCGCCGGCAAGTCCGGCACCACGAGCAACAACGTGGATGTCTGGTTTGTGGGCTTCACGCCCTACTATACGGCGGGCATCTGGGGCGGTTGCGACGACAACCAGCCGCTCACGGACGGCAACGGCGGCAACTCCTTCCACAAGGACATCTGGCGGAAGATTATGGAGCAGGTGCATCAGGGCAAGCCGGATCCGGGCTTTGTGATGCCGGACAGCATTGTGACCGCCGACATCTGCCGGAAGTCCGGCAAACTCCCGGTCAAGGGGGTCTGCAGCAACGACCCGCGCGGCGATGCGGTCTACACCGAATTCTTGCGCGAGGTACCATTCCGACCGAGATGTGCGACAAGCACACGACCATGTCGGTCTGCGCTGTCACAGGGCTATTGCCGACGCCGTACTGCCCGACCACGAGCCGCGTCGTGATGGTGGTGCCGGATTCGGAAGTCGAGACGGATGACTCCCGCCTGACGCCGCAGAGACGCTGTAACATTCACACATCCGCTGTCATCTTCCCGCCGTCCCGCACGCTCACGCCGGACGATGAAATCGGCATTCCGGGTCTGAAACCGGGCGACACGAAGAAGACGGATGAGAGCACGGCGGAGGATAAGAAGGGCAACGGCAAGGTGCAACCGAAGAAAGCGAAGGAGAGCACCGCAGCGCCGAAAAAGAAAGCGCCGAAGGTCACACCGCGGAAGAAAAAGACAAGCTGAGACAGGAACCGAGAAACCGGTTGTTTTGCTGCATGAACGGATGTCACCGCCCTTTTCGGGGGCGATGACATCCGTTTTTTGCGACATCTTCCGGAAGAAGAGAAAAAAGGCTGGGCAAAATAAAAAAAATCTGAGAAACTGTGACCTTGGGAAGACGGAAACCGTCTGATAGGGTGAGAACAGGAAAAAGCCATGCGGCAAAGTAAGAAAGGATGCGACAGAGATGAAGAAGAGACTGATGACGGCGGCACTTATGTTGAGCGTGATGCTCGCAGCTTGCGGACAGGGAAAGGCACAGGCGAGTACGGCCGCGGCTGCGGAGAGCAGTGCGGAAACAGAGACCAGAGAGAGTGATGATATCCTGACGGGCGGCTGGAGTGCCAACCAGGGGAGCCTTCTGCCGGAAGATAATGCCGACGCGATGAAGGCCTTTACTGTGGCTGTGGAGGGGATGACAGGCTACAAGTACGAGGTGCTTGCCGTGCTGGGTTCGCAGCCGGTCGCAGGGACGAATTACGCTTATCTCTGCAAGGGCACGGCGGTGGTGCCGGATGCAACCTCCGCGTATCTCCTGGTGGATGTCTATGCGGATTTGGACGGCAAGGCAGAACTTCCGCGGGACCAAAGAACTGCTGCCCGCCGCAGCGGCCGGAATGACGGCAGAGTGGAAGTATAACAGCGGAGACAGCGACCCGCAGGCAAATCCCGCGGTACAGGAGGTATTTGCGGCAGCGCTCACAGGCAAGGTGGGCAGTGTCTATGAACCGATTGCGTACATCGGCGGCGCGGGCGAGCCGGAGAACAGCTATACGCTTCTCTGCGGCAACAGAGCTGTCCCGAATGCGGACAGAAGTTTTTGCCTGCTGACCGTTCGGAAAAAGGCGGACGGCAGCGCCGAGGTGCTGGATACAGAAAAACTGGAGCTCGGCACGGAGCTTCCGTCCGCAACCGAAGAGCAGAAGAAGTAAAGGTGGCACATGGAAGACCGGGCGATTGTCGCGCTCTACTGGAAGCGCGCGGAAACGCTGTCGGCCTTTCTCGCAAAGATTGTCCGAAATCTCTCATTGGATCGCTATGATGCCATGCACGCGGAGAAGCGAGGCTGCGGTGAAGTGCCGCTCTTAATCGATGAGCTTGCGGAAGTCATCGCCGATGAGACGGCATTTCCGACGGATACGGAGGGCTTAAGCGAAGTGCTCAATGCCTTTCTCGGGCGCTTAAAACCGGACGCGAGAACTATTTTCCTGCGGCGCTACTGGTTCGGCGATTCGGTGCAGGAAATTTCCGCGCGCAGCGGCTTCGGAGAAAGCAAAATTAAAATGAGCCTTCTCAGGACCAGACAGAGCTTACAGGAAGCGCTGGAGAAAGAGGGGTACCGCGTATGAAACGACAGAATGCAAAAAAGCTTCTTCGCGCATTGACAGAGATCGACGACAAGTACATTGAGGAGGCAGAGGGCTTCCGAAAAGCAAAGATTCGAAACTTCCGTCGGTAGCGCAAATCACGGGGCTTGCGGCGGCCTGCCTCGTGCTGCTTGTCGGTATCCCGCAGTATCTTAGCAATCAGGTGAGAACAGAACAAAGCGGCGCTGTCATGCAGACCGGTAATCCCTGGCAGGAAGTCTCGAGTATCGAAGAGGCAGAGGCGCTGACCGGCTTCGGCCTCGTGTTACCGGCGCCAAAAGCTCCCTATACCGCAGAGGTGATTCGCGTCCTCAATCGAGAAGTCATCAGTGTTGCTTACATGCGCGAAGAAGACGGAGAAATCGGTTACGAGCTCCGGAAAGAGAAGGGGGAGACCGACCCGAGCGGAGATGTTAGCGAGTACGCGGAAACGACAGAAAAGCGCGTTGACGGCATAAATGTCACGCTTCGCGGTGAGAACGGGCGCTGTTTTCTCGCGACATGGACGAGAGACGGCTATTCTTATTCTGTCGTAGCACAGGCACATCCGCTGACAGAGGAAGAACTATCGGAGCTGGTTAAGACCGTGCGCTGAGTGCGGTATAAAGAGAAAAGAGAGAGGCGGGAGCCTCTCTCTTTTCTATCCGGGAAAGCGAAGGGAAATGTGGAAAGGCTTCTGTGGAGTGAAGACAGTGACAGGGAAGGAAGGTGTGCGTATAATAAGGATGAGTTGTCAGTAGTTGTTTCATAAGATGAATGTTAAAAAGAGAGAGTCTATGATAAAAAAATTGATAAAACGCAGGCAAATGAGAATCGCACCTGAACGCTTGATTCCCTTGAGTTTTCTGTTAGCCATTATCTTGGGAACGCTTCTGTTGATGCTTCCGTTTGCGACAGCGGAGGGAGAGAGTACAGGGATTTTGACAGCGCTGTTTACGGCAACGACATCTGTGTGTGTGACGGGGCTTGTGGTTGTGGACACATATGCGCACTGGAGCCTTTTCGGGCAGATGGTCATTCTGTTGCTGATACAAATCGGAGGACTCGGTGTCGTTGCGGTCGGGGCGTTGTTTATGTTGATGGGGAAAAAGAAATTTACGCTCGGAGATCGGAAACTGCTGGGTGGTGCGCTGAATATTGAGCGAAATAGGGGACACTTGACATTCCTGTTGCGAGTATTTAAAGGGACTTTTTTGCTTGAAGGTATGGGCGCCCTATTCTATGCAAGCAGGTTTATACCGAGGTACGGTATTTTGAAAGGTTTGTGGGCAGCTTGTTTTCAGTCTGTTTCTGCATTTTGTAATGCGGGGATGGATGTCACAGGCCCAAACAGTATGATGGAGTTCAGGGATTCGCCTTTCCTCATGTTTACCACCATGCTACTCATTATTCTGGGTGGAATCGGCTTCGTTGTGTGGTTTGATGTAGTCGATGGCATCAAGCAGGGCTTCCGTCATCGTTTGGGACCGGTCACAACGGTGAGACGGTTTCCGGAGCATACGAAATTGGTACTTCTTGTCACCGCAATACTGATTATTACCGGTGCTGTCGGAATCATGGCGGCAGAATTTAACAATCCGGGAACCATCGGAGATATGAATTTGTGGGACAAATTCTGCAACAGCTTGTTTCAATCTGTAAGTTTCAGAACTGCGGGGTTTGCGTCGGTACCGCAGGAAAGCTGACAGAGATTTCTTGTATGATAGGATACATTTTAATGTTTATCGGTGGTTCTCCGATAGGAACCGCAGGCGGCGTCAAGACGGTTACTGCTTTTCTGGTTTTCATGAATGCGTATTCCTATATTAACGGAAGAAAAGAGACAGTGATTTTTCATAGAAGCGTATCGGCAGAGATGATGAGAAAAGCCGCGGCCATTGTAGCGGTCAGCGCTTCGGTCTTACTCACGATGACCGTGCTTCTGATGGCAGTTGAGAATGTCGAATTGACGGATGCCTGCTACGAGATTACAAGCGCACTTGGTACAGTTGGATTGTCAAGAGCGCTTACACCGAAGCTTGGCGCTTACGGAAGAATTGTGGTCATTGTATCGATGTATCTCGGTAGAATCGGACCGATTTCGATGGCATGTTTCTTTGTGGGAGATGCAAAAGCAGGCAATACAATCAGGCATTCCAAGGGAATGTTTTATGTGGGGTAAAGGGAATTAAAATGATGAAAAAATCGATAGCGGTACTGGGACTCGGAAAATACGGGAGAAGTCTGGCTGAAAATTTATATCTTATGGGGGCGGATGTTCTGGCCGTGGACAGTGATGAAAAGGTAGTGAATGATTTTTCGGGGAAATGCACGTCTGTTGTACAGGCAAACATGGAGAACGAAGAAGAAGTTGTGGCGCTTGGGTTGAAGAATATGGACATTGTCGTGTCATGTACAGGGACAAATATCGCCGCAGCCATTATGTCTGTCGCGGTTGCAAAGGAGCAGGGGGTTCCTCTCATCGTTGCAAAAGCATCGACCGACAGAACGGCTTCGATTCTTCGTAAAATCGGTGTGGATAAGATTCTTGATCCGGAGGGAGAGGGAGGAATGCGATCTGCAAGGATTTTGCTTTCATCCTCATTTAAGGATTTCTGGGAAATTGATGACAACCTGTATGTGGTGGAACTAAAAGTGCGAGAAGAGTGGATTGGCAAAACGCTGATAGAACTTCAACTTCGAAAAATCACATGATGAACGTGGTTGCCCTAAAAGCGGAGGGGAAAAAGTGGAGGTTCGGGAATCCCGAAGAGCCGCTACGACAGGATGAAGTATTGCTGGTTGCAATGGAGAAAAAAGATCTCAGAAAGTGGCAGTAATAAAATTACATTCATACATTTTCATGTGGCGACATAAGAATAGAATACCCATTAAACCCTGTGACGGTAGAAATGGAATAAATTGTATGAAAGACGCGATTATGAGGTGTTGACAAAATTGAGAGGAGGGAAACGGGGACGTTTGACATTTGGTGGAAATCTGTTGGCAGATGAGAAAATGTCGAAATAGAGGAAGGAGTTTCGGTAAAAACAGGATAGAGAACAAGCGAAAGAAGGAATCGATATGACAAAGCAGCCCAAGTATCTGCGCAATATGGTTCCGCAAGTAAAAGAAAAATACGGTGAGGAAAAGGCGCGGGAAATCCTAACGAATGCGGAAAAACGCTATGCCGCGCTCCTCGAAGAAAACAAGGACGACCCACCGGCGTATTCCGGGCAGAAGCGGGAGCGCATTTATCCGTGTATCGCCTTGTTCCATGCCTTGGTGGATGCGGGAACGGGGCGCGAGGAAGCCGCTGCGTTTGTGACGGGTTACTATCGCAGACTCGCCGAACGCGCAGCGCCCGTGATTCGAGCTGTATTGAAAATCCCGGGCTTATACAGACTGGTTCCGAAACTGTTCTTTGATACGGCGCTGAAACACTGTGTCCCGGAAGCGGGCTTCTTAAGCGAGAACCGATTTTTATCGAAAACCGAGATGCGCTTTGATATGGTGAAATGTCCTTACCAAGACTGCTGTGTGCGCTACGGCTGTCCGGAGCTTGTGAAAGGGTTTTGTGACACGGATGACATCTGCTACGGGAACATGCACCGAAGACTCTTTTGGGGCAGAACCAAGACCATAGGGCATGGGGATGCGCTCTGTGATTTTAAGCTCCGTATCACAGAAGAGACACGGCCGTCGCCGCACTGCGGAACGGTTCATGAAACAAGGAAATGAGGAAGAGCGCCAGCCCTTTTTCAAGTTTTTGACCGGAAGTCCTATCTCCTCATGGCGGTCATGATGGGCGGCGGCATTGCGCTTCGCGTGGGTGGCTTGGCGCTCACGCTCGCGGGAATCTTGTTTGGTGTAAATTAGCGGTGACAGAGACAAGATTCCTTGCCATACCTCGCAAAGCATAGTAAAATATTACATTGCGTTTTGATATGCTCAGGCAGAAAGAGAGAGGAATTTTTCAATGAGAAGTACGAGAACGGATGTGAGAAACGTCGCAATCATCGCCCACGTTGACCACGGCAAGACGACGCTCGTGGACCAGTTGTTGCGGCAGAGCGGCGTGTTCCGCGCCAATCAGGAGGTTGTGGATCGCGTCATGGATTCCAACGATATTGAGAGAGAGCGCGGCATCACGATTCTCTCCAAGAATACGGCGGTAAACTATGACGGCGTCAAGATCAACATCATCGACACCCCGGGACACGCGGATTTCGGCGGCGAGGTGGAGCGTGTCTTAAAGATGGTGAACGGCGTGGTCCTCGTGGTCGATGCCTTTGAGGGCACCATGCCGCAGACCCGCTTTGTGTTAAAGAAGGCGCTGGAGCTCTCGCTCGATGTCGTCGTCTGTGTGAACAAGTGTGACCGCCCGGAGGCGCGTCCGGACGAGGTTGTGGATGAGGTGCTGGAGCTCCTCATGGATCTCGACGCGACGGATCAGCAGCTCGAGTGCCCGTTTATCTTTGCGTCGGCGCGCGGCGGCTGGGCAAGAACTTCGATGGACAGCGACAATGCGGATATGAAGCCGCTGTTTGAAGCCATCATCAACCACATTCCGGCACCGGAGGGCGATCCGGAGGCACCGACTCAGATTCTGATCAGCACAATCGACTACAACGAGTATGTGGGCCGCATCGGCGTGGGCAAGGTGGACAACGGTTCGATTCGCGTGAACCAGGAAGTCGCAATCGTGAACCACCACGAGCCGGATAAGCTGCGCCGCGTGAAGATCGGCAAGCTCTATGAGTACGAAGGTTTGAACCGCGTCGAGGTGAAGAGGCGGAGTTCGGTTCGATTGTTGCGGTCTCCGGCATCTCCGACCTGCACATCGGCGACACGATTACGAGCCCGGAGTCCCCGGAGTCGATTCCCTTCCAGAAGATTTCCGAGCCGACCATCTCGATGAATTTCATGGTCAATGACAGCCCGCTCGCCGGTCAGGAGGGACAGTACATCACGTCCCGTCACCTGCGCGACCGTTTGTTCCGCGAGCTGAATACCGATGTCTCGCTCCGCGTCGAGGAGCTCACGCCGGACTGCTTCAAGGTGAGCGGCCGGGGTGAGCTGCACCTCTCGGTTTTAATCGAGAACATGCGCCGCGAGGGCTTTGAGTTCGCGGTCTCGAAGGCAGAGGTCATCTATCACTATGACGAGCGCGACAAGAGACAGGAGCCGATGGAGATTGCTTTTGTCGATGTGCCGGACGAGTTTACCGGTGCGGTCATCCAGAAGCTGACCTCGAGAAAGGGCGAACTGATCGGCATGACGCCGATTCACGGCAGCTTTACGCGCCTTGAGTTCAATATCCCGTCGCGCGGCCTGATCGGATACCGCGGCGAGTTCCTGACCGACACGAAGGGCAACGGTATCCTGAACACCGAGTTCGAGGGCTACGGTCCCTACAAGGGCGATATGTTCTACCGGAAGACCGGTTCTATCATCGCCTACGAGAGCGGCGAGGCGGTTGCCTACGGACTCTTCCAGGCGCAGGAGAGAGGACAGCTCTTCATCGGCGCCGGTGTCAAGGTCTATGCCGGCATGGTCATCGGCCAGAGCGGCAAGTCCGAGGATGTCGAGGTCAATGTCTGCAAGACGAAGAAACTCACCAACACCCGTGCTTCCGGCTCGGACGATGCCCTGAAGCTCGTCACGCCGAAGGTCATGAGCCTTGAGCAGTGCCTCGAGTTCATCGACACCGATGAGCTTCTCGAGGTCACACCGGAGAACCTCCGCATCCGGAAGAAGATTCTGGATCCGACCCTCCGTAAGCGCGCTATGATTAAGCAGAAGCAGAATTCGTAATATAGAAAAGAGAAAAGGCAGCGGCCGTGAGGTCGCTGCCTTTTTGTGCTACTGCGTCTCATCAACGATGCGCCGGTTCCCGCTGTGATGAGGTCGCTTGCCAACCTGCGCTAAGTAAACTGCCGCCGATGAAGGATGGTGTCAGGTCTGCGAAGGAGGTTGTCACTTGCATTTTGTGCGAGTAAGTTTTATCCTAGAAGTACGATAAGTAGGGAATTATGGGAAAGAGGCGTAATATGGATACAATGACAACTGTTTTTACGGATAACGCGAAAGTGATGCCAAAAGGACAAGTTACGATTCCGAAGGATGTCAGAAAGGCGCTGGGGGTTGAGGCAGGAGACCGGGTGACCTTTGTTGTAAGCCAAGGGGAGGTCAGAATGATCAATTCAGCGGTTTATGCGATGAAACTTTTACAGGAGGGTATGCAAGGGCAGGCAGAAGCAGCAGGGATTCAGCGCGAGGAAGATGTTCTGAAGCTTGTTAAATCCGTGAGAGCTGAGGAATAAGATGAAAATCTTTATTGATACCAGTAGTCTGATTCCGGCAGCATGACTAAAATTCTCAGCCCCTCAGATTGTATGAAGTGATAGAATTGCGGTTGAATTACACGATTGAACTACAAATGAAAGCAAGCGGGGCTCTCCTTCGGAGAGTCCCGCTTTTCTTATCTGTGTTAATGTAGAAACCGTGCTGTTCAGCTCTTTTCAGGGAGCCTAGCCTCAATTCCCTGTGAGTTCAGTGTACGGGCTCCGTCACCCTCATGCTGAGATTATTTTGCCAGCTCTTGGTAGGCAGAGCGGTTTTGTGAGATGAGGCGTCTCGAAACTGCAAGGACATCCTCATCGGAAGCGGTTTGTGCCTGTTCTGTCGGATGGAATTCAACGGGCAGATAGCGGGGGGCATTGTTTTTGGGGCCGTCGGTATTGGTATTCATAAGATAGTTCCTTTCCTTGAATAGGATAAATAAAACCTATTTTCTGCCGGAAAGCGAATCTCACCCCCTTTTCCCTAAGCCTCGCCTCTATCGTCTCGTTCACAATGCGGAGCGCCTGAATTCGCGCGAAGTACTTGTCGTTTCCGGCGAGCACATGCCAGGGCGCGTTTTCGGTCGAGGTGTAGCGGAACATGTCGTTGACGGCAGTCTCGTAGCGCGGCCATTTCTCGCGGTTTCTCCAGTCCTCGGCGGTGATTTTCCACTGCTTTTCGGGCGTGCGCTCTCTGGCGCGGAAGCGCTTCAGCTGTTCCTCCTTACTGATATGAATCCAGAACTTTACCAGCAGAGCGCCGCTCTGCTGCAGATAGGCCTCAAAGTCGTTGATTTCCCCGTAGGCGCGCCTCCAGTCCGCCTCGCTGCAGAAGCCCTCAATCCGCTCGACGAGGACGCGACCGTACCAGGTGCGGTCAAAAATCGCAATGTGGCCGCTCTTCGGGAGCCGCTCGTAGAAGCGCCAGAGGAAGTGACGCTTTTTCTCTTCCGGCGTCGGACTCGCAATCGGGAGCGCCGCATAGCCGCGGGCATCGAGCGGCGAGGAGAGACGCTTAATGCAGCCGCCCTTTCCCGCGGCGTCCCAGCCCTCAAAGCCGACAATCAGCGGGATGCGTCTGGTGTAGAGAGAAGGTTCTGATTTTTGGCGAGCCGCGCGGTCTCTGCTTTCAGGCATTTTTTTGTACTCCTCCCGCGTGAGTGTTTGACTTAGGTCGATGTCGGAGAGGCAGAGCGCTGCATCGGCGGTGTCCTCGTTCGGCAGAGCGATGGTCTGCGGCGGGGCAGGGCGGTTCAGTCGTTCGGAGATGGCATCGATTACGGTGCGGAACACCTGCGCGGTCGCGGCGCGGCGGTCCGTGCCGGAGACCAGGGTCCAGGGCGCTTCGGCGGTCGAGGTCTCGGCGATCATGCGGTCAAAGGCGGCATAGTAGTCGTCATAGTGCTTTACCTGTTTCCGGTCGGACTTCACGACGCGAAAGGCAGTCTCCGGGTTCTCCGCGAGTGCCGCAAGGCGGGCTTTCATCTCCTGCTTTGAGATGTGGAGGAAAAATTTGAGAATCAGATAGCCGTTGTCCGTGAGTGTTTTTTCAAAGCGGCGGATGTCGGAGAGCCGGGTCTCCACGGTGCGCTTCGGAAGCTTTTCCGCAAGGGCGCGGACCGAGACCTCCTGATACCAAGAGCGGTCCATGATTGAGAACTTGCCTGCCTCCGGGATGGTGTGCCAGTGGCGGCAGAGGTAAGGATAGCGCTGTTCGAGTTCGGTCGGCGGTTGCGTGTTCACGACTGTGAACCAGCGGGGATCCAGATTTTTGATGAGCTGTCCGATCATCTGCCCCTTGCCGGCGGCGGACCAGCCCTCAAAAATCAGAATGACCGGGAGATTCGCAGCGCGGAGCGGCGCATCCAGCGCGGCGAGCCTCGCTTTCAGAGCGGGCATCACAGCCTGATAGTCTTCTTTGGCAAGTTCCTGTTTCAAATTCACTTGTTCGAGCATCGCAATTTCCTCCTTTACTACAGGCAGTGTAGCACAGATTCCGGCGCTGTCCATCGGCTTGCGCGTTTTTCGGAACTCCGTTACAATGTGGGGCATATCATTAAGAGGGAGTATCCGGATGAAAGAAATCATATTTTCGCTTGCGCCGATGGAGGGCATCACGGGCTATGTCTATCGGAATGCGCTCGCCGCGTGCTACGGCGGCGTCGCGCGGTTTTATTCGCCGTTTATCTCGCCGGGACATGCGGGCGCCGGCATCACGAAGCGGGACCGGCGCGACATTTTGCCGGAGAACAATACAGGGTTACATCTGATTCCGCAACTCTTAACGAACAACGCGGAGGATTTTCTCTTTGCCGCGGAAATCCTGAGAGACTACGGCTACCAGGAACTCAATCTGAACCTCGGCTGTCCGTCGGGCACGGTCACGGCGAAGAAGAAGGGCTCCGGCTTTTTGTCGGAACGCGAGGCGCTCCGGCGGTTTTTTGAGCTCGTCTTTGAGAAGCTCCCGTCCGACATGAAGCTTGGCGTCAAGACCCGGATCGGCGTCAAAGATCCGGCGGAGTTTCCGGCGATTCTCGAAATCTACAACGAGTTTCCGCTCTCCGAGCTCATTGTCCACCCGCGCGTGCAGAAGGAGTTTTACCGGGGGACGGTCCATCTCGATGCGTTTTCGCTCGCGGCAGACGGCGCAACGATGCCGCTCGGCTATAACGGCGATCTCATCGACGAAGCGGATATTGACCGCATACGGGAGCGCTTTCCGTCGGTCTCCCACATCATGCTCGGGCGGGGACTTCTCCGGGATCCGATGCTCGCCGCGCGCTATCTGAGACGCCTGCGCGGTGAAGAAATGCCGGGCGAAGAGGAAGAGAAGCGGCAGCGCCGTGCTTTTCATGCGGCGCTCCTCGACGGCTACGGAAAGAGTTTCCTCTATGAAAATGCGACGCTCTGCCGCATGAAGGAGGTCTGGGACTATTTGGGACTTGCCTTTCCGGAACACGAGAGAGCGGTGCGGGAACTCAAAAAGAGTAAGACTCTCAGCGAATACGAAGTTCGGGCGGAGCAGCTGCTCACACTTTGAAAAGACGCAATTCGGTAGAGAAAGAATTGAAACAGCATAAAGGGATTGAAACGGCGTAAATTCGTCAGATGAAAGACAAAAAAATCCGCAGACAGCTTCTTTGTCTGCGGATTTTTTGTCTATGCCGCGGGCTTAGACGCGGACATAAGTCCGAAAACGCCTGCGGTCTCGGCGCTTTACAGCAGGGTGATGTTGTGGGCCGCGCAGGTCTCGATCATCTCCTCAGGCCAGATGCTTGCCTGCACTTCGCCGACATGCGCTCTGCCGAGTAAGAGCATGCAGAGACGGCTCTGGCCAATGCCGCCGCCGATGGTATAGGGCAGTTCGCCGTTTAAGAGCGCCTTATGGTAGGGGAGGGCGCGGCGGTTCTCGCAGTGCGTGAGCTTTAACTGTGCGTCAAGGCTCTCCGGCGAGACGCGGATACCCATGCTGGATAGCTCGAGCGCACACTGCAGGGGCTCAAACCAGAAGAGAATGTCGCCGTTTAAGTTCCAGTCGTCATAGTCCGGCGCGCGGAGGTCGTGGGGCTCGCCGTTAGAGAGCGCGCCGCCGATGCGCTCCACAAAGACAGCGCCGCACTCACGCGCAATCGCAGTTTCGCGCTCCTTCGGGGTGAGCGTCGGGTAGCGCTTCAGAAGCTCTTCTGCGTCGATGAAGGTGATTTCCCGCGGGAGGCGGTAGCAGGCATCCGGGTACTTGTACCAGACCTCATGCTGCATGTGCTTGATAATCGTGAAGATGCGCTGCACGGTGTCCTCGAGCACTTCGATACTTCTGTCCTCTTTGCGAATCACGCGCTCCCAGTCCCACTGGTCCACATAGCAGGAGTGGAGGTTGTCCGGCTCTTCATCGCGGCGGATGGCGTTCATGTTTGTGTAGAGGCCCTCGCCCGGCTTGAAGCCGTAGCGCTTAAGGCAAGGCGCTTCCACTTGGCGAGCGACTGCACCACTTCGATGTTCTCGCCCGGTAAAGAGAGCAGGTCAAAATTGACCGGGCGCTCCACGCCGTTTAGATTGTCGTTTAAGCCGCTTTTTTTCGGTCACGAAGAGCGGTGCGGAGACGCGCTCCAGGTTCATCTGTTGACCGAACTCTTTCTGGAACAGGTCGCGGATAAATTTGATTGCCTCCTGGGTCTCACGGACCGAGAGCACGGGATCGTAGTGCTCCGGAATGACGAGTGCCATACCTTGCCTCCAATCTGAGAGAAACAACAACATGAAAAAATTTCGTATCAGCATAGCACTTTGCACTGCGGTGTGCAAGGTTTTTTGTTGTCATAGCTTCTCAAAAGACGCTTCGAATGTTAAAATAGAGTATAAAATTTTTATGAAGACGGAGGGTCGGCAAGGGCAGAGAGATGGAACGGAAACAAAAGAAGATACTGGGTGGCGCCGCGGCAGCACTTTGCGTCTGTTATCTGGCCGGGGCCGCTTTTTTTGCGGGTCATACTTACCCGAATTCGACAGTGGACGGAAAGGATGCCTCGCTGATTTCCTATACGAGAGCGCAGGAACTGATTACGGCGGCGGCGACCGAGGGCTCGCTCGGCATACGCGTCAAGGATCTGAGCTATTCTCTGCACCGGAAGGATGTGCTCGGGGTCGAGAGCCGGGACAACTGGAAGGCAGCGCTGAAAGACGGCTCCTCGTTCGCGTGGCCGGTCGCAATTTTTCAGCGGCATGAGCTTCTGAGCAAAGAACCGTCGACGTGCACCGCGATGCGGTCGAGAAACTCCTCGAGGAGCAGGGGCTCTTTGAGGTCTCGATTCCGGCGCAGGATGCCAAACTCTCCGACTATACGGCGGATGCCGGCTATTCCGTGTTGCCGGCGGAGACCGGCTGGAGCGCGAGCAAAGAGGACATTCTGAATGCCGTGGTCGAGGCGCTGCAGAGCGATCAGAGCGAGCTTGACCTCACCGACACCTTTGCGGTGCAGCCCGCGGTGACCGCGGACAATGCCACCCTGGCCGACAAGGCAGCCGCGCGAAACGCGCTGGTCAATCACGACTTCACCTTTTTCATCGGGCAGGCAACGGTACAGCTGGACAGCGAGACGCTGAACAGCTGGCTCCGCGAGACTCGGGACGGCACGACAGGTCTTGACTATGCGGCGCTCGAAGACTATGTGAACGGACTGCAGGGACAGTTTGAGCCGCAGCTTGCGGCGCTTTCCGCGGAACACGGCGGCGAGAACTATGTCGTGGACAGCGAGCGCATGATGCAAATTCTCTGCGCAAAGCTCGGCATCAACCGCCCGGTGCGGGAGAGCGAGGCGCAGAAGGCAGCGCGGCTCGCGGCCAATGCAAAGAAGCTGAAAGCCGCAAAGCGCGCGGCGCGGCGCGAAAAGGACAAGGCAAAGGCCGAGCAGCTCTTAAAGGAGGCCGAGGCGCAGCAGACCCAGGCGCCGGAGTACATCGCGACGCTGAAATCCGAGGAAGACAGAGCGGCGGATGCCGCGAGTCCGGTGCTGACGGCCTCTCTCCGGGACGGCATTTTCATCGAGAATCCGGATCCGGATCCGGCGCCCGCCCAGGCCGCGGCGGGGGCGGAGGCGACGGCTGCGGAGAGCCAAACCGCCGCAGGGACGGTTCAAACCGAGAGTGTCAACGGCGATACGATTGCGGTCGGCGCGGCGCCGGTCGAGACCGAGACGGTCGAGAGCCTCACTGCCGAGGGCAACAGCGGCGAAGCGAGCGAGAGCGGCAGCGCGGTGAAGGAGACGCCGAAGTCTCTGAACGGCGAGATTGTGATGGCGAAGGACGATCTCTTTGTCCCGGTGCTCGCGGCCGATCCCGAGTTCCAGCTGGGACACGGCTTGAACTATATCGACATCAGCATCGAGAAACAGCGCGTGATTCTCTTTGAGAACGGCAGAAAGGTGATGGAGAGCGCCTGCGTGACCGGCCTTCCGACCCGGGAGAGAGCCACGCACTACGGTAACTTCCGCATCGCTTACAAGCAGCGGAATCGGATTCTTCGCGGGTCCCAGAATCTCTACGCGGCGTTTGTGAGCTACTGGATGCCGTTTGACGGCGGCATCGGGCTTCACGATGCGAGCTGGCGCGGCAAGTTCGGCGGCAACATCTACCAGTCGAACGGCAGCCACGGCTGCATTAACCTCCCGTCGGCCTTCGCAAACAGCTTTACGAGCGAATCACGGTCGGCATGCCGGTCTATGTGCACTGAGACTGACTTGACAGCCTGCGTGCGGGTGACTAGAATCAAAACAGAAAACGAGACGGGGTGCTGTGTGCAGCTGAGACCGGAGGACCGGAACCCGAAAACCTGATTTGGGTAATGCCAACGTAGGAATCTCATGAAAGGACAGAGATGCCATCGGGCAGTTCTGTCCTTTTTTGTATGGACAGCTTGAGGAGAAACAATGACAGCATTGGAATTTTCGGAAGTGAGTTTTCGCTATGCCGGGAGCGGCCCTTTGTTACTGGACAGGCTCTCGTTTCAGGTGGAAGCGGGGGAATTTGTCTCGATTCTCGGGCCGAGCGGCGCGGGCAAGAGCAGCCTGTTTCGCCTGATGAACGGGCTTCTCTTGCCCGAGTCCGGCAGCATCCTGGCGGAGGGCGTGCCGATTGCGGAGAAGAAGCGCTACTGCGGGTACATGCCGCAGCAGGACCTTTTGTTTCCGTGGCGGACTGTTGCGGACAATGTCGGGCTGCCGCTGGAACTCGGCGAGAAGCCGCTCGACCGGGAGACCCGGCGGGCGAAAGCCGAGGCTGTACTGGAAGCGGTGGGGCTGCAAGGCTGGGCGGACAAGAGCCCGCTCTCGCTCTCCGGCGGTATGCGGCAGCGGGCGGCGTTCGCGCGGACCTTGCTGACCGGCGCAAAGCTTCTTCTCTTAGATGAACCCTTTTCGGCGCTCGACTATATGACCAGGCTCTCGATGCGGGAGTGGCTCCTCGAGAGATGGCGGCAGGAGAAGCGGACCATTCTGTTTGTGACACACGATGTCGAGGAAGCTATCTTTCTCTCGGAGCGCATTCTGGTCATCACATCGCGGCCGGTGCGGTCGCTTCGAGAATTTCGCGTGCCGCTCTCTTACCCGCGCAGCGTGGAGAGTCTCGGACAGGCGGCGGCGCTCGACTTAAAGCGGGAACTGATACAACTTCTCGCACGGGAGATGACGGCATGAACAGAGAGACGATGCGGAGGCAGTTGCCCTCCCTTTTGCTGACAGTTCTGTTTACTCGCCTGGGAACTGCTTGCGCGGCGCATGAACGCGGCCTATATTTTGCCGTCGCCGACACAGATATTGCGCCGCATCTATGAGCTCCGGAAGCCGCTCCTCTTGGTACACCTTCCGGCGACTATGGCGGTCGTCGCCGTTTCGCTGCTGCTCTCGCTGCTGCTCGGAATTTTTCTCGCGATTCTCATGGATCAGAGTAAAACGGCAGAGCGGGCGCTCTACCCGCTTCTTGTCGCCTCGCAGACCATTCCGACCACGGCGCTCGCGCCGCTCTTTGTGCTCTGGCTCGGCTACGGTATCTGGAGCAAGGTGCTCGCGGCCGTGCTCATGACCTTTTTCCCGATTGCGGTCACGCTCTCGGACGGTTTTCGCGCGATTCCGCCGGAGATGACAGAGCTCATGCAGACGCTCGGTGCGACGCGGTGGCAGCTCTTTTGGAAGTTAAAGCTCCCGGCTGTGCTGCCTTCCTTTTTCACGGCAATTCGTATGGCAATACCGCTCTCGGTGATCGGTGCGGCCATCGGCGAGTGGCTCGGCGCCCAGGCGGGGCTCGGCTATTTCTCCCGCCGCATGATGACACAGCTCGACGGCGCGGGCGTCTTTGCGCCGATTGTGCTCTTAAGTGTCGCGGCAATGCTGCTCACGGCACTTGCGCGGCAGATAGAGACGAGAGCGCTCAGGTTTCGGAATCATCAGGACAGCGACAGAGAAGAGACAAGGAGGAGAGATTCATGAAGAAACGGTTTGGCGGACAGATTTGGCGGCGCATAGCGGCTGCCGTGACGGGACTTGCGCTTTTGACGGCGCTCACAGCCTGCGGCGGCAAGACCGAGAAACAGGCCGAGGGACAGGAGAAAGCGGAGGATGTGAACATTGTCCTCGACTGGTATCCGAACGCCGTGCATGCCTTTTTATATGAGGCAATCGAGAAGGGCTACTTTGCCGAAGAGGGGCTCAATGTCCACGTGCAGTTCCCCTCGAACGAGAACGATGCGATTTCGCTTGTCTCGGCGGGCAAGGCGGAATTCGGACTCTACTATCAGCAGGACATCATCCAGATGGTCGCGGATCAGGGCGTCAAGGTGAAGTCGCTCGGTGCGGTCTGCCAGAGCCCGCTGAACATTGTGCTCTCGCTGAAGGATAAAAATATTCTGAGTCCGAAGGATCTCGAGGGCAAGACAGTTGGCTATGCGGGGACGCCGCTCTCCGAGGCCATGATTTCGGTGCTCATGCGGAATGTCGGCGCGGATACGAGCGCCCTCACCTTAAAGAATGTGGGCTTTGATCTCATGAGTTCCATGACCACGGGGCAAGTGGATGCGACCATAGGCTGTCTCGTGAACCACGAGGTGCCGCAGCTTGAAGAAGAGGGCTTTTCGCTCAACTACTTCTCGCCGACCGAGTACGGCGTCCCGAATTACTACGAGCTCTGCCTGATTACGAATGACAGCGTGCTGAAAGAGAAGCCGGAGCTCGCGGAGAAATTTGTGCGCGCGGCAAAGAAGGGCTTTGCGGATTTTAAGGCAGACCCGGACGCGGCTGTGAAGCTGCTGCTCGAAAAGCAGAATGCCGAGAACTTCCCGCTCAGTGAGAATGTCGAGAAGAAGAGCGCAGCTGTGCTGCTGCCGAAGATGGAGAGCGACAGTGCGCCCTTCCTCTCGCAGACAGAGAGCTGCTGGCAGGAAAACATCGACTGGATGAAGCAGGAGGGCCTCATTCAGAGAGCGCCGGAACTGAAGGAACTGCTTCCGGCGGGGAGCGGAAACTGAGAGAACAGGGTAGCCGAAGGTGAGACAGCGGAAAAGCTGCCCGGAATCAAAGCGAATACGAAACAAAAGAAGAGACAGCCCCGATCGGGGCGGTCTCTTCTTTCATGTTTGCCCGAGACAAGGCAATGCTGTAGACCAAGGCGTAGAAAGCAAGGCGGTTTTCTGCAAATTGCATACAGTTTCCCTAATGGATTTCCGCCCGCGACACTTAAAAATGGACAGAATGTCGATGAATTGTCTATTTTGTAATCTTAAATAAAAAGATGTGCACAAGTGAAAAAAGCTGAGTATAATAAAAGGGCGGCGGCAGGGTGTCGCTGTCAACCGATAAAGGAGGAGACAAATGGCAAAGAAACTGCTTGAGACTGTGCCGAATTACAGCGAAGGACGTGACATGGAGAAGGTGGCAAAAATTGCCGCGTGCTTCAAGAACAGAAAGAATGTCCGGCTTCTGGATTGCCAGACCGATGTGAACCACAATCGCTGCGTGATTACCGCAGTCGGTGAGCCGGAAGCGCTCCGCGACGCAGTCATCGACTCGTTTGAAGTCGCTGTGCAGTTGATTGATATGACCAAGCACGAGGGACAGCATCCGCGCATGGGCGCCGTCGATGTCGTTCCTTTCATCCCCTGCCGCAATACGACCGTCGCAGAGGCGGATGCAATCGCAAAGGAAGTCGGAAAAGCAGTCGGCGAGAAGTTCGGCATTCCGGTCTTCCTGTATGAGGATTCCGCAACCGCACCGCACAGAGCAAACCTCGCAAGATTCGCAAAGGTCAGTTCGAGGGCATGGCGGAGAAGCTTCAGGACAAGGAGCTCTGGACCCCGGACTTCGGACCGGACCACATTCATCCGACCGCAGGTGTCGTCGCAATCGGCGCGAGAATGCCGCTCATTGCGTACAATGTGAACCTCGACACGGACAATATGGAAATCGCAAACCACATTGCGGACGCGGTCAAGAATATCCGCGGCGGCTACCACTTCATCAAGGCCATCGGTGTCGAGCTGAAGGATCACTACTCCGGCAAAGCTACGGTCGCACAGGTTTCGATGAACCTCGTGAACTATGAGAAGACAGCCATCTACCGCGCGTTTGAGGCAGTCAAGATGGAGGCGCGCCGTTACGGTGTCAATGTCCTCGAGAGTGAGATTGTCGGTGTCGTGCCGATGCAGTCCCTGATTGACTGCGCGGAGTACTACCTGCAGGCTTGCATGTTCGGACCGATGAAGTTCGACGCGAAGAAGCAGATCATGGAGAACTGGCTCCTTGAGGATGAGGAGGAAGAGGCATGAGCGAGAAGCTGAAAGAAATGAGCGTCGCCGCGTTTGTGGATCTCACGGCTTCCGATGCACCGGCGCCGGGCGGCGGTTCGGTATCGGCACTTTTCGGATCCCTCTCCGCGGCGCTTACGGGCATGGTCGCGGGTCTGACCGTCGGCAAGAAGAAGTATGTCGAGGTTGAGGCAGAGATGCGCGAGGTCGCAGCGGCGGCCGAGGCACTGAAGAAGGAGCTGGTCGAGGAGATTGACCGCGACTCCGATTCCTTCAACGAGTTTATGGCGGCGATGGCGCTGCCGAAGAACACGGACGAAGAGAAAGCGGCGCGAAAGGCCGCAATGCAGAACGGCTTAAAGTCCGCGGCAAAGGTTCCCTGCCATGTGGCGGAGACCGCGGCGCGCATTTTCCCGCTCGCTAAGACGGTGGTGGAGCGCGGCAATACGAATGCCGTGACCGACGGCCTCGTCGCGGCGATGGCGGCGAGAACCGCTGTGATCGGCGCGGGCCTCAATGTGAAGATTAATCTCGCCTCGATTGAGGATGAGGACTTTGTCGCCGAGTACAGCGCGCGCGTTGCGGCGCTTGAGGAGCAGGCGATTGCGGCGGAGCGCGAAATCTTTGCGCTCTCCGAGCTGACAAGAGAGAGATTTAAAACTGCGCGAACGAAAGGAGCGGAGTTGTGAGCATACAGATCCTGAATTCCACCCTCCAAATCGAGGCGGATGCGATTACGACCTTGGCGCTCGCGGCGCTCTTATTGCTTCTGGGAGCGGCGGTGAAAAACCGCGTCCGGATTCTAAACCACTATTGCATTCCCGCACCGGTGGTGGGTGGTTTCCTCTTCATGTTTTTAACCTTCCTCGGCCATGTGACGGGGAGTTTCCAGGTGAGTTTCGACACCTACTTTCAGAGTCCGTTCATGCTGGCGTTCTTCACGACAGTCGGACTCTCGGCGAGTTTCTCGCTCTTAAAGCGCGGCGGCGTCATGCTGGTGGTCTACTGGCTGATTTCGGGCGTGATTTCGGTCATTCAGAACGTAATCGGCATTGCGGTCGGAACGGCCATCGGCCTGCCCGCGCCCTATGCGCTGTTATCCAGTGCCATCTCGATGATCGGCGGTCATGGCGCTGCTGCGTCTTACGGGGCGCAGTTCACCGAGATGGGCTACGATCAGGCGATGCTGGTCGGCGCTGCGGCGGCAACCTTCGGTCTCATTACGGCGGTCATGATAGGCGGACCGCTCGGCAGTCAGCTGATTGTCCGGCATAAGCTGACACCCGACAAAGCGGACAGCTTTCAGGGGAGCGATGTCTTTGAGGTCAACAAGAGCAGCGGCGAGGCGCGGAGCGCCCGTGTCATCATGGAAAATGTCACGGTGCTTTTGGTCTGCATGGCGGTCGGTGCAAAGGTTTCCGCGCTGATCGGTGCTGCCATCGGCATGTCGTTCCCGACCTATGTCGGCGCGATGTTTGTCGCGGTGCTTGTGCGAAACCTGAACGAGAAGCTTCGGTTTTTCAGCTTTGATTATGCGCTGACAGACGGTATCGGCGAAGTGATGCTGTCGCTCTATCTCTCGATGGCGCTCATGAGCTTAAAGCTCTGGGAGCTCGCGGGATTAATCGGCGGCGTGTTGCTCGTGGTCTGCTGCCAGGTCATTTTCATGATTTTTGCGGCTTACTTCATTGTGTTCCGCCTGCTCGGCAGCAACTACGATGCGGCCGTGATGTGCGCGGGACTCTGCGGACACGGACTCGGCGCCACGCCTTCGGCGATTGTCAACATGACGGCAGTCACCGAGAAGTACGGCATGTCGCACCGCGCGTTTATGATTGTGCCGATTGTCGGCGCTTTCCTGGTGGACATCATCTACCAGCCGCAGACCATTGCATTTATACGCTTTTTTGTCCATAATATCGCAACAAAATAAACGGAACCCGCAGGGCGGGACGAAAGGAGAACGCGTATGAAAACAGATATTGAGATTGCGCAGGAGGCGCAGGCAGCCAGAATCGAAGATATTGCCCGCGCCGAGGGCATCGATGAAAAATATCTGGAGCAGTACGGTAAGGACAAGGCAAAGGTGAGCTATCAGCTCTTAAAGGACACCGAGGGCAAGCCGGACGGCAAGCTCGTGCTGGTCACGGCCATCACCCCGACGCCCGCAGGCGAGGGCAAGACGACGACTTCCGTCGGCCTCGCGGACGGCTTAAAGCGCCTCGGCAAGAGCGTTGCGGTCGCGCTTCGCGAGCCCTCGCTGGGACCGGTCTTCGGCGTGAAGGGCGGCGCAGCCGGCGGCGGTTACGCGCAGGTCGTGCCGATGGAGGAGATTAACCTTCACTTTACCGGCGACTTCCACGCAATCGGGGCGGCAAATAACCTCCTTGCGGCGCTGATTGACAATCACATTTTCCAGGGCAACGCGCTCCGCATCGATGACAAGCGCATCACCTGGAAGCGCGCGGTCGATATGAACGATCGTCAGCTCCGCAACATCATCGACGGTCTCGGCAAGAGAACCGACGGCCGCGTCCGTGAGGACGGTTTTGAGATTACGGTCGCGAGTGAGATCATGGCAGTCTTCTGCCTCGCGAAGGATTTGAAGGATTTGAAGGAGAGACTGGCGCGCATGATCATCGGCTACAACATGGACAATGAGCCGGTGACCGCGGGCGATCTCCACGCGGAGGGAGCACTCACAGCGCTCTTAAAAGACGCGTTGAAGCCGAATCTCGTGCAGACCCTGGAGCACACGCCGGCCTTTATTCACGGCGGACCGTTTGCGAATATTGCTCACGGTTGCAACTCCGTACTCGCGACCAGACTGGCGCTCCGCCTGAATGACTATGCCGTCACAGAGGCGGGCTTCGGTGCCGATCTCGGCGCAGAGAAGTTTATTGACATCAAGTGCCGCATGACGGGGCTTCGCCCGGACTGCGCGGTCGTGGTCGCAACCGTGCGCGCGCTGAAGCATCACGGCGGCGTCGACAAGGCAGAGCTCAACACGCCGAATGTCGAAGCACTGAAGAAGGGCCTTCCGAACCTGTTGCAGCATGTCGAGAACATGACGAAAGTCTTCGGCCTTCCGACCGTGGTCGCAATCAACCGCTTCCCGTTTGACTCCGAGGAGGAGCTGAACTGCATCGCGGACGAGTGCAAGAAGCTCGGCGTCAATGTGGTGCTCTCGGAAGTCTGGGCTAAGGGCGGCGAAGGCGGCGAGGCGCTTGCGCGCGAGGTCGTGCGCCTCTGCGAGGACAAGGCAGAGAACCACTTCCGCTTTGCCTACGAGGACGGCGACAGCCTCGAGGAGAAGCTCAACAAGATTGTGCGCGAAGTGTACCGCGGCGACGGCGTGGTGCTCACGGCTGAGGCGAAGAAGCAGGCAAAGCGCCTCGAGGAACTCGGCTTCGGGCACTATCCGGTCTGCATGGCGAAGACACAGTTCAGCTTCTCGGACAACAAGAATCTGACCGGCGCGCCGCGCGGCTTTAAGATTACCGTTCGCGAGGTCAAGGTCTCGGCGGGCGCGGGCTTCATTGTCGTGAAGACAGGTGACATCATGACCATGCCGGGTCTCCCGAAGGTGCCGGCGGCAGAGCATATCGATGTCGACGAGAACGGAAAAATCACAGGTCTCTTCTGACGCGGAAGAAGCCCTGAAGTAAGACACGAACAGGCGGCGGACCGGCATTGCAACCGGGCTGCCGCCTTTTGGCGTCTCTTTACAAAACGAATGTTCTGTGCTATCCTTCCTGCAAGGGGGCGGCTATGAAGAGGAGCGGAACATACAGCACAAAGTCAAGACAGGAAATCATGAAATATCTGGAGGCCTCGGCGGGCAGAACCGTGAGCGCTTCGGATATTCTGGATCATCTGCAGGGCATTGGCCTGAATGTGAGCCCGACGACGGTATACCGCAATCTGGACCGCCTGTACGAGGAAAAGAAGATTCTCAAATATGTCGCGGAGAAGGGCGAGAAGGCTGTCTATCAGCTCGAAGTCGAGGGGCGGCACTGTGCGGATCACCTGCACTTAAAGTGTCTCGGCTGCGGCAAAATTATCCACATGGATTGTGACTTCATGGATGAGGTCAGAGAGCATTTGATGCGCGGTCACGGCTTTTCCTTGCAATGCGAGGGCACGGTGCTCTACGGCTATTGCGAGGCGTGCCGGAAGAAAAAAGAAGGTTTACAATCCTCTTGACTTCCGGTATACTGATTTGTATGCAGGCGTGGTTCAATGGTAGAACACAAGCTTCCCAAGCTTGGGACGCGGGTTCGATTCCCGTCGCTTGCTGCATGGGACCGAAGGGAGACTTCGGTCTCTTTTTTTCGCCGTTTCCGCGGCGCTAAGGAGGAGAGATGGCAAAGACACAGTACAATGCGGACAGCATCACCGTGCTGGAGGGTCTCGAAGCGGTCAGAAAGCGTCCGGGCATGTACATCGGTGGCGTCGGGCAGAAGGCGCTGAACCACCTGATTTACGAGATCATGGACAATGCGATCGATGAACACCTCGCGGGCTACTGCAGCGAGATTCACATTGTCCTCGAGAAGGACGGTTCCTGTACCGTGCGCGACAACGGCCGCGGCATTCCGGTCGAGATGCATCGGAAAGGTGTCTCGGCCGAGCGTGTGGTCATGACGACCCTGCACGCGGGCGGCAAGTTCGATAACAGCGCCTATAAGACGAGCGGCGGTCTGCACGGCGTGGGTTCCTCGGTCGTGAACGCGCTCTCGAAAGATGCGGGTGCGCATCAGCCGCGGCGGCGTGGTTTACGAGGACAGCTATTCGCGGGGCGAGCCGACCACGGCGCTGAAAAACGGGCTCCTGCCGATTGTCGGAAAGCAGGCGGAGAGCGGCACGGAAATTAACTTCCTGCCGGACCCGGAAATCTTCGAGAAGACGCATTTCCGTGCGGACTGGTTAAAGTCGAGACTCCACGAGACCGCTTACTTAAATCCCGGCATCACCATCTATTACGAGAACAAGCTCCCCGGCGAGGCGGAACAGGAAGTGTTCCGCGAGCCCGAGGGGCTCATTGCCTATGTCCGCGCGCTGAACGAGGGGCAGACAGCGGTCCACGAGCCGATTTACATCAAGGGGCGCTTCGAGGACATTGAACTTGAGTGCGCCATCCAGTTTGTGGATGCCTTTTGAAGAGAAGCTGCTCGGCTTCTGCAACAGCATCTACACGGCCGAGGGCGGCACGCACTACAGGGCTTTAAGACGCGCTTCACGCAGCTCATCAACACCTATGCGCGCGAGCTCAGCTTTCAAAGGAGAAGGACGCGAACTTCACCGGCGCGGACACGCGAAACGGCATGACAGCGATTGTCGCCATCAAGCACCCGGATCCGATTTTCGAGGGACAGACCAAGACCAAACTCGCGAGCGCGGATGCGACGAAGGCGGTCTCCACGATTGCGGGCGATGAGCTCACGCGCTATTTTGACCGCGACCTGGAGACGGTTCGCGCCATCATTGCCTGCGCCGAAAAAGTCGGCAAAGATACGGCGGGCAGAGGAGAAGGCGAGAACCAACCTCCTGGCAAAGCCGCGCTTCTCCTTCGATTCGAACGGAAAACTCGCGAACTGCGAGTCCCGGGATCCCGCGAAGTGTGAGATTTTCATTGTCGAGGGAGATTCCGCAGGCGGCTCCGCAAAGACCGCGCGAAACCGCATGTATCAGGGCGATACTCCCGATACGCGGTAAGATTCTGAATGTCGAAAAAGGCTTCGATTGACAAAGGTACTTGCGAACGCGGAGATTAAGACCATGATCAACAGCTTCGGCTGCGGCTTTTCGGAGGGCTACGGCAACGACTTTGACATCACGAAGCTCCGCTATGACAAGATTATTCTGATGACGGATGCCGATGTCGACGGCAGCCACATCGACACCCTGCTCTTAACCTTCCTCTACCGCTTCATGCCGGAACTCATCTACGACGGTCATGTATACATTGCGATGCCGCCGCTCTATAAGGCAGTTCCGACGCGCGGCAAGGACAAGGATGGCGTCTACATTTACGACGACAAGGCGCTCGAAAAATTCAAAGCAAAGCACAAAGAGGGGAGCTTCACCCTGCAGCGCTACAAGGGTCTCGGCGAGATGAATCCGGAACAGCTCTGGGAGACCACGCTGAACCCGGAACAGCGCATGTTAAAGCGGGTCGAGATTGAAGACGCGCGCCTCGCGAGCGAGGTCACGGCGCTTTTAATGGGTAGCAACGTGGGACCGCGGCGCGACTTCATCCACGACCACGCGGACGAAGCGGAAATCGACGCATAAAGGCGAGAGAGGTATACCATGGCAGAGAAAATTCTTCGAACCGAATACTCGGAGGAGATGCAGAAGAGCTATCTCGACTATTCGATGAGTGTGATCACCGCCCGTGCGATTCCCGACGCGCGGGACGGTTTAAAGCCGGTGCAGCGGCGCGTGCTCTATGACATGAGCGAACTGCACTTAAGTCACGACAAGCCGCACCGGAAGTCGGCGCGTATTGTCGGTGATACGATGGGTAAATATCACCCGCACGGCGACAGCTCGATCTACGAGACCCTGGTTGTGATGAGCCAGCCCTTTAAGCGCGGCATGCCGCTGGTCGACGGCCACGGCAACTTCGGCTCGATCGAGGGCGACGGCGCTGCGGCCATGCGTTACACCGAGGCGAAGCTGCAGAAGTTTGCGGAGGAAGTCTATCTCCGCGACCTTGACAAGACCGTCCGCTTTGTCTCGAACTACGACGAGACCGAGAAAGAGCCGGAGGTTTTGCCGGTGCGCATTCCGAACCTCCTCGTGAACGGCGCGGAGGGCATTGCGGTCGGCATGTCGACCTCGATTCCGCCGCACAATCTGGGAGAGGTCTGCGACGCCTGCATCGCCTACATCAAAAATCCGGAGATCAAATACGAAAAGCTCCTCGGCCTCTTAAAGGGACCGGATTTTCCGACCGGCGGCATTGTCGCCAACAAAAGCGAGCTTCCGCTGATTTACAGGACCGGTGTCGGCAAAATCAAGCTGCGCGGCCGCATTGAGGTGGAGCTCGGGCAGAAGCGGAGCGACCGCGACAAGCTGGTCATCACCGAGATCCCCTACACCATGGTCGGCGCGGGCATCGATAAATTTTTAACGGATGTGGCGGCACTCGTGGAGAGCAAAAAGCTCCCGGAGGTCGTCGATATCTCGAACCAGAGTTCCAAGGAGGGCGTCCGCATTGTCCTGGAACTTCGCCGCGACGCAGATCTGGAGCGCGTCAAGAACATGCTCTATAAGAAGACCAAGCTCGAGGACAGCTTCGGCGTCAACATGCTCGCGATTGCGGACGGCAGACCGGAGACACTCGACCTAAAGGGCATCTTAAAGCACTACCTCGCGTTTCAGTATGAGAACGCCGAGAAGAAGTATGCGACATTACTCGAAAAGGAGCGCTTAAAGCAGGAGGTGCAGGAGGGGCTGATTGCCGCCTGCGACTGCATTGACCTGATCATTGCGATACTCCGCGGTGCCAAGAAACTGGAGGACGCGAAGGCCTGCCTCACGGCGGGCGATGCGAGCCGCATCTATTTTAAGGACCCGAGTTTTCTCCGCGACGCGACAAAGCTTCATTTCACGGAGCGCCAGGCACAGGCAATTCTGGACATGCGTCTCTATAAGCTGATCGGTCTCGAGATTCTGGCGCTTGAAAAAGAGCACGCGGAGACCTTGAAGAAGATCGAGACCTACGAGGGGTATCTTTCGAGCCGCGAAAAGCTCGATAAGCTCCTCATTAAGGACCTCGAGGCAATCAAAAAAAGAGTATGCGCACGAGCGCCGCACCCGGCTCGAGGACAGCAAGGAGGCTGTGGTCGAAGAGAAAGCGCCGGAGGATGAGCAGGTAATTTTTGTCCTGGACCGCTTCGGCTACGCAAAACTTCTGGATGTCCCGAGTTATGAGAAGAACAAAGAACAGGTGGACAGCGAATACCGCGCGGTTATCCCGATTATGACGAGCGGCAGGATACAGCTCTATACCAGTGCGGGGGTTCTGCATCAGGTCAAGGTGCGCGAGCTCCCCGCCGGCAAGTTAAAGGACAAGGGCGTGCCGATTGACAATGTGAGTCGCTTCGACGGGCGAAAGGAAGAAATTCTGCTGGTCGCGGCGGCGGGGAGTCTCCGCGCGACCACGCTGTTCTTTGTGAGCCGCGAGGGCTATGTAAAACTCGTTGACGGCGCGGAATTCGAGACCGCGAATAAGACTGTGGTTGCGACCAAACTCGGCGATACGGACAACCTCGTGGCAGTTCTCGCGCTCGGCAAAGGTCGGCAGGATGCGCTGCTGCTCAGTGAGGGGGATTTTGCGCTCCGTTTTAACGTCGAAGAAGCGCCGCAGATGAAGAAGAACGCGCGCGGCGTGCGCGGTATGCGCCTCGGCGACAGCGACTTTGTGCAGCGAGCACTGCTGCTGCCGCCCATGGAGGAGTTTGTCTTTAACGGGAAGAAAGTGAACCCGGAGAAGATACGGCGCAGCCACCGGGATACGAAGGGCGAAAGACTGAAATAAGACTTTGATGCAGATAGAAGGCTTTGCTGTAGATAGAGGATAAAAGATTAGAGAGAGCCGGGAGGGGGAGCCGGGACGGGGGAAGCCCTGCCCGGCTTTCATGTTAGGGCGCGGCCACCGGGATACAAAGGGCGAAAGACTGAAATAAGACTTTGATGCAGATAGAAGGCTTTGCTGTAGATAGAAGGTAGAAGATTAGAGAGAGCCGGGACGGGGGGAGCCCTGCCCGGCTTTCATGTTAGGGCGCGGCCACCGGGATACGAAGGGCGAAAGACTGAAATAAGACTTTGATGCAGATAGAAGGCTTTGCTGTAGATAGAAGGTAGAAGATTAGAGAGAGCCGGGAGGGAAGCCCTGCCCGGCTTTTCTTGTTACAGCGCAGCCACCGGGATACGAAGGGCGAAAAGACTGAAATAAGACTTTGATGCAGATAGAAGGCTTTGCTGTAGATAGAAGGTAGAAGATTAGAGAGAGCCGGGGGGGGGAAACCTGCTCGGCTCTCTTGTTACGGCGCAGCCGCCGGGATACGAAGGGTGAAAGACTGAAATAAGACTTTGATGCAGATAGAAGGCTTTGCTGTAGATAGAAGGTAGAAGATTAGAGAGAGCCGAGGGAGGAAGCCCTGCCTGGCTTTTCTTGTTACGGCGCAGCCACCGGGATACGAAGGGCGAAAAACGAAATAAGAGAAAGCGAGGAGTAGAATAAATCGACGCGACAGAAGCAATTAACCGAGCGGATTAATTGGTTCACATAATAGATGCGCGGAGATAAAGGGTGAGCAGAAGAATCGTACTTGCGATATTCGTGCGGTCAAAAATCGGGATGAAAAAACAGGATTTTTCGATTCTCAAAAATAAAAATGAAAAAGTTTGGAAAAACGCTTGACGCTCGGTTACAGGGTGGTATAGTACACAAAGCTTGCTCGTGAGGGCGAGCCAAGAACCTTGAAAATCAAAGATCAGACAGTACAAACAACCCTGAAATCTCTGTGAAAACAGAGGGTTCACGGACATCTTTCGAATGTGTCCGTGAACTTCCAAAAGAATTTCAAAAAAGAACCAAACCAAGTAATAACGGGTAAAATAACTGAGAAAGACCAACGTTATTTTGACCGGAACGAACAAACTTAAATTTGAGAGTTCGATCCTGGCTCAGGATGAACGCTGGCGGCGTGCTTAACACATGCAAGTCGAACGAGAAATGAAGACGGAAACCTTCGGGCGGAAGACTTTATTTCGAGTGGCGGACGGGTGAGTAACGCGTGGGTAACCTGCCTCATACAGGGGGATAACAGTTGGAAACGACTGTTAATACCGCATAAGACCACAGCACCGCATGGTGCGGGGGTAAAAACTCCGGTGGTATGAGATGGACCCGCGTTCGATTAGCCAGTTGGCGGGGTAACGGCCCACCAAAGCGACGATCGATAGCCGATCTGAGAGGATGACCGGCCACATTGGGACTGAGACACGGCCCAAACTCCTACGGGAGGCAGCAGTGGGGAATATTGCACAATGGGGGAAACCCTGATGCAGCGACGCCGCGTGAGTGAAGAAGTATTTCGGTATGTAAAGCTCTATCAGCAGGGAAGAAAATGACGGTACCTGAGTAGAAGCCCCGGCTAACTACGTGCCAGCAGCCGCGGTAATACGTAGGGGGCAAGCGTTATCCGGATTTACTGGGTGTAAAGGGAGCGCAGACGGCTCTGCAAGTCTGAAGTGAAAGCCCGCGGCTTAACCGCGGGACTGCTTTGGAAACTGCAAGGCTTGAGTATCGGAGGGGCAGGCGGAATTCCTAGTGTAGCGGTGAAATGCGTAGATATTAGGAAGAACACCGGTGGCGAAGGCGGCCTGCTGGACGAAAAACTGACGTTGAGGCTCGAAGGCGTGGGGAGCAAACAGGATTAGATACCCTGGTAGTCCACGCGGTAAACGATGAATACTAGGTGTTGGTGCCCGAAGAGCATCGGTGCCGTCGCAAACGCAATAAGTATTCCACCTGGGGAGTACGTTCGCAAGAATGAAACTCAAAGGAATTGACGGGGACCCGCACAAGCAGTGGAGCATGTGGTTTAATTCGAAGCAACGCGAAGAACCTTACCAAATCTTGACATCCTTCTGACCGCACCGTAATGGGTGCTTTCCTTCGGGACAGGAGTGACAGGTGGTGCATGGTTGTCGTCAGCTCGTGTCGTGAGATGTTGGGTTAAGTCCCGCAACGAGCGCAACCCCTATTGCCGGTAGCCAGCAGGTAAAAGCTGGGCACTCCGGCGAGACTGCCCGGGATAACCGGGAGGAAGGCGGGGATGACGTCAAATCATCATGCCCCTTATGATTTGGGCAACACACGTGCTACAATGGCGTTAACAAAGAGAAGCGAGAACGCGAGTTTAAGCAAAGCTCAAAAATAACGTCTCAGTTCGGACTGCAGTCTGCAACTCGACTGCACGAAGCTGGAATTGCTAGTAATCGCGAATCAGCATGTCGCGGTGAATACGTTCCCGGGTCTTGTACACACCGCCCGTCACACCATGGGAGTCAGCAACGCCCGAAGTCAGTGACCCAACCGTAAGGAGGGAGCTGCCGAAGGCGGGGCGGATAACTGGGGTGAAGTCGTAACAAGGTAGCCGTATCGGAAGGTGCGGCTGGATCACCTCCTTTCTAAGGAAAAAGTAAGGGTTGCTTGTGCTGTCTGGTTTTTTTGATCAAAGGTTCACACCGGATATCCGGTGTCGATGCGTCTTCTTGAAACACCCGTTCCCATCCCGAACACGACGGTTAAGAGGAAGACGGCCGAAGGTACTATGCTGGTAACGGTATGGGAGAATAGGCGGGCGCCGGATTTTTTCTTTTTCATAAGCGATTGGAACGCTTGAGCCGAAAGGCTGGAACGCTCCTATGGCTGATGAAAATCAGCTTTTGCACCTTGAAAAATCGCATACAGAATGAATATTCAATTTTAGAATATCTAGACATCCGAGGTGATACGACGAAAGTCGTATCCAAGATATAAACGTATGCTCTGTGAAAGCAGAGCGACCAACCCGCATGTTCTTACGCTAGAGGACATGTAAGAGGTTAAACAAAAAAGAGCGTAGGGCGGATGCCTTGGCACTAAGAGCCGATGAAGGACGTGATAAGCTGCGATAAGCTGCGGGGAAGAGCAAATATCTATTGATCCGCAGATTTCCGAATGGGGAAACCTACTGCAGAAGAGCTGCAGTGACCGTGCGTGAATCCATAGCGTACGGCCGGGAACCCGCTGAACTGAAACATCTAAGTAGGCGGAGGAAGAGAAAACAACAGTGATTCCGTAAGTAGCGGCGAGCGAACGCGGAAGAGCCCAAACCGCAGTGCGTGCACTGCGGGGTTCGGACTGCACACGGGAATTGAATCGTTACCGGAAAGACTTTGGAACAGTCTGCCAGAGAGGGTGAAAGCCCCGTACGGGAAAACGAGTTAAGACCCAGCAGGATCCAGAGTACCACGAGACACGTGAAACCTTGTGGGAATGCGGGGGGACCACCCCCTAAGGCTAAATACTACTTAGTGACCGATAGTGCATAGTACTGTGAAGGAAAGGTGAAAAGGACCCCGGGAGGGGAGTGAAAAAGAACCTGAAACCCTATGTTTACATGCAGTGGAAGTGCGATACATGAACGCACAACCGCGTACTTTTTGTAGAACGGTCCGGCGAGTTGCCGGTGCTGGCAAGGTTAAGGACTACAGGTCCGGAGCCGAAGGGAAACCGAGTCTTAATAGGGGCTTACAGTCAGCATCAGCAGACCCGAAACCGGGTGATCTATCCATGTCCAGGTTGAAGTCCCCGTAAAAGGGGATGGAGGACCGAACACACATCCGTTGAAAAGGGTGGTGATGAGGTGTGATAGGGGAGAAATTCCAATCGAACCCGGAGATAGCTGGTTCTCCTCGAAATAGCTTTAGGGCTAGCCTCGACTTAGTCAGACGGAGGTAGAGCACTGAATTCCTGAGGGGGCGTCAAAGCCTGCCAAGGGATATCAAACTGCGAATGCCGTCCTGATGATGGTCGGGAGTCAGACTGCACGAGATAAGTTGGGCAGTCAAAAGGGAAAAGAGCCCAGACCTACAGCTAAGGTCCCAAAAATACGTGTTAAGTGGAAAAAGGATGTGGGATTTCGAAGACAGCTAGGATGTTGGCTTAGAAGCAGCCACACATTCAAAGAGTGCGTAATAGCTCACTAGTCGAGAGGTCCTGCGCCGAAAATTTCCGGGGCTAAAACACGATACCGAAGCTTAGGGAATGTAGCAATACATTGGTAGAGGAGCAATCTCAGAGTGCCGAAGCGCTACCGCAAGGAAGCGTGGAGTTCTGAGAAGAGAGAATGCCGGAATGAGTAGCGAGAATGATGTGAGAATCATCATGGCCGAATATCCAAGGATTCCAGGGTAAAGCTGATCTGCCCTGGGTAAGTCGGGACCTAAGGCGAGGGAGAGATCCGTAGTCGATGGACAGCAGGTTCATATTCCTGCACCTGACATGATCAGAACTGTGGGGACACAGGAACAAAACCGGACCCGGGAGAGCAAAGACCGGGCGAAGCGAAGTTAGGAGTGCGGTAGGCAAATCCGCCGCACAATCCGAAAGCGTGACAGGGAGCGAAATATAAGTAGCGAAGCCGGTGGAGGGACTGTCGAGAAAAGCCGCTATTGTATCATGTCAGCCCGTACCGCAAACCGACACAGGTGGATGAGGAGAGAATCCTAAGGCCGGCGGGAGAAGCATTGTTAAGGAACTCGGCAAAATGACCCCGTAACTTCGGGAGAAGGGGTGCTGCAGAGATGCAGCCGCAGAGAAAAGGCTCAAGCAACTGTTTAGCAAAAACACAGGTCTATGCGAAACCGTAAGGTGAGGTATATGGGCTGACGCCTGCCCGGTGCTGGAAGGTTAAGAGGAGAGGTTAGCGCAAGCGAAGCTTTGAATTTAAGCCCCAGTAAACGGCGGCCGTAACTATAACGGTCCTAAGGTAGCGAAATTCCTTGTCGGGTAAGTTCCGACCCGCACGAAAGGCGTAATGATTTGAGCGCTGTCTCAACAATGCACCCGGTGAAATTGAAGTACCAGTGAAGATGCTGGTGACCTGCGCCAGGACGGAAAGACCCCATGGAGCTTTACTCCAGCTTGATACCGGGATTCGGTGTTACTCGTACAGGATAGGTGGGAGGCTAAGAAGGAAGGACGCCAGTCTTTCCGGAGCCGCTGTTGGGATACCACCCCTGTGGCACTGGATTTCTAACCTACATCCGTAATCCGGATGGGGGACAATGTCAGGTGGGGAGTTTGACTGGGGCGGTCGCCTCCGAAAGTGTATCGGAGGCGCTCAAAGGTTCCCTCAGAATGGTTGGAAACCATTCGAAGAGCGCAAAGGCAGAAGGGAGCTTGACTGCGACACCGACGGGTGGAGCAGGTACGAAAGTAGGACTTAGTGATCCGGTGGTATAAAGTGGGATTGCCATCGCTCAACGGATAAAAGCTACCCTGGGGATAACAGGCTTATCACTCCCAAGAGTTCACATCGACGGAGTGGTTTGGCACCTCGATGTCGGCTCATCGCATCCTGGGGCTGAAGTCGGTCCCAAGGGTTGGGCTGTTCGCCCATTAAAGCGGTACGCGAGCTGGGTTCAGAACGTCGTGAGACAGTTCGGTCCCTATCCGGCGCGGGCGTAAGATATCTGAGAGGAGCTGTCCTTAGTACGAGAGGACCGGGATGGACTGACCACTGGTGTACCGGTTGGGGAGCAACCCCATGGCCGGGTAGCCAAGTCGGGACGGGATAAACGCTGAAGGCATCTAAGCGTGAAGCCCCCCTCAAGATGGGATATCTCATGCGAAAGCGGTAAGACCCCTTGAAGACGACAAGGTAGATAGGAGAGAGGTGTAAGCGTGGCGACACGTTCAGCTGACTCTTACTAATCGGTCGAGGGTTTAACCAAAGGGTTTGGGAAAGAGATGAATAGATAAAAGATTCTGTGTGCGATTTTCAGGGTGTAAGTATGCGATAGTGGCGTAGTTGGTAACGCGCGACCTTGCCAAGGTCGAGACCGCGGGTTCGAGTCCCGTCTATCGCTCTCTGAAAGAAAAGCGCCCTGCGAATGCAGGGCGCTTTTCCTGTTTGTCTCTTTGTACGCTGTCGTTCAAAGTCCGTGGCTTCTGCGTCTTTTGGCGGCCTGTTCATATACTTCGTTGTCAGCACGAACACCTATGACAACAATCAGCATCTTGTCGTTTTCACGCACCAGGGTGTAGACAATTCTGATTCCTGCCTTTAGAAGTTTTATTTTTAGAAAACCGCTCAGGTTTTGACCTCCCTTATTGCCTAAAGGTTTCCCGAGACCGCCCTCTTCCGCAGGCCTCGGGTCTGCCTGTACTTTTTGAATCGCTTTCAGGGTAAGTACTTGAGAAGAAGCGTCCAAATGTTTTAAATCCTTGACCGCTTCCGGAAGATACTCTACTTGCCAGTTCATTCGAGCTCCACATCTTCGTCTCCGAGCAGGTCGGCGGCAGAAAGACCAAGTTCACGGTAAACTTCTTCTTGAGTAACAGTTTTTGAGAGATCCGCACGGGACATCCGATCCGACGCAAGCAACAGAAGACGCGCATCACAGATTTCATCAATCAGTTTTGCATACTCCTCCGGAGAAAGCAGTACGCATTCCGCAGTATTGTTCTTCATAACGACCTTAGCGCCGCTCTTCTTGACTTCTTCGAAAATTTTGCCGGCCAAGCCGCGATTAAACTGATTGATTGGAACTGTGTCCCGCAATGCACTCATGACACTTTTCATATGTTTTTCTCCTTTATGTAGATAGCTTAGAATACGGTGAGAAATAAGTCAATAAATTGAACGGTAAATTTACTGTTCTCGCCTTTTTGCGGGAAATCGGCTATACTGGGGCGAGCAAAGCAGAAGCAAAGGAGTGTTTTAGAGAGATGCAATACGAAGGTGATGTCTACCGCCCGCCGAGTGAGGCGCGCAGTTTAATTATTCAGGTAACCATAGGATGTTCGCACAACAAGTGCACGTTCTGCCACATGTACACGGACAAGCAGTTCCGCGTGCGAAAGCGGGAGGAGATTCTTGCCGACCTCGACGAGTGCCGGGATACCTACGGTCCCTATGTGCAGCGCGTTTTCTTCGCGGACGGCGATGCGCTGGTTGTGAAAACCGAGCTCCTCTTGGAACTCTTACACTATGTGAAGAAAAAAACTTCCCCTATGCGGAGCGCATTACCTCCTACGGCACGGCGAAGGATGTGCTGAGAAAGTCGGAGGAAGAGCTGGTAGCGCTTCGGAAAGGCCGGACTTGCGATGATTTACCTCGGCGCGGAGTCGGGGGACGATGAGGTCCTCGTGCACATTCAAAAGGGCGAGACGGCGGCGGAGATTATCGCGGCAGGACAGAAGTTAAAGCGCTGCGGCATTCAGACCTCGGTGACCTTAATTTCCGGCCTCGGCGGCAGCGCGGGCATGGAGGCGCACGCCGTGAAGTCCGCGGAGCTCATCAACGCAATGAATCCGGAGTACGCTTCGATTTTGACCCTGCACCTCTCGCCGGAGTCGCCGATGGCGAAGGAGATTCAGCGGGGCGAGATGGAGCTCTTAAAACCGGATCAGATTATGGATGAGACAGAGCTCTTCTTAACGCATATCGACTCGCCGGGAACGGTGTTCCGCACGAACCACGCCTCAAACTATCTGGCGCTCGCGGGGACCTTTAATCAGGATCTGCCGCGCCTCCTCCGCGAAGTGCGAGAGGCGCGCGAGCACAGCCGCTACCGCATGGAGAGCTGGCGCAGAAGGCTCTGAGCAAGTGTCAGGCGTACGGAGCGAGACGGAACGCTGAAAGCCGAATCGGATTACGGAAGCAAAAAATAAGAGAAACCGCAGCAGAAAGCGGTTTCTCTCTTTTTATGTATCAAAGTAGCGAAAGGATGCGACAGCGGCAAAAGCGCACGCTGCGGAGAACTGCGCGGGGCTTATTCCGCCTCGGCTTCATCCGAAAGCGCGCCGTAGCGCGACTTGAGCTCTGCGATAAATTCATTCTCGATGTCGGTCGGGCGTTTGCTCTCCTTTGTGAGGATGCCGAAGCGCAGATGCTCGTTGGTCGCGCGGAGCGGAATGTTCACGACATTGTAGTGCATGCCCTCGTCGGGGTATTTCGGAATGCCTATCGTGTAAAAATTGGAGCGCGCGAGGAGCCGAATCTGCTCCATGCGGTCGTTGACATAGGCGATTTTTGCGGAGTCATTGAGATCCACAATGCCGTTTTCGGTCGCAATGTGGTAAAAAAAGTCCTCGTACTGCCCGATGTAGCGCACAAAGCCGTAGTTTAAGAGGTCGCGGATATCCAGTTCCCGGACCTTCTTGCCGCGGAGCAACTCGTGATTCATCGAGAGAAATACATAGGGCTTAAAGCGGGCAATGCTCTGAAAGCGAAGCCGCTTGTTTTCAAAGTTCCGGAGCATGCTCTCGCTCTCGGAGACGGAGAAGTGTAAGACCCCGATTTCCGAATAGCCGCTGGCCACATCGTCCACGACATCCATCGCATCGGTCTCCCGGAGGCGGAGAAACAGGCTCTCTTGGTCCTGGTGGCGGCAGACAACCTCATTGAAGCAGACCGCCGTGTGGGAAAAGCGGGTCATCGAGACCACGAGACGACTGCCCTGCTGGTGCGTCTGGTTGATGAAGCGGTCTAGGCTGTCCATCTCGTCGAGAATCACCTGACAATGTGAGAGAAAACTCTCGCCGTTTCTGGTGAGACGCACGCCCTGGTTGGTGCGCTGAAAGAGGTCAAAGCCGACTTCCTCTTCGATGCTCTTGATGATATGCGAGAGCTGGGGCTGGGAGATATACATGGCTTTCGCAGCCTGATTGATGGAACCGTAACGCGCGACACCGACAAAGTATTTCAAATTTTTAGTATCCAAGCAAGCCTCCGAACTGTCTTTGCGGCGGCAACGCCGCCCTCATGCTGTTCCTATCATAACATAAACCTGCCTTGTCCCAAAGGTCAATTGACAGTTCCACAGGGCTTGCGTAAAATAGCAAGAGTCGGCGCCCGTGGCGGAATTGGCAGACGCGCTGGATTTAGGTTCCAGTGGGAGACCGTGCAGGTTCAAGTCCTGTCGGGCGCAGCAGGAGTCCTGTCACAAAAGCGGTTCACACGAGAGCGGTGTGAGCCGCTTTTTGTCATAGCGGGACAGGAGCCGGGGGGCATGGTACAATAGAAAAAAGCGGGGGAGGTGTGCGGATGAAACGGCGAGACAGGGGCTTCGTGTTGGCCCTGACAATCGGATTTTTCAGCTGTTGGATGGCTGCCTGCGGAAGTCTCGGCGGGAAAACGAAAGCACAGTCCTCCGCCGAAGAAGAAATCGGCAGCGAGGCGCCGGGCACCGCCTGCCGTTTTCGAGATCTCACGGCGGAACCGGTTCAGGTCGGTTGCGAACCCGGGGCAACAGAGGAGGAGACAAGGTGAAAGGCAGTAAGCGGAGCGCGGTTTGCGGCGCGGTGACCATCGGAATGATAAGCGTGAGTCTGCTCACCGGCTGCGGGCATAAAAAGAACACTGCGGCACAGACATCCGCCGAGGCACTGACCATTCAGGCGGAGAGCAGCATTCCGGACATCAAGGCAGAGGCCGCTGAGGCGGCAGAGAGCGAGGCTGCCGCAAAGACGGTGACTGTCGACCTGAAAATCGAAAAACACAAGCAGGAGGGCAGGCATATGGTGCGCGCCGGTGCGCAGACCATCTCGGTGCCGACCTCGTTTGAGGGCCTGCAGAAAGAGGGCGCGGTATTCAGCGGTGAGAATGAAATTGTGAAGGCCGGGGCAACCGGGAGTTGCCGCGTGCAGTATCGGGGCTCTTTCGGACACATCCGGATCAATGTGCGGAACAATCAGGATGAGGATTTGCCGGTCAAGGACTGCACGATTAAGGGCATCGAAATCGGCAGCTCCGAACCGGATCCGGATCTCACCCTCTACGGGATTCCGATGGGGGCAACGAGACAGCAGGTTGCGGATGTCTACGGTGAGCCTTTCTCGAAGACCTTTGACAACGAGAAGCATATGTCCAATATGGTTTACCAGTTCGGCGAGGACATTTACTCGAACCAGGTCGTGATGATTCTGTTTCAAAACGGCAGAGCGGTCGCCGCAAGTTATGACGACTTTTCGCTCTCGGAGCGTTAATCGCATCCGGACAGAACAATCCCCGGCAGTATCGTTCGGATACTGCCGGGGATTTTTTTAAACCGCGGTGCTCTTTTCGTTTTGCTTCACCAGATTTTTCGGATGATAGCGGTGTCTGGTCAGGAAGAGGTAGAGGCTCAGCGCGACGGAGGTCGTGATCCAGCTGATCGGGTAAGCCGTCATCAGGGTCAGAATATCGCGGTGCAGCGGCACGGCGAGGAAATCCAGAACAGGCGGAGCACACAGACGCCGATCATGGTCATAATCATGGGCATCCAGCTGTTGCCCATGCCGCGCAGAGTGCCGGAACAGAGCTCAATCGGAATGTAGGTGATAAAGAAAGGCACCACATAGTGAATCAGGCGCCGGCAAATCGCGAGGACATCGGGGTCTTTTGTGAAGAAGTGCAGGAAGTCCATGCCGAAGAACCAGATGATTGCCGAGAGAAAGAGGGTCGCGAACGCGGAGAGCGCGAAGGAGACGCGGAGGCCCTGAAAGGCGCGTTTTACCTGGCCCGCGCCGTAATTCTGTCCCACAAAGGTCGTAATCGCAATGCCGAAGGCATTGATGACCATCCAGAACAGCACGTCCATCTTGCCGTAGGCCGTGACAGCGGCAATGGTGTTGGTGCCGAAGCTGTTGACGGTCGCCTGCACAATGATATTCGAAATGGTATACATGGTGCTCTGCAGACCGGCCGGGAGACCGACATAAATCATTTTTTTGAGCCAGCCTAAGTCCATGCGGAGTTCCCGCGGGTTGAGACGCACTTCGCTGTCCGTGTGGAGCAGGACATAGAGCACCATAATCGCAGAAGCCGTCTGTGAGAGTATGGTTGCGAGCGCGGCACCCGCGACGCCCATGTGGAGAGAGACCACGAAGACCAGGTCGAGCACAATGTTGCTGAGACAGCTTAGAATCAGGAAGTAGAGCGGGCGTCTGGAGTCGCCGATTGCCCGGAGCACGGCCGCACCCATGTTGTAAAAGAGATTCGGAATCATGCCGAGGAAGTAGATGCGGAGATAGGCGGAGGCCTCCGGCATGATTTCATCCGGCAGAGACATTGCGCGGAGCGAGAATTTGGTCAGCGCGAGCCCGAGCGCCATGATTACGACGCCGGAGACCAGCGAAAAGGCCAGAGCCGTGTGGACACTCTTGGAGACCGCGTTCCGGTCGCGCGCGCCGTAGTACTGCGAAATGATGACGCCGCAGCCCGAGGAGAGGCCGATGAAGAAGCCGACAAACAAGTTCACGAGCTGTCCGGTCGCACCGCCGACCGCGGCGAGGGCGGTATTGGTGCCGACAAAGCTGCCGACAATCACGGTATCTACGGTATTGTAGAGCTGTTGGAAAAAAGTACCGAGCAGAATCGGAAAGAAGAACAGTAACAGTTGTCCGGTGATGGGGCCCGTCGTAATGGACGGCGCCTGTGTCTTGGCTTTCATGGAGCGCTCCTCTGAAAAAAAGAATAGGTCTAAAAAGCATAGCACAGGCGGTTGACAATGAAAAGATTCCCCACGAAAAAGAAAAGAAGTGCTATACTAAGTAGCACAGATGTTATGAGAAAACAGGATGATCTCAGCCGAGAGGACGGGAAACCGTCCGATTTTGAAGGAGAAAAAAATACGGGTTTATGAGCAAACGAAAGAAGGATAAGGAGGGGCTCTATCAGCGCCTGCGAGATTTGATTCTCGGCGGCGATAATGCGGACACAGACGAGTTTGTGTCGCCGGAAGAGCTTCGGCAGAAATACAGGAAAATTTGTGACGAGTTGAAGGCTTGTCCGCCGGAGGAGCGGGAGAGCAAACGAAAAGAATTAGAGGAGAAGTATCACGTTGAAATTTTCTTTGATCCCGAAACGGAAGAGTACACCTTTCGGGAGGAGCCGCTGACCGACAACCTGAAAAGTCGGATGCAGTCGCTGGGCGGACATGTGTCCGGGAGTCTGATTCCGCGCTGGATGCGCGGCGACGACGGAGAAGAGGAAGACGACGAGGAGGACGAGAATCCGGAGGACAGCAATCCGTTTGATAACGGCAATCGCGGCGGGCGCGGCTTTGGCAGAGCTTTGTTCCAGTACCTCGTGCTGCTTGCGGTCTTCACGTTGCTTTTCAATGTACTGCTGTCCTTCGTCGGCAAGCGAAACAGCGCGCAGGTCAAAGAGGTCTCGTACACGGAGTTCCTGCGCCGCATCGATGAAAAGTCGATTGTCTCGGCGAAAATCGGCAATTCGGTGATTCGCTTTGACGTGAAACCGGCGGGACAGAAATACACCTTACACTATGTGACAACGCGCATGGACAGCGATCGAGACCTGCCCGAGAAGCTCTATCAGGCGGGCGCGGTCGTGACGCGGGAGCGCTTTGACATCGGCGGTCTGTTGCTCTCGGGCGCGGCGCTCTTTTTGCCGGTCATTCTGATTTTCGTCGCGATGAACTTTCTGATTCGGCGCATGGGTGTCGGCGGGGGCGGCGGCGGCTTCATGGGCGGTGTCACCAAGAGCAATGCAAAGGTCTATGTGCAGAAGGAGACAGGTGTGACCTTTGCCGATGTCGCCGGTGAGGACGAGGCGAAGGAGAGTCTGACCGAGATTGTCGATTTTCTGCATAACCCCGAGCGCTTCCGGGAAATCGGTGCAAAATTGCCGAAGGGTGCGCTCCTCGTGGGACCGCCCGGAACCGGAAAGACGCTGCTCGCGAAGGCAGTCGCGGGAGAGGCCAATGTGCCCTTCTTCTCGCTCTCGGGCTCCGACTTTGTCGAGATGTATGTCGGTGTCGGCGCATCCCGTGTGCGCGACCTCTTCCGCCAGGCGCAGGAGGCTGCGCCCTGCATCATCTTCATCGATGAAATCGATGCGATCGGAAAGAGCCGCGATTCGCGCTACGGCGGCGGCAACGACGAGCGGGAGCAGACCCTGAACCAGCTGCTCTCGGAGATGGACGGCTTTGACTCCTCGAAGGGGCTCCTCGTGCTCGGTGCGACCAACCGGCCGGAGATTCTGGATCCCGCGCTCCTGCGCCCGGGGCGCTTTGACCGCCGCGTCATTGTGGAGCGGCCGGACTTAAAGGGCAGAATCGAAATTCTGAAGGTGCACGCCAAGGATGTCATGCTCGATGACACCGTGGACTTTGACGCCATCGGTCTCGCGACGAGCGGGGCGGTCGGCTCGGAGCTCGCGAACATGGTCAACGAGGCGGCGATTCTCGCGGTCAAGAACGGACGGAAGGCCGTGAGCCAGAAAGATCTCTTTGAGTCGGTCGAGGTGGTGCTGGTCGGCAAGGAGAAGAAAGATCGCGTGATGAACCAGAAGGAGAGACGCATTGTCTCCTATCACGAGGTCGGCCACGCGTTGATTTCCGCGCTCCAGAAGAACACGGAGCCGGTGCAGAAAATCACGATTGTGCCGCGCACCATGGGCGCGCTCGGCTATGTCATGTATGTGCCGGAGGAGGAGACCTATCTCATGTCGAAAAAAGAGCTTGAGGAGCGGCTGGTCTCGACCCTCGGCGGCAGAGCGGCAGAGGAGCTGGTCTTCGGCGATGTCACGACCGGCGCGCAGAACGACATTGAGCAGGCAACCAACATCGCAAAGTCGATGGTCACGATGTACGGCATGAGCGAGAGCTTCGGCCTCATGGGTCTGGCGCGCGTGGAGAATCAGTATCTGTCCGGCAGAACCGTGATGGACTGCTCGGATCAGACCGCCGCACAGGTGGACAAGGAAGTGGAGCGCATTCTGAAAGAGGCGTATCAGACAGCTCTGCAGCTGCTTCGCGAAACCGCATGGTGCTGGATCAGATCGCGGACTTCCTGATTAACCGCGAGACCATCACCGGCAAGGAGTTCATGCAGATTCTCCGCAAGGTGAAGAACCTGCCGACCCCGCTCTCCGAGCAGGAGCCCATCCTGATCTGAGTTTGATACAAAACATGAAAAGCCCGGAATGCTTGCCACGGGAGCAGGCGGTTCCGGGCTTTTTGTCTGCTTCACCGGCCTTTCGCTCGGTCTGCTTGCGGATAAAAGCAAGGGGACACCCGTCGGGTGTCCCCTTTTGTATGAGAAGAACTTCTCAGTGATAGATTTTCTTATTCTCGTAGCGCGGCTCGCTCGTCAGCTGGAGGCCGAGCTTATTCAGAATGCGGATATCCACCTCGGAGAGCATGACAGAGGTGTGTGCCTGGCAACCGCGAAGCTTTTTCAACTGTTCCAGTGCCTTTGCGGCATTCGGGTCACTCGCGGCATTCATCGAGAGCGCAATCAGAATCTCGTCGGTGTGGAGGCGCGGATTCTTGGAGCCGAGGTAGTTAATCTTCAGCGCCTGTACGGGCTCAATGACAGTCGGGGAAATCAGTTTGATTTCGTCCGGAATGTCGCCGAGCGTCTTGACGGCATTTAAGAGTACGGCTGCGCTTGCACCGAGCAGTTCGGAGGTTTTGCCGGTCACGATGCGGCCGTCCGGCAGCTCGATCGCAGCGGCCGGTGCGCCGGTCACTTCCGCCTTGAGGAGCGCTGCGTGCACCACAGGACGGTTTGCCGTGCTCACGCCGGCCTGCTTCATCAGGAACTCAATCTTTGTGACCTCGGACTTTCGGGATTCGCCCTTCACGAGACGGTCCATGGTGGTGTACCAGCGGCGGATAATCTCCTGGCGTCCCGCCTCGCGACACACCTCATCGTCAACGATGCAGTTGCCTGCCATGTTGACGCCCATGTCGGTCGGAGACTTGTAGGGGCAGCTGCCGTAGATGCCCTCGAACATGGCGGAGAGCACAGGGAAAATCTCCACATCGCGGTTATAGTTGACGGTCGTCTTACCGTAGGCTTCAAGGTGGAAGGGGTCAATCATATTGACATCGTTTAAGTCGGCGGTCGCAGCCTCGTAGGCGAGGTTCACAGGGTGGTTTAAGGGAAGGTTCCAAATCGGGAAGGTCTCGAACTTCGCGTAGCCGGCCTTCACGCCGCGGCGGTTTTCGTGGTAGAGCTGGGAGAGACAGGTTGCCATCTTGCCGCTGCCCGGTCCCGGTGCGGTCACAATGACGAGCGGTCTCGTGGTCTCGATGTACTCGTTTTTGCCGTAGCCATCCTCGCTCACAATGAGCGGCACATTTGCGGGATAGCCGTCAATCGAGTAGTGGCGATAGACCTTGATGCCCATGGCCTCGAGCTTGCTCTTAAACTGGTCGGCCGCATTGGTGTAGCGGGTGATGACGACGGAGCCGACATAGAGACCGGCGTCGCGAAAATGCCTGAATCAGGCGCAGCACATCGACATCGTAGGTGATGCCGAGATCGCCGCGAATCTTTATTCTTCTCGATATCCGCTGCGGAGATCGCAATGACAATTTCTGCCTGATCTGCCAGCTGCAACAACATGCGGAGCTTGCTGTCCGGCTGAAAACCCGGGAGCACGCGGGAGGCGTGGTAGTCGTCGAAGAGCTTGCCGCCGAATTCGAGGTAGAGCTTGTCGCCGAACTTTGAGATGCGTTCGCGGATGTGCTCAGACTGCATGCGGAGGTATTTATCGTTGTCAAACCCAATTTTCATATCCACTCCTTTGCGCCGAATTCCGCCCGACCCTGTGCCGGGTGCATTTGACACGCACGAGATTGTATCATAGCTTTGCAAAAATGTGGTATACTTTTTGCCATGAATAAAAAAGAGAGCCCGTTGCCGGGGGCCTTTTACCGGCAGGAAGAGGGAAGTCTGTATCAGGTGCGCTGCGTCGCGGCCGATGCCGCAGGCGGCGAAGCGCTTGTGATTTGCCAGAAGTTGTCCGCTGATTTCGGGCTCCTGGCCTACCGCCTGTCGCAGTTTGCGGCGCGGTTTTCGGAGGTGACACCCACAGAGGAAAAAGAGACAGCGGCGCCGGAGGCGACTGCGTGCACGGGCGACACGCCCGGGGTCGTTTCCGAAGAGCAAACGCAGTCTGTATCGCAGGAACCGGAGAGCGAGGCCGCGGGACAGGAAGCGAAGATGGAAACGCGGCACCCCATCCCGGAGCCCGCGCCGGAAGAGCGGGACCGCCGCTTTCTGCATTTTCTCGAGCTTCAGAGTCCGCGGGAGCGCAGAATCTACCTCGAGGAAGAGCGCGACAATCTGACCGAGCGGGACATTCTGCGGATTGCGACAACGCTCGAAATTGAGGACAGCGGCGAGCCCGAAGACCAGCTCCGGAATGCATTTGCGGCACTCCGCGTGCAGGAGCGCTACGAGAAGGAGCGCGGCGACCGCCATGTTTGATATTGAGGAGGAACTGAAAAAACTGCCGCGGAGCCCGGGCGTCTACATCATGCACGACAAACGGGACGAGATTATCTATGTGGGCAAGGCGATTTCACTCCGAAACCGCGTGCGGCAGTACTTTCAGTCCTCGCGGGGCAAGAGTCCTAAAATCCTGCAGATGGTGAGCCGCATCGCCCGCTTCGAGTACATTGTGACGGACTCGGAGCTCGAGGCGCTGGTGCTCGAGAATAATTTAATCAAAGGAGAATCGCCCGCGTTACAACACGATGCTCCGGGACGACAAGACCTATCCTTATATCAAGGTGACGGTCCGGGAGCCGTTTCCGCGCATCTTCATGACGCGGCAGATGAAGAAAGACAAGGCGAAAATACTTCGGACCGTTCAGTTCTTCGCAGGCGGTGCGAAAGACGCTGGACTTTATGTACCGCGCGTTTCAGCTTAGGGATTGCAAGCGCGTGCTGCCGCGGGACATCGGCAAGGAGAGACCCTGCCTCAACTATCACATTCACCAGTGCGGCGCACCGTGCGCGGGTTATATGGGCGAGAAGGCCTACCGCGCGAATGTGGACGCCGCGCTCGACTTTCTGAACGGAAAGTTCGAGCCGACGGTCAGAAAGCTGAAAGAGGAGATGGAGGATGCGGCGGCGCGCATGGAATTTGAGCGCGCGGGTGAACTCCGGGATCTGCTCCGCAGCATCGAACACATTGAGCAGCGGCAAAAGGTGACCTCGGAGGGCATGGAGGACAGAGACATCATCGCGCTCGGCAGAGATGAGCGGGAAGCTGTGGTGCAGGTCTTCTTTGTCCGCGAGGGCAGAGTTGTGGGAAGAGAGCACCACTATCTCCACATTGCGATGGAAGATGAGAGCCGGGAACTGCTCGAGAGCTTCGTGAAACAGTTCTACGCCGGGACGCCCTTCATCCCGCAGGAAATCTGGCTCCAGGAGGAACTCACGGACAGCGCCCTCCTCACCGACTGGCTCTCCGCGAAGCGCGGCGCGCGCGTCCGGCTCGTGGTGCCGAAGAAGGGAGAGAAGGAAAAGCTCATGGAGCTCGCGGCGCGAAACGCCGACATGGTTCTCGAAAGGACAGACAGCGGCTTCAGATGGACGAGGCGCGCAGCAAGGGCGCCGTGCACGAGCTCGAAGAACTGACGGGACTTCGGAACCTGCACCGCATGGAAGCCTATGATATTTCCAACATCAGCGGAACGCTTTCGGTCGGCTCCATGGTTGTCTCACGAGGACGGCAAGCCGAAAAAGAGCGACTACCGGAAGTTCCGCATTCAGACCGTCATCGGACCGAACGACTACGCGTCGCTCCGCGAGGTCTTGACGCGACGCTTTCAGCGGAGTCTCGCGGCCGAGGACGGCAATTTTGTGAAGCTGCCGGATCTGATTTTAATGGACGGCGGCAGGGGGCAGGTCAACATCGCCCTCGAAGTGTTACAGTGTTTCAATCTGCAAATTCCGGTTTGCGGCATGGTCAAGGATGACTCGGCACAGGACGCGCGGGCTCTGGTACCGGGGAGCGGAGCTGCCGATTTCCGAGCGGAGCGAGGGCTTTAAACTCGTGACCCGGATTCAGGATGAGGCGCACCGCTTTGCGATTGAGTACCACAGAAGTCTTCGCTCGAAGGCCGAGGTGCACTCGGTGCTCGACGATATTCCGGGCATCGGTGCGGTGCGGCGAAAGACCCTGCTCCGGCAGTACGGCGGCGTCGAAGGGGTCCGCGCCGCGAGCGTCGAGGAACTCAGCACCCTGCCCAGTTTCAATCTCCGCGTGGCGGAGGAAGTCTATCGGTATTTTCATCGGGAAAGGAGTCAGGAAGATGCACGGCGTGACAGTGACGGAACTGATTCAGAGAAACCACTTTAAAAATCTGACACCGGAGATCAACACGGACGAAATCATCATCTCGGCGTCGGATATCAACCGCCCGGCGCTCCCGCTGACCGGCTTTTTCGCGCACTTTGACAACGCGAGACTGCAGGTCATCGGCAATGTCGAGGCGGAGTACATAGGCCTGATGGACGAGGCGCGGCGCGAAGAAGTGTTTGACTGCATGTGCCGCTTCCGCGTGCCGGGCTTTATCTTCTCGCGGAATTTGCAGCCGCACGAGACCTTGTTAAAGAAGTGCCGCGAGTACGGCATCCCCTGCATGGTGACCTCGCAGACCACGGGCGATCTGACTTCGGAGCTGATTCGCTGGCTCAAGGCAAAACTCGCGCCCCAGCTCTCGATTCACGGCGTCCTGGTGGATGTCTACGGCGAGGGCGTCCTCATTATGGGTGACTCGGGCGTCGGAAAAAGTGAGGCGGCACTGGAACTCATCCGGCGCGGCCACCGTCTGGTTGCGGACGATGTGGTCGAGCTCCGGAAAGTCTCGGAGGTCGCTCTGGTCGGACGGGCACCGGCGATTACCAAGCACTTTATCGAGCTCCGCGGCATCGGCATCATCGACGTGCGCGCGCTGTTCGGCGCAGAGTGCGTGAAAGATGTGCAGACCGTGGACCTCGTGATTAAGCTGGAGGACTGGGACAAGACCAAGGACTACGACCGCCTCGGCATGGAGGATCAGTACACGGAGATTCTCGGCGTGCGAGTGGTCTGCAATACGCTCCCGATTCGTCCGGGGCGGAATCTCGCGATCATCTGTGAGACCGCGGCCGTGAACCGCCGCCAGAAGAAGATGGGCTACAATGCGGCGAAGGAGCTCTACCGCCGCGTGAGCGACAATATGGCAAAGAGCGCCGAGGAGCATGAAAAGGAGCGCCGCGAGGAGGAGCTGATTGCCGAGCGGAAGCGCATCGGCGAGGCGCTGAATCAGGAGGTCAAGAGTAAGATGCTCGGGCACCTCGACACGATCGACGAGAGCGATCTCCCGCCGCACTACGGCGAGTTTGAGCGGAGCGGCTACCGGATTGAGTCCGACAGCGCGGATGTCGGAGAACTGAATTAAATTAAAATTGAGGAGGAAGGCAAGTTGCGAAGACAGCTGAGAGAAGAACCGCTCTCGAACCACACAAGTTTCCGGATCGGCGGCCCGGCGGCGTTCTATTATGAGCCGGAGACAAGAGAGGAGATTCGGGACCTCCTTTTGCAGTGCAAGGAAGAGGGAATCCGCACGGCAGTGATAGGTAACGGCTCCAATCTCCTGGTCGGCGACAAGGGCTTTCGCGGCGCGGTCATACGCCTCGGCGAGGGCTTCGGTGCCATTGAAACGGACGGAAACCGCTTGAAAGCCGAGGCGGGGGCGCTGCTTGCGAAACTGGCGCGGACGGCTGCGAATGTAGAGCTTAGCGGCCTCGCCTTCGCGGCGGGGATTCCCGGCACGGTCGGCGGCGCGCTGGTCATGAACGCGGGCGCGTACGGCGGCGAGATGAAGGATGTCTTAGAGAGCGCGGAACTCCTCCTGCCGGACGGCAGCGTGCGGCGCTTTACCGGCGCGGAGCTCGAGCTCAGCTACCGGCACAGCAACATTCCGGAACTGGGGGCGATTGTGCTCTCGGCCGAGTTTGTCCTGCAACCCGGCGAGAAAAGAAGAAATACTCGCGGAGATGAAGCGCTATGCGGAGTCACGCCGCGAAAAAGCAGCCGCTCGAATTTCCGAGTGCGGGGTCTGCGTTTAAGCGCCCGGCGGGGGACATAGCAGCGCGTCTTCTCGACGCGGCGGGCTGCAAGGGGCTTCGGATCGGCGGGGCGGCGATTTCGGAAAAGCACGCCGGGTTTCTTGTGAACCTCGATCACGCGAGCGCGGCCGATGTGCGCGCGGTGCTGAAAGAGGCGGCCGATCGGGTCGAGGCGCAGTCCGGCATCCGACTCGAGCCGGAAATTCGCTTCCTCGGGGAGTTCTGAGCATGTCGTTCTCGGTGGCGGTTAAACGCGAACTCGCGGAGATGATACCGGAAGACAACGGGCTCTTTTCGGCGGAGTTGCAAGGATTATTGCTCTACGGCGCAAAACTGACAGAAACAGACGACGGTGTGGTGCTTCGCGTTCTCGGCGAGAGCGAGGAAAGTGCGAAGAAATACTTTACATTCATAAAAAAAACAGATAGAATCAAAACAGATTTTGCCATCACGATACGGCATCCGAACGGAAAAAACAAAAGTTACAGTGCTGTCCTGTCCCGGGAAGACGCGGCGGTGCTCCTTGAGAGTGCCGGGCTCGGTTATGAGGACGGGGAGTTTGAAATCGGCAGAAAGTCGGAACAGAAGCTTTCCGGGGAGGAGGCGCGGCGCGCCTTTCTCCGGGGCGTCTTTCTTGCGGCGGGATCCATTTCCGATCCCGCGCGCTTCTATCATCTGGAATTTGTCTGCCCGGACGAGACCAAGGCTTGGTACTTGAAGTTACTTCTTTCCGCGCTCGATGCAACGGCAGGCGTCGTGCAGCGGAAGGGGCATTATGTCGTGTATGTCAAAGACAGCGACGACATTGTGAACTTGCTCGGCAGGATGGGCGCTTCCCGCGCGCTGCTGGCTTTGGAAGAAATCCGTGTCTTAAAGGACATGCGAAATCGTGTGAATCGCACGGTCAATTGTGAGACGGCAAATTTGCAGAAGACGGTGGCGGCAGCTCTGAAGCAGCGAAAGGATATCGAGTATATTCGCGATGCGGAGGGCTTCGATGACCTGCCGTCGGCACTCGCCGAGATGGCGGAAATCCGATTAGAGTATCCGGATATGTCTCTCAAAGAGTTGGGGGCGCAGTTGAATCCGCCGGTCGGCAAGAGCGGCGTGAATCACAGATTGCGGAAGCTCTCGGAATACGCGGACGAGTTGCGGGGCAAGAGAAAAGAGGGGTGAACAATGATTAAAAAGTCTATGGTAGTGAAGTTGAACGGAAAGAAAGCGGACGCCATGCCGGCAGCGATGCTGGTACAGGTCGCAAGCCAGTATGAGAGCAGCATTTATGTGGACGACGCGGACAAGCGCGTCAACGCGAAGAGTATCATGGGCATGATGACCCTTGGACTTGCAAACGGCTTGGAGATTGTCGTGACGGCAGACGGCAAAGACGAAGACGCAGCGATTACCGGCATTGAGGAGTATCTCTGCCAGTAAACGCGGATAGGACAAACTTTTGAGCCGGGCGAATTCGCCCGGTTTCTTGTTGCCGCAGAAAGAGATTCGGAGGTTTTCAGTGGCATTTACACACTTGCACGTACACACGGAGTACTCACTGCTCGACGGCTCGGGAAAAATTCCGGAGCTTATTCAGCGCGCGAAGGAGCTGGGGCAGACAGCGCTCGCGGTGACCGACCACGGCGTCATGTACGGCGTCATTGATTTTTATAAGGCGGCGAAGGCGGCGGGCATTAAGCCGATACTCGGCTGTGAGATTTATGTGACGCCGGGCTCCCGCTTTGACCGGGACAACAAAAAGGGCGAGGCGCGCTATTACCATTTGATCCTGCTCGCGGAGAACAACGAGGGCTATGAGAACCTAACGAAAATTGTCTCGCGGGGCTTTGTGGACGGCTTTTACTATAAGCCGCGGGTCGATTTTGAGACCCTGCGCGAGTTCTCGAAGGGCATCATTGCGAGTTCCGCCTGCTTAGCGGGCGAGGTGGCGCGAAACCTTGCGGTGAACCGCTACGAGGACGCCAGGGAGGCAGCGCTCCGCTACCGCGATATCTTCGGCGAAGAGAACTTTTTTCTCGAGCTCCAGGACCACGGGCTCAGCATCCAGAAGGCGGTGAATCAGCAGTTGATTCGCCTGTCCCGCGAGACGGGAATCCCGCTGATTGCGACGAACGACATTCACTATACGAACCCGGAGGACTGGGAGGCGCACGATTTGCTGCTCTGCCTTCAGACCGGCAAGAAGGCGAGCGATGCGGACCGCATGCGCTATGAGGGCGGACAGTATTACTTAAAGTCCGAGGAGGAGATGCGTTCTCTCTTTGCGGCGGTGCCGGAGGCACTTGAGAACACGGCAAAAATCGCCGCGCGCTGCGAGGTCGAGATACGTTTTCATGAGTTAAAACTCCCCGCGTACGATGTCCCGGCGGACTATCCGGACGCCGAGAGCTATTTGCGCGCGCTCTCGGAGAAGGGCTTCCGGGCGCGCTACCCGGAAGAGCCGGCGGCACTTCGGGCGCGCATGGAAGAGGAGCTCGGCGTCATCAGCCGCATGGGCTATGTGGACTACTTCCTCATTGTCTGGGACTACATTCACTATGCGAAGGAGCACGGCATCGGTGTGGGGCCGGGGCGCGGCTCGGCGGCGGGCTCGGTGGTCTCGTACTGTCTCGGCATCACCGACATCGACCCCGAAAAATACCAGCTGGTCTTTGAGCGCTTCCTGAACCCGGAGCGCGTCTCCATGCCGGATATCGACGTGGACTTCGCCTACGAGAGACGGCAGGAAGTCATAGACTATGTGGGCAGAAAGTACGGAAAAGAGCGAGTCGTACAGATCATTACCTTCGGTACGCTCGCGGCTAAGGGCGTGGTGCGCGATGTGGGGCGCGTTCTGGACCTCCCCTATGCGCGCTGCGACCAGATTGCAAAGCTGATTCCGAATGATTTAAAGATGACGCTCGACAAGGCTTTGGTGCAGTCGAAGGAGCTTCGCGCGCTCTATGAGAGCGATGAGAGCGTGCACCACTTGATTGACATGTCAAAGCGTCTCGAGGGGCTGCCGCGCCACGCTTCGATTCATGCGGCGGGCGTGGTCATCTCGAAGAAGGCGGCGGAAGAGTATGTGCCGCTCGCGCGGGGCGCGGACGGCTCGATTACGACCCAGTTCGGCATGAATACCCTGGAGGAACTGGCCTCTTAAAGATGGACTTCCTGGGGCTCAGAACCCTGACCGTGATTCAGAATGCCGCCGCGGAGGCGGAGAAGCGGAGCGGGAAGCCGATCGACATGCTTGGCATCGATTTTAACGATCCGGAGGTCATGGCGCTCATCGGGAGTGGCAACACCGAGGGCATCTTCCAGCTTGAGAGCGCGGGCATGAAGAGCTTCATGAAGGAGTTAAAGCCCACGACCCTCGAGGACATCATCGCCGGCATCTCCCTGTACCGCCCGGGTCCCATGGATTTTATCCCCCGCTATCTGGAGGGCAAGAACCACCCGGAAGAAGTGCGCTACGAGTGCCCGCAGCTTGAGACCATCCTAAAGCCGACCTACGGCTGCATGGTCTATCAGGAGCAGGTCATGCAGATTGTGCGCGACCTGGCGGGCTACACCTGGGGACGCTCGGATTTGGTGCGCCGCGCCATGAGTAAGAAAAAGAGTCTGTCATGAAGGAAGAGCGGCAGAACTTTGTCTACGGCAACGAGGCCGAGGGCATACGGGGCTGCGTGAACAACGGCATCAGTGAGACGGTCGCAAACCATCTCTTCGACGAGATGATGGACTTTGCGAACTACGCTTTTAATAAGAGCCACGCGGCCTGCTATGCCTATGTCTCCTTCCAGACAGCCTGGTTAAAGCACTACTATCCGAAGGAGTTTATGGCGGCGCTCATGACCTCGGTCATTGACAACAGCAGTAAGATTGCCGAGTACATTCTGGTCTGCCGCCAGATGGGCATTCCGATTTTGCCGCCGGATGTGAACGACGGCAAGGCGGTGTTCTCGGTCTCGGGAGATGGCATACGCTTCGGCCTCTCGGCGATACGCGCGGTCGGAACGGCCGTGAGCGAGGAAATTGTGCGGGAGCGCGAGACAGGCGGTGCCTTCCGCTCACTCGAAGACTTCATAGAGCGCCTCTCGAACAAGGAGGCAAATCGGCGCACGCTCGAGAGCTTTGTGAAGGCCGGGGCGCTGGATTCGATGCCGGGAAACCGGAGACAGAAACTCTTGCTGATTCCCGAACTGCTCGACAAGAAGGCAAAGCAGAAGAATGCGATTGCGGGGCAGGTCTCGCTCTTTGACTTCCTCGGCGAGGAGGCGCGCGAGAGCCTCCGGACAGCGCTGCCGGAGGTCGATGAATTCCGGAAGGAAGATCTTCTCGCCTTCGAGAAGGAGACAGTCGGCGTCTATCTGAGCGGGCATCCGCTCGACGATGTGCGCGAGCTCTGGGAGAAGACCGTGACCGCAAAGACGGTTGACTTCCTCGTGGACGATGAGAGCGGCAGCGCGGCGCTCAGAGACCGCGAGCAGGTCGTGATCGGCGGTGTGCTCACGAATGTCACGACCAAAATCACGCGAAACAACGATACGATGGCCTTTCTCACGATAGAAGACCTGGTCGGCACGGTTGAGGTGTTGCTCTTCCCGAGAGCCTACGAGCGCTATCGGGAGCTCCTGACGCCGGACGCGAAGCTTTTTCTCTCCGGCCGGGTCACGCTGAGCGGCGATGAGGTGGCGGGAAAACTGATCTGTGAAAGATTGTCCGTCTTCGGCACGGGACAGCGCACACTCTGGCTGCAGTTTGCGGATGAGAACGAGTTTCGCGAGAAGCGCGGCGACCTTTTACTTGCACTCGGCAACAGCGAGGGACAGGATACGGTCAAGATTTACTGCCGGGCGGAGAAAAAAATTATACAGCTCGGGCGGGACTGGCGCGTCGCGGCCGAAGAAGAGCTGCTGCAAGCGCTTCGCGCAGCGTTCGGCGCGGAAAATGTGAAGACGACCGTGAAGCAGAGCCTCTGAAATTGTAAAAGCAGAGGCGCTGTGTTATAGTTTTCACGAGAAACAAAGGCGCACTGCGAGGCGCAGCGCGCGTGGGGAACAGTGAGGAGGTTCCTGTTATGGCAAAGAAAATTGAGACCATTGGTGTTTTGACAAGCGGCGGCGATGCCCCCGGTATGAATGCGGCAATCCGCGCGGTGGTTCGCACCGCGCTGCACTACGGCATGAAGGTAAAGGGCATTATGAGAGGTTACTCCGGCCTGCTCGACGAGGAGTTTATCGACATGAATGCGCGCAGCGTCGCGGACATCATCAACCGCGGCGGCACCATCCTCTACACGGCGCGCTGCATGGAGATGGTGACCGAGGAAGGCCAGCGCCAGGCGGCGGAGATCTGCAAAAAGCACGGCATCGACGGGGTGGTGGTCATCGGCGGTGACGGCTCCTTTAAGGGTGCGGGCAAGCTCTCGAAGCTCGGCATCAATACAATCGGCGTGCCGGGGACCATAGACCTTGACATTGCCTGCACCGAGTACACGATAGGCTTTGACACGGCGGTCAACACCGCAATCGACGCCATCGATAAGGTGCGTGACACGAGTACTCGCACGAGCGTTGCTCCATCATCGAAGTTATGGGACGCCACGCGGGCTATATTGCGCTCTGGAGCGGCATTGCGACCGGCAGTGACGCGATTCTGATTCCCGAGCACTATGACGGCAACGAGCAGGAAATCGTAAATCACATCATTGCGAGCCGAAAGCGCGGCAAGAAGCACTTTATCATCATCAATGCCGAGGGCATTGGGCATTCGAGCTCCATGGCAAAGCGCATTGAGGCGGCGACCGGCATTGAGACCCGCGCGACGATTCTCGGCTATATGCAGCGCGGCGGTTCGCCTTCCTGTAAGGATCGCTTCTACGCGTCGATTATGGGCTCCAAGGCCGTGGACCTGCTCGCCGAGGGCAAGTCAAACCGCCTGGTCGCTTACCGGAACGGCGAATTCTGTGATTTTGACATTGAAGAGGCGCTCCGCATGAAGAAGGAAATTCCGGGGTACCAGCTGGAACTCTCCGCAAAGCTGACGCGCTGAGGAGGCTTATGGCGGAACATACAGCGGAAAATACCGTTCTCTGCGGCGCGAATTCCTATGTGCAGAAGTTTTATCTGAATCCGGCGTTTCAGAAGCTCCCCGAGAGCATCAAACGCGAGCTGCAGATTCTTTGCGTGAGCATCACGGAGGAGGCGGGCGGCGTATTGACGCTCGAATTCGATGAGGCGGGAAACCTCTTATTTAAGGCGAGCGCCGAGGACGGCGACTACCTCTTCGATGACATTGCGAGCGGCATGAAGATAGGCAGAGCGCGCTTTGACCACCAGGAGCTTCTCGAGGAACTGGAGCTTTACTATCGCGTTGTTTTTCTGGGGGAGAAGATTTGAGAATCGGAGAACTTGAACTGCGCTGCGGGCTCATGCTCGCGCCGATGGCAGGCGTCAGCGACCTTCCGTTTCGCCTGCTCTGCCGCGAGCAGGGCGCGGAGCTCGCGGTCACCGAGATGGTCAGTGCAAAGGCGCTGCACTATAAGAACAAGGCGACCGAAGAACTCTTAAAGAGCTGTGAGGGCGACAGGCCGCTCGCGGTGCAGCTCTTCGGCTCGGAGCCGGAAATCTGCGCGGAGGCGGCGGAGGCACTCTCGGAGCGCTCTGCCTTTGCCCTGATCGACTTTAACATGGGCTGCCCGATGCCGAAGATCGTGAATAACGGCGACGGCTCGAAACTCATGACGAAGCCGGAACTCGCCGCGGAAATCATTGCCGCGATGGCAAAAAAAAGTAAAAAGCCGGTGTGCGTGAAAATGCGCGCCGGCTTTACTGAGGCTTGGAAGAATGCGCCGGAACTCGCAAAGCGCTTAGAGGCTGCCGGTGCCGCGATGCTCACCGTGCACGGCCGCACGCGGGAACAGTACTACGCGGGAACCGCGGACTGGGACATCATACGGCAGGTCAAGGAGGCGGTCTCGATTCCGGTCATCGGAAACGGCGACATTGTGAGCGGCGAGAGCGCGGCGCGCATGCTGCGGGAGACCGGTTGCGACGGCATTGCGGTCGGCAGGGCAGCCGAGGGCAATCCCTGGATTTTCCGGGAAATCCGCCATTATCTGGAGACGGGCGAAACCCTGCCGCCGCCGGACATCGAAGAGCGCTTTGCCGTCATGCGGCGTCACCTCGCGCTAGAGGTAGAAGCGGATGGCGAGCGCATGGCAGTGCGGAAACTCAGAAGCCACTTTGCCTGGTACCTGCACGGCTTTCCGAATGCGGCAAAGTGGAGACATGCGATTAACACAGCGGAGTCTCAGGAAGTACTCCTCGAAATTCTGGAGAGTGCCTTTCAGGCGGCGAATCGCCTTGACACGGCGGAATGTACTTCTTTATAATAGTATGACTGTTTTTATTTAACCAAGGAGGTTCGCCATGGCGGAAATCAAAAAGAATGTTTTGACCCAGGAAGGGTTAAAGCGCTATGAGGAAGAGTTGCAGGATCTGCGCGTTAATAAGCGCAAGGAAATTGCAGATAAATCAAAGAGGCAAGAGAGCAGGGCGACCTCTCGGAGAACGCAGAGTATGATGCGGCGAAGGACGAGCAGCGCGACATCGAGGCGAGAATCGGCGAACTCGAGGAGCTCTTAAAGCACGCGGAGGTCTATGTGACCGAGGAGACGCCGATCGACAAGGTCGGCATCGGCAGCCTCGTGAAGGTGCTTGACATCGACGAGGACGAAGAGCTCACATTTAAGATTGTCGGAAACGAGGAGGCGGACTCGATGGAGGGCCGCATCTCCAATGAGTCGCCGCTCGGCGCGGCGCTGCTCGGCAAGGAAGTCGGAGAGCAGGTCACGGTCGAACTTCCGGCCGGAGATCTTTCTTATCGGGTACTCAGTATTACAAAGGAGAGCAGCGATGAGTGAGCTGAAGAAGAACAGCGAAGCGCAGGAGCAGCAGGATGTGCACCGCTTAATGCAGGTGCGCCTTGACAAGCTGAACGAGTTAAAGGCAGCGGGCAAGGACCCGTTTGAGATTACGACCTACGAGCAGAGCCACCACGCCGCGGAAATCAAGGCGCAGTTTGAGGCGCTGAAGGACACGGAAGTCTCGGTCGCAGGTCGCATGATGAGTAAGCGCATCATGGGCAAGGCGTCTTTCTGCGCGGTTCGCGATCTGAGCGGCGACATTCAGATTTATGTGGCGCGCGATGCGGTCGGCGAAGAGGCGTATGCGCAGTTTAAGAAGTATGATATCGGCGACATCATCGGCGTTCGCGGCAAGGTGTTTGAGACCAAGACAGGTGAGATTTCGATTCACGCGGAAGAGCTTACCCTGCTCACAAAGAGCATGCAGCCGCTCCCGGAGAAGTTCCACGGCCTCACCGACACCGACCAGCGCTACCGTCAGCGTTACATTGACCTCGTCATGAACCCGGAGGTGCGCGAGACCTTCGTGAAGCGCTCCAAGATTATCTCCTCGATCCGGAGATATCTGGATCAGAGAGGCTTCATGGAAGTCGAGACCCCGATGCTCGTATCGAATGCGGGCGGCGCGGCGGCGCGTCCCTTTGAGACCTACTACAACGCGCTGAGCGAGGACGTGAAGCTTCGCATCTCCCTGGAGCTCTACTTAAAGCGTCTCATTGTCGGCGGTCTGGAGCGCGTCTACGAGATAGGACGCGTATTCCGGAACGAGGGCTTGGATGCCCGCCACAATCCGGAGTTCACGCTGATGGAGCTCTATCAGGCGTACACGGACTACGAGGGCATGATGAACCTCACCGAAGACATGTTCCGCCATGTGGCGCGTGAGGTAAACGGCAGCGCGAAGATTATGTACAGCGGCACCGAGATCGACCTCGAGAAAGCCCTTCCGCCGCATCACGATGACTGAGGCGGTCAAGGAGTATAGCGGCGTCGATTTCGCGACAATCGAGACCCTCGAAGAGGCGAGAGCCATCGCGAAGGAGAAGGGCGTCGCATTCGAGGAGAGACACAAGAGAGGCGACATCCTGAACCTCTTCTTTGAGACCTTCTGCGAGGAGCACATGATTCAGCCGACCTTCGTGACCGACCACCCGATTGAGATTTCGCCGCTCACGAAGAAGAAGCCGAACAACCCGGACTATGTGGAGCGCTTTGAGCTCTTCATCTACGGCAGAGAGATGTGCAACGCCTACTCCGAGCTGAACGACCCGATTGACCAGCGCGAGCGCTTCAAGGCGCAGGACGCACTGGCAGCGGCGGGCGATGAAGAGGCGAACCACACGGACGAGGACTTCCTGAACGCGCTGAATGTGGGTATGCCGCCGACCGGCGGCATCGGCTACGGCATCGACCGTCTGGTGATGCTCCTCACCGACAGCCCGGCCATCCGCGATGTACTGCTGTTCCCGACCATGAAGACCATGAAGGCCGAGAACAAAGAAGCACATGGCGAGAGCGAAGGCAAGGCGGAAGAGGCAAGCGGCTTCTTTACCCCGAACGAGAAGATCGATTTCAGCGGGGTTAAGATTGAGCCCCTGTTCGAAGATCAGGTGGATTTCGAGACCTTCTCGAAGAGCGATTTCCGCGCGGTCAAGGTAAAGGACTGCAAGGCGGTGCCGAAGTCGAAGAAGCTCCTGCAGTTTACCTTAGACGACGGAACGGGCACGGACCGCACGATTTTAAGCGGCATCCACGCCTACTACGAGCCGGAAGAGCTGATCGGAAAGACGCTGATTGCAATCACGAACCTGCCGCCGCGCCCCATGATGGGCATTGAGTCCTGCGGCATGTTACTCTCTGCGGTCAATGAGCGCAACGGGGAGGAAGAGCTTCATCTTCTCATGGTGGATAACCACATCCCGGCGGGGGCGAAGCTGTATTGATCCGGGGAAAATCACGGGCGGAAAACCTGCGGATTTTTACAACAGATCCAAGCCGATTTTTTGCAGTGACACCGGATTTACAACATTTGTGCAACAAAAAGTCAAATGACAGTACATCGTAATAGATGACAGCATAAAGTCTGACGCACATCCCAGTTCCAAAAACCTTCAAGGCACTCCTTTTCAGAATCAATCTGAGAGGGGGGCCTTTTTGCGTGCAGACAGCAGGAAAAGAGGCTGAAAAGCCTTTCATCCCTGTTTGAATAGCAGCCAGATGACGCAGATGCCTGTTAAATTCGTGCGGAGGATGGAAACATGCGATACGAGTATTATCAATCCCTCAACTTTCTAGAGACGGTTCTGCTCATTGACTGTTGGAAGGATCAGGCATCAATTGATGCGCATCACACTTCTCCGATGATGCAGCCCATCTCGGAGCTTCGTGAGAAATATGATCTTCATATAGCTGTGGAGCGTTATGTCAGCACGGAGACAATTGAATCGGATGACCGGTTTATCCGAAGATAAATCAGAATTTAATGTTCAAAGAATAGTGGAGGAGGAAAACAGGTTGATTCATAAAAGGAAATCTGTGTTACGAGTTATTTTGGGCATCATGGCTGCTATTGCATTCGTCTTTGCGTGCCTTCTTGGAGACTTTATCTATGCCACACGTTTTAAAATTAATCCGGTTGATAAATCAACATCACCAGATGGAACCTATGAGCTTTCATTCCAGCAGGTTGGTGATCCGGACTGGCCTTTTGGATATACACATGCAAGACTTGTTTTGAAGAATGGAAAACGCATCATAATTAAGCAAACATTTGATATTGCAGATGATGGAGCTAATGCTAGTATCAATAGCTGGAATGTAGACTGGAAAGATATTTCTGTGGAAGTCATTATTTCTGGAACTGAACAAGATGATGTACTTTATATTTTAAAGTTTGATGGATCAGTCGATAGGAAACAGCTTGATACACGATATGGGCATATCAAAGAAGATCGGACCAGAAAATGAATAGCAAAGAGTTGCAAATTGACAACTGGTGCATGAGACTAAAAATTTTTTCTGTTACGCATGAAGTCTACCAGGTTAATGTGTTCGATGCCAGTGCGCTGTTGGAGAAGAGAGTTGGCTGTAGCTACATATTTGGGATAATTGTCCTTTATTGAATCTAAAGGTCTGTATTCGCGGCCTTTCGTATCTTTAGACAGAGCTATTGCATAGGCATTCTTGGCATCAAGTAGAGCTCGAACATTTCTCGCTATGGTTGCTTCGATGATAGGTGTCCTCGTCCGTTCGATGGATTTCTTTATTTAGGTCAAATGTAAAAATGAAATTTACATTCTTGCTTACAACTGGTACAATTACAAGCAAGAAAGTAAATAAAGGCGGTGGCTACATGATCCCTTCACAACAGATTCTGAAACTTGCGAAAGACAATAATGGTGTGATCACTACTGCCATGATTGCCAATGCCGGACTTCCAAGAGGAAGTCTTAAATATTTGTCTGATAGAGGAATCCTTGAACGTGTCGCACGTGGTGTCTATACTTTACCGGAAGTTTGGGAGGATGAGTTTGTAAATATTCAGTGCCGCTACAAGAGAGGTATTTATTCTCTTGATACAGCATTGTTTTTATGTGATCTCACAGACAGGACTCCTGCGAATTTTCATATGTTTTTTCCATCCACTTACAATCTGACAAATCCAAAACGGGAAGGTATCCTATGCAAAGGTATGAAGGAGCCGCTATATGGTTTAGGAGTAACAGATCTATTCACACCAAGTGGTCATAAGGTAAAAGCCTATTCAGCTGAGCGGACATTGTGCGATGTTTTAAATCCTAAAAATCATACTGATGTCCAGGTGATAACAGACGCTTACAAGCAGTATATGTCAGGCAAGGAGAAAAATATTCCTCTTTTGTCCGAATATGCTGCGATATTGCATGTAGAAGAAAAACTAAGATCTTATCTGGAGGTGTTGCTGTGAAAAACGCTATGCAGTTGAAGGCAATCATAAAAAACATTGCGAAGAATAAAAATATTTCTGCGGCACTTGTTCTTCAAAACTATATGTTGGAACGTTTTTTGGAAAGAGTTTCCTTATCCAGATATCATGACAACTATATCATCAAAGGCGGATTTTTGATTGCGTCTATGGTCGGACTTGATTCAAGAGCAACGATGGACATGGATGCGACAATAAAAGGGTATCCGGTAAATGAAGAAGCAATACGAAAAATGGTGGAAGACATTATTACTGTCCCTGTAGAAGATGCTATTCATTTTTGCTTGAAAAGTGTTAGAGAAATCCGGGAAGGCGATGAGTACACTGGTTATCGTGTTGCATTGACTGCTGATTATGAGAAGATGGCGGTTCCGCTGAAACTGGATATTACGACTGGAGATAAGATTACACCGCGGGAGATAGAGTATTCCTATAAGCTGATGATGGAAGATCGCAGCATTCGTGTTCTGGCATATAATTTGTCGACAATTCTGGCTGAAAAGCTGGAAACGGTTGTGTCAAGAGGCGATCAGAATACCAGACCGAGAGATTATTACGACATTTATATTCTAAGCAAATTGCAGGCGGAGAATATTGACATAGATAGTCTTAAAGCAGCCTTGTCAGCAACAACAGCCAAGAGGGGATCTTCAGAGCTTATGATGCAATATGCAGAAATCATGAGGACTGTGAAGAGTAGTGATGTTATGAAACGACAGTGGGACAATTACAGAAAGGATTTTGACTACGCCGCAGGGATTGAATTTGAAGAGACTTGTGATGCCGTCGTTGCAATGATGGATGAACTTGTTTCCAGGCAGTAGATCCAGGAATCCTTCAATGTCAGGAATTCTGACACGAAAGTATTCGGTATTTCCCGTTCAGCCTCGTATAATCAGAAATGAAGGAGAGCAAATCGTCACAAGGCGCAATACGGAATAGGAATGTGTCTTTGGCAGAATGCCGCGCCAGGACGATTCCGCCATAGGATTTGCCCGCAGATGTGGTGATTGATTCTGGCAGGAGGCAGAACTGGGAAGCATAACACTCTGTAACAATTGACTCGATGTACAACATTTTCACAACAGGCACATGGCATGAAGTAAATGATAAACCATGGTGACAAACAGGCGATTTCAGGCAGCACTGGGACGAAACCTGCGATAACAAATGGAAACAGATCATCAAAAAATTATTTGAAATGGACTCCCGACCATGAAGACCATGAAGACCGAGAACAAAGAAGCACGTGGCGAGAGCGAAGGCAAGGCGGAAGAGGCAAGCGGCTTCTTTACCTCGAATGAGAAGATCGATTTCCGCGCGGTCAAGGTAAAGGACTGCAAGGCAGTGCCGAAGTCGAAGAAGCTCCTGCAGTTCACTTTGGACGACGGAACCGGCACGGACCGCACGATTTTAAGCGGCATTCACGCCTACTACGAGCCGGAAGAGCTGATCGGAAAGACCCTGATTGCGATCACGAACCTGCCGCCGCGCCCCATGATGGGCATCGAGTCCTGCGGCATGTTGCTCTCTGCGGTGAACGAGCGCAACGGGGAGGAAGAGCTTCATCTTCTCATGGTGGACAACCACATCCCGGAGGGGGCGAAGTTGTACTTTAAACATTTGAAAATGATTATAGAGAGAGGTATGTCGACTCAGAGGAAGCTGAGGAGGCATGCCTCTCTTTTTGTGGGGGAAAAGGGCGGTAACGAGGAGGAGAGAATCGAGTAGGCTTTTTGGGTTTGCGGAAGCAGACAAGTTGATTTACCTTTTGGGTTAATTGTGTTATTGACGATAATGGGAATTCGTGCTAGCATTAATTTACCTTAAAGGTAAATATTGTGCGAGAGGTGATGGCTTGGAAGTTACGTACAAAAACAATAAAATCGGAAAGATTTGTACGGATGCTAAAACTGCAGAGAGAGCCTATGGTCGAGAAATGGCCGATAAAATACATCAGCGTATCGATGAACTTCATGCCGCTGACACCGTGGAAATGATGATTCAGTGGCATATCGGACGATGTCATCCCCTTACACAGAATCGAAAAGGACAGTACGCGATGGACTTGATTCATCCGTTCAGATTGGTATTCGAGAAGAAGGGGGAGGAAATCCAAATCGCAAATATTTAGAGATAGTCGATTATCACTAGTGATTGCAAGGATAAGTCAGGAGGAGGCACTATGGTGAGAAGTCGCAGTTACATTGCAACGCCACCGGGGGCAACAATCAGAGAGCAGTTAAACGACAGAGGTTTAACGCAGAAGGAATTTGCGGTCAGAATGGATATGTCGGAGAAGCATATCAGCAAGCTCATAAATGGTGATGTACAGCTTACACCGGAAACAGCAGTCAGATTAGAGATGGTTTTAGGAGTTCCGGCTAAGTTTTGGAATAACCTTGAGGCAATTTACAGAGAGAAGATTGTTAAGGCAGAAGCGGAAAATGCAATGGACGCCGATATTGAGCTGGCAAAGCAATTGCCCTTTCGCGAGATGGTAAAATTCGGTTGGGTTCCGGAGGCCAAAGAGGATACAGAGAAGGTTACTACGCTCAGGAAATTCTTTGGAGTCGTAGGGCTTTCCATTCTCGGAAATGAGCAGATTACGAGAATTGCCTGCAGACGACTGGCAATTACAGAAAAGAGTGATATGGCTCTGATTGCGTGGGCACAGGAAGCAAAGAATGAGGCGCGTGATATCCGTACGGCTCCGATCAACATGAAAGAATTGATTTCGATTATGCCTGAGTTACGAAAAATGACTGTACTCGAACCCAAGGAGTTCTGTCCTCAGCTAAAGAAATGTTTGGCAGATTGCGGAATCGCCTTAGTCTTTTTGCCCCACCTTCGGGGGTCTTTTCTGCAGGGGGCGTCTTTTCCGGACGGAAATAAAATAGTTGTGGGACTTACGGCAAGAGGCAAGGATGCAGACAAGTTTTGGTTCAGCTTATTCCATGAACTGGCCCACATTGTTCTCGGTCATGTGGGTCAGCCCCATGGCACATCTGAGGAGGATGAAAGGCAGCTGACAAATGGGCCGGTGACATACTGATTCCTCACGAAGATCTGGAGGCGTTCAAAAGAAATAAGGAGTATTCGGAGAGAAGCGTACTTCAATTTGCAAAGGAACAGGGAATTGCGCCCGGAATCGTAGTCGGAAGAATGCAGCTGGAGGGGATGATTCAATATAGTGCACTGAATCATCTGAAGGAACAATATGAAATTGCGGTATGAAGTTGTTATGGTCCGTCATCACAAAGGGCAGAATTAGACAATCATATACCGGCGGACGCGAAGTTGTACCAAACAATCGAGAACGAAAGCATAGTGAGAGAGGTATGTCGACTCAGAGGAAGCTGAGGAGGTGTACCTCTTTGTTGTAATACAAAAGATGTGTAACACCTGTCCCGAATGGATTATAATGTTGAAAGAATGGAACAAAACGAACCGAACCGAACATCAAACGAAAGCGGATGCTATTTTGTTTGTACGCAGCTTTGTGATGGAGAAACGACTGTCAGTCTTGCTTGTTGCGTGCGGAGTTTGTTCAGCAATGCAGAAAATAATGAATCAGCGTTGTTACGAAAAAATGCTAGCTACAACCAGGGAGTTCTATTCGAAAACAAGCAAGTAGTTTGTATGGTTAGATTTCAATAGAATTATGAGGGAGAATCAACCCAAATATTGTATGACAAAATATAAATACATGACGGGAGATTACCATGATTGAAGTAAAACATATTACAAAGGAATATAAGGTGGTGAAAAGGGAATATGGTCTTCATAATGCTGTTAAAGCTTTGTTCTCTCGTAAATATGATAAGGTAAGAGCACTGAATGACATCAGTTTCAAAATTAATGATGGGGAAATTATCGGTTATATAGGTCCAAATGGCGCTGGGAAAAGCACTACGATAAAGATTCTGTGCGGGATTCTAACACCTGAAAAGGGAGATTGTATTGTGGATGGCTATGTTCCGTGGAAAGACAGAAAAAACTATGTTAAAAACATCGGAGTTGTATTTGGTCAGAGAAGTCAGCTATGGTGGGACATACCGATTATTGATAGTTTTGAGTTGCTTAAGGATATATATGGAATAGATAGTCGTACATATAAACAGAATGTATCGGAATTGAGCCAGAGACTGAATCTAGAAACAATATTAAAAACACCCACGAGAAATCTTAGCCTTGGCCAGCGAATGAGATGTGAAATTGTGGCATCGTTACTACATAATCCCAAAATTCTGTTTTTAGACGAACCGACGATTGGTTTGGATGCGGTGTCTAAGTTGGTAGTGAGAGATTTTATAAAAGAAATTAATGCGGAAAAGAGAACTACCGTTATATTAACAACGCATGACATGCAGGATATTCAAGCTTTAACCCAACGAGTCATGTTAATCGGAAAAGGTCAAATTCTGTTGGACGGAAGCCTTGAGGAATTGAGAAAGAGAGTCTCGGATAGGAAACAGATAATAATTAAATATCGTGGAAAAACGCCTGAACTATGTGAAGGAATGTATTACTTGGAACAAAAGGATGATAAATTAAATATCTCAATAGATCCTAAAGTCATTTCTGCTTCCGGAGCAATTGCGTATTTATCCGCTCAGACCGAAATAATTGATTTGGAAGTCTCGGATATATCAGCAGATGAAATGGTTGCGCGGCTCTATAGGGAATATCAGATATGAAAAAATACTTATCATTATTTAGAATCCGTCTTATAAACAGTGTTCAGTATAGAGCGGTTACCTTTGGGGCTGTAGCATCTAATGTAGTGTGGGTACTGTTGGAACTGATGATGTATGCGGCACTATATAAGTCGGCTGAGAATGTACTGCCAATGTCCTTTCCTCAAATCTGTTCATACGTTTGGGTAAAAAGAATTGTGATGAATATGCTTGCTGTGGTGGCATATGATGGAGAGATATATAGTGTTATTCATAGCGGATCCGTAGCATATGAACTGGTAAGACCTATGGATATATACGGGAAATGGTATTTTCAGGCAGCAGCCAATAGAGTCACATCTACATTGGTAAGTTGTATCCCGGTGTTAGTGATAGCAATGACACTTCCGGAACCATATGGACTGCGGCTGCCTATGAGCGCTTTACAGGCACTTGCGTTTTTTGTTTCTGTCGTTCTTGCACTGGAATTGTAGTGGCATTTGCTATGTTAATGTTTATTACATTGTTCTACACAATAGCACAACGTGGGATAAAGATTATCGTTGCAGCGACGACCTCATTCCTATCAGGCGGAATGATTCCGTTGACTTTTTTTCCTGAAAGAATATTAGCCATACTGAAATATCTTCCCTTTTCATCGATGCAGAGCACGCCATTGCTCATTTACAGCGGAAATATTACAGGAACAGAAATTTTAAAGGGAATTGCTGCACAGATTATATGGATGATGATTTTGATTGTAATTGGTAAAGTGGCGATGAATTATGCAATCAAGCATGTAGTCGTGCAGGGAGGATAAGTGTAATGAGGGCTTATCTTAGGATGATGCTGCTGAATCTGGAAAGCCAGATGCAATATAAGGTATCATTTTTGATGACAGTTTTCGGCCAGTTTATAACAGCGTTTGCAGGATTGCTTAGTATCAAATTTATGTTCGAGCATGTAAATATGATATACGGGTTTAATGATACCGATGTAATTTTGTGCTATTCGATTGTTGTTTTGTCATTCTCCATCGGTGAAGCGTTCGGCGGAGGCTTAGCAACATTTGGCGGCATACTCGGAGATGGTAGCTTTGATAGAGCATTGGTAAGACCGAGAAACGTTGTATTCCAAATACTGGCTCCGCATGTAGATTTTACACGCATAGGGCTGTTGATTCAGGCGGTAGGAACTCTTGCATATGCAATTTCCCAGATCTGAGATTCGATGGGACTATAAAAAGATAATTACGCTTATGCTGATGATTGTCTGCGGAAGTGTTTTGTTTTTCTCCCTATTCTTATTTAAGGCGACATTTACTTTCTTCACAGTACAGGATTTAAACTTTCTAAATCTATTTACATATGGAGTGAGGGAATTCGGAAAATATCCATTTTCCATTTATGGAAAGGTTGTTTTATCAATTCTCACATACATCATACCGCTAGCTTTGTTCCAATATTATCCTTTGTTGTATCTAATTGGCAGAAAATCAGAAGCGTATTATATTGGGTTCCCGTTGCTATCACTTGTTTTTTTGATTCCGTGCTGCTTGTTTTTCAAATTAGGTCTTAGAAGGTATCAATCGATAGGTTCATGAACGGAAGAATGCAAGGAGTGCCTGTAAGCGGTACAGACAGGATTGACAGGAGTCCTTTGCGCGCTTTGCAGCGGCAAAGCTATCTTGTAACAGTTCTGTCGAATCACGTATAATGGTTGCAGAAGAGAAAAACACACGATTTGAACGCCGGATGAAACTTGCTTATATCGATGCGATGAGAAGGGGGAAAGCTCCGCTTGTCAGAGGGCAGGAGGGATAACGACATGGGGATCTTTGATAACTTAGAGCCGGATTTATTCCGGTTCAGTATTCGGAGATCCGATTGCCATGAGTCAGTCCGTGCCGGATGGAGCAGAACTGTCATTCAGCGTCACTTACAAAACCGGTAGGCGAAAGATTTTGAAAGTGATGTCCGGAACAGCGCTGGCCGACCGCTTATTGCAGATGGCAATGGATCCTGACATAAAGCAGCGGGAAGCAAAGCAAGCAGTCGGCAAAGCTTCGCAGAAGGTTCCTCACACGAGTGAAAAAGCTCTGATTCAACTCAGGAAGAATCAGCTGCCGCAGGGGGAAGATATATTTTTGGGAAAGATCTTCCGGTCGGAACATTTGACTTTACCTGGGTATGGGGAAGCGGTTTCATTGGACTGTACAGGACTGATGAAAACACGACCCTGGGAAATAATCTTTACTGGCAGTATGTAGGGAATACATATGATTATGAATACCGGCAGTGTCTGCATGTGCAGTGCGCTTCCGGAAATATGCTGATTATTAACGGGAACCTTGTCGTTGAAATCTCAAGGTCGCCGAAGCCGGAAATTGATTTGTGAAGGGCGCAATTCAGGTCCAAAAACAGAACGAGAGCTATGCCGGGCAGTGTTCGCTGCAATGGCATAGCTCTCGGTTTTTAGTACTCCATACTGATACCCTTTTTTCTGCCGTGTCTCATCACGAAGTGAAATGCCGATAGACCGGCGAAAAGATAGGCGAGGGAATTAAGTACGAGTAGCCCGACATCAAAAACGGAAACCATGTTCCCTTCGAGGATGCTGCGTGAAATATGAATGCCTTGTGAAAGCGGCAGAACATAGTAGGCAAAGCCTTGAATGTTACTTCCATCCACCACTCCCGAAAAGAACAAGAGTAAATAGCTTGCGATGGATATGAACGAAGCGGTTTTGGTAAAAATCAGTGTCAAGGCCGAAAGGAAATAGGATATCCCTATGAGCCCCAACATGGTAATCGCGAACACGGGGAGAACCATCCATGAGAAAGCCATGGGAATAGAAAACAATACATGAATTGCTGACATGACCAAAATGATTTCGACGGACTGAAACAGCAACCAGCAGACTGCTCTGCAAAATAAATGCCGGAGAGAGCGGTGGGCTTTATCAGCAACTGTTCAAACGTTCCGCTCTGCTTTTCAGAAGAAATGGCCATGGAAGATTCGCCGATGATGCCGTTGGCGTAAAACCAATATACGAAGCCTATGTAATACGCAGAGTTGGGACGTTCGGCAGAGTTTGAGAACAGTTTGAAGAAACCGACGAACATGATAAACAGCACGAATAAGTTGACGATGTGATCCGGATAATAGCATTTCGCTTCCAAATAGTACTTTCGCAACTCAGCGGTAAAGCAACGCCTTATCTTAGCCATGATGATTCCTCCAAAAAGAAATGAGAACTTCTTCCAAGGTCGGCGTTTCGGGTGTGACGGCTATGATTCTTATCTGCTTCTCTGCACACATTTGTACGAGAGAGTACGCAAAAGCTTCCTCGGACTCGGAAAGGCTCAAATGAATTTGTTTTTTTTTCTTCATGGATACGGATTGCTTCCGAGGGCATAAGAGATGCGAGCGCTTCAACGGTTTCTTTCGTATAGGGCAAGGTGTATTCCGTACGTTCTTGCCTCTTATGTGCGTTTATGAGAGCATCGATGCTACCCTGATAGGTGGCAACGCCGTTTTCTAAGATGATGAGCTTATTTGTAAGGCGCTCCAATACATCAATCTGGTGTGTCGTCAAAAAAACAGTCGTGCCCTGTTCTGACATCTTTTGGATTTCAGAAATAACACTCAACTTCGTTGTTAAATCCAAGCCTAAGGTGGGCTCATCCAGGAACAGAATTTTAGGGGAATGAATGAGTGCTGTCATCAAGGCGACTTTTTGCTGCATTCCTCTGGAGCAATAGCCCACTTTTTTGTTCTCGTGCCCCTGTAAATCCATAACAGAGAGCAATTCCTCTGTCCGGTTTCGAATGACATTGTCGGCAAGACCCATTAAGCGCCCATAATAACGCAAATTCTCCTTGGCAGACATATACCAATACAAATTTCTGTTTCCTTCAAGTACGGCACCGATATTCCTAAAATAATCATTTCCGGCGTGTTCAATGTTTTTGCCGTTATAGTATATGTTCCCGGAGCTTGGCGTTAATATCTTTAACATCAGCTTGATAAAGGTGCTTTTTCCGGCGCCGTTCGGCCCCAGAATCCCGTAAATTCCGGGTTCGCTTATCTCAACACACAGATTTCTGAGTGCGGTATGCTTCCCAAATGACTTCGTAAGTTGATCAACACAGTAAATCATTCGCGTCCTCCGCTGTCTTGCCAAGGATTGTATCCGATTCGATTAAATGTGAGATGTATTTACAAAACACCACTATAAGTATAACGCAAAGTTGTTTTTTTTCTACGATTTGCATGTGAAAACTTTTTTGGCGGATAATTCTGCGGTGGCAGTATCATAATGTACATTGCGACTTTCGGAAGGTAACAGTAAAATTTCATGCTAAGAAGGACAAATAGAGAACCGTTTGGTCGACAATTAATAAAGCACCATGTTTTACTCGGCACTACGATACGGCTCCTATGTGGAGCTGTCAGAGTCGGAAAACCTGCGGAACCGGCTTGCAAAAGCAGTTACATGTTATATATCAGAAGTACGAGGAGTGAGCAGATATGGAAGTTGCTGTACGGAAGGTGGACACATACATCGAACAGATGTTGAATGATGTCCGGAGATCGATTGCCTCTGACAGAGCGGAGCGGTTTCGACAGGGGAAAGAATTTAATATTTTTAGGGTACAGCGCATTCTGAATGATGAAGTGAAAATATGCCGTTTGCTTCGCGAGTTGTTGGATCCAAGGGGAAGCCATGGACAAGGCAGTGTTTTTCTCCGACTGTTTCTGGAGACTCTAGGATGGGCAAAGATTCGGCAGATTGCGGACGAGGACTATGATAAAGCTACGGTTGCGGGCGAGGTACTCATCAAGAATGATCGGCGCATCGATCTTCTAATCAGGATAGGCAAGTACATGCTTCCGATTGAGGCGAAAGTTTATGCGACAGATCAGGAACGGCAATGTTCTGATTATTATAACTTCGCTGTCAGTTATGATCCGGATGTCATCATCTATTATCTTACCCCGGATGGGCATGAGCCTTCGGAAAGCAGTAAAAACGGATTGAAAGACGCGCAGATTCAGTGCATTTCGTTTGCCAAAGAAATCATTGATTGGCTGACGACCTGTATCAAGGCGGATGTGTTGGAACAGATTCATCCTGTCAGAGAGATTCTGATCCAGTTTCGTGAGATATTGAAACAGCTGACGGGAAAGGAGGAAGGAAAAGTAACGATGGAAGTTATGCATCTAATCTCGTCCTCAAGAGATAGTTTTGAAGCTGCAGAAAAAATTGCGAGTACTCTTGCGGCTGTCAAAGCGGAAAAAATGATTGAGATCTTTGATTACATCAAGTATTGCATGGATAAACAGGGATATTCAAAGTACCTTGTTCATGAGGCATACAGAGATGAGGCAATCCAATATTACAAAAGCAAAAATTAAGCTGGCCGAGCCTAAATTATTGTGTGCCTGCAGCTGAATCCGAGATAGGGGATAAAATTGCTCTACGCTTTGAAATCGGAACGCAGCTTTATTTCGGTATCGTCCCTTGGGATTCGGTCGAAAAAAAGAACTGGAAGCCGGAAAGTCGCGACGGAGACACAGAAACATATGTGTTTGAGCATCTAATGCCTGTCAAAGTTGAGGACAGCAACAATAAGCACTGGTATTGGATGAAATATATAGCGGAAGAGATTGATTTTTGGACTTGTAACGATGCCTACAAAGAGCTGTATGACAGACAGGCTTTTCAAGAAACAATCGATAGAGTGTTGGCTGAAATTGCGGATACGCTTGGGGTATTGATGAAAGCATAAACGGTACGGGCCTACTGAAAAGAAATTGAAAAAATGCCGGTGCCCTTTCGGCACTGGCATTTCATATCGATTCAAGGTAAGATTGACACATACAGTTGTAAAGCACAAAAAGAAAGGAAGGTCCGGCTATATGAAGTCACACAAGTTTTTCGCATGGGCTACGGTATTCTGTTTTGTCATGACGATGATCACTGGCTATAAAAGACAGTAAGCTCGGCTTACTTCGAAGAAGCAATGACGCCCGCTTGCTGTAAGGCCTCCTCTACGGCGATTGCCAACTGATCGGCGCAGGAGGTTCCGCGGCCGTCGCAATCGTTTCCTCGGAGAAGAGAGGCTGCCTCGACCGCATCTCTGCCCTCAAGCAGCCTGCTGATGGCAGAGGTATTGCCGGGACATCCGCCGTGGAATACGACGTTGTGCAGCCGCTTGTCTTCGAGTTCGAAACTGATTTGTTTTGCGCAGACACCGCGTGTTTGATACGAATAGCGTTTCATTTCCGAAAACCTCCTCATGTTTGATACCCTTATTGTACATGGTAGAAAAAACATATCAAGTACAGAGCAGATCGAAGAAGAGTGTTCGATTGCTTATTTCACTGAGCTGGGGTACAATGCAGGCAAGCCTGAGCCCCGTAGAAATAAGAGCATGAGGTGTTCGATGTTTGTCGGGTGGTATCGGCTGCTCTGCAATGGACTTCTCTTTGGCAAAAGGGAGCGGCAGAGGGGACAGTATCTTCTCTTTTGAGAAGAACAGGTGCTTCGGTTTCAAGGCGGAATCGAAGCCAGCACGAAAGGAGGAATTCCTATGTCTCTTGAAGATAAGATCGATCAGCTGAAGGGTGCTGTCAAAGAAGGTGTCGGTAAGATTTCCGGCGATGTAAAGGCAGAGAAGGAAGGCGCTGCGGAGCAGGCGACCGCGAAGGCAAAGGAAGTCGCGGAAGATGCCAAGAAGGCAGCGGAAGAAGCTGCGGAGAAGGCATCCGCCAAGGCAAAGGAAGTTGCCGGAAATGTGAAGGATGCGCTGGAAGGAACGCTTGACGGCGTCAAGAATATCCTGAACAAAGACAAAGAATAAGTTTGATAGGGAAAGCCCCCTTTACCGAGCGCGGTAAAGGGGGCTTTTTCCTTTTTGAGCCAAGAAGTGGAAGGAGCCGCAGGAGATGGAGCGCTGACGAAAGGTATCAAGCGAAATCAAAGTATGCTATAACCGTATTAAGTCAGTGAAAACAGAAGCCGAATTCCGGGAGGTGCTTTCCTTGCGATATATTCTTTTACTGCGCGGCATCAATGTGGGCGGCAAGAATAAAGTAGTGATGCATGAATTCATCGATTTACTTGCGGCGGCGGGGTTTGAAGCGCCTGCATCTTACATGAACAGCGGAAATTTATTTTTTAGCAGTGACGACCACAAAGAGAGCTGTATCTCAAAAATCAGAGCACTCTTGGAAAAGCATTATGACTTTCCGTCCCGTTTGCCCTGCTCACAAAAGAGGAATACTTAGAAGAGCGGGCAGCGTTGCCCGCGTGGTGGCATGGAGAGATGGCGAGAAGAGATGTTTTGTTCTACGCCTGCGGCATGGACGTGGGTAAGATGCGGGACTTCATCGAACAAGCTGCTCTGTACAACGAAGTTGTGCACCTCGGGCATCATGCGGTATTTTGGGGTAAATACGATGAGGCGGAGTACCTGAAAACGATTTATCATAAAAAGCTGATGAAGCAGGCGTTTTACAGGGAAGTCACCATACGAAGCGGAAATACATATGAAAAAATTGCGGCAATCCTCGAAAACGAAAAATAAGCAGAAAGTCCGGCCACATACTATTCTGCACTGCATTTCAGCCGAATGATGGCGAGGAAGCATACAGAAAAGCGTTTTCGTATTGCGCCGGAGCGTGTTATTGTTAAATATGGGAAGAAGGTGTGCCGTCATGGCAGTTCATCAGCGAAACGCAACCCCCGTTTGACAAATTGACAAGCCGCTTTGGTAGCCTGCAAACACGCAAAATGGCATGCTTGAGCTATCAAAAACGGAAGGAGAACAGACATGATTTTGGCGGATAAGATTATAGACGAGAGAAAGAAGAACGGGTGGTCCCAGGAGGAACTGGCCGAGCAGCTCGGTGTATCGAGGCAGTCGGTCTCCAAATGGGAGAGCGCGGGTTCGGTGCCGGATCTCAAAAAGGTCATTCAGATGGCAGAGCTCTTCGGCGTGAGCACGGATTACCTTCTAAAGGATGAGCTGGAGAAGGAAAACCGGGACGTAGTCGAAACATCCGGGAGTGACGCAGACAGTCCGTTGCGTCGGGTGAGCATGGAGGAGGCCAATGCGTTTTTGAACGCAAAGCGGGAGACAGCGCCCCGACTTGCGAATACGGTCAGCTTGTTCATCTTAAGTCCGGTCGCATTGCTTCTGCTTGTCGGAATCGTCGAAAGTCCGGACTACAACTTGGCGGAAGGTCCGGCGATGGCAGTCGGTTTGGCGGTTCTGCTGCTCCTCACGGCGGTAGGTGTATTCATTCAGATTACAGACCGGAATAAATTGAGCCGTTTTGAATACTTGGAGCGGGAGCCATTTGAAACCGAATACGGTGTGAGCGGCATGGTGAAGGAGAAGAAGCGGGATTACGAGAGTCGCTATTCGCTGGGACTTGCCGGCGGCACCGTAATCTGCATTGTGGCGGTGATTCCGCTCCTGGTTGCGGGCGTTATGGAGTCAAGCGACTTGGTTTTGATTCTCTTGTGTGGACCTCTTGCTCGCGCTGGTTGCGCTGGGGGTAAACCTGATGGTGCGTGTCAGCACAATCAAAGAGAGTTACGACACCATACTCCAGGCGGGGGATTACGCCAAGAATAAAAAGCGCATACAGGCAAAGATGGGAGCCTTTTCCGCCGCGTACTGGTGCCTCACAACCGCGATTTATCTCGGCTGGAGCACTTTGGAGGCAGGACTGGGAGGAGTCCTGGATTATTTGGGCGGTGGCGGGCGTCCTCTATGGAGGCGTTTACGGAATTGTGCGTATGGTGCTGACGGTGGACGGAGACTAAAGCTATGAAGATCCGAGAAGAACTCTTTGCGCTTCGGGACGAGGGATATGCGGCATTTCAGGCAAAGTTGATACCGGGTGTTCCCCCAGCGCGCATCATCGGCGTCCGGGTGCCGGAGCTCAGAAAACTCGCGAAACGGTATGATAAGGACCCGGAACACTGCCGGTTTTTGCGGACTTTGCCGCACGACTATTACGATGAAGACCTGCTTCACGCCCTCCTGATCGCGGAGGAGAAGGACTTTGCGCGCTGCCTGGAAGAAACCGAGGCTTTTCTGCCCTTCATCGATAACTGGGCGGTCTGTGACATCTTTTCGCCCAAGGTCTTTTCAAAGCACAAAGAGGAGCTGTCAGAGCGCATCCGTGTCTGGGCAAAATCGGAAAAGACCTATACCTGCCGCTTCGGAATCGGGATGCTGATGCAGCATTTCCTGGACGCGGATTTTGATGCCGCATATTTAGAAATTCCGGCGGCGGTGCAATCCGAGGAGTATTATGTCAATATGATGCTCGCCTGGTTCTTTGCGACGGCGCTCGCGAAGCAGTGGGAGGCAACCATCCCCTATCTGGAAAACAAGCGGCTTGCGCGTTGGACACACAATAAGGCGATACAGAAGGCGCGGGAGAGCTACCGCATTAGCGCAGAGCAGAAAGAGTACCTGAAAAGCTTGAAGTGCTGACTTGCTTCTCCTATCAAAAGGAGTTTCACGGCGCCCTGTTTCGGGATGAGGAAGTGGCCTTCATCTATGTCTATGAAAAGCCGGAAGCTGTGCTCCGGCAGGATTACGAGGCGGTCGCGGAGGCCGTAGTGCAGCGGAATCCCGCTTACTGCGTGCCGCGCGACGGGCTTCTGCCGGTTGGGAAGTATCCGGGATTTTCGTCAAACTAGGCTTGCAAGTGAAACAGGGCAGTTCACGCCGACGGCAAAGTTGGCGTTGGTGCTTTGCCTGGCCTTAGATAAGAAATTCGAAGAGATTTTTTATTTCTAGAGATGCAAAGAGCTCCCTCCCGGATACCCGGGCGGGGGCTTTGTTGTTGGCGGCGTGCCGCGCGGCGGACTTTTGCCGGTCGGAAAGCATCCGAAATATGGTAAACTGATTTCTGTGGAAAGTTGAAATTTTTACCTTGTGCATCAAAGAAATGTGAGAGAGGAGTCCCTATGTTGGCAAACGGAACCAAAGCCCCCGATTTTACACTGCCGGATCAGAACGGGCAGCCGAGAAAACTCTCCGAGTACCTCGGGCAGCGCGTGATTCTCTATTTTTATCCGCGGGATATGACGGCCGGCTGCACGAAGCAGGCCTGCGCGTTTGCGGAGTTGTACCCGCAGTTTCGCGAGAAGGGCGCAGCAGTGCTCGGCATCAGCAAGGACAGCGTTGCCTCGCACAAGAAGTTTGAGGAAAAGTACGGCCTGCCGTTTGTGCTGCTCTCGGACCCCGAGAAGACGGTGATTCAGGCCTATGATGTCTGGAAAGAAAAGAAGATGTACGGCAAGGTCTCAATGGGCGTGGTGCGAACCACCTATCTGATTGACGAGCAGGGCATCATCGTGAAGGGCTTTGAAAAGGTAAAGCCCGCCGAAAATCCGGCGGATATGCTCGGAGAACTCGCATGAAGATACTCATCTCCCCGGCGAAAAAGATGCGCGTGCAGCGAGACAGCATAGCGTCCCGACATCTGCCGCAATATCTTTCGGAGACCGAGGAATTGCTGCCTGGCTCAGGGCGCGCTCGTATCCGGAGCTGAAGGCGCTCTGGGGTTGCAATGACAAGCTGACCGCGGAAAATGTGGCCCGTCTCGCGGAAATGACGCTCCGGGACGCGGACACGCCCGCACTTCTCGCCTATGAGGGCATTCAGTACCAATACATGGCACCGGAGGTGCTCGAAGACGCGGCGCTCGCCTATCTGGAGGAGAGACTCTGCATTCTGTCCGGCTTTTACGGTGTGTTGCGGCCGATGGACGCCGTGCTGCCCTATCGCCTCGAAATGCAGGCCAAGGCGGCCGTCGCAGGACACAAGAACCTCTACGCCTTCTGGGGCGATAAGCTGTACCGCGCCGTGCGGGATGAGAGCGGTATCATCATCAACCTCGCTTCGAAGGAGTATTCGAAGGCGGTAGAAGCGTATTTACAGCCGGAGGACCGCTTCATCACCTGCGTGTTCGGCGAACTTATAGGCGGTAAGGTTTTGCAGAAGGGTGTCTATGCGAAAATGGCGCGCGGGGAGATGGTGCGCTATCTCGCAGAGATAGGCGCGGAGAGACCGGAGGAGTTGAAGCGTTTTTCGCGGAGCGGATACGCCTACCGGGAGGAACTCTCCACCGAGACAAGCTATGTATTTGCGCGGGAACCCGGAACTTACGAGGAAGTTTGACTCCGGTCAGTGTACGCAAGGCGCTGAAAGAGATTGAGAAAAGCGCTTGGCGATATAGATAGCGGCAAGTCGGTGAGTTAGGAGAGAGATTAGGGGACAGGAGGGGAGTGGCATGCACTTGAACACGGAACAGAGCGTATTTCTCATCTGGATAGCGGCGCTGAGTTGTATCGGTTTTTTTGCTCTTTGGTCTGGACAAGAGGAGAGCAGTGCGCCATTCCTGGCGCATTCCGGAGCGGACGCTCTTACTCAGCGCCTTTCTCGGCGGCGCGCCGGGCGCGCTCTTTGGCATGCATTTCTTTCGGCATAAGACGCAAAAGTGGAAGTTTCGCATTTTGGTGCCGCTTGCCCTCTTGCTCTGGGGCTGGCTTGCGTATCGAATGTTTATATAAAAGAAGCGGACAGCACACGTGCTGTCCTATTTTTGTATCGTGTGGCGCAATTCCGGCCTACTCGTCAATTCTGCTTTGATAATTTCGATTTTGCTGTATCCTTTATTCGTATTGCAAAATGTATTACTTTTTGTCATAATATAGAAAAACGGAGGAAATCCATGCTTTTTGAATGGGACGAAAGCAAAGAGAAGAGAAACATTGTGAAGCATGGGCTTGATTTCAGTACCGCCGCGCTCATCTTTCATGATGTCAACCGCTTGGAGTGGTTTGACGAACGGCATTCAGAACAGGAAGATCGCTATATCACGATAGGAGAAATAGGTGGAACTGCCGTGGTTGTTATGGTTGTATACACAGAACGGCTTGAAGTCATCCGGATTATATCAGCACGCAAAGCGACCAATGCAGAAAGGAGAGCCTACTATGATTCAAAGAGAGATTGACATAAAGAAGCCGCTGACCGAAAAGCAGAAGGATATGCTGAAAGCACTTGAAAAGCGCCCGGTGACGCCGGATGAAACATGTCGGGAGCTGACTGCGGAAGAGCTGTCGTATTTTCGGCGTGTAGCGGAACGGAAGCGGAAAGAGCGGTGCAAACAGACCGTCACCCTTAGGCTTTCTCCGGAAGCACTGAAAAAGGCAAAAATGCTTGGCAAAGGCTACACATCTGTCTTAAGCCGCATCTTGGAAGAAGCGCTGGATAGCCCTGAGACGATTCGCCACAATCTGTAAAGAATTGTGCTTAAAAAAGTCCCCTTTTTACCGGATGCCGTTGGTAAGAAGGGGACTTTTCACACGCCCGGGGCGCGGTC
>BNJU01000436.1_pt1 | contig 80645 bp, 87 predicted proteins | sample 8539281 | NCBI WGS metagenome assembly BNJU01 (sample SAMD00202456, study PRJDB9452) | human saliva metagenome | isolation source: human saliva | place: Japan | reverse complement strand
AAAACTATTCAGTACTTGCAGAAAAATTAACCACAGAATTACTTGCATACTAAACAAAAACGACGTACCTTTGCGAGCATATTCAACAGGTAACATAAAGGATACATTTCTATATCGCAAAGCAATGATTCTGAAGGGTATTTTAGGAAACACTTTTCTTAATAAGTTTCCATAAAGATGTAACGACAGCTCTGTTTTTCTATTATTATAAGATAGGAAAAGAGAAAACAGAATGAGTAGATATGGCTACAACGAGTAGTCAGGATGTGTTGGATTAACGCGTTAACTTTTCACTTGTTTTTACGAAAACAAAAAGACCAATTTATGAAGAATTTAATTCATTTGTCTTGTCTTGCAATCATGTTTCTTCTGTGTGCATGTCATTCAAAGAAAGAAACACAAGTAAAACCAGTTTACACTGCAACGACACCATTGGTAGAAAGCATCTCCCTACCACAGTCTTATGTGGCAAACATTGCCTCACAACGTAACATTGAAGTTCACTCTCAGCAAACCGGTATTTTGCAAGATGTGTATGTTAGTGAAGGTCAGTTTGTGAAAGCAGGTCAACCTCTATTCCGCATTGCAATTGTTGGTGCTAACGAAGAGATTGCCAAGGCGAAGGCAGCTGCAGAGCAGGCAAGTATCGACTTGCAGAATGTAACAACGCTAACGGATAACAAAGTGCTCTCAAATAATGCGAAGCGCATGGCTACGGCTAAGCTGAAAGGAGCAGAAGCCGACTATCAATTGGCTGTATTACATAAGCGTCTGTCTCTTATCCGTGCGCCTTTCTCAGGCATCTTAGGGCGTATTCCTAATAAAGCAGGAAGTCTGGTAGAGCCGAGTGATTTACTTACCAGCTTATCAGATAATAGCAAGGTGTTTGCCTATTTCAATATTTCAGAAACAGATTATTTAGATTTCCGCCTCCATCCAGAACGCTTTTCACAAACTCCACTACAGCTTGTTTTGGCGAATGGCGATGTCTTTCCTGCAAGCGGAAAGATATTAGATATTGGTGGACAGTTTGATAGTTCAACAGGTACGATTGCTGTTCGTGCCGTCTTTAGCAATGCCAACAATCTTTTACGCAATGGTCAGACGGGTACGATAAAACTCTTTATACAAAAGAAAAATGCAATATTGATACCACAAGAAGCTGTCTATGAGCTTCAGGATAAGAAGTATGTATTTGTGGTTGACAAGAATAATATTGCCCGCCAACGTGCTATCAAGATTGATGCTGAGTTTACAGGAGCATACGTTGTTTCCTCAGGGTTACAGCCTACTGACCGTTATCTTCTTGACGGTATACAGAAAGTAAATGATGGAGATAAGGTACGTGTGTCTATGGTTTCTCCACAAGCATCAATGAAGTTGGATAAGTTAAACGCTAATTAGGTATGTTTAAGATCTTTATTCGTAGACCAGTGCTCTCTATTGTAGTGTCATTGGTCATAGCCTTTATTGGAATTCTGTCGCTTTCAAATCTACCTATAACGCAGTTCCCATCCATCTCTCCTCCTAAGGTAAACGTGATTGCTAATTACCCAGGAGCAAATAATGAGTTGTTGGTAAAATCAGTTATCATCCCTTTGGAGCAGGCTTTGAATGGTATTCCTGGCATGAAATATATCGAAAGTAATGCGGGAAACGATGGTGAAGCAGAGCTAAATGTCGTCTTCAAATTGGGAACCGATCCAAATGTTGATGCTGTAAATGTTCAGAACCGTGTGTCATCGGCTACCAATAAGTTGCCTGCGGAGGTTATCCGAGAAGGTGTAAAGATATCACGTGAAGAGCCAAACATACTTATGTATATCAATCTTTACAGTGATGACCCAAAGGTTGATCAGGGCTTCCTCTACAACTATTTCGATATCAACATATCACCAGAGTTGTTACGTGTCGATGGTGTTGGCGACCTTGATATCCTTGGTACACGTAATTATGCAATGCGTGTATGGCTCCATCCAGACAAGATGATAGCCTACGGATTATCAACAGATGACGTCAGTGATGCACTTGAAGATCAGAATATAGAGGTCTCTCCGGGAAAGTTGGGAGAGAGTGGAGGACAACGTCCACAGGTCAAAGAGTATGTCTTAAAGTATCCAGGACGTTACACAACAGAGGATGAATATAAGAATATCATCATCAAGAGCAATAAAGATGGTAATATCGTACGCTTGAAAGACATTGCTGATGTACACTTAGGTAGCGAGGTATACGATATCTACTCAACCTTCAATGGACGTCCTTCAGCTGCTGTGACCTTGAAACAAGCTTATGGTAGTAATGCTCGTAACGTTATCACCAAGGTGAAGGACGCTATGGCTCATCTGCAAAAAGATATGCCTAAGGGGATGCACTATGAGATTAGCTATGACGTTAGCCGCTTCTTAGATGCAAGTATTGAGAAAGTAATACACACCTTGTTTGAGGCTTTTATCTTAGTAGCAATAGTTGTGTTCATCTTCTTAGGGGATTGGCGTGCCTCTATCATACCGATTATGGCTGTGCCAATATCACTTTTGGGCAGCTTTATTGCAATGATGTTATTCAACATAACGCTCAATATGATATCCCTCTTTGCCTTAGTCATGGCTATTGGTATTGTGGTGGACGATGCTATTGTGGTGATTGAAGCGGTGAATGTTGAGATCTCTCGCAACAAACTTTCACCTGTTGAAGCTACGGAAAAAGCCATGAAGGAGATCAGTGGAGCGATTATTGCAATCTCTTTAGTTATGGCTTCTGTATTCATTCCTGTAGCCTTTATGGGTGGTCCAGAGGGTATGTTCTATCGTCAGTTCTCAATCACCATGGCGTCAAGTATCCTCTTCTCTGGCTTTGTTGCCCTAACTTTGACCCCTGCATTGTGTGCCCTTATCTTGACAAAGGAGCAGGAGAACCATGTTAAATTAGGGTTTATTGGACGCATTCTGCAACGCTTTAATGCTAAATTCGATAGTGGTAGCCGTAAGTATGAACGCCTCATACAACATACAGTAAAGAAGAAGTCTTTAACAATAATATTGATATTGGTGTTCTGTGGATTAGCATATTGGATCAATATGGGACTCCCTTCGGGCTTCATTCCACAAGAAGATCAGGGTATGATTTATGCCGTAATAGAGACTCCTCCAGGGGCTACTATCGAACGAACTAACGCTGTTGCGCAACAGCTTCTTAAGATAGCAGAGAAAGAAGAGGACGTCGAAAGCGTGTCTTCTTTAGCTGGTTTTGAGATTCTTTCTGAGGAACAAGTGCCAATTCTGGTAGTTGTTTGATTAACCTCAAAGACTGGAAACATCGCAAACGTACCGCAAAGGAGATTATTAGTGACTTGGAACAGAAATGTGAGAATATCACACAAGCAAACATAGACTTCTTTTGAACCGCCATCAATTCCAGGCTATGGAGCTGCCAGTGGATTCGAACTACGTCTCTTAGATAAGACTGGTAAAAAAACGATTATCATGAGATGGAGCGGGTGAGCAAGGCGTTCGTTAAAGATCTCAAACAAGCGTCCCTGAGATTGGTAACGCGTTCACTTTTCTACTCTGCGAGCTTCCCTCAGTACATGCTTCATGTTGATGACGAGAAAGCTTTTACAAAAGGGAGTTAAGCCCTGGAAAGGCACTGAACAACTTGTCAATCTTAGTAGGTTCGGATTACCAAACAGGATTTATTCTGTTCGGAAAAACCTTATAAAGTAATTGTACAAGCTGCTCCACAGTATCGTGATTTCCCTAATCATCTATTAAGTCTTTATAGTAAAAATGAAGATGGACAGATGGTTCCATATTCCGACTTTATGTCGCTTTCAAAGACTTATGGTATGAGTGAGATTACTCGTCATAACCTTTACAACTCCTCAGAAGTGACAGGAGCACAAGCACCTGGATACTCAAGCGGACAGGCATTGCAGGCTATTCAAGAGGTAGCACAACGCTCTCTCCCTAAAGGATATGACTATGACTGGGCTGGTATCTCTAAAGACGAAGCAGAACAAGGTAATACGGCTATCGTCATCTTCGTGGTTTGTCTCGTATTTGTCTACCTTATTTTGGCAGCACAATATGAGAATTTCCTACTGCCATTACCTGTGATTATATTCCTACCAGTGGGTATATTTGGAGCGTTCCTCTTCTTAAAAGCTTGTGGATTAGAGAACAACATCTATGCGCAGATAGCCTTAGTGATGCTCATCGGTCTGTTAGGAAAGAATGCCGTACTGATGGTAGAGTATGCCGTTCAGCGTAAGAATGCGGGCGAACGGATATCTCAAGCAGCCATCTCTGCCGCTATTGCACGCTTCCGCCCTATCCTTATGACAAGTATTGCCTTTATAGCAGGTTTGATTCCATTGGTATTTGCCTCTGGTGCTGGTGCCATTGGTAACCGTACCATTGGTACTGCTGCTGTCGGAGGAATGGTCATTGGTACCTTAGGCGGCTTGTTACTCATCCCTGGCCTTTACTATATCTTTGCAGGAATGACTGACAAACTGGTACATTATCAGAAGGAGAAGCCACTGAGTGAAGAGAAAGATAAACGTTATAAGAACAAACAATTAAAAGAAAGTACTCATGACGACAAAGAGTAAACTATATCATGTCATTACTATTCTTGTAATCCTTATGAGCATCGTTGCCTGCAAAACACCGCAGGCTACAATGCCCAAAGATACGCTTAAGGACTCTTTACCAGCCTTATCCAAGGATAGTAGCGTAACTATATCTCCTGCATGGCGAGAGTTCTTCCAAGATCCAATGCTTCAGACACTGATTGAAACTGCCTTACAAAATAATCAAGATCTTAAGATTACATTGCAGGAACTGGCGATAGCAAGAAGTGCAATTACTGCTAAACAAGCTGCTCTCCAACCTTCTGTTACAGCAAATATTGGTGCGGGAGTTTCTAAAGTTGGCCGCTACACAGCAGAGGGAGCTGGTAATGTTGGTACGGAGATGACTCCTGGACATAAGATTCCAACCGTTATTCCAGACCTCTCTCCATCACTACAAGTAGACTGGACCATAGATTTATGGAACAAATTAAATAGTGGTAAAAAAGCTGCTGTAGAACGATATTTGGCTTCTGAAGCTGGACAACGTGCTATCAAAGTCAGTTAGTGGCAGATGTAGCAGAGAACTATTATCTGTTGTTGGCTCTTGATTACAAGTTATCGGTTATGCAACAATACATCTCGCTACAGAAGGATGCAGTGAGAATCGCTCGTATTCAGAAAGAAGCTGATGCTGATACACAGTTAGCTGTTGAGAAGTTCGATGCTGAATTGGCTAAAGCACAGGCTGATGAGTACCTTCTACGTCAGTCTATCGTTGAGACGGAGAATAATCTAAACCTTCTGTTAGGTAGATTTCCTCAAACCATACAACGCACAAAGGTTGACTTCTTACAGCTGCCAATGCCTACAACTGCACATTCCTTATCTACTCAACTCCTATTACAACGTCCTGATGTTATTCAAGCTGAGCACCAGCTAAAGGCTGCGAAATGGGATGTGGAGACTGCACGTAAAGAGTTTCTCCCCTCGTTTAATATCTCTGCGGCTATTGGGATTAAATGCTTTTAACCCTAAGTACTTATTCAAACTACCAGAGTCTTTGGCGTTTAATGCCTTAGGTGGACTTACCGCTCCTCTCATCAATAAGAAGGCTATTCAAGCCAACTTCGCTCAGGCTGATGCGTTACAGATAGAGGCTCTTTATAATTACGACAAAACATTGCTTACTGCTTTTATAGAAACAAGTACGCTGCAATCTAAGATTTCTAACATTAAGTTGCTCCAACAATTTAAGCAGAAACAGAACGATGCTTTGGTAAGAGCCGTTTCAGCTGCTCAAAAACTATACCTCAATAACAGAGCTACTTATTTAGAGGTGATAGATAGTGAACGCGGACAGTTAGACTGTAAAATGGAACTGATTGATGCAAAGTCACAACAGCTCTCAACCCTTATAGAAATGTATAGTGCGTTCTTTTAGCACTAAGAAAGACTAAGGATTCTACTTTCTGCAGCTAATAAAGATGTTTTATTACGCTGCGGAAGGATTGAATTTTCTTTACATTGCTTCTCTATATTTACGCTTAAAAAGGGTAAAAAACGAGCGCTAAAATCGCCTTTTGTAAGTCGTTTGCTATCAAGAGTTGCAAAACAGCATTTCAAAAGGTGCTTAGTAAGACTTCAAAAGGGCGTTAGTTGCATTGCAAAAGGGCATCTTTTAGAAGCCAATTGGGCGTTAATTGAAAGCCAAAAGAGCGTCTTTTGATTTTCAGCATTTGAAGTTTATTTACAAAACAGAGGAGATTAAAGAGGGATACACATCAACTTGTGCATCCCTCTTTTCGTATCATTCCTCGGCTTCCCATCACCTCATAGTCTTTTACTCATTCAAAAAATGAGAGTGGAAAAGTTAGTGTGGGACTGTTTAATATGAGGAGGTATGAGCGGATTAGTCACTCAAACCGAAGAGTTCTTTGTAGCCTGGGTTTTGTGTTAGCTGCTTGTTGAGCGCACGCTGACTGGTAGGAACCATGCTTAAGTAGTAAGTATCTAACCATCCACCATGTGCAAGTGGACTCTCGTAGGTATAGATCCAGCCACTTCCAGCACTGTTGTTCTCAGCAGAAGCCCTACCACTTCTCATGATTTCCTCGTAGTCTACAAACTGACCTGAGTAGGCATTAGCCTTTGGTGCATAGATATTATCAGTAGCAGTAGTCCACAAACCACAAGGCTGACGGTTGACATAATAGGCAGCCTTTGCCCAACGACGGATGTCATAGAAGGCAAAGCCCTCACCGAACAACTCAATCTGACGCTCACGGCGAATCTCCCACAAGACTGGGTTTACATTGTAGTTACCAAACTTTCCGCCCTTACCAGTCCACCAAGGAGCATTACCCTTGTCACGATTAGGGTCGAAACTGTCGTTGATATCAGCTACTGTCATGTGTGCAACACCAGCACGATCGCGCAGCTTGTTGATAGTCTTATCAGCCACAGCTTGGTCGAACTGCTGCAATTCCCAAGCTGCCTCAGCATAGTTCAACAACACCTCTTCAATCTTAAAGATTGGTTTATCAGCTGTACAGAAAGCCGATGAACCGGTTGAGAACTCCCACATATCATAGTTCTTCCAGAAGTAGTAACCCGTACGACAACGCATATATGGCACACGAGAGTCGGTCGTGAGGTTAGGGACTCACTGGTGTAAGCGCAGCGCCCCAGTTCTGTCCAGGACATCTCTTCATACCCTCACCGCCGTAAGAACCACCACGCAAGCACTTCTCGTTAGCGCCCATATAGTCGATGTAGTAACGATACTTGGCAGCCTCATCAGCTGTAACGACGTGACCTTGGTTGTTATCACCCGCCTTCAAGAACTTCCAACTCTTAAAGGTGTTTACGTTATCAACCGCCCCTTTATGAGGAGCAACAACGTAAGGAGGTTGGATATTCTGGTAAAGACGAGGGTCACGATCAGCGAAAGTACCCACATATCCTTGCCCTTGCCACCTTGATAGCCTGACGCTGTATTGCCAATAGGCAAACCATTCTTCATCAAGAACATATCCACCGTGTACTGAGGTACATCGGCAGAGTTGGCAGCAATGTGTTCAAAGTCGTTATAACGATTCATCAAGACATTGTTAACAAACTCCTTTATAGAAGATAACTCCCGGCTTACCCTTTAGGCTCTCTGTGGTCCACATCTCACCATATCCAGTAGCAGGTTGGTTTTGCTTGTCCTCGCCCTTATAGAGGGTTGGATAAGCATCCATCAGTTCCTGCGAAACCGTTAGACACTTCCGTAGATAGGTTTCATAAGGCTCGTTGAGTCCATGATACTTCGCCCATGTACCTTCGCGGAGCAAGAAACGTGACAAGGCTGCCTTTACAACATTTGCATTCACCGTGTTATCGCCATCGTTAAAGTTGCCAATGTTTGCCGCAGCATACTCCAAACGTGCCACGATACTATCTGCCACTTCAGCACGTGGGTGTACGTGGTCCGTAGCTTTCTGGCGAACTCTCGTCAAGCACTTTGTTCACCCAAGGCACATCACCAAAACGGTCGATGAGTTCCATATACCAGTAAGCTGAGAAGAAATAAGCTACCGAACGCCAATGAGCAGCCTGTGCCTCTGTGAGCGCACCATCATTGAGATGGCTCAACATAATGTTCACTCGACGGATATAAGAGAAGTCCCAACCTCCACCATCAGCTGTTGCCGTAATGGTTTGATAGGCATATGGGTTGCGAGCATTATCACGATGGGTCACCAATCCACCATACCAATCGCCATAGAATTGCGCATTCATATAGCTGTTGTTGATACTGGTATGAATCGTGGTGTTCGTAAACATCTCGTAACAAGGGTTCATAAACGCCTTGAAGTTATCGTATTCCTTAAACGCATTCTCCTCAGTGAGGTCGGTCAAAGGGTATTTCTCAAGAAAATTATCATTGCATGCCGTTAGCGTTGTTGCTGCAACACAGATGGCTGTTAATATCTTTTTCATAAGTACTTATTATGATTAGAATGTGATACTTGCACCTAAAGAGATAGTGCGGTAATATGGATAGCCCCATGAAATGCCGTTGCTCAGAGCGTTAGCAGTTGATGATGGTGCTGTACCTTCTGGGTCATAGCCCTTTGGCAGACTGCTGAATGTAGCGAGATTCTCGATACTTAGATAGAACTTAGCATCTTGTATGAAAGCTCTTCTTACCCATTCTTTAGGCAACGTATAGGCAAGTGTGATATTCTTTATACGCATATAGGCTGCATTCTGCAGATACTTGTCGCTTACACGAGTGTTAGAACCCACATTGTTACCTTGATCATAAATACGGAACAGCTTACTATCTGGATTTACAGGAACCATATAATCGCTGCTTGATGGGTCGTAACTCTTAGCTCTCAATAGTCGGTTTTGGTTCGCATAGAGTGCTTGGAACACTGCATCGCCTGCTCCTGCACCACCGAAATGGGAACATTGCTGGACCGCCAAGCCAGTAGTCTCGCTTGCCAACACCTTGCAAAAAGTACTTCTAAACTCCATCCCTTATAAGAAGCACCGAGGCTAATACCGAACTGATAACGTGCTGCGTCATTACCAATTATCTTACGGTCACCAGGGTTATCTACGGTATTATCGCCTGCATTGATTACACCATCAGGACGCAAGTCTTTGAACTTCACGTCACCAGGTTGTGGATTATAGCCATTGATTTTTACTACACCTTCTTTCAAAGTCCAAGTCTTATGCTTTGCATCATCAGCATTGAAGTCGTTGATGGTGTAGTATCCATCCGTCTCATAACCCCATATCTCACCGATTTTTCTGCCTACATAATAGTCCGAAAGCAGGCGAGACTCGTTATTAAACTTCGTGATTTCTGCCTGACTATCATAGATGTTAAAGCCTACATGATAGCCGAAGTCACCAATCTTATCGCGCCATGTAACGTTAAGTTCCCATCCTCTGTTCTTCATGTCTGCCACGTTCTGCAGCGGAGCGGCTGTACCTACAACCTTAGGAATCTCTATTCCAGCTGCTAACATACCCGTTGTACGACGGTCGAACCAGTCGAATGTAGCGGTAAGACGATTCTTAAAAGCATAGAGATCGAAGCCAATATTCAACGTAGTAACCTTCTCCCACGTGAAGTTGCGGCTTACCAAGCCCGGAGAAGTGATGTAAGTGGTCTTTCCTTCAGCATCCAAGATGTAAGTACCATTGCTATGTAGACTCATTACTGGTGAGAACTGATAAGGGCTGATACGCTGATTACCCACCGAACCATAGGATGCACGCACCTTAAAGTCATCCAACCAGCTGCGTGACCAGTTCATAAACGACTCTGACCTAAACGCCATCCCACACTCACTGATGGGAAGAAAGCCGAAGCGATGACTCTTAGGGAACTTAGAAGAACCGTCATAACGACCGTTTTAACTCAAGTAAATAGCGGTCCATGAAAGAATAGTTCAGACGTGCAAAACCACTACGAATAGAATACTCAGAGTACTTATCATCAATGGTCTTCTCACCTGTTCCGCCTGCAAATGATGGGACGGTAGGAACTGCCTGAGCAAGTACATTACCATAGAAGTAGCGATAGAACGACTTTTTCTTGGTTGAAACCAGCCATTGCTTTGAATGAATGTGCACCCCAAGAATGGTCGTAATTCGTAAAGATATTCAACGCATTATACTTTGTTGTGGCGTCATACATACGATAGAAGTCCTGACCTTTCTCGGTTGAATACTTAGCAGCCAACTGCACATCAGCAAATCTAAATCTGTTAGAATAGAACTGATAGTGCTCATCAGTGCGGTTATAGGTGTACTCACCAGTAACGGTCCAACCCGGCAACAGCTTGAAGATAGAGCGCAAAGAGATACGTGGCACAGACTGCTCACTAAAAGCAGAAGGTGCATTGGTCAACATATTAAGAGGTGTCTGCGATGGTAAATCATCTGAAATACCAAGGATATCACCCGGGATGAGTCCTTCTGGGTAATAGTTAATCAAACGAGTTGAATAGAAACCACTCATGTTACCAACGTTCTCAGGCGACTGTCGCACTGAATTAGTATAGGTAAGGGTTGCCTCTTGCGTAAACCATTTCTGCAAATCAGCTGACACAAAGCCGCTGATTGTCTTACGTCTAAACATATCTTTATCCGTAACCAATGGTCCATTCTCACGGCTCAAACTTCCTGAAACACGGTAGCGAATCTTGTCAGTTCCGCCAGAGATGGTCAGATTATGATTGGTTATCGAACCTGTTGTAAGGATGTTTTTAGCCAAATTCTTCTCTGACAACCAGTAAACACGGCCATCAGTATCCTTGAAGATACCATCACCTACAGTTGCAACAGATGAAGGATCAGTCTGATACTTCTGCAAATAGTCGCGCCACTTGCTCACATCACCATTACCAGCCCAGTAAGAATTAGAGTAACCAGCCTCAAGATAAGCATCCAAATACTGCATCAAAGAAGCCTGCTCCAAATGGTTGAGCGACTGCTCCCAGCCTAAACTAAAGTTGTAGTTAGCTGTGAAACGAGCGTCATTCTTCGGATGTTTCAGTGTTACCAATATCACACCGCCTGCTGCACGCGCACCGTAAATAGCTGAACTGGCAGCATCTTTCAATACCGTTACACTCTCGATATCTTCAGGGTTCAGCGTACTCAGGTCGCCTTCTACGTTGTCAATCAAGACTAACGGACCACCACCATTGATAGAAAGCGTACCACGCACGTTCAAAGACTTTGAATAACCGGGACCAGAACCACCGCCGATGGTAAGTCCAGGCATAGCTCCCTGCAGTGCTGCAGCGGCGTTCACCACAGGTCTATCACCCAAGACGTCGCTCATCTTCACTTGAGAAACGGAGCCAGTGAGGTTGGCTTTCTTTTGTAATCCGTAACCAACAACCACCACTTCGTCAATGGCTTTGACATTACTTTTCAGTGTTACAGCCATATTAGCAGCTGCCTTCAACTCTGACTCGTCAAAACCTACGTAACGGAAAACCAGCGTAACGCCAGTTGGCACCTGTATAGAGAACTGTCCGTCGAGGTCGGTAATCGTTCCGTTAGATGTTCCTTTTCTGCATAACAGTTGCCCCGACAAGCGGTTCACCTTGGCTGTCTTTTTACAGAACCTGTGATTGTTGTTAACGTTTGCGCATCCACACACAGTGGGACAAGCAACAGCATGATGAGCAAAAGCCTGCCCATCGCTTTCATAGTTCGATGTAGATAAATGTTCATTTGTATAAATTTAGGTAAATTGTTTTCAGTTATCTATAGCTTCATTTTAGGTTGGCTATTCGCCATTATGTGCGTTCATATCGCCATCTCTGCGCCATGTCACACACATAGTAGTATGCCTTTTCAGGCGTAACCCTGCTTCTATTTAGTCGACTGCAACAACGTTCAAACTATTCCTTTACTTGTTGTTCAGTTAGGTTTTTACTTGCTTGCAGCTGGATTAGTAATTGTTTAGAGTTGTAAAGATATATAATTATATTAAATAAATGCGTATACTTAACAATTATTAAGTATTTCACCCCTGCACTCCATTATATCTTAACGTGAGTTCGACGCATTATAAGTGGTTCTCCCAGTTAAATGCGTAGATTGTTAATAGAATGAGATTAATCCACAGACATGGTATGATTTGCTCTAATTAGATAGTTTTATAAAGTGGGATAATCTACATGATAACTGTAATTCAGTGTGATGTTTATCTGTCTTCTACAAACAACTTATCCCCTTATTATACGAAGTTCGTAAATTATTTTCGAGCGCATCAAAACCAATACATACTCTTTTGGCTTCTAAAAGACGCTTAATTGACTTGTAATAGATGCCCTTTAAGACCCTTACTAACGCCCTTTTTGAAGTCCAATTAAGCACATTTTATTTTTGCCACTTGGTAACTAATTGATTCTCTGTTGATTGCAAACCTGCTTTTTATATGTGTTTATACCGTTAGTTATAGATGTTTTCTTTGAATTTATGTAATGATTTTTCAAACCCTTGTCTGGATATTGCCAACCTTCTTTTTTACGGAGTATTAGAAGCTAAGTTACCAATAAAAGATGTACTATGTACTCTCATTGCTCCAAGCTATCTATTTATTTATTCTTTAAGTGTATAGGAAATTCCGTTTTTTTCAAAGAATATTGCAAGAGTCCTTTGTCTTTACTCCAGATTACTTGTTTAAGGCCGATAACTGGTTGATCGCCTTTATTCCTATCCATTTGCTTAATATCTACAGAAATACAATCCTTGTATTTTTGCTTCTTTATTTCTAAAGTTTTAGGATTCATAGAGGCAGATATCCAACTCCATTCGCAAAAGTTGCAACTGCTTTTTAGAGGACCACTTTCGTCATCTCTTTTTACCTCAAAACTTATAAAGAAAGTGTCGGTAGAATGTAACAAAGTCATATCAACACTTGCAATGCCATCATATTCATGTCCCACCTCTATCCAATTATGTCCCTCAGGGTCAAATGGAAATGTATTTTTAGGATTCCATATTTGAATATCTTTTACTATCAAAGTGTCTGTATCGTCAGTATTTGAAACATAATAGATGCTATCATTTATCTTATAATGAGTTATCCAACTCAAGTCTTCATCTGTTAGTTTTTACTTTGTGGACATAAGGTATTATACAACTAACTAACGAGAAGATAATTATTAAGTATACTATTTTTCTTCATATTTTCTCACTATAATAACGATGATAAAAAGTTATCTATATCTTAAATTTTTATCTTTTTAAAAATACAATAAAAAGAAAGTGAACCTTTAGGGGCTTATTTATTGCCAATGTGGCATTTTTCAAAAGAATTATCCATACAATAGATTTTAACTTCACCACAATTAATTTTCATTTTATCGTATATATCTTGCAATGGAATCGTATCTATAACTTTTATATTGCTGTGTATCTATAACGATAACTTCTAACTCAGTAGCAATAAGTATTTTCTTTTTCAAATATAGCCATTTCACAAAAAAAGAAAGCCTAAGTCTAAATACATTATTCTACGTTTCAAGTCAAAATCATAGATAGCAAAATCTTGATCAATTCCTATAGCAAATATCTTAGGGAATACTTCTATGAACTGAGGGGCGTAATAGGTCACTTGACCAAGCAATTTTTGCATAGGAATCACCTTCCACTATCTTCCCATATATTCGATAAGAATCATTATGATAGTCTTTGAATACTGAATCATAATTTAATCTTTTATATGTATCATAATCGATAATATCAATGTTCATTTCTTTTTATTATATGTTTGAATCAAAATCATTACCGTAAAGAGACCAATTTAATAATGCTTTTATATAATAATCGAAGTCTGCTTTTATTTTTAGGGCTATCTCACGCATTATAACCCCATACATCCCACTTGGTATTGGTGATTTCCAATAATCTAATCCCTTTCTCTTCAAGAAATTAACAACTTTCATTTTCTCTTTGTATGCCTTTGAACCAATTGGGTATACGCATTTGCGTAATTTATATAGAATGTCTACTTCAAAAGTAGGGTAATCAGGCTTATCTATGTCTATTTCTGTAAACTTTCTGCGATAGTCTGCTCCTTTTTGTAGAAGATATAACATAATATCCATCCTGCCATGAATCATACAATTTTCTATTGCGCAATTTTCAGTAGATGTTGCATAATTAATGTTTGCTCCTGCATCAACTAATAATTTAACCTTCTCAAAGGAGGAAAACACAGCAGCACTTAAAGCAAATTCTCTCATTGGTACAATATCTCCTAAACCATCCTCCTGAACTCCACAAGCTGTTGAATTTGGGTCTCCTCCATACTTCAGTAATAAAGCAAGTATTTTACTTGAAGGTCTTGTAAAGCGACAAGCTAATAAGACTGCACTTTGTCCAAAGTATTTAGTGGAGTCATTATGTGCATTAGGATTAGCTCCTAACTCTAATAATTTCTCAACGGATTCTATTTTATTAGTACTTGTTGCTAACATCAAAAGAGTCTGCTTGTACTTTGGATCTCGGTAATCTACAGGAATATGCATCTGTAAAACTTGTTTAGAAATCTCTGTAGTATCTTCATCCTCAACAGCCTTTGCTAAAGACCATGCAGGCGTATGTTTATACAACCTAAAATCATCTCCCTAACATGTCGTTCACGTTAGGCTCTATACACGAAAAAAACAAACGAATAACACTAATAATAAAAAGGTACTTCATACTCATGATAATTTTATTCTTTTATATCTTAAAATCCTTCCTATAAGTAAAAATGAAAAAAGCTTAAAAATCCATATGTAGTATCCAATCTGCAATGAAACAATATCACTATGTTTTCCAGACTCGTTAATAACAATATAGGGGCATCCGTGGAATAAGCATCCTAAAAAGAGACTGCCTGTTAATAATATTATCCCGATACACTTTCTCTTTATAAATAAAGATATCAAGAAAAAGAATATTCGCATACCATGATATATAATAAACAGTTAGTTCGCTATTTATAAATACTCCAGCCCATCCCAAGAATAAAAGCCGTGTATCCCATGTAATCAAAGGAACTATCTCTTACAGAGAAGCATGGTAGAAAGCAGCTAATTATAAATGTAATTAGACCTATAAAGGTTATAATTCTCATGTTCATTTATATCCCTTTCTATTTAATTTGTTATAAGTCAATCTGTAAAGTATGTTTTGAAAGAACTAACTTACTTATAAGTTATTTGCATGCGATCTATATAATATACGTGAGGAAAAGGTTCCTTTAGCACGTATCGTACTACGATATGATTGATAACTGAGTCCCCATAAATCTGATATAGGCTATCTGATTCATGAGATGTTGGGATTCTTAGCTTACTTCCTTTACATTCTATTCTAAATCCACTACTGGACGACCTCCCTCCAGAACCCGTTGGAATATAATACAATACTGGGAGTTGTTTGGTGAGATAACCTTTCAACCTTCTGCTTTTCAAATCGCATATACTATAAAAGACAAACCAGACAGCAAAAAACGCACAGCCTACAACATAAGAGTAGTAATGCATTTTTCTTTATCCCTAAGTATTATATAAGAAAAATAGAAAAAAATCAAAAATGTTTAATGATATCATATAGAAATACGTATCTATAATGACATTCGCTCCATATAAAGTAGTATCCACAGCCCTGCTAAGGCCAAGAAATACCAAGTAGCTTCTTCCTTTAATATTTTTTTAGATTCATCATCTCGTAACTTTTTTTATAAATTACACTTCATTTCCATGTTTCTGCAGTTATCAGTTTATGCGTTTATCTTTTCACTGTCTTATAATGCAAACCATTATCGTCATAAACGATCGTCCTACTATGTTTCATATCTTTATGGTTGTATTTTATAGAATCTAAGAAACCGGTCTTTTTGTTAAAAGTAAAATACTTTCCTTTTTAAAGATAACTTTTGATTTCTAAACGAACTCGTGTACAAACTTGCTGCAGCCTATTGTCTGGCGTGAAATACAAAATATTAGAATCAACTCTAATCACTAATATAGTTAGTGTTTCTATAGTACTCAAATTGATGGATGCTATCAGTATATACGCACTTAAAATCATCCGAATTCTTATTCTTGCAACTACAGAAACAAACAGTGCATGCACTTAGTATTATGACAAATATCTTATCTTTCATCATAGCTTTTTGAATAGACCAACTCATTGTTTTTTTATAAAAAAATCGACATGATCAATTATGTTCTCGCAATGGTAAAAATACGGCTACTCCATCTAATCCATTTCTGGTGGTGTAGAAATGACTAATTTCGTCTTTGTCTCTTTTTGTCTAAGAAGTAATAGTTTCGAATGTGTCCATCTTTTTAAGGACTTGTTTTTAATCCCCATTATATGACCATTGGGTGAAAAAAGTAATTTTGCACATCTCCTACTGTGAGTACACTTCCATATGATATTTTTGTATTTTTATACTCTATATGCTGAATACTGTCAACATATCTATCTGAAGGAAGATCTTTTCCTTTATTGCATTGGCAGGAAATTAGTATTAATACAATTAAAAGAATAGTATAATTTTTCATTCTAATAATTTTTACCATAATTCAAAAAAATAGATAAAAATTATAAAGGGTAGAATTATAATGATGCCGCTTATAATTATGAGTAATAGCGTTATATATTTATTTTTCTTTACGCTTAATCCTAAGGTACGAAAAACTTAGGGGAATTAAACTTGTGACCAGACATTCTAATAAAAAAACATTATTACAATATAATGATAAAAATATAAGAGCAATACCAGTCCAGAATAACAAGAAGATTAAAGGTATAATCGTATGCGTAATACTGAAGCATGTCACCTTTCCTTCTTCTGAATATTTCGACAATTCAAGATGTAAATAACTGCTTTCCCAATAACATACATGAAATACCAGAGGCTATATTAAAACCTATGTTCTTAAATGAATGATTCCACGAAATTATAACAAACGTAAAAAGTTATTACATGTAATGCTATAACCCAAATAATATTCTTATCCTTTTTCATTATTAATATGTTTTTGATACCATTGGCAAAGGTGTTCAATTCATTAATAAATAATTTGAACTCTTCCTCTGCTGAATTTATCTGAGGATTACACCAATAGAAAGATTCTCCATCATTACTCATCTTAAAATACTCTATTCCTGTTTCTAATAAATCTTCCCACATGTTCGAAATATTAGAAATCTTATTTCTTGAGAAAGTTCCTATAATAATCAAAAGATGTCCCAAATAGAAGCTTTTCATCTTCAACAATCATAGAAATTACCTTTTTGCTTAGATTTAAATTCTTAGTATAAATTACTTTTCTTGAGTTAATAGTATAATATCCGCTTTCTGGGTCTATATCATAGAGAATTGATGTCTTCGTTGAGCTTCATCTCAAAAAGGAAAACAGATTTTCCTTGCACTTGCGGAAAAATAAAAATCAGAAATATACTTAAACTTTGAATCTAAAAATTACAGTATCAAGTTCATTAATAAAATTTAGGTTCAAAATTTGATATCTTTTATATTCTAACATAGCTTACTTTTTTTAATTAAATGTTTTACTCCTCCTTATCCCAACCACAATTCTCTAAAAGAATATAAGCTTTCGACCGAATAAATTATATTGATAAGTTGTTTCTTTGCCGTTTGAACACTATCTATTTTATATTAGCTTTAGATACCATTGATTAGATTTTACAACTATTATATCCTTTTTTTATGTGAAAAACGCCAATATGGCTATCCGAAAACGATAAAATTGACACTCCACAAACTGCTTTTTCCCAAAGTCAATAATTAAAGGATCCCTTCGATTAGTAAAAAGTTATTTTTACATATAGCTCCCCAAATTGGTGTTGAACAAAAAAATATGTGCGATATTTCCTTCCATGAAATCTTCATATTTTCTTCCTTTTTCTGTAATTAGTAAGCCCAACTCATTTATGACTATTTTTTTCTGTTGCGAGTTTTTACTAATCCATAAACAAGAATGATGATTATAAATACTGAAATTAAAAAGTATTATTTTCATATTGCTTTTGGTGATTATTCATAATATCATCTACTGATAATGCAAATGGTATTAGCATTATCAGTAACAATGAAAAAGGTGAGGATATGTATATATATTAAAAATCTTTTGCCATTAGAAGTAAACCTTTTATAAGTTGTTTAACGTAAGAAAATATTGAAGGTGTTATCTTGCACCATAATAGTACAGACCAGTTTTCTCATCGACCTGTTTGCCATTGAACTTATAGGGGCAGGTGCTCACTGCTATTATGCTCATCAACTAATTTCATTTTAATAGACATAGTAGTGGAATTTTTCATTATGAAGTGTCCATTTATTTTTATTTTCGTCAAATGTATATTGGACTTCTGAAATAATTTTCTTTCTATACCAGATTTGTATGAACAATGCAACCTGACGATTATATTTCCTTTTTTTATAAATAAAATAGGCCAACCGATAATGTAATAATTCTTTTTGATGTATTTTTATATTCAGAACCTTCAATGACATTCTCTTGTTGGTTTTTGAAAAACCAACTTGGAAAAATATTCCTTATTTATATATATTAAATGCCGAGGGACTCCCGATCTTCCCAAGTAGCCAATCGCTCTATTAACGGCCTTATCATAAATACTGTCAAAGTCTATAAGTTTTCCTTGCTTCTTAGCATTTTCAGGCTTGTAGTATAAGTCTTTCTGAGAAATTTTTATTGCCTTAAAAGTTTTATTATCCACATTAAAGAGTGATGTATATCCGTCTGTAAAAGCCCACATTTTATCTTGTCTGCAAAAGATCTGCCCTATCTCTATTAGCAGTGTATCCCTGCCTATCATTTGTAAAAGCGGATATCCGACAAGATTCTTTCCTATTATAAGTTTACCGTTCTTAAGGTGTAAATTATTCCAGCCCTTTATTCTTTGAACATTAAAACCATATGGATTATAATTATTGACGAGATAGAAATCTTTTTCTGTCAAATTTATCTTTCCACCTGTCAGGTACTGTTCTTAAGAAATTATAGTATGAGATTTCCAATGCTTTGTTTAAAGAAGCATTCTGCCCTTTTTACATTTATACAAAATAAAAATCAATACAGAGCTGAATAAAAATAAAAATGAGTTTTTTTCATTTCTTGAATGATTATTATTGTTCTATAGCGAGAATCGCCTTCATGCCTCTTCTTGTTACTCTTAGAAGGCAATACCCTATGATGCTCCATTGATAAAGACACCCTTTATCGTACCATAACACTTCATGATGCACTGACCACCTGTGTTATAGGTGTAGCAGCTTGTCTTGCTGTTGCCAAATATAGACATGTGGCCTTTTTCTCTATCTGTGTATTTATTTTTTTATATTAGCTTTAGATACCATTGATTGGATTTTACAATTATTATATCCTTTTTATGTGAAAAACGCTAATATGGCTATCCTAAAACGATAAAAATTGACACTCCACAAACTGCTTTTTCCCAAAGTCAATAATTAAAGGATCCCTTCGATTAGTAAAAGTTATTTTTACATATAGTCCCCAAATTGGTGTTGAACATATGTGCGATATTTCCTTCCATGAAATCTTCATATTTCCTTCCTTTTCTGTAATTAGTAGCCCAACTCATTTATGACTATTTTTTTCTTTTTGCGAGTTTTTACTAATCCATAAACAAGAATAATGATTATAAATACTGAAATCAAAAAGTATTATTTTCATATTGCTTTGGTGATTATTCATAATATCATCTACTGATAATGCAAATGGTATTAGCATTATCAGTAACAATGAAAAAGGTAGGATATGTATGTATATTAAATTCTTTTGCCATTAGAAGTAAACCTTTTATAAATTGTATAACCATAAGAAACCTTGAAGGTGTCATCTTATCTTTTTCAAAGGGGTACTATGAGACGGTTTTATTTTTAAATTCATAAGGTCACATTTTGTATTATACAAGTCCTACTTAAGAAATATCTTCTATTTTAACATTGCAATTATAAAACAGTAAATCTACATATTGACCATCTAATGTATTCACCGTTAAAAACAATTTTTTTATCTGCAATATGCATATCTAAAATCATGCTTATAATTCCAATATGATCTTCTAAATCTTTTATATCGGTTATCCACAGATAATTTACTTTTTTTGCATACTCCCATTTCTCAATAATAAGTTGGCATTTCTTCTCTACGAACCTCCCATTATCATAATAAGTCGCAAAAATAAACTACAATTTTATGACCATCAATATCATAATAAAAACCCAGTTGTAATCTCATCATCAAATGAGAATAATAAGTTCTTTTTCCATATAAAAATTTATTTTATTAATGGTTTGTTTATAGACGGTCTACTTTTTAAGAATACAATATTAATAGTATCAGACACATGTAGACGTGATGTTTCTGACACAAAAACCGATATAAGCTTGATTTTTCATATAAGAATCTATAGCGCAGCACTGGATCGGAAGTCTTTCCTGTTAATCTCTCTTCAATAATAGCCTTTGTGTGAATTGTTTCACCATACTTTAATAAAACATCTGTAACTAATGAAAAGTAAAGAGCATAAGATATGCCGCCTACTATTATAAAAACAGCTAAAATACTCTTTATTTTCATTTTAAACGTTGGTTAATGCTTTTTTGAACTTTCTGTAAGAGACGGTATCGGAATTCAGTGGTGAGAATAGGAATAATGTGTGGGTAGGAAATGTATGTTAGGCAGGGACATCATTCCCTTCTTTGCCGTTCATCACAGCATTGAGGAGAAGTTTTTCCTACACCACAACCCGACATCCACTGTGAGGTCTTGTGCCTGCAGACGTTCTTTGTTATGTGTTATGTTGTGGCTATACTTTTCAGGATTAGTCTCTTTTTGGAAAGAACAGACAAATCGAGCATAGCAATTTCAAAGGCAAATATACAACTTTATTTTGTAAAAGGATATTAAGAACATGAGAAAAGGAGAAAGGATGGAGGGCATTGTGAGTGGTTCACTCATCCGTCCAAATGAGATTACCATATCATACGATGCACCTTTTGCCTTATCGTTCGCTTTTTTCAGACAGTATATGGCATAGTGTGGCAGAATGCCATATACTGCCTATCAAATCTTTCTCCATTTCCTTGTTGACCTCTATATTGAATCTCTAATAATAAACATTGCGAATAAGTTCACCTTGATTGTTAAAATACTTCCATGTGCCACATTTTTCACCTTCTGAGTATTGCTCTATATGTTCTACTAAGCCATTATCATAATAGTAGATCGTTGGACCATCCAACTTGTTGTTTGTATAAGTAGCACATTTTTCTATATGCTGTGAAATCTCATTAAAATGGTATTTCTTTCCGTCGTTTACCCAACCATCTTTCTTTATTTTTATATGTGTATCAATAGAATGCAATGTCCCATCATTGTATAAATATATAACTGTACTATCTGTCTTTATAGTGGGGCTAATCGCTATTGAAGGTTTCATATAATAGATGTGTTTGTTGGCATCAATAATTTCCCATGTACGATTGTTCCCAGAACTGGTTCGTTCGGGCACATGTTTTTCTTTACAACCACAGAGGAAAAACAATGATAATTAGGCACAGACATTTTATTGTTTTAATTTCTTTTCTTTCCATATCTCACATAGATTGTTTTTGTTTGTCCTTTCACAAATGGACTATTGTCACCTCCATTCCTCCTAACTTTTGGGAATTGTCCATTGACTACTGGAGAGTAATCTGTTCGTCCAATTGTTCCCCATACAGGAACACCTGTCGCATTATGCAGATCTTCAGTAAGACTTCTTTTCCTATCAACAGCATTAATAAGTGCTTTTCTTGATTGAAAATACTTTCCTTCAAAACCACGTGGAGTTGCAGAATTGCAAGAGTATAGATGAATCATAGCATTATCTGCAAATGATTTTTTTGATAACTGATACATGTTTAAATAATTGATACTGGTTTTATCATTTAGAGTATATTCATATCCTGTATTCTCGTACCCAAAAAGCAATATTACTTGCTGAACCATGTGAGAAAACGGAAAGTTTAGTAATCAAATCAAATACATCTCATGGGTAGCATTTGTAGAGTCGTTCATTACCAGCGTTGGATTACCGTTGGCATCTTTGATATAATGGTCTTGAAAAATAGTTTATTCATAATTTATTTTTTTCATAAAGCATGATTCCCGATACATAATAGACGTTAGGATATGGCTCTTTCAAGTATAATTTGATTTCATATTTATCATAACTATCTATGTCCGTATAGTCTGTAAGTGTATAATATTGCTGGAAAGAGTATCCATTAAATTTAAAAAGATCTTGTCTATATTTGAGCGTGAGTATCCCTCCAGATGAACTATATAAACTTTGTCAGGTAGATAATAAGATCTGCAAAATAAAACAATCCCAGCTATTATATAGCAAATTAATATCTCTTCAATTATTATTTTCACCTATTTTTTTAACCTGAGTATTTTGTTATATAGGAACACAATTATTGCAATAATTATTATAAAAATAATTCATATACAGGTGGGATTATTATAAATTTATAATGAAAAACTATACACAAAATTCCTCCAAAAACAAATAATAAGTTTTGTAATTTATAAGATTTTATATAATTCATTTCTTTCTTTGGATTTATTTATTCCGAAACTGTTTATATGTTTGTTCTGTTGCTTTCGTCTTAACCTTTGTATTGATTCTGCTCCGTGCATATTAATAATCCCAAGAACTTTACGTCCTTTAGAACTACTTACTATCTTTTCTATTGCTGTACTCGCACCTGCACCATCAACGAATGCTGATATTGCTGCAGACGTAGCACCATCTAAAAGTGCTGCATCCCAAGCTACATTCTTAAATGCAGATTTATAATCTTGCCCTTCTAAAATCCAGTTGGAAAGAAAATCGACTCCAGCATCTAATACAAAGGTTCCAATACCTTCTGTAACCGCAGCCCAAGGAGTGTTACCATCTGGAACAAAATATTTTATAGGAGATTCCCTATACAATATACATAGCCTCCTATGAATTGATATTTCCCTGTCAGTGGGTCTACCCCATACCACAGACTTGTCATAGGGTTCAAGTACCTTGCGTCATAATAGTACAAGCCAGACTCCTCATCGACCTGTTTGCCATTAAACTTATAGGGCAGTTCTTCACTGCTACTATGCTCATCAACCAACAGTTCACCATATGGTAGGTAAGCATCATACTGGGTGATGTTACCCTTATCATCTGTGATGTAAGATGTGCTACCTAAGTGGTCACTGTGATTGAAGAAGGTTTCCTCTTTCGTAGTGTCATTTAAAATGTAGCCGCAGCCAATTAAAGGGGCTTGAGATAGGGTAGGGATGTTAAGAGCGTGCGTCGGGATGGAGTGGTGGGGATAGGTGATGATACGGAATTTGTCAGTTGATTTTAGGGCTATCGTTCTCCTCCTGTGATGTTTATCACAGCGTTGGGAGCGAATTTCCTACACCATAACCCGACATCCACTGTAAGGATTTATGCCTGCAGACGCTCAGTGTTATGTTGTGGCTATACTTTTCAGGATTATTCTCTTTTTGGAAAGAACAGACATATCGAGCATAGCAATTTCAAAGGCAAATATACAACTTTATTTTGTAAAAGGGTCTTAAAAACATGGGAAAAGGAGATAGGCATTGTAGGTGTAAACGTAACCAAGAGGGAATCATTTAACCCAAATCGGTCATTAGACTACAATAGGTACATTCTTACGATAGTATGGTATTGTTTCCTAACATCTTTTTTTTATTGACATTTTGTCTGTCTTTGTAACTTGACGTAGCCCACTACGCCTATGTTCCAGAGGCTAACAATCTACTCGATACTAAAACAAAATATGTTTAGGTTCTAATGACCGCATTGGGTTAAAACCACTAATTTAGTTTTATTTTTAGTTGCTGTCACTTTTAACACTTCGCGTAATGGGTTTATAGATAGTAGGTTAATGTCAAAAGTGAAGTGACAGAAATGACAGCAAAATCGAAAACAGTATGCAATCGGCATTTGTCCTTGAATAGAAAAGGAAAACTGATATTTATGGGATATAGCTATTAATGGTAAGACTATCCAACACTGTACCTCGTAAACTTATTTGCCTCCCAATTACTGAGCTTCATATAGACCGTGTGACCCTCCTTATCGTAACCTATCCTATGCACAATAACGGCTCTGGCATCCCTGTTTATTGCTTGTCAGACTCTCCACCTGTCCAGTAGCGTTGTAGTGATAAGTTACCACTTCACCGTCAGGATAACTCATCGTCTGCACCCAGTTCCAGCTATCATGCGTTATGCTAAATTATATACATTTGTAACAAATTACAGAAGTGTTTTTATCTATAAATGAAAAATACCATACAAAAGCAATCCAATACCAGCTACATACCCTTGAAGAGATGATATATAAGCATTTGTTATCTTCGAAACTGGGTGTTTTTTTATTATCATAATAGGTAAAGAATATACATAATACTCCAATACAAATAGAACAATAGCCATCGTATTTTTTTGCACAAAAAAATATTAAGTATACCTAATATTGCACCTATTAAAGCTCCGAATAAGCACAAATATTTAGCGGTTACTCTATTATCTTTTTGAAATAAAAGAAAAACTAAGGTACTACTAAAAAAAGTAATGAAAAATCCCCATACTAAATGTATCATTTTTTTCAATGTCCTTTACTTGATTATTTTTATTTCTGCTTTCTTAATTTATTCTCTTTTTCGATGAATTTATCTGTTAGCCGTTCTACACCAGATAGTTTCAAATTTACACCTTTGTCTTACATCCATCTTACCAGCACAGCATCATTGTGGCATACACCATAATCATACCAATCCTATCCGTGATTACCTTATTTCTATATCATCTATCGTTATAAGCGGTTTATGTGTTTCTTTTGACAAGACTTTGTCTGCTCGAGAAAAATATGCAATTGAGCCGATAAGTTTCTTTTTCACAATAACTTCTCCACCTATTTCATAATTTCGATAAATTGAAATTGTTTTATCAGGGATTTAGTTTATACCACATTACCTTTTCACCAGCAACATCTTCACTGATTCTAAGTTTTTGCAATTATTCTATTGTCTTTTTGAATATGATGCAAGATAAATATTAAGCGTGTATCCATCCGTTTGACCATATAAAAATAGCCAATAGGATTTAAAAATCAATCTTCCCTATTGCGTAATATGAAAACTCATATCCTGTTGAAAGATTGATTAAACAATCATTTTTTTGTTTCACATAAATACAAAGAAAACTAAATAGTCAGATATCTGTTTACATTTAAACACGTCATATTCATTGGGAAGTAGTATGTGCTTCTTCACTGCATATAAGTCAACAAAACCATCTCGTCTTTGCCCTAACGCACGTTGCGATAAAGAACATAATAACGCTATAACTACAACAAACAATTTAATTATTCTGTTTCTCATACCATTTCTTATTATTATTGAAACATACTTAATGTTCTATTCTAAGTTCCCTACCCATTCAAAAAAATGTAGCACTCCCTGGGAATATCAATGTTTTCTTTCCAGTAGATAATATGGAGAGTGGCGCACCCAAGGCTGGTGCCTGGTGTCGTGTTAGGATGCCAGAGTCCGAGTCCATTGTCAAAAGAGCTCTTTTTCTTCATGTTCCGATCACTACTATCCCGTTAAAGAGGACTAATAGCTCTTTTGAATTAATTGAAATATAGTCTTTTGCAAGAGAGAACTCTATTGTCCTCTCTTTCTGGGGTTATTTGATTAATATTTAACTGGTCCCGATATTAACGGGATACTAATGTGTTCCGATTCATAAGTCGTAAATGCAAACCAATTACGAATAGCTTTTATATTATATGAATGGTCATAATAAATCGTTAAGACCAATACAGGGTGTATAATAATATGATATATAGATGTAGAAAACAGATTGGGATTTTTCTTTTTTTATCAGAATTCGATGCTCTCCATAATAAGTGTTTCCTGGATATACAGTATCCAGCATCTCTGTTGTGGACATCAGTAATTCTTTTGTGTCCACTATAGGAAGTAAAAATTTCACTGCCCTCTTTATAAAAATTTTAATTACTTCTCGAGATTCTTCTTCTCTTTCTTCGAAAATTGTTGTTGTGTCATTATTCTCACATATTTTTATAAGATTTGACATTATCTACAGGGAGTAAAACATGTTGAGATTTAGGATTACATGATCCCCACACGCCGAGCCCTATAATCAACACACAATAATTAATATTTCTTTTTATTTTCCTTAAAGACATGATTAAATAGTTTTTTTAAATTACTATTTTGTTTAATTAACTCGGATTTAGTTGCTCTATACAACTTAGTTCCCTGCAAATTAGGGTACTTTTGTATTAAATCATGATGTTCTTTCTCAGCCGATGTACTATAATCATAAATCGTTTGTTTAAGCTCAGTAAATGCAGGGAAGAAGACATCTGACTTTCTCTACGCCTGCAACTCATATTTATCTCCTAATATTTGCATTTCTTCATGATGCGTTCGCCAGCAGTGTTGGATGTATAACAGCTCGCCTTACCGTTTGCATGGATAAGGGTGTTCAAATAATCATACTCATGCGTATGCAAACTCCTTCTTAGCGATAGACTTTTTCAACTATGCCGTGAGGTTGCTCAGGAGGTTGCTCACCACATCGTAGTTCATCATTTATTTTTCATTCTTAGGTTTTCTCAATCACGAATCCTTTTGATAAATTTTAGGCAGCACAAATATAAACAAACTATCGTAAATAAAAAAATAATATCCCATAAAAAAGGCTCTATGAGTAATTTATTGTATGGAAAAGTAGAATCATACTTTGCACTCGTTAAATGGATAAAAATAAAAGGGAAGCCAATATCTATCTTCCCATCAGTAGAAAAAGAAATTATATTGAATAACAATGATAGAATATTTATCAAAGCATATAGGACAATTATCGATACAGCCTGCCTCATAATTTCTTATCTGTTTTCTTTGTTACTACTATTTTTTGAGAATTATGCTAATCTACTCTGGATTAAAATCAGCTCTCCATTGCAGTCTGACCGCCTGCTGTAAGGCTTATCACCTGCAGACGTTCACGCTGCTTGTCATATGTATAGGTAGTCTCGGTCCCATAATCGAACTTCGTATAGGTCGTATGACCGTTTTTTGTCGTAACCTATTCTGTCAACAATAACGCTCTGACGTCCCTGTTTATTGCTGCCCAAAAGTGTTTTTCATGCGGAGATTGTTGTGGATAGTGCCAAGGAATCAATAGAAAAGAAAACCTACCATGCCAACTATCGGGCAGCCAATCTATAACATTGTTCGTAACTTAATGAGTTGATACCTTGAAAAGAGTAGGTTGTTGGGCGTGTATTGGTTTGCGAAAAATACTTACATGTTTTTGAATAAGAGCCTTAAAATAAAGGAGAAAAATAAGTATATCAAGAGGTTTTGTAACTGTCAGTAAGTCAGTTTGTTATAATGAAGCATTTTAAAAGGTGCTTAATTGGACTTCAAAAGGGCGTTAGTAAGGGTCTTAAAGGGCACCTATTGGAAGCTAATTAGGCGTCTTTAAGAAGCTTAAAGAGCATGTATTGATAATTAAGCGTTCGAAACAATTTTACAAATGTAGGTGGGTTGGATAAAAAGAGGTTGCTTTCTAAGATAGAATGATAGGCTAAAGTTCTTATCTAATAAGGCACACGGAGACATAGAGAGACAGAGGTAAACGTAATATCATGGGTTCTTCTGGATTTTGGAGTGATAAGGTTTGCTACTTAAGGTTAGGTTTCTGAAGAAATGTCACACGGAGACACGGAGAGGACGGAGGATTATTAAAACAAAGCAATGGAAGTCACGGAGGCACCGTCGGTGCATAGAGCGACGGAGCTTGTTAGCCAATTCTATTAGCAATTTATATACAAAGCGTTTATCCCAGAAATAGTTATCAAGAATCTGTATGCTACACCTCCGTCGCTCTTTGTGCCGTCGGCACCTCCGTGACATTGCGTTACCTCCGTCCTCTCCGTGACTCCGTGTGCCTTATAATATAAGACTTTTAGTTTATCACTCCATATTTCGGAAGAACCATATCATGGAGGTATCAACAGTACAAAGAGCGGCGATGCCGAAAAAATAAAAGATGTTAGGAAACAATACCATAATAATAAAAACTATACATTTTGTGGTCTGATGACAAATTTGAGTTTAACGAACGAAGCCAATTTATCATACTTTGCGCAATGTATTCCTTAAGAAAAAACTTGCAGTATTGGGATTTTGTTGCTATCTTCGCAGACACGAAAGCCATCAATGGCATCTGAATAAGAATCAAAACATGGGAAGAAATAAATTCGCAGAAGACGAGATAAAAGAAATAGCAAAGCTACTCCGACTGAAGAATGCGGGTAATCGGGCGAAACAGAAATTGGTTCGTCATGACCTCCGTACAATTTATGAATTTAATATCTCTGACTTCAATGAGCCTGGTAAGGCCTTCGGTGAAGAAGAGTTACAGGATGCTATCCAACGAGGAGCTATTCAGATTCTTGATGATGCCACTATCGCTGATATGAAGGCAAAGCGTGCGCGTGATAAGGCGCGTGATGAGGCTGCACGTGAGCAGCAAGCCATTGAAGCGGGAGAGATGACCGACTGGAAAGCTGTTGCAAAGGAATGGGAAGAATGGGAGAACTCGCAAAATAACGGTAACTAATGTGTCCGATTATTTTGTGGCATTCTTTTTGTTAACTTAAAGAAGTAAGTGAAATTCTAATAAGAAGGAATATAAGCTTTTATAGCAGTGAGATAGCTTCATTCTCCAAAGATTATAAAATAATAAAACAATGACATTATATCCGAAACTCATTACAGATGCACTGGAGAAAGTAATTTATCCAGGAACGAAAAAGAATATTATTGAAAGTGAGATGTTGGCAGATACACCCAGCATCAATGGTAATAAAGTAAGTTTTACGCTTATTTTCCCACGTGAGACCGACCCATTCCTCAAGTCTACTATTAAGGCTGCTGAGGCTCAGATTCACTATTCTGTTGGTAAGGAAGTTGAAGTAACCATTACAACAGAGTTCAAGAATGCGCCACGCCCAGAGGTGGGTAAGTTGTTGCCTCAGGTGAAGAATATCATTGCTGTTAGTTCAGGAAAGGGTGGAGTAGGAAAGAGCACCGTCTCAGCTAATCTTGCTATAGCCTTGGCACGCCTTGGTTATAAGGTAGGTTTGCTCGATACCGATATCTTCGGTCCAAGTATGCCAAAGATGTTTCGGTGTAGAAGATGCTCGTCCATACGGTGTAGAAAAGGATGGACGCCAGCTTATCGAACCTGTGGAGAAGTATGGTGTGAAGTTGCTTTCTATCGGTTTCTTTGTCAATCCAGACACAGCAACCCTTTGGCGAGGAAGTATGGCAACCTCAGCTCTTAAGCAGCTTATTGCTGATGCTGATTGGGGCGAACTCGATTACTTTATCCTCGATACACCACCAGGAACCAGCGATATTCACCTGACACTCATGCAGACACTTGCTATTACGGGTGCAGTAATCGTGTCAACTCCTCAGAATGTTGCATTGGCAGATGCACGTAAGGGTATTGATATGTATCGTAATGACAAGGTGAATATCCCAATTCTCGGTTTGGTTGAGAATATGGCATGGTTTACTCCAGCTGAACTTCCTGAGAATAAATATTACATTTTTTTGGAAAAAGATGGTTGCAAGAACTTAGCGAAGGAACTTGGATGTCCGCTACTTGCTCAGATTCCAATCGTACAGAGCATTTGCGAGAATGGTGATAACGGAACACCAGCAGCGTCACAGGTTGACACCATTACAGGTCAGTCGTTCCTCAGTCTTGCGCAGAGTGTAGTCACTGTTGTCAATCGTCGCAATAAGGAACAGGCTCCAACAAAGATAGTTGATGTAAAGAACGGGATAAACGGCATTTACGTGTTTATATAAAAAAATAGAGATATACGTGTTGGCGTATATCTCTATTTTTTTGCAATAACAAATATATTATTCACTTTTTTTATAAAAAAAGGAGGGCTGTTTACAAATTTATTTTATACTTTTGCACTCGTTATTATGAGTTAATTGACCTAACCTATTATTCATTAATAATCTTTACGTTTATACGTTAAACAACCTGTGTAAATAAAAAAATGTTTCTTTATTCATCATTACCTTACTATAATAAGGTGATAGTGGTGTAATGCAGTTGTTCATGCAGCTGTTATTAATAAGTAACAATTAGGAACCTAAAAATATAAATATTTAAACCCTGAACCTAATGAGAATGATTCATGAAACAAAGCAGAAGCATCTGTATTTCTCAGTCGCTTTTTGCCCTTTCTATTGCGTTAGCTCCAACGAGTGCTTATGCAGTAGGAAATCCCGTAGGCTCACTTGAAGCATCAATGCCTCAGGCTGTGCAACAAAACGGCAATCACAAGGTAACTGGTCGCGTTGTTGACTCTGCTGGTGAGCCACTGATTGGTGCCACTATTATGGTGGAAGGAACCAAGGAAGGTGCTGTAACGGATATTGATGGTAACTTTACTATCAATACCACGTCAAAGGCAAAGTTGGTTATCTCTTATGTTGGCTATACTACCCAGACAATCCTTGTGGGCGACAAAACCACCATCGATGTTACGCTTAAAGAAGTTGCAAACACAATGAACGAGGTTGTTGTGACAGCCTTGGGTATTAAACGTGCTGAGAAAGCTTTGAGTTACAATGTACAGTCAGTAGGCTCAAATGAGTTGACACGTAACAAAGATGCTAACTTTGTGAACTCATTAAACGGAAAAGTAGCTGGTGTTAACATTTCTAAGAGTGCCAGTGGTGTAGGGTGGTGCAACACGTGTAATCATGCGTGGTGCCAAGTCTATCGAAGGTGATAACAACGTATTGTATGTTATTGATGGTATTCCAATCTTCAATTTCAGTGGTGGACGCGATAGCGGTATCATGGGAGAAGGCCGTGTAAGCAGTGAAGGTATTGCCGACCTTAACCCAGAGGATATCGAGAGCATCAGCGTCTTGGCTGGTCCTTCTGCTGCAGCCCTCTATGGTAGTAATGCTGCTAATGGTGCCATCCTCATTACGACAAAGAAAGGGTAAAGAAGGACGTGTAGACATTTCTTTCTCAAGTTCTGCAGACTTTAGCTCACCATTGTTGATGCCAGAGTTTCAGAATACGTATGGCAACAAGCTTGGCTCTTATGAGAGTTGGGGTGAGAAACTCGCAACACCAAGTTCATACGATCCCAAGAAGGACTTTTTCCGTACAGGAACGAACTTCATCAATGCTTTGACATTGAACATGGGTAATGAGTTTAATCAGACTTTTTGCCTCTGTAGCAACCACTAATTCACGTGGTATCGTACCAAATAATACTTACGACCGTTACAACTTCACCATCCGTAACACCACGCGTATGTTTAAGAATAAGGTGCAACTCGACCTTGGTGCATCTTATATCAAGCAGAAAGGACAATAACATGGTGTCACAGGGTGAGTACTGGAACCCAATCGTTGCAGCTTATCTCTTCCCACGCGGTGAGTCATTTGAAGGTATAAAGACCTTTGAGCGTTACGATAACGTGAGAAATTTCCCAACTCAGTATTGGCCAATCAGCGATAGCCGTTTTTGCTAATCAGAACCCTTATTGGACGGCTTATCGTAACTTAGCACCAGATGATAAGGATCGCTTTATGTTCAATGCTGGTCTTACTTATAATATCTTTGATTGGTTGAGTGTAGCAGGTCGTATTCGTCTCGACAAGACGTTTATCACAAGTGAGCGTAAGATTTATGCTTCTTCATTCAATTACTTTGCCAAGGAGAAGGGCGCTTATGATTACTATGATTATAAGGATCATCAGACTTATATTGACGCTATTGCCAATATTAAATAAGACCTTTGGTAAGTTCAGTCTTGCTGCCAACGTTGGTTATAGCTATTCTGACTATGCATCTCTCACCCGTGGTTATGGTGGTAACTTAGTGTTAGTTCCAAATAAGTTCTCTTTGAATAACATAAACCCAACTGATAGCAAGATTCGTGAGGCTGGTGGTGACTCAAAGGTACGTAATGTTGCAGCTTTTGCAAGTGCCGAATTGGGTTGGAGAAGTATGGTTTATCTTACTTTGACAGGTCGTAACGACTGGAACTCACGTCTTGTAAACTCATCTGAGGAATCATTCTTCTATCCATCAGTTGGTTTGTCTGGTATTATCTCAGAGATGACAAAACTCCCTTCATTCATTTCTTATTTGAAGGTTCGTGGTTCTTACACTGAGGTTGGTTCTCCTGTTTCACGTTCAGGTATGACGCCAGGCACTATTACAACTCCAATCGTGGGTGGTAGCTTGAAGTCTACTGATATCTATCCATTTACTGATTATGAGGCAGAGCGTACAAAGTCATACGAGTTTGGTTTGACTGCTCGTTTCTGGAAGAAGTTGTCATTCGACTTCACTTGGTACAAGTCTAATACTTATAACCAAACCTTTATTGGTGAATTGCCAGAGGGTTCTGGTTACAAGGCTGTTTACTTTGCAGGCAGGTAATGTAGAGAACCGTGGTGTCGAGATGGCATTAGGCTATAGCGATAACTTCGGTGGTTTGCAATGGAACTCATCATTGGTTTACTCTAAGAATGTCAATGAGATTAAGGAGATGGTGAAGGACTACCATCACCCATTGAGTCCAAAAAGCCAATCAATATCCCTGAAGTATCAAAGGATAATGGTCGCGTTCTGCTTAAGGTAGGCGGTTCTATCAATGATATTTATGCAAGAAAGGTATTGGCAAAAGGACAATCAGGGCTTTCGTAAATGTTAGTCCATCAGGTGGTATGAACTTAGAGACTGTTGAGCCTATCTACTTAGGGTAAGACTACCCCAGACTTCACAATGGGTTGGAACAACAACTTCACTTACAAGAACTTTCGGGCTTAGTTTCTTGATTAATGCACGTGTTGGCGGTATCGTTACTTCTTCAACACAGGCATTGTTAGACCGTTTTGGTGTGTCTAAGGCATCAGCAGATGCAAGAGATGCTGGTGGCGTGATGATTCCAAATCAGGGCTTGTATGATGCAAAGAAGTATTATACACTTGTTGCTACAGGTGAGAACGACCTCGCAGGTTACTATACCTACAGCGCAACAAACGTTCGTTTGCAGGAACTTACTTTGAGCTATAAGTTTAATTCAAAGGCTGTTTAACAATGTCATTAAGGATTTGACACTTTCATTTGTGGCTACAAATCCATGGATGATTTATTGTAAAGCACCTTTCGATCCAGAGCTTACAGCTTCAACAGGTACATACGGACAGGGCAATGACTATTTCATGCAGCCAAGTCTGAAGAGTTATGGTTTTCAGTGTTAAATTCAAATTCTAATTGAACATGAAGACAAAAGCATATAAATATATCGTAGGTTTCCTTGCGCTGTCCTTGTTTACGGCTTGTGACTTCCAAAAGGTAAACACTAACGAATTTGAACTCCTCCCAGAGGAGGGATTGATGGATGGTATTTCTATTGGTGGTCCTATAACTGCCATGCAGAAATGCGTCTTCCCAGTAGGAACACAGGCAGATGGTACCAGTGTTGCTAATAGATATCAAACAGCCTATAACCTTGCAGCAGATTGTTGGAGTGGTTATTTCGGTCAGAATAATAACTGGGGCGGTCCTAATAACCTCAACTATTTCCTCAAGGATGGTTGGGTAGCATCGTCTTATACCGAGTCTTACTCTACTGTTGTACCTTTGTGGCAAGACTTAAAGGGTAAGACTGAGACTCAGTTCCCAGAAGTTTTCGCCTTAGCACAGATTCTGAAGATCTCTGCATGGCATAAGGCTACCGATATGTTCGGACCCTATCCCTTACAAGGAGGCAGGTAAAGGACTCATCACTGTGCCATACGATAGCCAGGAAGAAGTGTATAAGTCAATGTTCAAAGAACTCTCTGATGCTATTGAAGTGTTGACAAAGTACGCTGATAATGGTAACAGCAAACTCTTGCCAAATGCTGATGCTGTCTATGCAGGCGACGTTCACAAGTGGGTTGTCTATGCTAACTCTTTGATGTTACGTCTTGCTATGCGTGTTTATTATGCTGATGCTGCACTCTCAAAGAAGTATGCTTTACAGGCTGTCAATCATTCTTATGGCGTGATGAAGACCAAGGATGATGAGGCTAAGATGGAGAGAGTGCAAGCTTGGAGTTCAAGAACAACCTCGATGTTCTTATCAACCAGTATAACGAGTGCCGTATGGGTTCTTCTATGTTGGCTTACTTAGGCGGTTATCAAGACCCACGTTTGCCAAAGTACTTCAATACAAGTACAGTTTCTCAGGCAGTGACTGTGGGCACATACGGAAAGTATTCAGGTGTACCAACAGGTCATGACGTAAGCTCTAACGATGCTTTCAAGGGATTCTTCACGTCCCAGCTATCACAAGTACAACTCCAACTTATTGGATGCGTGCTTCTGAGGTTTACTTCCTCTTGGCTGAGGCTGCTCTGCATGGATTTCGCTGTGGGTGGTACTGCTGAATCACTTTATGAGAAGGGTATCGAGATGTCATTTGAAGAGAATGGTATTGCAAGTTCTGAGGTAGCAGACTATATGTCGTCTGGTCTCAAGCCATCTGCTTACAGTTTCCATCTCACTAATCCAGGTGTGAATGTTGATGTACCAGCAGTAACAGAGGCTACTACAGCATGGAGTGGAACCGATGAGGAGAAACTTGAGAAGATTATGATACAGAAGTGGATTGCACTCTATCCTAACGGACAAGAGGCTTGGACAGAGTATCGTCGTACAGGTTATCCTAAGTTACATAGTGCTATTTCGAACTATAGCAATGGTGAGGTGGATAGCGAGGTAGGCATCCGTCGTATGCGCTTCCCAACTAACAAGTCTACATCGGCAGAGGATATCGCCAACTTAGAGAGTGCACGCAAGCTACTTCGTGGTGGTCTTGATAAGGCTGGAACACGTCTGTGGTGGGACAATAAGAATCATTAATATCAAGCATTTTTGAATATGAAAAACTTTAAATATATCAGTTCGTTGGTATTGCTCTGTGCAGGAGTCCTTTTCTGTGGATGTAGCAAGATGACAGAGGTAGAGAACGAACCTTACGATCATATCGGTGGATATAATACGATGAACAATGCTGAGAGCGAGAAGTATTATGCCGATTTGAGAGCTTATAAGCAGCAAGCCGTTAACTATGGTCGTCCTGTTGCCTTTGGTTGGTATTCTAACTGGTCGCCGGCTGGTACCTATCGCCGTGGCTATCTTACCTCTATGCCAGATAGTATGGACATCGTTTCCATGTGGAGTGGTGCACCCTAACCGCTTTAATATTACACCTGAGCAGAAGAAGGACAAGGAGTTTGTGCAGAAGGTGAAGGGTACAAAACTCTTGGAAGTTACACTCTTGTCTTACATTGGTAAGGGTAGAACTCCTGACTCTGTCTATACTGCTGTTGAGAAGCAGGCTGAAAAAGAGGGTTGGGCAAACGACCAAGCTCGTGTTGAAGAGGCTAAGAAGAAGGCTCGTTGGAAGTTCTGGGGCTACGAGGGTGTTGCTGGTTCTGACAACCATAAGCAGGCTTTTGGCTCGCTTTTGCTAAGGCTCTCTGTGACTCATTGGTAGCCAATGACTGGGACGGTTACGATATCGACTGGGAGATTGGCAGTGGTGTCTTCGATATGGATGGTACACTCAGTACCAATGCCGACCTCGTTTACTTGGTAAAGGAGATGAACAAGTACATCGGTCCTAAGAGTGATCCAGATCACAAGGGCCACCGTCTTATCTGTATTGATGGCCATTTCAGTGGACTTACTGAGGCATTGGATGGATATGTTGATTACTGGATTGATCAGGCTTATGGTCGTACAACTCACTTCGATTACTATGGTGTTGACCCGAAGACAATTATCACAACCGATAACTTTGAGTCTTCTTTCAAGAGTGGTGGTCAGTTGTTAAGACAAGCCAAGAGTATGCCTTCTAAGGGTTACAAGGGTGGAGTAGGTGCTTATCGTTTCGATAACGATTACGACAATACTCCTAACTACAAGTGGATGCGTCAGGCAATTCAGATTAACCAACAGGTGTTCAAGGAGAGAATGGGGCAGACCACTCAACCTTAACATTGCATATCTCACATTATAAATTTAATAGAATATAAATATGAACAAGCATATTTTCAAACATATTGCTGTGGCGTTTGCTGCATGCTGTGTGGTGAGTTGCCAAGACAGCGAGAGCGATTTGTTGAAGCAGAAAGTTTATTTTGATAGCAATCTATACAAAGTCGAAATGCCTGACTCTGGTTCAACTTTTAGGGTGTCGACATTACTTCTCGCCTTTCTAACAAGCAAGATGGGGCAGTAGATGTCTCTTATTCACTTGCCGACTCATCATTGGTTGCTCTTTATAATAGCAAGTACGGAACAGACTACATTGCTTTAAAGCATCAGAATGTTACGTTTAGTAAGGCTTCTTCAACGATTGCAGCTGGAAGCATCTATGCAGATAAGGTGTCGTTGACGCTTAATAACCTTGACCAGTTAGCGGAGGGAAAGAACTATATGTTGCCTATCAAGCTACATTCAAGTTCTACTCCTGTTATTGATGGCGAAGATGTTGAGTATATTGTTTTAGCAAAAACCTGTTAAGATTACAAAGGCTGGTGATTTCTATAATAAGTATATCTCTGTGAAGTTCCCAGCAGGAACCTACTTTTAAGTCCTTCACCTATGAAGCATTGGTTCACTCTATTTGGTGGGGCAGCAACTGTACTATTATGGGTTCAGAGGGTCTGATGATCTTCCGTGTAGGTGATGTTGGTGGTGGTATTTCATCTGGTATCTTACAGGCAGCAGGTAGACAGCACTATGAAGCACCAGAGAAACTTTCGATTGACAAGTGGTATCATGTGGCATTGACCTACGATCAGGGCAACTGGTAAGACTGTTATGTACCTTAATGGTACGAAGTGGGCTGAGTCTGCATGGAATATTCTGGCTTTGATCCAAAATGCTGATGTTGGTTTCAACATTGGTAAGATTCCTGGCTTCCCTTGGGGTGAGCGCCCATTCTATGGTTATATGAGTGAGGTTCGTGTATGGAGTGTTGCCCGTAGCGAGAATCAGATTAAGCAAAATATGCTGAGTGTTGATCCTAAGTCTGATGGCTTGGAACTCTATTTCAAGTTGAATGGATCAGAGACCGTAAATGGTAATAAGATTAAAGATTCTGCTAAGGGCATCGAGTGTACCACAGGTGGTCTTGACTTTACTACTCTTGCTCAACCACTCACAATGAAGGACCTTCAATAAGGTTCACCTTAAATAAATAATATATAAAAGAGTCGGACATCGTTGTCTGACTCTTTTTATTCTTTGAATTTTTTTAGGTTTGACCTATGACCTTTGATCTTTGAAGTTTGAAATTTGATTTTTTTGACCTTTCCAACATCGGTAATCATAATTATGACGTACTGATAAGAACTTTGTTCGAATAATTCTGAATTATCAAAGTAATCATAATTTTGAATTTTGAATTTTGAATTCTGAATTACTTCTGTATCACCGGCTTTCCCTCTTCAAAGCGAATGGGTAACCAAAGATGTCTACTATCACTCAGCTGCTTTGGGTTCCATATATCCGCCATAAAAACATACTCTGCACCACCAAACAATTTCTTCGCTGCTGTCGTTTCTATTTTATAGATATATGTACCCTGTGCACCAAAAGTTTTGTCAGCACCATCGCCACGGCAGGGGGTATGCAGTTGCTCCCATGGACCAAAGATGTTTTTTGCGCAGAACATTCGGGCTGCATTTGGTGCCCAACCAGTGCAACCACTTGTTATCATCCAGTAAATACCATTTTTCTTAAAGATAGTCGGTGCCTCATTTTGTCCTCCTGCTGCGACACGTACAAAAGTACCATTATGTTGCATATAGTCGTCCGTGAGCTGCGCAATATGAAGGGTGAGGTTATCCTCCGACGAATAGATATGATATGCCTTACCGTCATCATCGACAAAAATCGTCATGTCACGTGACATCTGACCGCCTTCCAAGTCACGCATAAAGAACATTCCACGTTCTATCTGCCTGTACCAAGCAGGAGTCCACCATGCTTTATATTCTGGCTCATTAAGTCGCTGCCTTAAATCGGTCGTGTCTGCCTTTGAGAAGTCTATCGGGTAGATACCTGCATTGACACGTCCCGACCGTACAAAACGGAATGGACCAAGTGGTGTGTCGCTCACTGCTACTGCTGCACGAGCTGCCCCATAGCCACGTCCTTTCAACTCCAAGTGGAACCACATCACAAACTTCCGTGTCTGCTTATTATATAACACCTTTGGTCGTTCAATGATGCAACCCCCTTCGATGTCGCTACCTGCTTCATTGCTCACAGGCAGCACCAGCCCCCTGTTCGTCCAGTTCGTTAGATCCTTTGATGTATAACAGCTGACTCCCAGCGAACTGTACGGTTTCCCATCGACTGAACGGCTCTCACCATACCAATAATACGTACCCTTATAGCGAATGATGTTTCCGCCGTGTGCATTAATATGCTTGCCCGCGCTGTCCTTCCATTCGCCTCCCTTCATCGGTGCTTGTGCATGTGCAGTAAGCAACGACATCATTAGTATCAGTAATAACAATATCTTTTTCATTTTTTTGAAGCAAATTGATGAATGATTTTTTCTGTTGCAAGATAGCCAATTCAAGAAGGAATGCAAAGAGTAAAAGCGTATAAATATATGTAGTATGCAAGTTCTTTTATATCATAAAGGTTAATACCAACTATTAGTAGATTCTTTTTGGGAGTCTTAACGTTTATGTTTCTTCTTTTCTTTATAATATTTATTAAATAGTCTGCTGTCTCTTTGGGAGTGTTTTTTACGTTGAAACTATCTGCTATAATCCATTCCCCATCAGTTAATAGATAGGTCTTATATAGTGCGTTACTATTTGGTTGGAACTCATCTTCAGCGTTTTCCTTTATCATACTCTTTTTAATACAAATAGAAAATATATAATATTGTTCTCTTTTCGCATTGAGATATTGTTCTATCTCTTTGGTGTACAGATGTATCCGCTCACTATCTTTACCTTTCCAAAATCCTTTTTTATTATATACATCCCAGTATTGACGTTCTCTTTCTGTACGCCCAAGGAAATAAACTGCATATAAGTCCGTTGCATTCTCACCAGAGAAGTAAGGCAACAACGTTTTCTCACCGTCTGATAATAATAGGGTAGAAGTTCTGTTTTGCTTATTCAGAAAGTCTATTTCCTTTTGACTTTCACACCAACCAGATGCCAAGCTTATCAAAATCAGAGAAAAGATTAAAGTTATATGTTTCATTTCTGCTTTTATTATAAGATTACATTTTATGGAGGTATATTGATGAATATTTCTTCTCCGATGCAAATATAGTCATAATCAACTAATAATCCACGAACAAAGATAAGTTGTTTGTAATTTGTTTATAAAAGACTATTTCAAGAAACTCCCTTACGTTAGAATTACAAGTTTCTATCCTAGTATAGGTGTCTATATCTATGCCGAATAGTATATTGCTAATATAGATTTTAAGATTAAACCTTGGTTAATGATCTAAAAAGATGTGATCAAAAATGAACAAATTAATGCTATAATTCAATACATTCATAAAAGTTTGTATATTTGTGAACAAAAAATCAAGTCATTAATGGAAAACCTTGGGTACGATAAAACAAGCATTGCCTCAATCTTTGAATATAGTAAAAGATTGATAGGTCATACTTTGAATGAAGTTGTTGATAAATCATCATTTAAGGAACTGAATCTGCAAGGGCAAGGCAAAAGGCGGTCTTGGACAGATGATAGAGAAATACTATTTTAAGTATGATATCAATAGTAGTCCTACCCCAGATTTTCAAGAGGCTGGATTAGAATTGAAAGCAACAGGCTTAAAGAAAGACAAAGCTGGAGAGCTACAGATAAAAGAACGTCTTGTATGTGATATGATAGATTATTGTTCTGTCATTAATGAACAATTTGAAACATCTCTCTTCTATCTAAAGTGTCGTATAATGCTGCTTATATTTTACCTTTACGAGAAAGGGGTAAGCAAATGGGATTTACGATATATCTATACGGTAATTTGGCAATTACCAGAAAAAGACTTGTTAATTATAAGACAAGATTTTTGATACTATTGTCAATAAGATTAAGAAGGGTAAAAGCTCACGAACTGTCAGAGGGGGATACTGATTACCTTGCTGCCTGCCGTAAAGGACAAAAAGGAGAAAAAGAAAGGAAACAGCCTTTTTCTGATATTCTTGCACCAAGACGTGCCTTCTCTTTGAAGCCAGCTTATATGCGTACGATACTTTCCTACGTGAAAGATCAGAAAAAGGAGTGATGTCAGTAATATAGAGATTCCCTCAATGGGTACAGGACTTGTCTCAGAAACTGATTTGAGAGGAGACACCCTCGAGGGCATCATATTGAAAAGAATTAAACCTTGGATAGGAAAGTCTGTTCAAGATATTATTGATTATTACCAGCCAGGTTTGATGGTTAATGCAAAAGATATCAATTATGTGGTATCATGTTTGATAGTCTCTGATGGTAAATATAACGGACGTGGTAAGCAACATATAGAAAAGGCAGATGAATTTGTTAAATCAGGTTTAAGGCTGAAGACAATACCGGTATTTTCAAACAATAGACTTAAAGAGGCTATGTCGTATGAGAAATATTGATTATGAAGAGTTATACAATAATGATAATTGGTTTGATTCAACAACCTATGAACTTTTTTCAAGCAGATTCCTCTTTATGGTTTTTCGTCATCCGAATATTCAGTCAGGAAGTTTCCACTTTGATTATGGACCAATGATTTTAGAAAAGGCTTTCTTTTGGACTATGCCTCAAAAACGACTTAAAAAAATCGCAGAGGAGTACTGGCAAGACATTAGAAAACATGTGCTGAGGAATGAAATAGGACTTGACTACTTTCTGGAAAGCTGGTTGGAGTAATAAAGAATGGTAAGCACTTTCATGTCCGTCCAAAGGGCACAAAAAAACAGTTATCTTGGAGCTGCAGATAATCCTAATGGAGGAAAAAGCGGATAAATACTGTTATTGGTTTAATAAAGAATACGTTACAAACATTATTGAAAAGTAATAAATAAATATGTCTACAAAGAATAATACATACAGTATAAATCAAGGCGATTGGGTGCTATGTGAACCTATTGCAGAATACTGTAAGAAAACGGTACAATCAATACGTGAACTATCTCTATTCTCTGTAGATTCTAATGTTGTAACTAAACAAGATGATATACGAGTTGTAGAATTGTTTGCTGGTGTGGGTGGTTTTCGTATAGGGTTAGAACGTGCTTCCGAACATTACAAAACGATATGGAGTAATCAGTGGGAACCATCTACAAAGCGGCAGGATGCTTCTATAGTGTATTGCCATAGATTTGGAGAACAAGGACACAGCAATGAGGATATAGCAACGGTCCCAACAAGTGATATACCACAGTGTGATTTGCTTGTTGGCGGATTTCCATGTCAAGACTATTCTGTAGCTACAACTCTAAAGCGTTCGGGCGGTATTGAAGGTAAGAAAGGTGTATTATGGTGGCAGATTTATCGTATTTTAGACGAGATGAAACAAAAGCCTAACTACTTGCTTTTTGAGAACGTAGATAGACTTTTGAAGTCGCCAGCTTCACAGCGTGGACGTGACTTTGCTATTATCCTTGCTTCACTAAATGACCTTGGTTATACTGTAGAGTGGCGCATTATCAATGCTGCAGACTATGGTATGCCACAACGTCGTAAGCGTACTTATATCATAGGTTACAAGAATGACCTTGCTATGACTCAGCAGATAGACAACCCTTTGGAGTGGATTCTGTCTAAAGGTGTAATGGCACAGGCTTTTCCGTTGAGCATTGATTATAAAAACCAACCAACAAGTTTTCATATAGAAGGAGATTTGTCTACTGTTTCATCCTCATTTAATAAAGGTAAGAAGGATTCACCTTTTGAGAAATGTAGGTATTATGAAGGACAGAAAGGTTACAACTATTGAGGCAAAAAGCAAAAATACGATGGTCCGATATTGACGTTGGGCGATATACTGTTAGATGATAAAGAAGTACCAGCAGAGTTCTTTATTCCTGAAGAAGAACTACCGCGCTGGGAATACTTGAAAGGAAGTAAAACAGAGAAGCGAATTAACAAGACCACTGGTTACGAATACAACTATTCAGAGGGAAGTATGGCTTTCCCAGACTTTCTTGACCGTCCGTCACGTACCATCATTACAGGTGAAGGGGGTAAAGGACCATCCCGCTTTCAAACATGTTGTTTATACTTCAAACGGACGTTATCGACGTCTTACCCCGCTCGAGTTAGAGCGTCTGAATATGTTCCCAGATTACCATACGGAAGGTGTCTCAGATATGCGTCGTGCTTTCCTAATGGGAAATGCACTGGTGACTGGTATCGTTGAGCGTATTGGTGCTGTGTTGATAGAACGAATGGGTTAGACAAGTTAACGAGCTGACGAGTAAACAAGTTGCTTGCGGACAGGGTAAGGGGAGACAGAGTAACAAGGGGGACAAGGAGACAGAGTAACATGTTTAACAGGTTTTGGGGAGGATGAGGGTAACAAGTTGATAATGTAGGGTTGGGAATGAAATATGTTTACAAAAGTCGATGTGCGTTTTTGGGTCGAAAAAATGGTCTTAAAAGGGCTGATCTTTAGTGGTCTCGTAACTTGCAGAGAATCAAATACTTGCAAGGTTGCGTTTTAAAAGGGCGTTAGTAAGGGTCCAAAAGGGCGTTAGTTGGACTTCAAAAGGGCATCTTTTGCAAGCCAATTGGGCATCTCTTAGAAGCTCAAAAGAGCATGTGTTGGATTTGAGACGTGCGAAAAAAATGTGACAAAAAGCCCTCCCTTACCCCTCCCCAAGGGAGGGAGTAGATAGTGAGATACCCCTCTGCCTTTGAACTCTTAAACCTTTGAACTTTGAGGTTTGAATATTGACCTTTATGATTTGAATCTTTAATGACTACGAATAACGCAAATTACACGAAGACACTCTTACCTTTGAACTTTTGAGTTTTGAACTCTTAGACCTTTGACCTTTGAGGTTTGAACATTGAACTTTATGATTTGAACAGTGAGCTTTAAACTTTAACCTTTGTCGGTAATCATAATTATGGATTTTGAATTATGAATTATGAATTCTGAATTATATTAGTCTTTCCCAAATACAAAAGTTGGCAAGTAAAGCGAGTTGTTAGTCATAATAGATATAACTATTTTACTCGTTTCACTTGCCAACTATACAATTATCTTGTAAACCTGTTCACTTGTCAACTACACAAGCAACTTGTTTACTCGTCTACTTCACCACCACCTTACGTGTAGTGCCATCAGAAGACTTGATGATGTTAAGACCCTTCTGTAGCTTCTGAATCTGGCGACCATCAACGGTGTAATACTTTTCTGTTGTAGTCTTGTTGAAGTTTGCACTCTCGATACCATCGGTAGGAAGTGAGGCAACCAATGGTTCGCTTGAATACTTCTTGCCGTCAGCCTCATAAACCATTACGACCTTGAGGCGTGTGATAGAACTATCATAGAAAGTGAAGAATACGAAGGTTATCGATAACCTTGAAGTCATAGTTTCTCTTGTCCTTGTAGTTGAAAGGAATATTTAGTCATTTCTTCCTCATGCATGTCACTGTATTGACTTTGCAGTCTTCTTGAACTTGAAAGGTTCTGTGCTACCATTAACATAGACATTGTAGTACATCTTCTCTGGGTCGAGAACGTTGCCGTTAACGTCTGCGTTCTTTACATAGAATGCTAACTTGATCTCATTAGAAGTGTTGTCGTAGTTTGGAGTAGAGGTTAAATAGAAGTATTCTGGTGTCGCTGGGGCTCCAATCTCCTTCTGAACGTAAGGAGTCAAGGTAAGAGCTTCATAGCTCTCTACGTAGTCTTCACCAGTAATGTTATCATTACTTGCTCTACCTAAAGAAGTTCTAAGAGTCTTAGAAGTAGTCAGTTTACCAGTTGCATCAATGCTGAACTCAAGGTTCTCTGCAGCCTTGGTTTCATTCTCGAAAGCTGCGGCAAAGGTGTGATACTCTGACTTATCGCTATCGTATTTCTTGAAGTCTGTCTTCTTAGTAATACCCAAATACTGGTTAGTAGACATGACTGCCTTGTCGCCTTGCTTGGTAAGTTTCACCCAAGTGTTTGCAAGTTTCTCAGCCTTGAACAAGCCCTTGACATAGATATCGTTATTATCGGTCATTACCTCAACAATACGTGGTGAAGGATCAGACTTAGAAGTAACGGTGTACTGGCTCTTTGTAGCTGTAGCTGGTGGTGTAATAAGCTGCTCTTTAAGTGGTTCAATCGTAAGAGCCCAGTCGCCACCATAGTTATTTAGCCAGCTATTATTATAGGTAGCACCCCATATTTGCTTCTTCTGACCCATACCAGACATCTTGAGTGTTCTTCCTTCCACTGTGAAATCTACGTAGTTCAAAGCTGGACCAACAGGCTCGTAACTCTTTCCATCATCAGAAGAAATCAAACGATTAAGAGAGATAGTACGCTCACTACTTTCCTCCTCATCATCGTCCCCACCGAGGTCGTCTGTAAAGATATCCTGTGGTAGCTTTGCTCTATACTTGCCATCAGGTTGTCTCTCAAGCTTCAACCATGACTTACTGTCGAGTCCTGATAGTGGATTGTAAATGTAAATACAGCCATCTTCGCCGATAACAATCTTAGATACCAAACCTTCATATCTGCCTGCTTGTATACCTGTCCAACCCTTCTTAACCCAAGACTTACTTGAGCGATACAGGTTTTCAATCAGCTTACCTTTAGGTGTGTCTTTTATTATCTGAGCGGAAGCTGTAAGGCTCAGTACTAATGCACAAATTGAGAATAAAGTTCTTTTCATAACTGTTACTTTTGATTAAATGAATTGTTTTGTTTGTCCTTGTTTTAGAAGTCGTAGCCAATACCTATGGTACAGTAGCTACTTCCTGCGTCTGCTGTCTTCAGGTTGTATGCTCCGTTCAAACGTAATCCGTGATACTTGAAGCCTGCACCCATAGTGACATGGCTGAGGTCGTGGTCACCATACTCATAGCCTGCACGCACTGATACCATCTTGTTATAGGTGTATTCAAGTCCACCACCAAGCATAAAGAGTTTGGCTTCTGAAGGTTGGAAGAAGTAACGAGAAGACAAGGCTGCAGCAACTTGATGCTTCTCTGCTACCTCTACAGACAGCGCACCACCTACGGCAAGATAGGGTTGGGAGCGTCGTCTTTGTGCTTGTTACCATAGTCGAGTTGAGGACCAATGGCACCCACCTTCGCATCGAGCATGAGGGTTGGCAGGTTTGTTGGCAAGGGTCAACTCGTTGTTTTGATAGGCTCCACCCACGCAGAAAGCAGCACCTGTAGCATTCTTAGAGAGGTGACTATAGATAAAGACTTCCTGTTGCATAGGCAGCGAATCCCTTACCTAAGAAAATAGGTATAACCCAAGTCGAGGGTCCAGTTGTAAGGCTTATAGTCCTTGGTTGGATTGCCCAAGAGGTCGGAACCCTTTAGACTTAGTCCTCCAGCATAACGGAAACCAGCGAAGACTGCATGACGCTTAGCCAACTTATAGCCAGCAGAAAGCGCGTAAATGCCGAAGGTTCCATCGGCACCCTCTGCCTTTTCAAAGAGAGAGGCAGCAGCATCTGCGGTGAACTTCTTATCAGTTGCGAAGAAAGCAGCTGGATTGTTGTATAGATACATGCCCTCAGCAGCAGCCGAAGCATTACCCATAGCGGCTGTTCGGGCATCGGTATTCGCTGTTAATATCGAGAGATCTTGTCCCTGAGCATTAGCCTGCGTAGCACCGAGGAGTGCTGCGCAAGCCATGAGAATGATATGTTTTGTATTCATACTTGTTGTGTTTATCGTTTAATGAACATCTGGGTATGGTTGCCCTTACTGGTATATACGGTCAGTTTATACGTTCCAGGATTTAGTTTAGAAAGGTCAAGTGTGGCTACGTTGTTCTTGTCTGGAGTCACAGTAGCCTTCATCAGACGCTCACCCACAGTAGAACTGATAACGAGTTCAGCCTGTTTTACCTCTGGATTGAGTAGGGTGTGGATGTCTCTCTGTACTGGAATAGGGTAGACGGCATAGACAGGAGCCGACTTCTTTTCAACAACTCGTACTTGGAAAGAGCCATCAGAAGATGTCTCACGACCGTCTGTAGCAGCGATGCTGATACGTGTAACACCCTTTGCCATTCCCTTCAACTGAAGGTTGTCATTGCTGATAGTAGCTGTAGCGATACTACCATTGGCAGCTGTGGCTTTGTAAGTAAGCTGAGTATTGCTACTATGTGTGTAATGACCAGTCAATGGAATCGTTACTACTCCCTCGTCCAATCCAATGATATAGTTCTCGAATGGCTTTGTTAGCTGTGGTGGGATGTACTTCACAATCTTAAATGTAAAACTCTTTTCAGCCTTTGCGCCTAAGTCATCTGAGAGTATAAAGGTGCAGTTGTAACTACCAGCTTCGAGCACAGGAACGAGGTTGACGGTCACAGTATTGCCCTTCACAGTGTAAGAAACGCCCTTTGTCTCACCCGTAGCCTTGATGTCCCAGTTGTGACCATCAGGGTCAGCAACGTTGAAAGAGAATGATTTACGATCGTTCTCCATGACCTCTATTGCCTCTGTTGGGAAGTTTGTCGCCTCTGGAGCATGGTTGAGTCGGGTCGTACATTTCTGAATCATGTGGTTCAGAGAGGTTGCCCTCAACGGTCCACTGCTACCACTGCAACGCTATAGGTGGTGTTGTCTTTCAAGTCATCAAAGTCATACTTAAGTGTCTCACCCAAGCTATGACCCATGCCATTGATTTCTCTGTAGGTCATATCCTTGAGTTTATCAGCCGTCAATTCACCCTGAGCAATGTAGAGTCGATAGAAGGCTGCAGTCTTATCCTCGTCCTTGGCGATGCTCCACTCCGCATTGATGTCTACGAAGTCAGGTGTAAGTGTAAGCGTTCTCACCTTCTCTGGAGCTATCTTTGTGTCTGATTCAAAAGCTGCTTCAGCATCAATATAACCCTTACCTAACTTACCTTTGTAGGTTGGGTTTTGCTCATCGATGTTATAAGGGCGGTAAGCTGTAATCAAACGTGACTTTAGTTCTTCATTCGTAAAGCCCTGACGACCAAAGTAAGAGGCGATGAGTGCTGCGATACCTGACACGTGTGGGCATGCCATTGATGTTCCTTGGAAGTAAGCATAACCTGATGCAACCTTCTTCTTTGGTACTGTACTCAATACGCCAGCCTCTGTTCCGAAGCGGTCTTGATCACCACCTGGAGCCGTAATGGTCACCCATTTAGCGTAATTACTATAACTTGCCTTACTGAAGTCCCATGCCATTGCAGCGACAGAGACCGTCGGAGCATAGCAAGCTGGGTAAGCAGAGAACTCTTTGTTCTCATTACCAGCAGCGAACATTACCACACCACCCTTCATTGGAGAGTCTGGACGCTGGTTGCCGTTAGCATCACAACCAGCCATCTTGATGAAGTAGTCCACTGCTTCTTTCAGCAACTGAGGCATAGAGGTGACACCTGCAGTAGAGGAATATCCCCATGAGTTCTGACAGATAACAGCTCCGTTGTCAGCTGCATACTTAATGGCAGCAGCCGCATCGCCCTGCTCGTCTTTGTTTCTAAATATCTGACAGCTCAACAAGCGTACACCACTATCTGGCGAACCATCACCACCTGCGATACCAGCCACACCCTTTCCGTTGTTGTTGCGGGCAGCAACAGTACCCGCAACGTGGGTTCCGTGTCCGCCATCATCGGGTTCGATAGTACCGCCAACAACGTCTTTAGCTGTCACAAAGTTGTAACCATAGATATCATCAACAAAGCCATTGCCGTCATCATCGACGTTAGGTTGACCGTTTTTCTCCTTTTCGTTGACATAAAGATTGTCTTTCAAGTCCTCGTGGGTGATGTCAATACCACCATCGACAACGGCTACAATAACGTTTTTCTTACCTGTTGTGTACTTTTCCCAAACAGGTTTAACATTACAGTCAGCACCCTTCTTCGCACGTGCATTTACTGAACCGTCATTGTAGTAATGCCACTGTTTAGCTAAGAGAGGGTCATCAAAAGTGCTTGCTGTAGCCTGCATACTTGCGCCAGAAGGGCTATAAGGAGTCATCTTAACCGTTGGTCTTGCCATTGGTAGTACTCGTTCAGCACATTCAACACCTTCAGCTTTCTTGAATTGATCTAATACAGCCCCCACATCTTTGCTCTTATCAAAATAGATTGTGTACCAACGGTCGAGTCCTTCAGCTACGGTTCGTGCTTCATAGATACCTGCTGGCTTAAAGACTCTTTCCATTTTATAAGCCCCAGAATACTGCATTGCAGAAGTCATAGCCGATGGGACGCTCTGCATTTCCACACTACCACTACGTGTTGTAGGTATAGATTGGTTTGTACCCTTTGCCAACTTCACGTTAATACAGCCTTTTATGGCAAAAAGGTCTTTGTCAATATTGACAGAGCGTGTGTTGGAAACGCCCGCATCCGAGTCCAAGTTATCCTGGCATGAGGTAGTAACCATCATGCCAGAGAGCGCACACGCACATAGATATATAATCGATTTTCTCATCAATGTTCCTTTATTTTATTTCTTTGGATTGTATTGTTTGAGCATACGTTCTACCTTAGCTAACCGCTGTTCTTTACTTCCTGCAAAGACAGTTGGCTTGTATAGAACAGTAATTTGCATGACTGCCTACCGTTGTTGACGTCAGCATATTCTCCACCTGAGATTGCTAAGGTCAGATAGTCAGAACGACGCGCATAGACATGATGCTTACCATTGTAGCCAACGAACTCAAAGTTGTTTGCAGTAAGCAGTTTGTCGAACTCATGGGTTACGAACCATTCATTACCATACTGCCATATTCCTAAGTTTGGTTGGCTGTAGAATAAACTGTATTGTTCAACGCTTCCAGCCTTCTCTTGTGGTACAGCGGCATCACTATGAAGATAGAAGAAGTAAGTACGAGCAATCAATGTAGGGTCATTTGTCTTGTAGAGAATAGCTTCAACCTCATTACTCTTAGACATTTGTCGCTTCATTTCCTCACTGTTCTTACCTGTCTCATAAGCTTCGACATCACTTATCTTCTTGTCAGTTTTGTTCAAAAGGTCAACAGGACCAAGGTCAAGACTACTAAAGGTAGGGTAGCTACGGTCTTGTGTGTGCATCTGATAGAAGAATAACACAACGCTATTATTCTCCTCTCTAATGTCTACATCCATCGTGAAAGCTTCCTTTATATTGACGTAATGATTCGTGTCTTTCTCGTCCCTTGTATATCCATTGGCTCTCATAAACTCTTGGAAAGCCTGCGACTTAACAGCGTTAACACCCTCTCTTGTCAGTGAACGTGTGTAGATACGTGTTGGAACAGAGTGCTTTGTATCATGTACATAGACAACGTCTTTGAACAAAGGCGATGGAGTCTTGAAGAAGTAACTCTCTTCAAAGATGCCGTTTACCTCGTCAGGGCCACCATATTCCGTCAAGAAACTACCACGACGATACTCATAGTCCATCATCTTATGCAAGCTATAAGGATTACCTGGGTTACAAGCCAAGATAAAAGTAGCAACGCCCGGCTGCTTAACAACCACCTCATGGTTCTTTCCAGCAAAGGCGATTGTCAGTTTTGTGGTTCTTTCCGTAGTGCTATAATTAGGCTTAGAAATAAACTTCAAACCATGCTTTTTCTTGATAACCTGCATCCACTCTGGCTGCTCATTCTGTGTAAGGTCATAGGAAGTAGCATCCATCTTCAAGTCGACAGTTGTCGTACCACCTGCCTGTGGCAGAATTACCTCACCATTGTTTAAGTTTAATGTGATATCAGCAGCACTCTGATTTACCATGATTTTTCTGTACTGCTAAAGCCACCATCAACAAGGATATAGCTACTTCTCTCCATACCTGTTGTATTAGGGATCGACGTGTACAGCAATCTCGTTTCCACTTTGTGTAAGGTGTACCCACGCCTTCGGTGTCGTAGCCATCCACTCCTTACAGTTCGTGTTTACGGTAATTGTCTTCTCACCAATCTGATTAGAGAAAGAAAGCTCCTTCTCTGAAACATTCAGATAAGGCTGGTCAAAGCTGTCATTCTCAGCACATCCAACCGCTATGCCCAATAATAGGCATAGCAGAGAAACTGAAGCAGCTTATGTATATTGATTATACGCATATCATGTAATTATTTAAATAAGGTATAACAATTTGCTTAGAACTTCAAAAGCCTTCTTGGCAGCAGCGAAGTTTCTAATCATCTTAGCCTGTGCCTTTACGGCTTTTGCTACTTGCACCCGATACGGATGGATCGTAGCTGTAAAAGCAATGCGAGTACTGGTGTATCGTTGTCTATGACGCAGGTAACATCAATAACCAAGTGGTCGCTTTCACGTACAAAGAAATGGTTGTTGCCTGATGTGCGGAGGAAAGAGAAGCCCTCATCACCCAATACCTTCTTGATTTCTTTGGTTGCAACCCATTTAGTACCATACTTCCATACACCGAGGTTGGTGTCTTTGAAGAGTAATGCACCAATCTGAACACTACCCAAATTGTCTGGTGCATCACCATCCTTATCCGTTGTGTAGAAGATGTGAATACGTCCGTAGGCTGCAGAAGGGTCTGTACTTGCCTTCAGTTTATATTGAATCTGTGAAACCTCAGTATTCTTATGTTCGTTGAGGCTACGCTCTTCTTCTGTACTACCAGCCTTCTGCTCGTATTGTTCAATCTGTGCCAACTTCACGTTGTCTTTCTGCAGAAGCTCAAGAGGATAGAATGGTAACTTGCTGAAAGTCTTGTATTCGCCATTCTGCTTCATAATAGGTGTGAAAGTGAGGTTAACTCCTTCGTTGTTCTCCTTTTCTGATATATAAACCTTCAAAGAGAGCAATTCCTTATCATTGGTATATTCTCTGTCAGACTGAGAGTTGCTGCGCACATAGCCATTGTCAGTCAAGAACTTATCGAAAGCCTTGTCCTTCACGGCATCAATCGCCTTTCTACCATCGCCAATCATGATCATCTGTGACGGATTAATACCATCAGTGCTACAATACTGAATCAAAGTAAAGATAGGCGAAGCAGTGATAAAGGTGTAAGTCTCCTCAAGTCCGTAAGCTGGCATAGCTGCTTGATACTCGCGCAAGTAGCTACCACGACCCAACTCAAAGTCCATAATCTTATGCTCGTCCTGTGGTACACCTGGATGAATAGGGAGGAGGTAGCGTTGAATACCCGACTGAGAAACAACAATCTCGCGGATAACACTACCGCTCTTTGCGTAAAGTTTCACCTCACGCTTCTGATAGGTATCGTTACGCTCAGCTATCAGTTTGATTTCTTCCTCCGACTTGACAATCTTTCAACCAGCTAACTTCTTCGCTGGTTGTTACGTCATAGACAGACGAATTCGTCGTAATGTCAATCGTCTTCTCACCACCTGTCTGTGGCAGATAGATAGCATTTGGAACCACGTCAAGCGTTACGTCAGCTGCGCTCTGAGTCACAGCAATCTTACCAGATGCGCCGTTGGCGTTAACGAGTACATAGCTTGTGCGCTCTGTTCCAATCTTGTTTTCAGTTACCTTCACCTTCAGTACGTTACCGTCCTGAACCAGCGAGAGCCAGTCGCCTTCCTGTGGAGACGATGCAATCCAGCTGTTTTGATTTGTTGTTACACTAATGTTTCTTTCACTTACGCCTTTATCAAAGGCAATACTGTTTTCAGAAAGCACCAGTGTTGGCATTTCAAATTCGTCTTCCTTTGCACATGAGAACAAGCAAAGAAGAATGCCGCCTAACATTAGGGAGTAGAGTGTCTTTTTTAATTCCATACTCTTCAAGGGTTTTATTAGATAAAATATAATATTGATTAGACTTTTTTTTAAAAGAGAAAAATCTCTTTGTCTGGTATTTAAAAAAATGAGTAAAAAGCTTTAAATGATGGTATTTATCTTATTCGCGCCAAATTAGATTATCTGCCGCAAATATATTCTTTAATAAGAATAAAAAGCAAGTCGATTTGGTTAAAAATAAACTAATCATTTGTTATTTATTTTCTCATCTTATACACGCATGTAAATAAATACAAATATGTTCTTTTTAACACGTATTTCTGATTTACTTTTCGGCAAGTCAAGTCTTCCACCAGACTTATCACCTTATTTAATATTCTATATAACATCATTATTATTATGGTCTGTAAAATTTTTCGAGTGCAAAAGGTACTGGCTTCTTGTTAAGGTGGCAATACTCATTTATAAGTAATTTATTGTTGATTTTTTTGTGATTAGGTTTTCTTATCCCTAATAAAGATTACATAATTTTGATTATTAGTTATGGTTTATTGGGTTTTGTGGGATTGTGAAAAAAATAATTACAGAATGACGCTTTCTGTAAGCCTTTTTGTTTATAGAAAACCGCTCTAAAAAAATGGGGTTTTTGTAACGGTCAGATAATCAAGGTCTTACAAATACGATTTGAAAAGGGCATTTTTTAGACTCTTAAAGGGCGTTAGTTAGACCTCAAAAGGGCATCTTTTGAAAGCCAATTAAGGCTTAATTCGAGTCTAATTGGGCGTTAGTTGTTTTTTAGTAGTTTGAATAATCTTTACATAATGTTGATTGATTAATCCTCTGTGAGTGGATGAATGCAGTTGGGAGTTTGTCTGTACATTTAGGTATGTGCTTCGTTGAAGGATAAACGTAAAAGCCCATTGATGGTATTCTATTGGTTAATCAACCGAATACAATCAATGGACTTGTGATATATGATGATTATGTTTTATGCTTTTTTCTTCTTAGCACTTCTTCTCTTCCACCACAGATAGTAACCACTAATAGGGAGGAAGCCACCGATAAGGGCTGCGATAGCATAGAGAACGCGTGAGAACCATCCGCCCCATGTTCCTGTGTGTAACTGCTTAAAGAGCATACCGCCCTTTGGCTTCTTACCATGCTGATCACCTTTCATGTCTTTTGCTCCCTCCTTGTGTGCTTGTGGTTGTCCCTTCATCTGACTTGCGTCCGTAGGTGCAAAAGCTTTGTCGTTTGTTCCGCCCTGCTTCATTCCATCTTTAGGCTGTTGCATCTTCATTTCCTTTGGTGGTATAGGCTGACCGAAGAGTTTAGACATTCCCGCTCTGTACCAGCCGAAAGAGAAGACAGGACCTGTGAGTGCCATGAGGAAAAGGAAGATAAAGACATAGATACCTAATGACACGTGAGAGTCGTAAACAAAGCGACGGAAACCCTTGTTAGTGCTGACGGTCAAACGACTTTTCAACGCCTTCTTGGTCTTGGCCACCAGATGACAACACCCGATAACAATACGATTGACATACAGATTGCTGACACGGCTGTAAGGATGCGTCCAAGTGACTGTCCACCCTCATGTGCATTCTCAGGTTTCATAAAGAGCCAACGGTGCAGTCGTACGACCATTGTATAGATTGGCATCTCTTTGGCATTCATGTCAAAGAGGGGTGCAAGGTCTTTTATTAGCAGTATTGCCAGACCACTGAAGCACAAAATAGCCATTATTACGCCTAATGGTAAAGCAAACCAACGGTGAATCTTTAAACAGAATTTTCTCATATCCTAAATAATTATTGTTTTGTTACTTGTTTATCAGTTGTTTCCTCTTTTACTTATCCTTTTTCCTTCCCTTTTCGTTTATGGATAGCTTTTTAAGACTTTATATGCTTAGATGATTGAAAACCCCTGAAAGTTTATTTTTATGAGGAAAAGAAATTAATGTTTGTTTATGTTGTTGTGGAAATCTTGTTTGTTTTTCTTTGTATGAAAAAGAGGTTAACATAGCTTCATTCGCCTCCATATCCAGTTAGGGATATGTCGCCATAAGTAGGTGAGTACGCACCAACGGGCTATCGATGACGCAGATGTGTCGTCGGCTGTTAATAGCCTTTTAAAATACTGCGTGCCACCTTTTCTGTGGTCATCAGCATCGGGAGGTGAGAGGTACCAGCGAGTAGGGGAGTGTCGACAAAGCCGGGACGGATATCGGTGAAGTGGATGTTATGATGTTTACAAGCAGCGAGTTGTTCCAATGCTTGTAGATAGGGTGTTCTGCATCGCCTTTGTTGCACTATATGCAGGAGCCGGTCCGAGTCCTTTTGTTCCAGCGATAGAGGTGATACAAGCGATGTGTCCACCTCCCTTATTGGCAAAATAGCGATAGGCACAGCCAATCATTCGTGTGAATCCAACAGCGTTGGTTTCCATTGTTTTGAGTTCTATGTCAGCATTAAGACTTGGGTTCTGCCAACCGATTCCTGCGGCATGAAAATAGAGGTCGATGCCGTTCATACGTTCTATAAGTTGCAGTAAGGAAGTCTCTGCATCTTCGTTATTTACATCAATTTGGGCGGTGTAGACCCGCTCTGGTGCCATAGCTTGCAAGTCTGTCAACTTGTCTATACGACGAGCAGCCACACCAACCGCCCATCCCTCTGCGATGAGCAGTCGTGCTACTTCATGTCCGATACCGCTGCTGGCGCCTACGACGATTGCTTTTTTCATTTCAGTAAGTCCTTAGGTAAGAGCTCGTTGAGGCTATCTTCACGAATAATCTTCGGTGCAGCCTTGCCGGGAAGCACTAAAACTTTTTTACCATTGCGGTAGATATGCAACTGTCGTGAACGAATCACAGCTGTTATCTCATCATCATTCTGCATCGCCTGCCATATAGGATAGTAGACACCCTCCTCGTTAAAGAGCTTCTTCTGCAGGTGTGAACACATATTGGTAGTATCGAGTTCTATCATTTCTTTCGTTAAATTTGGATGTTATTACGTGGATACAATATCGTTTCCTAATCTTACTTTCTGCAAAGTTAGGAAAATAAAGCCGTATAACAAGCAATGAATTGGAAAATACGTGTTTTGTGTAAGGATGTGTAGTTGTGGTTATTAGAATGTTTCCCTTTCTATATTAAGTTGTCAGAAAAGAAAAAGGTGCAAGCCACGTAATCCATTGGCTTACACCTTTCTTGCGGAAAGAGGGGGGATTCGAACCCCCGATACCCTTTAGGGGTATACACGCTTTCCAGGCGTGCCTCTTCAACCACTCGAGCATCTTTCCTTGTGAATCCTAACGTATATCGTCTATATGTGAGCCTCAAATTGGTTTGCAAAAAAATAGAACTTTAGTTTTTACAATAAAGCGGCAGCAAGAGGAATTTTAAGTTTCTTTAAAGTTTTAGATGTCAGATCTTCTGCTTGTGTATGAATTCTATCATTGCAGAAAAGCTTTAAACTAAAATGATTATTAGCTACAATCTGTAGTTTTTACTATGTATGGTAAGTAGTAGTATATGCTAAAGTAATGAGTGTAAAAAGTATAGAGATTTGTAGTCTTTCTTTTTTTAGTGATTTATGAAGGGGGAAAATGTTTATCGTTTGCAAAAGGTATATCTAACTTTTCGATGAATAAGAATGTCTCTTAAAAACAAGGGAATCTTTTGTAATAAGTCAAAAACAGAATACACTTGAAATCTTGCAATAAATGTTTGATAGTTTTATTTGTTGTTCTTTCAGTATGAGCATTGATCTTATCGCGCATCTTACGTTTTAGTGAGGCTACGTCGGGCAGTGAGTCTGAATGTACTGACTGCACGCTGTATCCTGACGATAGATGTGCTTTGGGACTGTTGCAGTTAAATGAAATATACTATGTTTTTTTATCTTTAATATCCCTGCCTAATTCATGGAAAAATTAGTATCTTTGCACTTTTAGTTTAGAACCAACGATTTTCGTTTTAGAAGATAATAATTAAACATACATACATCGTGGCTGAAACAAAGTACATTTTCGTTACGGGTGGCGTAGTTTCTTCACTTGGTAAAGGAATTATCTCGTCATCAATCGGTAAGCTTCTTCAAGCAAGAGGTTACAACATTACCATTCAGAAATTTGATCCGTACATCAACATTGACCCGGGTACGCTGAATCCTTACGAGCATGGTGAGTGCTACGTAACAGAGGATGGTATGGAGACCGACCTCGACCTTGGTCACTATGAGCGCTTCACTGGTATTAAGACTACAAAAGCCAACTCTATGACTACGGGACGTATCTATAAGAGCGTTATTGACAAGGAGCGTCGTGGCGACTACTTGGGTAAGACTATTCAGGTTGTTCCTCATATTACGGACGAAATCAAACGTAATATTAAGCTTTTGGGGCAGAAGTATCACTATGACTTTGTGATTACTGAGATTGGTGGTACTATTGGTGATATTGAGTCAGCTCCATTCCTTGAGGCTATTCGCCAGTTGAAGTGGGAATTGGGTAAGCGTGCTATCAATCTTCACCTGACATATGTTCCTTATCTTAAGGCTGCAGGTGAGTTGAAGACAAAGCCAACTCAGCACAGTGTAAAGGAATTGCAGAGTGTAGGTATTCAGCCAGATGTGCTCGTGATGCGCACAGAAAAGCATCTTGACGATGATATTCGTAAGAAGGTTGCTGCTTTCTGTAATGTTGATTTCGACTGCGTTGTACAGAGTGAGGACCTCCCAAGTATCTACGATGTTCCTGTAAATATGTTAGAGCAGGGTTTGGATGCTGCTATTCTGCGTAAGTGCGGTGAGGAAGTTGGTCCTAAACCTGCGCTCGGTCCTTGGAAGGAGTTCCTTGATCGTCAGCGTAAAGCAACTAAGGAAGTACACATTGGACTTGTTGGTAAATATGACTTGCAGGATGCTTATAAGAGTATTCGTGAAGGATTGTTGCAGGCTGGAACCTATAACGACCGTAAAACGGTTATCACCTTTATCAATTCTGAGGAACTGACAGAGGAGAATGTAGCTGAGAAACTTAAGGGACAGGATGGTATTGTGGTTTGTCCGGGCTTTGGTCAGCGTGGTATTGAGGGTAAGATTGTTGCTGCTCACTATACACGTACACACGATATCCCAACCTTCGGTATCTGTCTTGGTATGCAGATGATGGTGATTGAGTTTGCTCGTAATGTCCTTGGGTATAAGGATGCTAACTCACGAGAGATTGATGAGAAGACTACACACAATGTGATTGATATTATGGAGGAGCAGAAGAATATCACCAATATGGGTGGTACGATGCGCCTTGGAGCCTATGAGTGCGTACTGCGTCAGGGTTCACATACCTTTTAATATCTATAAGCAAGAGCATATACAGGAGCGCCATCGTCATCGTTATGAGTTCAATAACGACTATGAAAAGGAGTTTGAGAAGCATGGTATGATGTGTGTTGGTCGCAATCCAGAGAGCGACTTGGTTGAAATCGTTGAGATACCAGGTTTGAAGTGGTATATTGGAACACAGTTCCACCCAGAGTATCAGTCAACTGTACTCGGTCCACATCCGCTCTTCCTCGACTTCGTAAAGACTTCAATTGAAAATCAGAAAAACAAATAAATGGATAAAAGAACAATCACAGGGTTTGTACTTATTGCCCTGATCCTCTTTGGTTTTGCTTGGTGGCAGCAGCCATCAGCTGAACAGGTAGCACAGCAGAGAGCTGAATTTGTAAAGGATTCTATCGCTTCTGCTAAGAAAGCACAGACTGCGAAACTTACTGCTGAGAAGCAGGCACAGCTGAAGGCTGCGCAGGCTACTGATACAACAGCTCTATTTCATGCTGCTTTGAATGGCAAGGCGCAGGATATTATATTGAAAAATAGTAAGGTTGAGCTGACTTTGAGTACCAAGGGTGGTGTTGTAAAGAAGGCTGTTATCAAAAACTATATCGGTCATAATATAGCTGTTAAGGATGGTTCACAGGACCAGAAGAATGTTACTTTGTTTAGTGGTGACGACCAGAGCCTTAACTTTATGTTGGCTGCAAAGAATAGTAATATTGAGACAAAAGACCTTATCTTCACTCCTTCAAATGTGACAGATTCTACTGTTACGCTGACTGCTGTGGCAGGAGAGGGTAAGACACTTACCTTGAACTATACACTTGGTAAGGACTATTTGCTCAATATGTCTTTGCAGGCAGAGGGTATGGGTGGACTCTTTGCGCCAAACTATAACCAGATAGATATTAACTGGCAGGAGCGTTGTAAGCAGCAGGAACGTGGTTTCACATTTGAGAACCGCTACGCAACACTTACCTATAAGAAGCATGATGGGGGTACTGATTACTTGAGTGAGACTTCTGAAAAGGAAGAGACAACAGAGGACCCAATGGATTGGGTAGCTTTCAAAAACCAGTTCTTCTCTGCTGTGATGATTGCAAAGGATAACTTTGCAACAGGTGCAAAGCTTAAGAGTACACCACTTGAGAAGTCTTCTCATTACCTCAAGCACTATGAGGCTAACATGAAGGCTGGCTTTGATCCAACAGGTAAGCGTCCTTCTGAGTTCGAGTTTTACTTTGGTCCTAACGACTTCCGTCTGCTTCAGTCTGTTGAAACAGAGAGTAAGTTTGCAAAGGAACTTGACATGGAACGCCTCGTATATCTTGGTTGGCCATTGTTCCGCATTATCAACCGTTGGTTTACTCTTTATGTATTCGATTGGTTGAGTAAGGTGTTCCCTATGGGAGTTGTATTGATTCTCATTACCTTATTATTAAAGCTTATTACCTTCCCAATGGTGAAGAAGAGCTATATGAGCTCTGCTAAGATGCGTGTGTTGAAGCCAAAGTTGGATGAAGCAACGAAGCAATTCAATAAGCCAGAAGACCAGATGCAGAAGCAACAGGCTATGATGCAGAAGTATTCTGAGTATGGCGTGAGTCCATTGTCAGGCTGTCTTCCTATGTTGATACAAATGCCAATCTGGATTGCGATGTTCAACTTCGTACCGAATGCTATTCAGCTTCGTGGTCAAAGCTTCCTTTGGATGCATGACCTCAGTACTTTCGATCCAATCTTCTCATGGGATCATGACGTTTGGCTCGTTGGTGACCATATCTCATTGACTTGTATCCTCTTCTGTGGTGCTAACTTGCTTTACACATGGTTTACCATGCAGCAGCAGAAGGATCAGATGGTTGGACAGCAGGCTGATCAGATGAAGATGATGCAGTGGATGATGTTTGGTATGCCATTGTTCTTCTTCTTCATGTTCAATGACTATTCATCAGGTCTGAACTTCTATTACTTTATATCTCTCTTCTTCTCAGCTGCTATCATGTGGGCATTGCGCAAGACAACCAATGAGGAGAAACTTCTGGCTATCCTTGAAGCACGTCGTGAAGAGCGAAAGAACAACCCTAAGAACAATATGGGTAGTGGACTCTTCGCTCGTATGCAGGCTTTACAGGAGTTACAGAAGCAGCAGCAAGAAGAACTTCGACGCAAGCAAGATGAGCTAAATAAGAAAAAGAAAGGTCTATAACTATGAACAAAAAAACTTAACCATGGCAATGACTGCGGCTCTGATGATGAGTGGTAGCGTTGCACAAGCACAGGATGTGAACATCGGACGTAACAACATTACGCTGACAAGTGACCTCATGACTCCTGAGACACTTTGGGCTATGGGACGTATCGGTGCTGCACAAGCCTCACCTGATGGCAAGAAGATTGTCTATCAGGTGGGTTATTACAGTGTCAAAAGAAAACAAAGGACACCAGGTACTACGCGTGATGGATGCCGATGGTAAGAACGATCGTCTGCTGACTACCTCTGCAAAGAGTGAGGGTGATGCAGCATGGCTCGACAACAACACCTTGGCATTCCTTACAGGTGGACAGCTGTGGACAATGAATGCAGACGGTACTAACCGTAAGCAGTTGACACACTCGGATATCGACATCGAAGGTTTCCGATTCTCTCCAGACCGTAAGCGTGTTGTTCTCATCAAGAGCATCCCTTACTATGGCACTATCAAGCAGAACCCAAGCGACTTGCCAAAGGCTACGGGTATGGTCATCACCGATATGAACTATCGTCACTGGGACCATTACGTTACAACAAATGCACATCCATTTGTTGCAGATGTTACTGCTGAGGGTATCGGTGCAGGTGTTGATGTACTCGAAGGCGAACCTTACGAGAGTCCGTTGGCTCCATTTGGTGGTATCGAGCAGATTGATTGGAGCAAGGATTCTAAGCTCATTGCTTATACCTGCCGTAAGAAGGAAGGTACACAATATGCCATCTCTACCGATGCCGACATATATATATATAATGTGGAGACTCGCCAAACAAAGAATCTCTGCAAGCCAGCCGACTATGTTGAGCCAAAGATTGATGCAACAAAGAGTATGCGCAATCAGGCTGTAAATCATCAGGCTGGCGATATGAATGTTGGTTACGATGTTAACCCTAAGTTCTCACCTGACGGCAAGTATATTGCATGGCAGAGTATGAAGAACGATGGTTATGAGAGTGACCGCAACCGCCTCTGTGTCTATGACTTGGCAACAGGCAAGAAGACATACGTCGCTGAAAGCTTTGATTCAAATGTAGACGACTACACATGGAGCCTTAATTCAAAGGACCTTTATTTCATTGGTGTATGGCATGCAACGGTCAACGTCTATCAGACGAATCTTAAGGGCGAAGTAAAGCAGTTGACAGAAGGCGATCATAACTATGTAAGCATCTCACTCCTTGGTGATAAGAAGTTGCTTGCTATCCGTCAGAGCATCTCTCAAGCTAATGAGATCTTCGCTATAACTCCTGCTAAGAAGGAGAAAGCAAGCGTTCAGACACAGCTCAGCTTTGAGAATAAGCACATCTATGACCAGTTAGCTTTGGGTGATGTAAAGTCTCGTTGGGTAAAGACAACTGATGGTAAGGAAATGATGGAATGGGTAATTACTCCTCCACACTTCGATCCAAATAAGAAATATCCTACATTGCTCTTCTGTGAAGGCGGACCACAAAGTCCTGTTTCTCAGTTCTGGAGCTATCGTTGGAACTTCCAGATTATGGCAGCCAATGGCTATGTCATCATTGCACCAAACCGTCGTGGCTTGCCAGGCTTTGGTAGTGCATGGAACGAGGAAGTTAGTACCGATTGGACTGGTCGGTGTATGAACGACTACCTTTCAGCGATTGACGATGCAGCTAACAATCTACCATTTGTAGACAAAGACCGCTTAGGCGCTGTTGGTGCTTCATTTGGTGGCTTCTCTGTTTATTATCTTGCTGGTATTCACAACAAGCGCTTCAAGTGTTTCATCTCTCATGATGGTGCTTTCAATCTTGAGAGTATGTACACAGATACCGAGGAGGCTTGGTTCAGCAACTGGGAGTATGACGATGCTTATTGGAACAAGGACAAGAGCGAAGCTGCAAAGCGTACTTACGCAAACAGTCCTCATTTGAATGTTGATAAGTGGGATACTCCAATCCTTTGTATCCACGGCGAAAAAGACTATCGTATTAATGCTAATCAGGGAATGGGTGCTTTCAATGCAGCTCGTCTGCGTGGCATTCCAGCTGAGTTACTTCTCTATCCTGATGAGAACCACTGGGTATTGAAACCACAAAACTGTGTTCTCTGGCAGCGTACATTCTTTAATTGGCTCGACCGCTGGCTGAAGAAGTAGCTTTTGCAAGTTAACGTGTTGACGAGTTTACAAGTAGACAAGTTGCTTGATAGTATCCACTCGTTCACTCGTCAACATGTTCACTCGTTCACTTTCAACTTATAATCTAACAAACAACTTGTTTACTTGTCAACTTGTCAAACTTGTCAACTTGTCCTCTCGTAAACTTGTTAACTAATAAATTCATCATGACTGATAAAATTCAAACATCATTGAGAGATTCAGCAGCGATGCGCTGGACGGCTCTCCTCCTTTTATCCCTGGCAATGTTCTGTGCCTACATCTTTGTTGATATCCTTTCTCCAATCAAGGAGTTGATGCAGGAGCAGAGAGGTTGGGACTCAACCGCATTCGGTACTATGCAGGGTTCAGAGACATTCCTTAATGTCTTCGTGTTCTTCCTCATCTTCGCAGGTATCATCCTCGATAAGATGGGCGTTCGTTTCACTGCTATCTTGTCTGGTGCAGTGATGTTAGCTGGTGCTTTAATCAAGTACTATGCCATCAGCGACAGCTTTGCTGGTAGTGCACTTGACGTATGGTTTACCAATAACCTCAACCACATTCCTGTTTTCGAGCAGTTGGGCGTATCTCCTTTCTATCAGGGAATGCCAGCATCTGCAAAGGTTGCAGCTTGTGGTTTCATGATATTTCGGTTGTGGCGTTGAGATGGCAGGTATCACTGTTTCTCGTGGTATTGTAAAAGTGGTTTCAAGGGTCGTGAGATGGCATTTGGCAATGGGTTCAGAGATGGCTTTGGCTCGTCTTGGCGTTGCTACCTGTATGATTTTCTCGCCATTCTTTTGCAAAAACTCGGTGGCGATATTGATGTATCTCGTTCTGTAGCTTTTGGTGTAGTACTTATCTGTATTGCATTGATGATGTTCATCGTTTACTTCTTCATGGATAAGAAGCTCGACTCACAGACTGGTGAGGCAGAGGAAAAAGAAGATCCATTTAAGATTAGCGACCTCGGTAAGATTCTTTCAAGTATGGGCTTCTGGCTCGTAGCATTGCTCTGTGTGCTTTATTACTCAGCTATCTTCCCATTCCAGAAGTACGCTGTAAATATGCTTCAGTGTAACCTTACCTTCCACGAACTTCCTTCAGGTTCATACTGGGCTTCATCAAGTGTGACTATCATACAGTATGTTATCATGCTCGTTGTTGCTGCTACTGCATTCATGTTCAACTTCATGAAGAATAAGGCTTTGAAGAATCTTATGCTCTTCTTTTCTATATTCTTCCTTGTTGCTTACTGCTACATGGGTTATATGCGTCAGTCTGCAGAGTCTATCTTTGCTGTATTCCCACTGCTCGCAGTAGGTATTACACCAATCCTTGGTAGCTATGTTGACCATAAGGGTAAGGCTGCTTCTATGCTCGTTTTGGGTTCATTACTTCTGATTGTTTGTCACCTCACTTTTGCCTTTGTTCTCCCACAGTTCAAGTCAAGTCAGGTAGGTGGTGTTATCGTAGCTTATGTAACCATCCTCGTTCTCGGTGCTTCTTTCTCACTCGTGCCTGCTTCATTGTGGCCAAGTGTTCCAAAGCTTGTAGATGCAAAGATTATCGGTTCTGCTTACGCCCTTATCTTCTGGATTCAGAATATCGGTTTGTGGTTGTTCCCACTCCTTATTGGTAAGGTTCTCGACAAGACAAACGTAGGTGTTACTGACCCAACACAGCTCAACTATACAGCTCCGTTGGTCATGCTTGCTGGTTTGGGTGTGATAGCTCTTATCATTGGTCTTACTTTGAAGGTAGTAGATAAGAAGCGCAACCTCGGTTTGGAAGAGCCAAATATCAAGGAATAATAGTTGCATGACAACGGGTGAAGGCCTATGTACTCATGTCGTAATGAGTCACCTGTAAGTTGTTGTACAGCTTAAAAATAAATTATATTGGAAAGTCCTTGCAAGCACATTTCTGCTTGTGAGGACTTTTTTATTATAAAAATGATAAAGTTTCTGTGAGTTCGGTACCTCCTTATTAAGTTCTTCTTAAAGTCTTTAAATTTATTGGTTCTGTCAAGAAAAATCAAATAGCCAATTTTAATTGATGCTTAACAGTGTTTGAATTAACGCTCAATTGGCTTTTAAAAGATGCTCTTTTGAGGTCTAACTAACGCCCTTTTGAACCCTTATTAAGCACCTTTTAAAATGCTAATTTGTAACTGTCTTGTTAATAGGGAGTTATAGGCGTATGGCTTTTTGGTAGTTTTGAGCATTAAAAAGAGGCTTGTTGTTGAGTCTTATGTCAATACTTTTCGCTGCTGATGATGTATGAAAAGTGACATGATAAGAGCTGATAAAATCGATAGATAAATTGGTTGAATAGGGTAGGAGAGTATGAAAATGAAGAAACCCGCACAAATGTTGTACGGGTTTCTTTGTATTAGTCATCCTTTATAAAAGGATATTAGTTTATTCTACGCTATTAATTATAGGTAGAAATGTTTTTACTCCTCGTCCTCTTCATCATCATCCAGAACGACGTCAGCAACCTTCATGCCCTCAATAGGTAAGGTGCGGTCGATAACAGCATTGTAAGAGATTGAACTCTCGCTGCGTGATAGACCAAGTGGCATCAGCTTGTCGTGAATGACAGACATAAGGTGATGGTTGTTGTATGCGTAAATCTTCAAGAAGAGGTCATACTCACCTGTGGTGTAGTGACACTCCACAATCTCTGGAATCTGACGCAGAGCTTCAACAACATCATCAAATTTCTCAGGATTCTTAAGGTTCAAACCAATGAATGCACAGGTCTCATAACCAATACGTTCTGGGTCTATAATAAACTGTGAACCCTTTAATACTCCAAGATTTGTTAACTTCTGAATACGTTGATGAATGGCTGCACCGCTGACGTTACATGCACGTGCAACCTCAAGGAATGGAATTCTTGCATCCTCAGAGATGAGGTGCAGAATCTTCTTATCAAGACGATCTAAACTTCTATGTGCCATTATTTACAATTTGATTTTGCTTACAAAGGTATTAAAAAAACTCTTAATAAGCAAGTTAAAAAGTCGTTTTTTACAACAAATTACAACTTTATAACCTACTTCAGTTTGTTATTCCTACTCATTGTGGCTGTAAAGTTGACATTCAACACGTTAGCCTCTCTCAACACTTGTTTGAGATCCATAATCGTACCCATATCTGCATGGCGGTCTGTTTGATGCTTACGCTTAGCTCTTTGCGTTGTTCTGGCGGTAAAGCAGCAGAGAGTTGAATCAGATATTTCCTTATTTCAGGAATCGTTGTGATATGATCATTTAATTGTACAACCATCTTCTCTCCTTCTACTTGTCCAAGGCTATTGATGGGACGACCAATATAGATGTGCTGTATAGTTGAATTATTATACATGCGTGAAAGCTCTGTTGCCATTGGTACTTGGTACTTTACGTGTACGTTTGCTTTCCTCATGTGTACAACTAACATGAAGAAGAAAAGAATAGAAAAGATAAGATCGGGCATAGAAGCTGTGTTCAATGCAGGGATCTCATGATTTCTTCCGCGATAGAGTTTCATTCTGTACCCCCTTTCTCTGTGTTGTCTGCCTTGCTAACAGTATACACCTCTGATATTCGCATAGGTAATTCGTCGGCTATTTGCTTCTGCTGTTCGTAGCTACATAGCTCAAACTCTTTTCCAAAAAGATTGAGTGCGCGTTGGTTGCGAAGGGTGTTATACGCTGCAACTAATTGGTTTTGCACGTGGATATAAGTATCGTATGAAGCGTTACGGCTACTCTGTAACTGGATAAGATGCCCCTTTCCGTTAGTTTGAATAAGCTGTGTTGCGCGCTGTAAGAGTTCCTTCATCGTCACAGCCTTTCCATCAAGTATCACTTGATTCTTCGCATCGATAACAATACGCATTACTTTTCTGCTATCAACGGCAGCAGGTGGTGTCTTTGTTTTGTCGATAGCAGGCAACTGACGTGACAGTCCTTTGTCGAGGTCCATAGAAGAGGCAACAAGGAAGAATATCAACAGCATGAACGAAATATCTGCCGTTGACGTCGTATTTAGTATAGGAACTTTCCTTCGTTCTCTCTTACGAAACATCATTTTCCGCGTCCCTTTCTGTAATAACGAGTCGCTCCAAAGGCTACTACTCCTGCTGCAAGAACAAGTAAAAGTAGTGAACTGTTCACAAACATATCTGTTATACGAAGCCAGAAGCTATCTGTGAAGTTCTCTCCATTGACCATCATTGTCTGCGTAGAACCGAAAACAAAGGTCAAGAGTAAGATGAGTACTGTTATTCCATATGTAGTATAGGTAATCCTTCTTGCAGGAATACCATTCGTCATTCCTTCACTTCGGTTGGCTCTTCGTATGCCTCGAACTACGGCAACGATAGAGGCTGTAGTTGTGATAGCAAGCAATCCCCACATAAACCCAAGCAAAACGTCGGTAAGCATAGGTGCATTGAATGCTGTGTTGCCTGTAAAAGGGGTGTCATAGCCAATGAGATAGAATGCCAAAAAGACAATAGCCGATAGGGCTACTATCACGTAGAGGACACGCTGTGATATGCGTTCCTCGTCCATCTTTGCTATACCTTTTTATTTTCATCATACCACTTTTTTTAATTCAAAATTCATAATTCAAAATTCATAATTATGATTACTTTTTTAATTCATAATCATAATTCAAAAATTCATTATGATTACTTTTAATTCATAGTTCATAATTCACAAATTCATAATTATGATTACCGATGTCTTCTATGTTTGTTACAGAAGGACACTTGGTAAGAATAGTTTGAATATGAATATCATAATTCTTGCTTACTAATAAGCTCCCATTCGAGTATTTATTAATGTATTGTGACTATAAGTAATCATAATTATGAATTTTGAATTATGAATTCTGAATTGATCTTTCAGCTTTATATTTCATGATTGCATCCAACAATGAGATGGCTGATTCTTCCATCTGTGCTGTGATATGGTCAATCTTTGAGAGGATATAGTTGTAGAATATCTGCAGTACGAGGGCAACGATGATACCGAAGATGGTTGTAATCAAAGCCACCTTCATACCTGATGCCACAATCGTTGGACTGATATCGCCAGCCTCTTGAATCTGATCGAATGCCATAACCATACCGATAACGGTTCCAAGGAAACCGAGTGATGGAGCCATTGCAATGAAGAGTGTAATCCATGAACAGCCCTTCTCAAGGTTAGCACTTTGAACACTACCGTATGAGGTAACGCTACGTTCGATATTTTCTATAGAATCGTCTATACGCAACAGACCTTGATAACAGATGGAAGCTACTGGTCCACGTGTGTCGCGGCTCAGTGCTTTTGCCTGTTCAATCTCGCCTGCAACAATCATATCCTCCAACTTACCAACAAATCGTTTGGCGTCTATTTCTGAAAGACTTAGATAGATAATGCGTTCAATACAGAATGCTAAGCCTAACACCAAAGCTAACGCTACCAACGACATGAAGCCAGCATTACCCTCGATGAACTTACGCTTTAAGGATTGGTGGATGCCCGTATCTTGTGCGGTTGGTGTTTTAACGGTTGCTGTATCGGCTACACCTGTCTCGTTCAGTGCATCATCTGAAAGTGTGTCAGCAGTAGCTGCGGTCGCTGCTTTGGCTGGTGCCTGTGCTGAAACGATGGTTGAGCAAGAGAAGGAGAGTATTGTTATGATTGAAAACAACGCTATTAATTTCTTCATATTCTTAAAACCTGTAGTGGTCTCCTTTTTTTATAACGGCATTGCTGCCTTGGTTGTGAAAAGGCTCTTTCGCCTATGTATATGACGGCTGAATTACCTCTATAATTATCTGCGCAAAGGTATATAAAATTGTAATAACAGCCAAATCTTGTGCTTGAAAAAGATTAAACCTAAATCGGTTTATTAGATTACAACGCTCATATTTTTTTACGATAACTATCCCCAATTAGATGCTCTCACAAAGGGGAATAAATACAAGGTAAAATGTGAATAGATTTGGTGTCTAACCGTTTTCTACAAACAACTTATTCCTTGATTATGCAATATATGTAAACTATTTTCAGACGACTTAAGTCCAATACATGCCCTTTAGGCTTCTTAAAAGACGCCCTTTTTGGGCTTGCAAAAGGTGCCCTTTAAAGCCCCTTACTAACGCCCTTTTGAAGTCCAATTAAGCATCTTTTTGATATGCTACTTTCTAACTAATTGATTTCCTTTTTGGTTACAAGTCTTCCTTTTATATGTGTTTTTTTGTCCTTATTTATAGATGTTTTTATTTGAAATTATGTAATGATTTTTCAAATCTCTATCCGTATCTTTGAGGTATTAATAAGAAAAAGGTATCTTTGCGTCGGAAAGTTATAATAAAATATGTAGTTTGATAGTTTTTATCCTATCATTTTGTTTAATAAGTTACTTCAGTCCTTCCGTTAAAACTATGTAAGAATCATCTATAGATTTAACGGAAGAAACATATTTATTTCTTAAAACTCTGTATAATAGCGTTCTTCTCTTCTGCTTTTTGAGCTTCTTTGTTTGCTTCCAAAGCATTCTTCTTGCGGTGATACTGCATCACTTTCTTACCAAAAAGAGCAGCCATAGAGTCTTCAGAGAGGTAGCGCATAGAACCAGAGTCAAAGCCGACAGAGTCTTGTGGGATGCGGTGTCCCTGTTCGTCAAGTGTGTCTTTATAGATATAAAGTCTACCGTTGAAGATGTGCCAGCTCGTATAAACAGTCACCTTAGGATATTCCACAGGACTTTCATCTTCCAAAGAGTTAGCTTTCATGACATAACCCACTGGCGAAGCTTGGTTATAACTCTTCAGTGTAAAGCCATACTCACGCGGCGTAAACAAGGCAGCCTTCATAGAATCGCTCATGCCAGCCAATATTTCCTCCTCTGTCTTCGTAGGGTTAGGCTTCAACTTTGGCAAGACTTGGAAAGTCCATGTACCCTTCATTTGTTCAAGATTAATAACCATTTCTGCCTCAAAGGGGTCAATAGGATTAGGAACAATAGCTAATTCGTCGCCTATCTCGGGTGTACCATAAACCATGCCATTGCGTTTTGCTGTTACAATGTCAAACTTTACAGGGTCACCTCCCTCATTTGGTAGGAGAACAATTATAGAATCAGAGCAACCGTCGCACGCCAATCCGTAGCGTGTACTATCACCTTTCATTTGAACCTCAACATCGATAGCACTGTGATCTCCAGTCGATACTTGGTTGTAACAAGCTGTAAGGAAAAGCAGTGCAAAGCCGAAGAGAGGGAAAAACATTTTCTTCATGTACTAACTTTTAGACTGCAAAGATAGTCAATTATTGCAAAAAATATTAGCGGTCAGTCGTTTTTTGGAAATTTTTATCTAATTTTGCAGGTCAGATTGCATGCTGCAATCCCTTCATTAAGTAACATATTGAAAATATATATGGGAAAGAAAATTGAGTTCAGTCTCATTTATCGAGACATGTGGCAGAGCTCTGGTAAGTTCCAGCCACGTAAGGATGAGTTAGTTCGTATCGCACCAGTCTTCGTTGAGATGGGCTGTTTTGCACGTGTAGAAACCAATGGTGGTGCATTTGAACAGGTTAATCTTTTAGCTGGTGAAAACCCAAACGAGTCTGTACGTGCCTACACCAAGATTCTGCATGAAGCTGGTATCAAGACGCACATGCTTGACCGCGGTCTGAACGCTTTGCGTATGTATCCTGTTCCTGATGATGTTCGTGCATTGATGTATCGTGTAAAGCATGCTCAGGGTGTGGATATCACTCGTCTTTTCGACGGTCTGAATGACATTCGTAATATTGCGCCTGCATTGAAGTGGGCTAAGGAAGCTGGTATGACTCCACAGGGAACACTCTGTATCACTACCTCTCCTGTTCATACAATTGAGTACTACTGTAAGTTGGCTGATGAGGAAATTGCAGCTGGTGCAGAGGAACTTTGTTTGAAGGATATGGCTGGTATCGGTCAGCCTGCATTCCTTGGTGAGTTGACTCGTCGCATTAAGGAGAAGCATCCAGACATTATTCTTGAATATCACGGTCACTCTGGTCCAGGTTTGTCAATGGCTTCTATGCTTGAGGTAGCCAAGAATGGTATTGATATTCTTGATGTTGCTATTGAGCCATTGTCATGGGGTAAGGTTCACCCAGACGTTATCTCTGTACAGAGCATGTTGAAGAACGCTGGCTTTGATGTACCAGAAATCAACATGGATGCCTATATGAAGGCACGTGCTATGACTCAGGAGTTTATTGATGAGTGGCTCGGCTACTTCATCAACCCACAGAACAAGATTATGAGTTCATTGCTCCTTGAGTGTGGTTTGCCAGGTGGTATGATGGGTTCTATGATGGCTGACCTTGGTGGTATTCGTTCAACTATCAATAACCTCCGCAAGAAGAAGGGCGAACCAGAGCTTTCTGTAGATGATATGCTCGTTAAGTTGTTCGATGAGGTGGCATATGTATGGCCACGCGTAGGTTATCCTCCATTGGTAACTCCATTCTCACAATATACAAAGAACATTGCTCTTATGAACCTCCTCACCCTTGAGCAGGGTAAGGGTCGTTTCGTAATGATGGACGATTCTATGTGGGGTATGATTCTTGGTAAGAGTGGTCGTGTTCCTGGTGAGATATGTCAGGAGTTGAAAGACCTTGCTAAGCAGAAGGGTCTTGAGTTCACTGATGCCGATCCTCACACCTTACTTACAAACGCTCTTGACGACTTCCGTAAGGAAATGGATGAGAACGGATGGGATTACGGACAGGATGATGAGGAACTCTTCGAGTTGGCTATGCACCCAGAGCAGTACCGTAACTACAAGAGCGGACAGGCTAAGAAGAACTTCCTTGCTGACCTTCAGGCTGCAAAGGATGCTAAACTCGGTGCAAAGGTAAGCCCAGAGGAGGCAGCAGCATTCAAGCATGCTAAGGCTGATGCTATTGTTTCTCCTGTTAAGGGTCAGCTCTTCTGGGAATTCCAGGGTGATGGTGAGGCTGCTCCAGCTATCGAACCATTCATCGGTAAGGAGTATAAAGAAGGTGATGTGTTCTGCTACATTCAGGCTCCTTGGGGTGAGTTTGTAACTGTTCCTGCTGCCCTTGGTGGTAAGTTAGTGGAAATCAACGCTAAGCAGGGTGCTAAGGTAGACAAGGGCGACGTTATCGCTTACATCGAGAGAGCACACGAAGAATAAAGAATCATTATTATAAATGATAGGGCCACGGCTCCTCATTCATGGCGGTGTAAGCCGACTGGGAGAGGAGGTGTGGCTTTTTTCGTGATATGGATTACCAAGTAATTATCAATAAATACTATCCCGAGGATAACGAACTACGTCATATCCTTCTTGTTCATAGTCGTGCTGTAGCGGATAAAGCACTTGCTATTGCTGATCGTCATCCAGAGTTATCGCTTGACCGTCAGTTTATAGAGGAAGCTGCTATGCTGCATGATATAGGTATTGTTCGTTGCAATGCCCCAGGTATACAATGCTTTGGCACTGAGCCTTATATTTGTCATGGTCGTATTGGTGCAGAGATGTTGCGTGCAGAAGGCTTCCCTCGACATGCTCGCGTTTGTGAACGTCATACTGGAGCGGGTATCACTCGTAGCCAAATCATTGCACAAAAGCTGCCACTTCCTCAGCAAGACTTCCTCCCTGAAACCATGGAAGAGAAGGTAATTTGTTATGCTGATAAGTTCTTTTCCAAGTCTCATCTTGATGAAGAAAAGACGATTGAGCAGGCAATAGCAAGTCTTTCCAAGTTTGGCGAAGAAGGTGTTGCACGCTTTTCGTGAGTGGGTTAAGATGTTCTAAAACGGCATTGAGCGTATTGACAACCTTATTATAGGAAAGCAATATATTAGCTGTTTTATCTCAGTCGTAGGTCATTCGGATGATTTATTAGGCGTGTAATAGTTTTAATCATTATTTCTTTGTACTTTTGTAGTATGATAAGAAAGAACCCATATACAGAAGAAAAATATAAGCATTATAAGGTGACGGCCACCGCTCCGTTGCTTGAATGGTTGCTGGCTAACCTGAATGAGAGTAAGAGTAAGGTTAAGGCAACGCTACAGAATCGTGGTATCAAGGTGAATGGTAAGTGCGTTACACAGTTTGACCATCCACTGAAGGCTGGCGACAAGATATCTGTTAGCAAGAGCAAGAAGAACGATCTCTTCCGTAGTCGCTATGTGAAGATCGTCTATGAAGACAGATTTTTGGTAGTGATTGAAAAGAATATTGGTATTCTTTCAATGGCTGCTGGCCATTCTTCATTGAATGTGAAGACTGTTCTTGACGATTATTTCCGTAAGACAAAGCAGAAGTGTACGGCACATGTTGTCCATCGACTTGACCGTGATACATCAGGACTGATGATTTATGCTAAGGACATACAGACGGAGCAGTTACTTGAACATGACTGGCATAATATCGTTTATGACCGTCGTTATGTGGCTGTAGTCAGTGGTGAGATGGAGCATGATGAAGGTACGATTGCCAATTGGCTAAAGGATAATAAGTCATACGTAACCTATAGTTCGCCAGTGGATAATGGTGGAAAATATGCCGTTACACATTTCCATGTACTTGATCGTACGGTAGCGCACAGCCTTGTTGAGTATCAGTTAGAGACAGGTCGTAAGAACCAGATTCGTGTACATTCAGCCGATATGGGACATCCTGTTTGCGGTGACATAAAGTATGGTAATGGTGATGACCCACTTCATCGTCTTTGTCTACATGCATACGTACTCTGTTTTCATCATCCTGTTACACATCAGCGTATGGAGTTTGAGACACCAATACCTGCTGTATTCAGACATTTATTCAAATAAAAGCATACTCTAATGGAGAACTTACAATATTTTATAGCCCTTCTTGCCGTATTAGTTATCGGGCTTATTCTGATTAAGAAGATAACAGGTTGTATCTTTCGCATCATCATTACGCTTGCTGTTCTTGCTTTTGCCTATTGGGCTTTGGCTGGTTCGCACGTCCTTTAGAAATCCTTTTATTGAATTATTTACGTGAGAATAGATATTGCTTTCTCACGTAAATAATTCTTTTTTATAGTGTTATCTGATTAAATCTTTCTCATCTTGGAAAGCTATTAGCGGCTTACTCTCTTCGTTAAAACGAACTTAATGCCCCTTTCTCTTTACCTTCAATCGATGTGTTGATGCCTAACACATGTCGTACGGATGGTAAGCACCAATGGTGCTGACCGCTAATAACATTTTCAATTTGTTATTGAAGTAGAGTTGACTTGTCGTTAGAAACGAGTTATATAGTCTCTCATTTTATAGCTTTTCCAAAATTTAAGAAACTGAATTTAGACGTTTCGTGGCAAAAAGATAGCTCTCTCAGATACTTATTCTGAGAGGGTTATCTCTTTGTCGTGAATGTTGTAGTGGAAAGAGATGGTATAAGAAAGTCCGTCTAAGACATTTCTTATATCCTTGTTTCTCTTGATAACACCTGTGTAAGTTTTTGTGTGGTCTAACTTAGCGTCAACAATAATCTTGTAATCGTAGAGCTGCTCAAGGATTTTAGCAATCTCATTGATTCGCATATTGTTAAATGGGATTATGTCGTCACGCCATACAGCGTCGGCAAGTGCATAACTATTTTCTGTCTTAATGGTCTTGGAATCCTTGCTGACAGTAGCCTTTTGGTTGGGATGAAGGACAACCTTTCCTTCTCCATTCAGTCCTGTTACTTCCAATCTACCTTCTATCAAGCTGATAACTTCTTTTCCATCAGCAGCTTGATCTTTAAAGTTGAAGGTTGTTCCCAATACCTTTGCTGATGCTCCATCACTGTTTACAATGAATGGTTTTTCAGCATTTTTTGTTACGTGGAACAATGCTTCGCCCTTTAAGTTTACCTTACGCTCGTCGCCCTCAAAGTTATCTGCATAACTAATTGTAGCTCCCTTGTTGAGCCAAACGGTAGAATTATCAGGTAAAACGACTTTCTTTACCTCGTTCATTGCTGTAACAGTGATAGTTTCTGCAGACTGGTGAAGATATGCAAAGAGTCCTCCTCCAATCAGTAATACGGCAACAATAATTGCTGCAGCATAGCGTAGAAAATAAAGTTTATTCTTATTTCTGTTCTGTTCTTCGTATTCAGTGATTTGATCAAATAGTTTAGTCTCTGCTTCTTCAATTTTCTTAGATGTAGCCACGAGTTGTTCTTTCCTAAATGGAAAGCCAACTCCATCTCGAAGAATTCCTTTTGGTTTTCCTCCGAGACTGCCAGCCATTCAGCCAGCTGCTCCATCTCCTTGGCTGTTGCTTTGCCAATAAGATAGTCTTTAATGGTCTTGTTATTTATTTCACTCATTCTGTTTTGTTTCAACTGAGGCGTGTTGTATTTTAATATTTTAGTCAGCAGTTTTCCTGCTACTCACTTCTTATAACAACCTAATTCGTCTTTTTACGTAATAGGAATTAATAAAAAAATGTTATAAAGATTGATATATCATCAGATTATATAATGTGTTTACATTGCTAACTAAGGGTTGATGGCGTATTCTTCTCAATAAATATTGTTGTTATATTCCTTTACTTCTTACGCTATCGATGCCTCTGTGGGCTACGTGTCTTTAAATAAAAGCGCTATTAGCTTCGTATCTCCGTGGGAGATTTATCTCAAAAAAAGTAAGGAAATATATTGACAAAAATATTCGAAGAAAAAGGTGGAAAAAAATGGCATAAAAAGTGAATTATTTTAGTGCACTTGTAAGTTGTTTACTATCAGATAGTTGTGAATAAGAATTTTAAAAGGTGGTTAATTGGACTTCAAAAGGGCGTTAGTAAGACCTCAAAAGGGCACCTCTTGTAAGCCTAAAGGGCGTTAATTGCAAGCCATTTTGTGGTCTTTACAAAAGCAATATGTGAAAAATTAGGACAAAAGGGGTGTTTTTGAGGTTTAGAGTATAAGGTTTACTTTTTGTGTTTAAACTTTTAAGAGATGCCACTTGTAACCACTATAAATTTCTTGCCACATACTTTTTCTTTGAAAAGTCCTTAAGTATGTCGCTTTAACCTTGTTCTTAAAGTCTTCAAAGCCTTGTATAAATGTACCTCAACAGTGCGAATCGAGATTCCTAACTGCTCTGCAATCTCCTTGTTTTTCTTATCGTGCTGATAACTCAGTATGAAAACTTCACGACATTTAGCAGGAAGTTCGCTGATGGCATCGTTGATTTGCTTTCTTGTCTCCAGTCCTTCTATGTAGCCCATTACGTCGTTAGCCTCTGGGTCATAATAGTCTAACTTGAACTGAGTTACTTTCTTCACGCTGTCAGCATGGTTGTTGACAACGGTGCGGTGCTTAATGACATTGAGTGCACGAGTATAGACAATACGATAAAGGAAAGCCTTGATATGACTCTCGTCTTCAATGTCTTCTTTTCGTTTCCATAACTCCATGAAAGCTTCCTGTACGATATCCTCTGCCTCATCGTCTTGTACAAGACGAGTAGCATAGAAGGAGAGGGAGGGATATAATGCCCTAAATATCTGTCGGAACCTTTGTTCTGGTAATGTCATTGTTTATTCTTTAATCCTGCTTACTATGGTTCTATCCTATCTACAACTTTATTTTTTGCAATGTTGTTAGCAGGAGAATTTCAATATTTATGAACAAAGATACACTTTTTATACTTGTAAAGAGGAATGAAGGGGTTAATTTATGTGAAATGGGTATGAGGCATCTTTATTAAATAAAGATAATTGACTATCTTTGTGTATGTAAACTCAATGTTTTGTTAGTGTATTGTAAGAATAATACTATTTAAACTGATTCCATGGTGATAGATGGTCGTCTGAAAGTATTACTTTCCCTCAGAACGTTTATGTGTGCCTTTCTTTTGATGATAGGTGTACATAGTGTTTCTGCACAGGTATCACTAACAACAAACCAAACTGATTTAAAGACTGTTATACAACGAATTAAGTCGAAAACTAAGTATCGTTTTTTCTATGATGATGCGCTTGGAAAACAGAAGGTTAATGCTGTTTCTATAAGTAATTTACCGATTGATTTTGTCTTGAATAGACTCTTTGAAAATACGGGGATAACTTATAAAATCATCGATAATATTATCTATCTGAAGAAGGAGAAACCAGCTATAAAAAATAGATATACGAATAGTACGGAAGCTGCTTACCAACAACGTAAGAGAGAGGAGCCTGTTGCGCCAACGCTCTATATCTTTAATGGGCAGGTGCAAGATGTAGAGGGTAATCCGCTTATTGGTGCAACCATCATGGTAAAGGGTAGTTCTAAGGTACGTGCGATGTCTGATTTAGAGGGTAAGTTTGTCCTAAAATCAGAAACACCTAACCCTATTTTGGTTATTTCTTGTATCGGTTTTGATGCGATAGAAACGCGTATAGAGAATAGAAACAATCAGTTGTTTGTGTTGAAGGAGAGTCCCTATGAGTTAGATGCAGTCTTTGTAACAGCTTTGGGTATCAGCCGTTCGGGTACGGCTTTGAACTATAATGTCAAGCAGATGGATGGTGACGAGTTGAACAAGGTGAAGACAACTAACATCGCCAATGCTTTGGCGGGTAGAATGGCTGGTATCTCTGTCAATGAGTCAGCAGCAGGAATGGGCGGCGCAGCGCGTGTGGTAATGCGTGGTCCGAAGTCTTTAGCGCAGAGCAATCAACCGCTTTATGTGGTCGATGGTATTCCTATTAACAATCGTAGTAATGATGATGTGAAGGGGGGTATCTATTCGATACAGCCTGGTGCAGAGGGTATTTCGGATATTAATCCTGATGATATTGAGAGTGTGTCGGTGCTTAGTGGTGCTGCTGCAGCAGCCCTCTATGGATCAGCTGCTGCACAGGGGGCTGTGATGATCAAGACAAATCGGGTCGAGTAGGGAAGACATTGGTCGAGTTTTCTACAAGTACACAGTTCCTTTCTCCCTTCGTCTTACCTGATTTCCAGAATGAATACGGTAATCGTGCCAATGAGATGAAGTCATGGGGAACGAAGAATACGTCGGGTACTGGTGGTTACACGCCAAAGGATTTCTTCCGTACAGGAGTCAACTTTACGAATAATGCAAGTCTGACGGCAGGTACTGAGCGTAATCAAGTATACCTATCTTTAGGTTCATCGACGGTGTCTGGTATTATTCCTAACAACGATTTCCAACGTTATAACCTCACATTTAAAAACGTATTTACCGCATTGGAGGATAAGTTAAGGCTAACTTTCTCCTTTAAGTTCGTCAGAGAAAATGACAAGAATATGTTGGCACAGGGGCAATACTTCAATCCGCTGACCTCTGTTTATCTTTTTCCGCGTGGTGAGAACTTTAATGCTATAAAGGAGTTTGAAACCTATGATGCAGTGCGCAATATCAATTTGCAGAACTGGAACTATGGAGATGACTTGAAGATGCAAAACCCTTATTGGGTTACGAACCGTATGTTGAAGACAACAAAGCGTAACAGATACCTCACTGACCTTGGTGTGAAGTATCATCTTACGAATTGGTTTGCCCTTGAAGGAAGACTTCGTTGGGATGAAGCTGTTAATAGATTGGAAGACAAACGATACGCTTCAACGCTTGATATCTTCGCTCATTCGCCTTACGGATATTATAGTTATTGCAAGATAAATGACCGTTCTTTCTATGCAGATGTTATGGCTGACGTTACTAAACGGTGGGGTACTCTCTCGCTGGTAGCAAACGTTGGTAGTGCTTTCTCACATACATCCTATGACGTGTCAGGCTTTCAAGGAGGTTTAAAGGCGCCTTCAAATATTTTTACTCCTAATGGAATAGATTATAATAGAGTGTCGGGAGATAACCGTCCAATCTTTGATATCACGCGTCATGCAATTCATTCCGTACTTGGGAGTGTGGAGTTAGGCTGGCAAGAACGTGTTTATCTGACAGTGACAGGGCGTAACGACTGGGACTCTTCACTTAGTAATACAGCCCAACAGTCCTTCTTCTATCCTTCTGTGGGTATGTCGGCTATTCTTTCAAAGATGTTTCAAATTGCCAAAGTTCGTTGACTTTCTTTGAAGTTCCGTACCTCATGGGCATCAGTGGGTTCTGCCATTTCTCCTAATATTTCCTCTGCTTGGCGGTATGAGTATGTTCCTTCTACTGGTACTTATCATACGGTTACTTATAAGTTTCCAGATAACTTCTATCCAGAGCGTACGAACTCTTGGGAAGCAGGAATGACGGCACATCTGTTTAAAGAAGCTATGTCTGTAAAGTTCACGTTGTACCAATCAGATACGAAGAATCAAACCTTCCTTCGTTCTATTACACTTGGTGGTGCATTTAATCGTGAGTATATACAAGCAGGAGACGTACAGAATCGAGGTTTGGAATTGAGCATTGGCTATAACAAGAAGTGGAGTAATCTTCGTTGGTCAACCAATATGACTTATAGTACAAACCGTAACCGGGTTGTTAGATTACTTGATAATCCTAATGAAACTTTGCGCCAAGGTGGTTTGAATGGGTGTGAGGTGATATTGACACAAGGCGGTACGATGGGGGATCTCTATACATTCACAGATTTTAAGCGTGATGCACAAGGGAATGTTTTGCTCAATTCCGATGGGCAGGTGATGCAGATGGAGTTAGCTTCACCTAAGTTAGTTGGTTCTGTTTTACCTAAGGCGCAACTTGGTTTGAGCAGTAATTTCTCATGGAAGGGAATAGAACTTGGAATGTTGATAACAGCTCGTTTGGGTGGTGTCTGCGTGTCACAGACCCAAGCTTTCATGGATTCGTATGGCGTTTCTAAGAAGACTGCAGAACTGAGAAATAACGGTGGTGTTGCTGTTGGCAATCAGTTGGTTTCTACGGAGAAGTATTATACAGTTGTCGGAGGAGAAACTCCGATTTGGGATGAGTATGTCTACAGTGCTACTAACGCCCGAATTAAGGAACTTTATTTAGGTTATACCTTTGATAAACTGATTCGTGGCGCAAAGGTGTCAGTCGCTTTGACAGCAAGAAACCTCTTGATGTTATATTGTAAGGCACCTTTTGACCCCGAGGCAACTTCCTCAACAGATATTTATTATCAGGGATTTGATTATTTCATGCAGCCCAGTCAACGCTCATTGGGCTTTAGTATCAACGTAAAACTCTAAGATCATGAAGTTGAGTAGAAAGAAACTGTTATTCTTCTTCTGTCTGCTGACAGTCTTTTCTTCCTGTACGGGTGAATTCGTTGATATTAACCGACCAGGCAGTAAGCTATCACCAGAGGAGTTGAAGCGTGATAACTACGCTGTCGGTTCATTCTTGATTCAGATGCAGGGTGTTGCTTTCCCTGAGCAGGAGAATGCCTATCAAACAATGATAGACTTTGTCGGTAATTATCTGGGACGTTATACAACCTATACCAAGGAATTACCTAAGAACCATACACTCTTTAATGCAAGTAATGCTTGGTGTGCTTGGCCTGCTTCTTATGCTCCTCCTATGGTGTCTGCATTTGATGAGGTTGTCAAACTGAATGGTAAGAAGAATATTTCTTATGCGTGGGCATTGATTCTGCGTGCACAGGCTTTCCTGCGTTTTACGGATATCTACGGACCTTTTCCACTCAGTATGAACGCAGATAATACGGAGGTTTATACGTCTCAACGAGATATCTATTTACAGCTGATAAAGGACCTAAATGAGGCTACTTCTTACATCTCATCTGACACGCAATTAGCTAAGGAAATGATAGTCTTTGCACCATACGACCTCGTTTATAAAGGTGACTTTAATAAGTGGCATAAGTTTGCTAATTCGCTTAAACTACGCATTGCCGTGCGTATCAGTAATGTAGAACCAACGTTGGCACGTTCTTTAGCTGAACAAGCGGTGAGAGATGGCGTGATAGAAGGGAATGATGATAATTGTGCAGTTCGTTATAATAAGTCGGGTTTGTGGACAACTGCTGTTTCATGGGGCGACAGTCGTGTCTGTGCTGACATTGAAAGCTATATGACTGGTTATAAAGATCCACGAATGAGTATGTATTTCCCTACAGCCTATGACGGCAGGGCAGCGTAAATATATTGGTTGTCGGGCTGGAGCAGCGATAGGGAGTAACATTGTTGCTAAGCGTCTTTATTCAACAGTCAATGTGCAAGAAACGACGCCAAGTTTATGGCTGACTGCATCGGAAATGGCATTCTGTAAGGCGGAGGAGTCTTGCGTGGTTGGAATATGGGCGGTGGTACTGCCAAGGAGTATTATGAACGAGGCGTAACATTGTCTTTCAATCAATGGGGAGCAGATGGTGTTGTAAACTATTTGTTGGATGACACCTCGACAGAAGCTAACTATGCAGATGCCTTTAGGTGGCTTTGGTGGAGCTGCTGCAAAAGGCTTCTACGATTACCATTAAATGGGATGACAATGCGCCTATGGATGAGAAAATGGAGCGATTGATAACGCAGAAGTGGATTGCTTTGTTCCCTAATGGGACAGGAAGCATGGAACGAGATTCGTCGTACTGGTTATCCTCGTATCTTCTCTGTACCACAGGCAACAAACGGTTATACGTTGTTGACACCTAATAGAATACCTTTTGATAAGAATCA